>Ga0335083_10000490_pt1 | contig 60578 bp, 54 predicted proteins | sample Lox_Sample_42_FD_206716 | JGI IMG/M metagenome (GOLD analysis project Ga0335083, IMG submission 206716) | Soil microbial communities from Loxahatchee National Wildlife Refuge, Florida, United States - Lox_Sample_4.2 | ecosystem: Environmental > Terrestrial > Soil > Wetlands | place: USA...
CGGAATCCCTCCCGACCAGCTGCCGCACGTGTTCGAACGAGGCTGGCAAGGCAGCGGAGGACGCGCGAACGGCGGGGGGCTCGGGCTCGGGCTCTACATCTGCAAGACGATCATCGAAGCACACCGGGGCACGATCGGCGTCACGAGCGAGCTCGGCCACGGTGCTCGCTTCTGGTTCACGTTGCCGCCCGCCGGTCGCGATCCTTCGGCTCGTGCACGTCCCGCATGACGTCCGCATCCCCTCTCGTTCACGGGGTTTGCACGAGCCGTGAACGGACAGCGGTCCGAGACGTCCTCGTGATTGGAGGACGCGTATGACTCAGGCACCTCGCCTCGGTCCGGTCTCGCTCACCGTGCTCGTGATCTTGGTCGGAGTCGTGACGTGGCTGATCGCCGCGGGCTGAGGCCGGGACCTCATCGTCCGCGCATCGCGCTCACCGACCGAGTAGCGCCTTCAGCGCCCTCGCGATGCCGCCGGAGTCGCTCGCTTGCTCCCGGGCGCGGCACTGGCAGCGCTGATCCAGCGGCACGTGGCCGAGGACTTGTTCGACGTGGGCTCCACACCCCGCGTAGGTAGGACGCTTGCACTTGCCACAGGTGATCGCTCTGCACATATCGGATGAGAGCCGCCTTCCGCAAGAAGGATTCAGGGGAGTCGATCGAGCACGCGCGCCAGCTTGGCGCGAATGTGCTCCGCGATCGAGCGTAGCGCGGGGTCGTCGGCAGCAAACGTTTCCATCGGGTCGACCGCGGTGACGACCGTGCGCGGGCCGTCCTCGTAGATCGTGACGTTGCACGGCATCATGAGGCCGGCGGTCAGATCGGCCGACAGCGCCTGATGGGCAAGCGGCGGGTTACAGGCTCCGAGGATCTTGTAGCGGCGAAACTCGATGCCGAGCTTGGCGCGCAGCGTTGCCTGCACGTCCACCTCGGTGAGCACGCCGAAACCCTCGGCTTCGAGCGCGCGCGGGAGCTTGGCGAGCGTGGCGTCGTAATCGAGTGCAACGGTCTTGGTCATGCCGTGGGCCATACGCATGAGAGCCGGCGCGGGCGAAAACGGTTCGCGTCACCGTGCGATCGCATCGCGGATCGCGGCGCGGACCGCCGCGCGCACCGCGGCAGGGACCGCGTCGCCGGGGATGCTCCGGCACATCGAGACCGTGCGCTTGAGTGCGTCGCACGCGCCGGTACAGCGCGGGCACGTCGCGAGGTGGTGCGCGAGCTTCTCGCGCAGCGCCATGCGCGCGCGGTGCAACCGGCTCTTGAGCGCGCCGACCTCGATGCCGACGACGTCCGCGGCCTCCTGCGCGCTGAGCCCTTCGACATCGCGCAGCACGAGCACTTCGCGCTGCTCGGCAGGCAGCGCGCGAATCGCGTCGACCAGTGCCTGGCCGATCTGGCGCGCGTGCACCTGCACGTCGGGCCCGGCCGACGCGTCCGCGACGTCGGGGCCGAGCGTCGTCGTCGGATGCGTTCCGCGCCGCTGCTTGATGCAGAAGCTGCGCGCGATCTGGTACAGCCACGTCGACAGCGCGGCCTCGCCGCGAAACCCGGGAAGGTTGCGGAACGCGGCCAGCATCGTCTCCTGCAGGACCTCTCGCGCCGACTCCGGGTCGCCGCACATGCGCAGCCCGAACCGATAGATCCGCTGCTCGTAGCGCGCCAGCAGCTCGTCGATCGCGCGGCGTTCACCCGCCTGGGCGGCGGCGATCAGCTCGGAGTCGGGCTCGGTCACGCCTCGTGGATATACGATGCGGAAGATATTTTCCCAGTGCGATCTGCGGATGATTTCCTGCGGTCAGGGCCGCGGGAAGAACGCCGCCGCGGTCGTCGTCCAGGCGCCGTTCTGGGCAGCGAGGCCGTGCGCGCGCGATCGATTTTTTCACAGCTCGCGAGTGCGAGCACGGCGATCGCCACGATCGCGCCGGATCTCGCCACCGGCACCTATACCTCCAGGATCAGGTCGTCGCGCCGAGCCGGATCCACGCGCACCCGCACCTCGCGTCCGAGCAGGAGCGTGACCTCGTGCTCGAGCAACAGCTTGCGGATCGTCGCTCGGTACGGTCCGTTCGGGTCCGCGACGTCCAGGCCGAGGCGATAGACCGGCACGTTGTTGACGCGCATCCCCGTCACCTGCGCGTCGACCACGCGAGCGGCCAACGATCGGCCGTGGATTCGAAGCCATGCCGCGCGCCGCGCCTTCGAGCTCGCGCGTAGCGCCAGGACGAGCCCGATCGCGATCATCACGCCGCCGATGATCACGTTGATGCCGCCGCCCGGCATCAACTTGCCGGTCGCGCGCGCGACGGCGAGCCCGATCGCGATCTCCATCGCCCCCACGAGCCCGAGCATGACCCCGACGACGCGCCCCAACCCCCGTGCGCTCGCCGCGGCCCGTCGCGCCGCCGCGAGATTCCACGCGCTCGCGTATGCGGTCCCCGAGCGTTCGCACAGCGAGAGCGCGGCGAAGCGCTCGCGCACGCGATCCAGATCCGACGGCGCCGACAGCTCGCCGAGGACGGACTGCGCGGCGCGCAGATCTCCGCGCTGCTCGTGGGCATTCGCGCGCACGACCGACGCCAACGGATCGAGCGGGTCGGCGATCGGGACCTCGTCCTTGCGCGCGCCGACGAGCGCGATCACCCGATCGGCGGCGCCTTCGAGCGTGGCAAGAAATGCCGCCGACACGCGGAGCTCGGAGTCCGACTCGAGCTCGGCCGGATCTGCGGCCATCCAGGTCAGATACCGGCGCGCGGCTTCGCGATCGCCGCGCGCCACGGCACGGCGAGTCAGGCGCCCGAGTTGCTCCTGCTTGTGGCGCGGCAGGACCGCGGCATCGAAGGTGCTCTCGGCAAGCGCGTCTCCCAGCTCTCCGTTCTGATACACGGCCGGAACCTCGGAGAGCAGCAGCACGAGCGTCGCCATGTCCTCGCTCGCCGTGACGTCTCCCGCAGCCGAACGTGCCCGGAGGCTCTGCCAGATCGCGAGTGCCTCTCGCTCGCGACCGGGCAGGACGCGCGGCGATCCGCCGAGCAGCGCGACCAGCCCCGGCGACACCACGCGCGAACGACCGTCCTGCGCGCGAAGCTGCTGGAGCCTGTGCGGATCGTTGGACGGCGCGGCGAGCACGCCCGGGTTCGCGACCAGCGCGCCGCGGTCGGGAAGTGTGACCTGGCCCCCGCAGTGCGAGCATGCGACGACGCCTCCGTGCATCGGCGCGCGTGCCGGGCTCGTGCAGTGGGGGCAGACGTAGAGCCGATCGGCCGAGGGCGTGCGGTACGGGCCCGGGGAACCGATCACGCGTTCATCATAACGCGCCGGTCGCACGTGTCTGCATGCGCTCGATGTCCGCGACCGCGGGTCGAGAATAAGTCTCGATTAAGCCGATGCGGTCGCAGGGGCACGGACATGTCCGCGTCGGTATCACGCGACATGGAGCTCACGAGCCGTCCACGTCGATGGTCGCTTCTCGCGATCGCGTTCGCGCTCGTCGGCAGCGCGGGCCGCGCATCGGCCGGTCATTCCAGCCATCCTTGTCACGAGACGAGCACGGTCGTGGGGCGACAGCGCTGCCACCGGTTCGGCGCCTGGTCGACGACCGCACATCCACTGACGCTCGACTTCGACCTCGGTCTCGTCTCGCATCGCTACGACGGACCGCGCGGCGCGAGCGGTACCGACGACATCAACGGCGACCGCTTCTCGTACCGCCTCGCGACCGACCCGAACGCGCCGCCGATCGTCATGGTCGGGCCGCGTGTTCGCGTCACGTTCGGCGAGCCGGGCTGGTATCTCGGCTACGAGGCCGGCTACCAGCACGCGCAGTCGACGCCCGCGATCGAGGCGCAGATCGGATCCGAGATGCTGGACGCGCACGCGGCATCGCTGCTCGAGAACAACTTCGTCTTCGGGATGCGCGCGCGGCACGACGCGGTCACGTTCGGCGGCGAGGTCGCGCTCGGCGTGTTGGTCCAGACCTATCCGACGCGCTGCCCGAGCGGCGAGGGTTGCTACGACACCCCCGAGGTGTTCGATCTATCGATGCTGGCCGAGGCGCGTGCGCGCGGGGATCTGTGGATCACGCCGACCCTGTCGATCGGTGTCACGGCCGGTCTCGATCCGTTCGCTCGCGGCGATGCTTCGCTCGTGCTGTCGCTCTCCGAGCATCTCGTCCCGTTCGGGGGAATGTGAGGGCGGCGATGAAGACCGCGATCGCGATCGTCGGGTTCACGTGTGCGACCGGGTGCTATCGTCCCGAGCTCGTCGGCGATCACCCCGTCGTCGGGTGTGTCGAGGTCGCGGTCGCTCCGGCGACCGATCCCAGCACCACGGGGCCGATCGTCGACTATCGTTTCTACAACCGGTGCGGCCACGATGCGGTGATCGACCTGGCGTCGGTCGTGGTGGTCGCGCGCGATCAGGCCGGCGCCACCAGTCCGCTCGTCGCCTACGATCCCGGCGGGGAGATCCGCGCGCTGCGGATCGCCGCGCATCGTTCGGGGCAGGAGCGGATCGAGTATCACGCGCCCGGTGACGACGAGGCACCTCGCGTCGCGCCCATCGCCGAAGAGCTGGCGGCATTGCGCCGACAGCGCGACGCGCTCGCGGCGACGGCGGAGCGCAGTCCCGCTGGCTCGCCCGACGTCCGCCCCGCCGTCGAAGCGCTCGACCAGGCGATCGCCGCGCTCGAGGCACGCTTGCCCGTCCGCCCCCCGACCAGCGCGAGCGCGTCGCCTGCTCGATTGTGTGCCGACGTGGGGCGAATCGACGGATCGTCGACCGCACCGCGCTGGACATGTTTGGTCCCGCCGCGCGTCGACTGAACCGGACCGGCGTGTAACGGAGCCGCAACACGGGGCCGGCCTCGGCACGTGTTACGGCGGTGCCATGGTCGCGACGCCCGAGATCACCGCAGCGGAGCCGGGGCGACAGGCGAACGAGACGTTCGAGCTCCAGCCGAACAGCGAGCTCGGCCGGTATCGCCTGGGCGGCGTGCTCGGCAGCGGTGGCATGGGCGTCGTGTGGTCCGCATACGATCCCGATCTCGATCGCGAGGTCGCGATCAAGGTGCTGCGCGGCATCGAGGACACGACCGCACGCGCGCGCTTGCTGTGCGAAGCGCGGGCGATGGCGCGGCTCGCACACCCGAACGTCGTGTCGGTGCACGAGGTCGGGACCGATCGCAACCGCGATTTCGTCGTGATGGAGCTCGTCGCGGGCGAGAACCTCGAGGCCTGGCTCGCGACGAAGCCGCCGCGCGAGGACGTGCTCGATGCGATCGTCGCGGCGGGTCGCGGGCTCGCCGCCGCACACGCCGCCGGGCTCGTCCATCGCGACTTCAAGCCGCACAACGTGCTGCGTGCGCGCGACGGCCGCGTGCTCGTCACCGATTTCGGCCTCGCCCGCGACCAACCCGCCGGTGCGGTCGAGGCGCACGACGTCGCGCCGCTGACCTCGCCTCTGGCGCTCGCCAGCACGCTGCGCGGTGCGCGAGCGTTCGCGCTGGCATCCCCGCTCACCGACGCGGATGCGCTGGTCGGAACGCCCGCGTACATGGCACCCGAGCAGCTCGCCGGTGCGGCGTGCACGGCGGCGGCCGATCAGTTCGCGTTCTGTGTGGCCGCGTGGCAAGCGCTCGTCGGGACGCGCCCGTTCGACGGCGAAGGGCTCGCGGAGCGCCTCGCCGCGATCGAGACCGGCCGCCCGGGTCGCGCCGACGCGCTGCCGCGGCGGCTGCGCGCGATCCTGACGCGCGGGCTCGCGTTCGATCCCGCGGCGCGCTGGTCGGATCTCGACGAGCTGCTCGCCGCGCTCGAACGGACGCGTCACCCGCGCGCGCGCCGCTACGCGCTCGTCGTTGCGGGCGTGCTCGCGGCCGGAGGGCTGGCGGCGCACGCAGCGGTGCCGCGCGGAGTCGAGCCCTGTACCGGCGCCGATCGCGCGCTCGCCGCCACGTGGAACGACGCGATCAAGACAGCCGGGCAGCGCGCGTTCCTCGCGACGCAGCTGCCCTACGCCGCGTTCGCGTGGAACCACACCGCGCAGACCCTGGACGCCTACGGCCGCGACTGGGTCGCGATGCACACCGCGACCTGTCGCGCGTCCGAGGCGGGCGAGCAGTCCACGGCCACGCTCGATCTGCGCATGAGCTGCCTCGCGCAGCGGCTCGCCGAGCTGCGTGCGGCCGGCGACTTGTTCGGCCACGCCGACCGCGGCGTCGTCGCGAAGGCGACCACCATCGCGGACGGGCTCGGTCCGATCGATGCGTGCGCCGATCTGCCGGCGCTGCAGGCCGTCGTGCCGCCGCCCAACGTCGCGGTCGCCGGCATCGTCGCCGATACGCGCGCCGAGCTCGCGCGCGCACGCGTGCTCCACGCGGCAGGCCAATCGCACGACGCGTTGCCGGTCGCGCGCGCTGCGGCAGACCGCGCGCAAACGATCGGTTACCTGCCGCTCGCAGCCGAGGCGTCCCTGGAAGCCGGCGAGCTCGAGGAGGTCGTCGGCGACCATGCAGCCGAGCGCACGCTCGAAGATGCGTTCGACGCCGCCGAAGCCGCCGACGACGCGGCCGTGGCAGCGCGTGCGGCCGCGAGGCTCGCGGCGGTCGCCGGCGGCGTGCGTTCGCGGTGGGACGAAGCCGCGCGGTGGTCGCGCATCGCGAGTGCAGAGGCGCGGCGCCGCACCAGCACGCCGGCCGAACGCGCGCGCGCGGCCGAGGTGGCCGCGTTCCTGGCGTTCCAGGCGGGCCACGTCGCCGACGGGCTCGCACGCGATCGCGAAGCGCTCGAGCTATACGAACAGCTGCGCGACGACGTGGGCGCCGCGCGCAGCCACGTCGCGCTCGGCTGGGATTTCCTCAAGGCCGGCCGCCTCGACGAAGCCCGCCCCGAGCTCGCCGCGGCGCTCGCGATCGACGAGCGCATCTACGCCCCGAACCATCCGAACACCGCCGAAGTGCTGCAGGCGATGGCCGAGCTGCAGCTGAAATCACACGACGTCACCGGCGCGGTCGCCACCGCACGGCGCGCGCTGGCGATCGACGACGCCGCACTCGGCAGCGACAGCAAGGCCTCCGGCGACGTGCACTTCCTGCTCGGCGCGGCTCGAGAAGACGTGGCCGAGCTGCGGCGCGCCCTCGCGATCCGGGAGAGAGTGCTCGGCGTGGACCATCCGCTGACGGCGGCGGTCCACGCGAGTCTCGGCGGCATCGCGGCACGTCACGAACGCTACGCGGATGCGATCTCCGAGCTGCGCACCGCGCTCGCGATCGACCAGCGCACGTTGCAGCCCGGCTCGCTCGAGCTCGCGCGCGTGCGGTTGATGCTCGGCCAGGCGCTGGCCGGAGCCCGCGACTACGACGAGGCGCTCGTCGAGCTGCGCGCGGTCGGCCCCGAGACCCCGTTCAGCGCGAGCGCGCATCGCAGCATCGGCGAAGTGCTCGTCCAGCTACATCGCCCCGCCGAGGCGGTCGTCGAGCTCGAGGCCGACCTCGCGATCAGGAAACGCACGCTCGGTGCCGACAGTCCCGAAGTCGCGAACGCGCTCGAGTTGCTCGGCGACGCGCACCTCGCACTCCATCGCTACCGCGAAGCCGCCGACGAGCTCGCCCGCGCGCTCGCGATCGACGAGATCAAGCAACCGGATCAGCGCGTCCTCGCCGACCTGCGCAGCGAGCTCGCCCGCGCACGCGCCGCGCGGTGAACGGCTCAGGCGCACGCGACGCTGCTCGGCGCTTCGGAAGCGAGGGTCACCGAGATCGCGGGCGGGCTTGCGAGCAGCTTCTTGACCTTGCAGCCCGCTGCGGCGCGCACGACGGCCTCGCGGTAGCGGGTCGGGAACCCCGACGGTAGGTCGAGCTCGAGCTGGACCGCCACGAGCCTGGATTGGGAATCATAGGTGTGATGCTGGACCAGGCCGATTCCATCGGTCGGGATCCCTCGCGCTTGGCAAAATCCGAGCACATAGATTCCCGCGCACGTCGCGAGCGATGCGAGAAACAAGTCGAACGGGGCCGGCGCGCTATCGGCGCCACCACTGGCGACCGGCTGGTCGGTCTGGATCAGGTGCGGTCCCATCGTCGCATCGACGCGTTTGCCACCTGGAAACGTGATCTTGATGTCCATGCCCGTACGAGCCACGCGCGCGAAGAAGGATTCGCGAACATCTTGCGTGTACGGCAGCCGCGTCGTCGGCGCTCCTGCTCTTGAAACGTACGCTGACTGCGACACCGGGTGCGACACACCCGCGACAACGACGTGCGGGATCTCGACGCCGCAAGTTCGCGCGATCGTTCGCGCACGTGTTGGCTCGCATCTGGCATCGCGCGGCGCCATGCAACGTTCAGCTCTTGTCATGATCTTGTTCGCGGCGTGCTCGTCATCGCATCACGACTCCGGCGGCGTGATGCTCGAGCCCGACGCGCCCGCCGATTCTCCGCCGCCGAGCACGATCGAGCTCGAGCTGATCGGCTCGATGCCGACATTCGTCGCGCTGCGTGACGGCAACGGCGCGTGGCAGATGCAGACGCCCGGTCAGGCGTCGTACTCGGTGCAGGTGACGAACGACTACGAGTTCGTCGCCGTGTGCGCCGACGGGCAGGGCAACTTCGACGCCGAGTGGCTCGCGGCGACCGCCGGCGACGGCCGCCAGCTCGTGTTCTGCGGGCTCACGATGCCGACCGGCTCGACCGTCGACGTCACCGGTCGCATGGTGCAGGCCGGCGAGGCCCAGATGACCGACTTCGCGAGCTCGACGACCGCGCCGTGGTCGTTCGACCTCCACGTGATGCCCGGCACGCACGACTTGGTCGCGAACGATGCGACGCGCGTGCTGGTGCGCCGCGCGCTGTCGATCCAGGGCGCGACGACGCTCGCCGATGTCGATCTCGCGGCGGGCGAGAACCTGGTGCCGGTGACGGTCGAAGTCTCGAACACCGATCCGGACGATGCGCTGGTGACCAGCGTCGAGCTGATCACCAGCAGCGACGCGGCGATGCTGTCCGATGGCCCGGGGAGCGACGCGATGGTGTTGCCCGACGATCTGATGAAACCGAGCGACTTCGAGCTCGTCGAGGCGCAGGCGACCGCGGACAGCTTCGATCGCTTCGGCAGCGCGATCTACGCCGGCAGCGCGCCGAGCTTCGCGTTACCGCCGCGCCTCACCGACGCCACGTTCGATTCCGCGACGATCACGAGCGCATCGTGGACGTCGTTGCCCGCGTTCGATCAGGTCGAGTTCGAGGTCGACGGCTTCGGCGCGACGATGGGCATCGAGCGCGTCACCGCGACTCCGGCCTGGGTGCAGGCCACCGCGGCGAGTCAGCTCGCGATCGACACGTCGGGGATCACCGGCTACTCGCCGTCGTGGAACGTCGACCCCACCGGGCCGTACTCGCGCAGCCTGGCCGTCCAGCAGGCCGACGCCTCCGGCAACGATCTCGGCAGCGCGGTGTTCGACACCTCGGGGCAAGCGTTCCCGCGCGCGATGGCCGGGCGTGCGCTGCGCCACGCGCGAATGCGCGTGGCCCGGCGCGCGCGGTAACGGCTGCGCCGCGCTGGCGACGTTCGCGCGCGATCCCCGACGCGGCTACTCGGCCAACATTCCGTGCGCGTAGGCGATCGTGTCCGGATACGACGCGATGTCCTGCCTGTAGATCCTGGACCGCAACGTCGACCGCGCACGCGTCGGACCATCCGATCGATTGCGGGATGCCATCGTCGGCATCACTGCCGCTATCGAACGGCGACACCGTGACGAGCAGGGTCGCCGAATAGCTCGTCGCCGGATCCGCGCCGGCGAGCTGCACGGTGCCTGGAACCTCGTACGTCCATGCGGACGCCGGACCGCTCGAGTCTTCGCAGGCGACGCATGCGACGACCAGCACGAAGGCGACGCGCACCATGCCTTCACTCCCAGCAACGCGTGTTCCAGCGCGCATGTGCACGAAGCCGCTGGCCCCGAGCGCGGCACGGTTGGAGATTTTCCCAGTAGGAGATTGGAAATTCTCCCGCGCGCCGCTGCTCCGCGACGTGAACGCGCCCAAACGTCGTCGCCGTCGGGCTCGCGGTCAGCGACGGGCGCTTCTCGCGAACTCCGCGACCCGGATCTTGCGGGTCTGGATCGACGTGAGCGCCTCGAACGCCGACGAGTGCTCACCCGATGCCGAACCGCCAGCCAAATCCGACGTAGGGCATCCAGGCCGTTCCGGTGAGCGGCGCGGGGACGATCGGGTCGCAGGCGGTCTCGTCGGGAGGATCCGTGAAAAAGCTCGCCGGCTCGATCGAAAGCCCGAGCGTAAAGTACATGCCCAGCGCCGTCGAGCCGCCTCCAGCATCCATCCCCAACGTCGCTTCACCGAACGCGCCGAGCGTCTCGCCGTTCATGCGCTCGACGCCGGCGCGCATGCCCAGCCAGTCGTGGCGCGGGACCGAGCCACAGTTGTCGTCATCGTCGTCGCACACCAACGCGGTGCCGTCGTGGAAACGATAGCGCGTCTCCACGCCGAGCCGTTCGCGCGACAGGTTGTTGAAGGCGGGGTCCCCGCCCATGTTGACCTCCATCTCGTCGTCCACCGACGCGCCGAGGTACCAGCGATCGGTCAGCCGCTTGCCGAGATCGACGCCGAGCCCGAACGCGCCCCAGCCCGTGCCGCGCGGCGTGCCGATGAAGTACATCGGCACCCGCAGGCCGAGCGACCAGGTCCCGGCGCCGCGCGCCGGGGGAGCTGCGGCCGGCTGGGCACCCGGGGCGAACATCGTGACCGACTGGGCGTGCGCGGCCGAGGCGACACCGAACGAGACGAGGCAACATCCGGCGAAGTGGACGAGCTTCATGCGGGCTAAGATGTGCAGGTCGCGCGGGCGCGCTCGTTAAGCCTGCGTTGTGGACACGGGCTCGACGAGCGCGGCGCGTAGCACGCGGTGGGAGAATCTCCGCCGGGGGGCGGAAAAAGTCCCTCACGCGACATGTCGGTGACGCGCGATCATGCGGCTTTCGCGCGCGCGGCGCCTGGAGCGCGCCTTGCTCTGACGATCGCGCGGAGGGTCGTCCATGAAGGCATCTGCGCGCGCGTGACGTACGGCGAGTCGTGCGAGCAGCGGCACGTTCCGGTCGTAAGCCGCTACGCGGAGTCTGCGCGCCTCGATCTCACGAAGCCGAGTAAGCAACCGAGTTCATCCTCTGCAACACACTCGCAACATCCCGATCGCGCTTCGCGCGCGATGCTCGCGCCATGAAGCTCGTCGTTCGTTCGCTTCTCGTGTTCGCGACCGCGTGCGACTCGCACGCGACGTCCACACCCGTCGACGCGACATCGAGGGACGCGCCCGCCATCGCACCGGAGCTCGCGTACGTGACCAACTCCGACGACAACACGGTGTCGCAGTTCGCGATCGCCGCCGATGGCAGCCTCACCGAGATCGGAACGCCGATCGCGACCGGGATGGGCCCGAGCTCGATCGCCGTCGATCCCGCGGGCAAGTTCGTTTACGTCGCCGACCGCGACGACAACACGCTGTCCGCGTTCGCGATCGGCTCGGATGGGACGCTATCGGCGATCGGCGCGCCGATGCCGGCAGGCGAGGAGCCGTACTTCGCCGTGGTCGATCGCTCGGGTGCGCACCTCTACATCGTCGACTACGGCACCGGTCTCCAGGACTCGACGGTCTCGCAGTTCACGATCGGCGCGACCGGCGAGCTCGCGGCGATCTCGCCCGCTGCGTCCGCGGGCGCCGTCGCCACCTCGCTCGCATTCGATCGAACGGGCGAACACGCCTACCTGACCAACTTCTACGACGATGGCAACGTCTCGGAATTCTCCGTCGGTGCCGATGGCTCGCTCACGCTGTCCGCCACGGTGATGGTCGCGTCCGGCGATACGCCGTACGTTGCCGTCGCCGATCCGGCAGCCGACTATCTGTACGTCGCGGAGGATAACGAGAACACCATCACGCGCTACGCGATCGGATCCGACGGCGCATTGTCGGGCGGCGTCGACGTCTCGGTCGGCACTGACCCCGGCGCAATCGCGATCGATGCGACGGGCGCGCATCTATACGAGACGAACCGCGAGAGCCACAACCTCCAGGCGTTCGCGGTCGCGGCCGATGGCAGCCTCACCGCGATCGCCGCGGCGCCGATCGCGGCGGGAACCGGTCCGATCTCGGCAGCCGTCGATGGTTCGGGACACGACCTCTATGTCGTGAGCTCGGAAGACGACACCGTCCTTCACTTCACGATCGCCAGCGACGGCAGCCTGACGTTCGTCGCGACCGTACCGACCCAGCGCACTCCCACTTCGATCGTGACGGTCCGCGGTGCGTGAGGCACTCCTCGTGCTCGCACTGGCTGGGGCGTGCGCGAGTCCGCCGTCAGCGCCGGTGGCGACGATGCCTCGCATGCGACCGGTCGAGTGACGATCGATGGCCAAGGGTTCCGATTCCTGCTCGACACCGGCGCGACGACCACATCGATCGCGCCGCGCGTACGTTCGCAGCTCGGGCTCGCTGTCGATCCGGCGAAGGTCAGCACCGTGATGAACGGCACGAGCACGCTCGACGACATTCCAATGGTGACGCTCGATCGGCTCGCGATCGGCGAGGTCGAGCTCCGCGAGGTCGATGCGACCTGCTACCGGATGATGCCAGCGACGGCACGCTCGGCATGGACGTGCTGTCGCAGACGATCGCGGAGCTCGATCTGCCCCATCATGCCCTGATCCTCTATCCGGCTGGCTCGACTTCCTGGCATACGAACGAGCTCGTCGCAGTCCCGTACACCTCGCCGATCGGTGGCCTGCTGCAGATCGATGCCGCGTTCGGCGCGGTGCACGGCACGGCCGTCATCGATTCCGGAACGTCGATCAGCGTTGCGAATCCGCGCGCGTGACCGTAGTGGCGCCGCTTCTCGCGTGCACGACCAGTCGGTCGCACGCTCGTCGGAACGATGCTGCTGCCCTGCCGAGATCGTGTCGTGAGCGCTCGTCCGCGGTTACGCCTGCGCGCCGGTCAAGCTATAAGCCACGAGTGCAAGCTCAGTCGCCAGAAGTCGGGCACCGCTCATCGTTTTCGCTGCTGTGCCTCGGCGCGCTCGGCGTCGTGTTCGGCGACATCGGCACCAGCCCGCTCTACACGCTACGCGAGTGCCTGCATGCGTCCGGCGAGCATCCCGGCGCGTCCGAGGTGTACGGCATCCTGTCGCTGATCTTCTGGTCGCTGACGATGGTCGTGACGATCAAGTACCTCGCCTTCATCATGAAGGCCGACAACAAGGGCGAGGGCGGCATCTTCGCGTTGCTCGCGCTCGTGCCGAAGCGGGCGTCGAAGCGCTCGATGTCGGCGATCGCGATCCTCGCGGTCGTCGGTGCGGCCCTGCTTTACGGCGACGGCACGATCACCCCGGCGATCTCGGTGCTGTCGGCGATCGAGGGCGTCGCGCTGGCGAAGCCAAGCCTCGAGGTGCTCGTCATCCCGCTGACGTGCGCGATCCTGATCGGTCTGTTTCTCTTCCAGCAGCGCGGCACCGGGACGATCGGCAAGCTGTTCGGACCGATCATGGTCGTATGGTTCGCCACGATCGGCGGCCTGGGTGCGTACCAGGTCGCGCAGCATCCCGAGATCCTGCGCGCGTTGTCGCCGGTCTGGGGCGTGCGCTACTTCGTCGATCACGGCGTGATCGGCGCGCTGATCCTCGGCAGCGTCGTGCTCGCGGTGACCGGGGGCGAGGCGCTGTACGCCGACATGGGCCACTTCGGGCGCAAGCCGATCCGTACGGTGTGGATCGCCTTCGTCATGCCGGCGCTCGTGCTCGCGTACTTCGGGCAGGGCGCGCTATGGCTCTCGGATCCGTCGATCGACAACCCGTTCTTCGCGATGGTGCCGGCAGGCGGGTGGTCGTTCGCGCTCGTCATCCTGTCGAGCGCGGCGACCGTGATCGCGTCGCAGGCGCTGATCTCCGGCGCGTTCTCGTTGACCCGCCAGGCGATGCTGCTCGGGTACTTCCCGCGCGTCACGATCCGGCACACGTCGCACGCGACCGAGGGCCAGATCTACATCCCCGAGATCAACTGGCTGCTCGCGGGCGGCTGCATCATGCTCGTGCTCGCGTTCCGGTCCTCGGACAAGCTCGCCGCCGCGTACGGCATCGCGGTGACCGGCACGATGGCGATCACGTCCGTCGTCTATTACATCGTGACGCGCGAGACGTGGGGCTGGTCGCGCGCGCGCGCGCTGCCGCTGCTCGTCGCGTTCCTCTCGTTCGATCTCGCGTTCTTCGGCGCGAACTTGATGAAGTTCCTCGACGGCGGTTACGTGCCGATGCTGATCGGCACCGGCTTCATCGCCGCGATGCTGATCTGGAGCCGCGGCCGCACGCTGGTGGTCGAGCAGTACACCGCCAAGTTCCCGAGCGTCGCCGACGCGATGCCGGCGCTCGACCGCATGCTGGTCGCGCGCGTGCCTGGAACCGCGGTGTTCCTCGCGTCGTCGCTCGACCACGTGCCGCCGTCGCTGATGCGCGTCGCCGAGCGCGGCCGCACGCTGCACGAGCACGTCGTGCTCCTGACGGTCCGCAACGACGACGTGCCCGAGGTTGCCGACGCGCATCGCGCGAAGTACGAAGCGCTCGGCGACAACCTCCACCGCGTCGTGATCCACCTCGGGTACATGGAGCATCCATCGGTGCACGACGTCCTGCAGCGCGTCGCGGCAGAGCACGGCATCCCGTTCGGCGACGCCGAGGTCACCTACTACCTCGGGCGCGAGACGATCCTGAACACCGGTGCCGGCCGGATGAGCAAGGTCGCCGAGACGCTGTACTCCTACTTGCAGCGCAATGCGGTCGCCGCCGACCGTGCGTTTGGCATCCCGCCGGCGCAAGTGGTCGAGATCGGGACGCAGATCGATCTCTGAGCCGGCGATCTTGATGCGATCTAGACGTGCGCCGGCTTCTGCGCGCGGTACGGCTAGCCCACAAGCTTGCTCGGCGTGGATCTCCTGCTGCTCGTCCTCGGCGGCGCCCTCGTGGTGGGTGCCGCGGCGCTCGTCGGCGCCAAGCTCGAGCGGCGCGCAGAGATCCGGCGCCGCCGCCTGCAAGGTGAGCGCAACGCCGAGCAAGAACAGCTGCGTCTCGACGAGCGGTGCGCGGAGTGTGGAGAAGCGGTCGACCCGAACCAGGATATCTGGGACCTCGGACGCTGGTGGCATCGCAAGTGCTACCGAGAAGTCGTGCGCTAGGAGAATGTCATGCGGAAACTCAGGCTCATCGTGGCGGGCGTCGTGGGCGTGGTCGTGCTCGTCATCTTCATCATCATGTTCGCGTCGCTCACGACCATCCATCCGGGTCACGTCGGCGTGTCGGTGAAGAAGTGCGGCGGCGGCGGCGTCTCGCCTGACCCGATCCCGACCGGCTACTACTGGCGCAGCTTGTTCTGCGAGGAAGTCGTCGAGTATCCGACGAACGTGCAGACGCTCGTGCTCGCGAAGAATCCGCACGAAGGCCGGCCGGAAGACGAATCGATCATCGTGACATCATCGGAAGGCCTGCCGGTGAACCTCGATGTCTCGCTGTCGTTCACGCTCGAGCCGGCGAAGGTCCCGGCGATCTACACGAAGTTCCGCAACGACATCGACGTCATCGCGCACAACTTCGTCCGCCAGACCATCCGCGAGGGCGTGCAGAGCGTGTTCGCGCAGTTCACGGCGGAGCAGCTCTATTCGACCAAGCGCGAGGAGAGTCGCGTCGAAGTGCAGAAGTTCTTGTCCGATCGCCTCGGCAAGGAGGGCTTCAACATCCAGCAGTTCACGATCAACGAGACCCGCGTGCCCGACGCCGTGGTCCAGGCGATCAACGCGAAGGTCGCGATGATCCAGGAGTCGCAGAAGGCCGAGGCGGAGGTGCACAAGACCGAGGCGGAGGCCAAGCAGCGTGTCGCGAAGGCGCAGGGCGAGGCCGAGGCGAAGAAGCTGTCGGCCGATGCCGAGGCCTACTTCAACAAGACCGTTGCCGCGTCGATCACGGAGGAGTACGTGCAGTACAAGGCGCTCGAGAAATGGAACGGCGAGCTGCCGCAGATGATGGGCAACGGCGCGATGCCGTTCATCAACGTGTCCGCGGCGAAGCCGCTGAAGTAACCGCGCCCTCGACATGGCGGACGATCTCGGCGATGCCGATCCCCGCCGTGACCTGCGCGAACACGGTCGGACCGTCGCCGCGCATGCGGTGCGCGTCGCGCGCCATCACGTCGAGGCTCGCGCCGACGAGCGGCGCGAGATCGATCTTGTTGATCACCAGCAGATCCGACTGCGTGATGCCCGGGCCGCCCTTGCGCGGGATCTTGTCGCCACCGGCTACGTCGATCACGTAGATCGTGAAGTCGGCGAGCTCGCGGCTGTACTGCGCGGCGAGGTTGTCGCCGCCGCTCTCGACGATCAGCAGCTCGGGCGCGACGGCGCGGGTCAGATCCTCGAGCGCGACCAGGTTCGGCGTGATGTCCTCGCGGATCGCGGCGTGCGGGCAGCCGCCGGTCTCGACCGCGCGGATCCGCTCGAGCGGCAGCGCCTCGTGGCGCGTCAGGAACTCGGCGTCCTCGCGCGTGAAGATGTCGTTCGTGACCACCCCGAGCGAGCGCGTCTCGCGCAGCGCACGGCACAGCGCGAGCACGAGCGCGGTCTTGCCGCTGCCGACCGGGCCGCCGATCCCGACCGTGAACGCGCGGCGCGCGAAGTCGCGGCGCAGCGGCGGCTCGCGGTCGGCGAACCGGCCGGGGTGGTCGGGGTGGTCGTGCATGCCGAAGCCGTCGTGATCGTGGCGCATGGATCTCCTAGGACTGGAACAGCCGCGCGTACAGCCGATCGTGCGCGGCCTGCGCGAGATCGACGAGCGGCGAGAGCGAGCGCGCGTCATTCGCACCGAGCGCGCGGGTGTCGGCGAGCGCGCGCTCGGCGATCGGCGCGACGTCGAGAAGGACGCGCTGCGCGCGCAGCGGCCCGACCACGCCGAGCCGCACAGCCGCCGAGACCGCCGAGCGCAGCGCGCCGAACATCGCGAGCCGGCGCGCGTCGTCGAGCGACACCGCGGCGCGTGCGAGCACCGCGCCGAGCGTGGCCGCGAGGTGACCGTGCGGCAGCTCGACGCGAGCATCGAGCATCGCCTCGGCCGCGATCGCGAGCGCACGGCCCTGCGCGCGGCTCGCGCGGTTCGCGACGCGACTCGACAGGAAGCGATCGATCGCGCGATCGGCCAGCGCTGGATCGGCGTCATGCGCGTCGTTGACGAACGGCAGCGTCGCGTACGCGGTGTGCCACGCGAGCTCGTGCAGGCGCAGCGCGAGCTCGCGCTCGCCCGCGAGCAGGCCGAGGCCGCGCAGCGCCTCGAGCCCGAGCGAGTGCGCGAAGCTCCCCGCGGGGAACGCGGAGTCCGCGAGCTGGTAGAGCAGCTGCTGCATCAGAACAGGAAGTAACGCTGCGCGAGCGGCAGCGTCTTGGCCGGCGCGCAGGTCAGGAGCTGGCCGTCGGCACGCACCTCGTAGGTCTCGGGATCGACCTCGATGCGAGGCAACGCGTCGTTGAGCTTCATGTCCCGCTTGGTGAGGCCGCGGCAGCCGCGCACCGCGACGACTTCTCGTTGCAAGCCGTAGCGCGCCGCGACCCCGGCGGCCTCGGCCGCGCGCGACACGAACGCGAGGCTCGACGCCGCCGCGGCACGGCCGAGCGCGCCGAACATCGGTCGCATGCGCACCGGCTGCGGTGTCGGGATCGATGCGTTCGCGTCGCCCATCTGCGCCCACGCGATCATCCCGCCCTTGACGACGAGCGCCGGCTTGGCGCCGAACCACGCCGGGTGCCACAGCACGAGATCGGCGAGCTTGCCGACCTCGACCGAGCCGACGTGATCCGCGATGCCGTGCGCGATCGCGGGGTTGATCGTGTACTTCGCGACGTAGCGCCGGATGCGCGCGTTGTCGTCGCTATCATCTCCGGGTGCCGGGCCGCGCTGCTCCTTCATCTTGTGCGCGGTCTGCCACGTTCGCATCACGACTTCCCCGATGCGGCCCATCGCCTGGCTGTCGCTCGACATCATGCTGATCGCGCCGAGGTCGTGCAGGATGTCCTCCGCCGCGATGGTCTCGCCGCGGATCCGGCTCTCGGCGAACGCGACGTCCTCGGGCAGCTTCGGATCGAGGTGATGGCAGACCATCAACATGTCGAGGTGCTCGTCGAGCGTGTTGACGGTGAACGGGCGCGTCGGGTTCGTCGAGCTCGGCAGCACGTGCGGCACCGAGCACACCTTGATGATGTCGGGCGCGTGGCCGCCGCCCGCGCCCTCGGAGTGATAGGTGTGGATCGTGCGGCCCTTGAAGGCCGCGATCGAATCGTCGACGAAGCCCGACTCGTTCAGGGTGTCGGTGTGAATCGTGACCTGGACGTCGTGCACCTCGGCGACGCCGAGGCAGCAGTCGATCGCCGGCGGTGTGGTGCCCCAGTCTTCGTGCAGCTTGAGGCCGAGCGCGCCCGCTTCGAGCTGCTCGCCGAGACCTTCAGGCCGCGACGAGTTGCCCTTGCCGGTGAGGCCGATGTTGATCGGCAGGGCATCGATCGCCTGCAGCATCGCGCGGATCTGCGCCGGCGCCGGCGTGCACGTCGTCGCGTTCGTGCCGGTCGCCGGACCGGTGCCGCCGCCGATCAGCGTCGTGACGCCGCTCGCGAGCGCGACGTCGACGAGCTGCGGGCAGATGAAATGGACGTGCGCATCGATCGCGCCCGCGGTGACGATCAGGCCCTCTGCCGCGATCACCTCGGTCGTCGCGCCCACGATCATGCCCGGCGTCACGCCGCGCATCACCGCCGGGTTGCCGGCCTTGCCGATGCCAGAGATCCGGCCGTGCTTGATCCCGAGATCGGCCTTGTAGATGCCGGTCCAGTCGACGACGATCGCGTTCGTGATCACGACGTCGAGCGCGTCGGCCGCGGCGACACCGGCGGCCTGACCCATGCGATCGCGCAGGACCTTGCCGCCGCCGAACTTGCACTCGTCCCCGTACACCGTGTGATCGCGCTCGACGCGCGCGACGAGCGCGGTGTCGCCGAGCCGGATCGTGTCGCCGGTCGTCGGCCCGTAGATGTCCGCGTACGCGGCGCGATCGAGGCGGATCACGGTGCTGCCACCAGCGTGACCGTCTTGCTCTCGCCGGGCTCGAAGCGGACCGCGGTGCCCGCCGGGATGTCGAGCCGCTTGCCCGCCGCAGCCGCGCGATCGAACGCGAGCGCCTTGTTGGTCTCGGCGAACGGATAGTGGCTGCCGATCTGGATCGGCCGATCGCCGGTGTTGGTCACCGCGAGCACGACGGTGGCGCGGCCCGCGTTGAGCTCGAGCTCGCCGGCCTGCACGTCGATCGCGCCGGGCACGAGCTCGGCCGGCTCGCCGAACACGTCGAGCGCGGGAACCGGCAGGAAGCTGCCGTGCAGCGCGAGCTGGAGGTCGCCGTCGTCGCGCGCGATCGGCGCGTGCACGGTGACGAGCTTGCTGCCGTCGGCGAACGTGCCCTCGACCTGGACCTCGTCGATCATCTCGGCCACGCCGTCCATCACCTGGCGCCGACCGAGCAGCCGCTTGCCCAGATCCATGAGCTCAGAGACCGACCGGCCGTCGCGGATCAGCTCGAGCAGCACGGTCGCGATCAGCGCCACCGCCTCGGGGTGGTTGAGCCGCGTCCCGCGCGCGAGCCGCTTCTGCGCCAGGAACCCGGCCTGGTGGAGGATCAGCTTGTCGAGCTCTTGCGGAGACAGGAACACGCGGCACCTTTACCACTTTCGCGCCCACGGATCGGCCCTCAAGAGGCCGATCACGGGCTGGCCGACGAGCTCGCGCACCACTCGCGTGAGCGGCTCGCCCGCTGCGGCGCCGACCCGGATCACGAGGCCCCACGACCACCGGCTCGCGGTGACGAGCGGCCAGCTGAGCGGCCGCGCCGCGATCTGCGCGGCGAGCCGGTCGCATGCCTCGGCGAGCCGTGGTCCGGCGAGCACGATCGTGGCGAACGCGCCGACCGCGCCGAGCCGAGCGCCGAGATCGCCGTGCGCGCGCGACAGCAGCAGCGCGTCGTCGAGCACCGGTTCGCCGTCGATCGCGAGCACGAGCCGGGCCGCGAGCCGGTCGAACGTCCAGCGCTCGCCGCGCGCGATACGCCCCGCGGTCCACGCGTCGACCGCGACCAGGCTCGCGGTCCGCACGAGCGCGAACCGCTGCTGTTGATCGAACGCGGCGCCCGCGAAGCAAACGACCGGATCGGGCCACGACACGAGCGTCGCGTCGTCGCCCACGGTCGCATCGAGCGCGAACACCGAGCGGGCGCCGCGATAGACCTTGCTCGACGCCTGCGACGACAAGAACAGCGACGCACCCGCTGAGACGTCGACGCGTAGCGAAACATCGTCGCCGCCGACAAAGCCGCCGCCCAGGCTCGACTGGTAGACCCACGCCGCATCGCCGGCGCCGGATGGTGACAGCAGCCGAAGCGGCGTCGCGGAGCGTGCGCTCGTCACGACCGAGCGGTTCCGCACGCGCGCGATCTCGAGGCTCGATGCGCTGGCGGCCATTCGCGCCGGAGATAGCACGCGAATGGTCCCCTGGGTGTCAGCGCGTATACGCGCTGTTTCCGCCGACCGCCGGGCTCGCCTGGCAGCGGCCACCGACGCAGTGGCGCGTGCCATTGCATTGGCAGTCGTTCGCGCACGTGCCGGCGCCGCCGCCGTTCCACTCCTCGTTCCACTTGTAGTCGGGCGAGTTGCATGCGGCGAGATCGGTCGGATCCGGCCGCGCCTTCCCGGCGCACGCGCCGTCCGTACACGAGCGCACGCCGTCGCAGTCGCAGTCGGTCGTGCACTTGCCGGGGCCTTGCACGTTGACCGACTCGTCGTGATGGTAGTTGACGAAGTCGCACTGCGACTGCAGCGGCGGCAACTTCGCGGTTTCGGTGTGCGTGCCTGGCGAGCTGCATGCGGTGAGCGCGAGGGCGAGCGCGAGGGTGAGTGGGCGCATGCGACGAACCTAGACGACGATCTCGGTGACGATCTCAAGGCCGCGTCAAGGTCGTATCAGAGCGGCGTGAAGACGGAGCCCACATCAGATGCGCGTCGAGACGCTGCGCGCTGATGGTTTCTTGATGTGGCCTGTAGCGCCTGTTGATCGCGGGAGCTGCGAGGTAGCGGTAGCCATAGCTATGCGCGACGACTTGGACATCTACGCTCGCGCTCGTGGTCGGCCTCGCCGGCCTGGTCATGCACGCGGCACGCGGGCGCAGGGAATGCATCGCATGACCACGCATCCGTACCGCGCCGCGAGCTCGCCCGAGCACGAGCCGAAGATCGCGGCGGGTGACGACGGCTTGCGGCTCGCGTTCGCGGTGATGACATTCACCGGTGCCATCGAGGTCGGCATCGCGATCGTCCATCCGGGAACGCCGCCCACGGCGATCGTGTTCGGCGCGTCGTGTTTCGTCGCGGGCCTCGCGTGGTTGCTGCGTCATCGCGATCAGCCCCCCGCCGCGGGCTCGCGCAGGCGATAACCGACTCCAGCCTCGGTGAGCAGCCACTGCGGGCGCGCGGGATCGGCTTCGAGCTTCTTTCGTAACGCGCCCATGTGCACGCGCAGGTAGTGAAGCTCGTCGACGGCGTTCGGGCCCCAGATCTCGCGGAGCAGCTGGCGGTGCGTGAGCACGCGTCCAGGCTGTCGTGCGAGCTCGAGGAGCAGCCGGAACTCGATCGGCGTGAGGTGAACCTCGTGGCCGCCCACGCTCACGCAGTGACGCGGCTGGTCGATCCGGATCGGGCCGATCTCGATCACCTCGGGGATCGGCGCGCCGCCGACGCGGCGCAACACGACGCGAATCCGCGCGAGCAGCTCGCTCGCCCCGAACGGTTTGGTCAAGTAGTCGTCGGCGCCGACGTCGAGCGCGGTGACCTTGTCGCCTTCCTGACCACGCGCGGACAGCACGATCACCGGCGGGCGAGTTTCGGCGGGGACCTTGCGCAGCACGTCGAGCCCGTCGCCGTCGGGAAGACCGAGATCGAGCAGGATGACGGACGGATGGACGCGGCTGATCGCACCGATCGCTTCGGCAACCGAGCCTGCTTCCGCGACCGTGTGGCCGTGGCCGGCCAGCGTCGTGCGCAGAAACCTGCGCAGCTGGAGGTCGTCGTCGACAACCAAGATCGTACTCATCATGCCATCTCCCTCAGGGGCAGGTCGTCGAGCGGCTTCGGCTTCGCGTCCGCGTGCTCGGCTGGAAGGTCGATGCGAAAACGCGCACCGCCCTCCGCCGCGTTGTCGACCTCGACATGCCCGCCATGCGCTTCCACGATCGCACGCACGACCGCGAGCCCCAGCCCCGCACCAGGCGCGCTCGACGCGCGCACGAACTTGTCGAACAGCGTCGATCCGAGCTCCGGCGGGACGCCGCGGCCGTGGTCGATGACCTCGAGCACGACGCGCTCGCCGTCACGTCGCGCGTGCAGCTCGAGCGGCGCCGCGCCGTGCTTTACCGCGTTGTCGATCAGGTTGATCAGCACCTGCTCGAACAACACGGCATCGACCGGCACGACGAGGTCCGACGGCACGTCGAGATCGACCTGCCAGCTGCCGAGCACGCCTTCCATGCGAGTCAGCGCGCCGCCCACGAGCTCTTCGACCAAGATGAGCTCGCGGTGCGGCGCGAGACCTCCCTCGACACGGGTCAACTGGAGCAGGTTCGTGAGCACGCGCTCGAGGCGGCTTGCATCCTCCACGATCTGGCTCGCGAGGTCACGACGCGCGGCCAAGGGCAGCCGCTCGGCGTCGTCGCGCAAGCTGGTCGCCGCGCCGGTGATCACCGTGAGCGGCGTCCGCAGGTCATGCGACACCGCCGACAGCAGCGCGTTGCGCATCTCCTCGGTGCGAACGCGCAGCGACGCGTCGCGTGCTTGCTCGGCGAACTTCGCGCGTCCCAGCGCGACCCCGGCCTGGCGACCGATCGCCTCGATCAACGCCACCGCGACGCCGCCACGATGCCGCGGGTCCTGCTTCGCCTGCACCGCGATCACGCCGACGGCTTCGTTTCCCGAGACCAGGGGGACCGCCAGCACGCGTGCGTGCGGCATCGTATCGGTGCCGCGACCGGCCGTCTGCTTGTGCTCGAACGTCCAGAGTACGACTGCGAGCTCCTGCGGCGCGAGTGGCATCAGCCCGGCAACGGCAACGAGCGCTCCGCGATCGGCGGCGTCCTGCACGAGCACGGCCGCCGAGACCGGAAACGACGACTCGAGGTTCTCGACGATGACAGCGGCGACGTCGGCAGAGGTCGCGGCGGCCGCGATGTCGCGCGTGAACGCGAGCAGCGTCGCGGTGTGACGCTCGCGGATCGAAGCGTCACGCTCTTGGCCGCGCAACCGCGTGGTCAGCGTTCCGATCACGAGCGCCGCCGCGAGCATCACCGCAAACGTCATCACGTAGCGCACGTCCGACACCGCGAATGCGAAGCGTGGCGGTACGAAGCAAAAGTCGAACATCGCCACCGCGAGCGAGGCGGCCACGAGCGAGGGCCCGCGCCCGTTCAGCGAAGCGATCGCGATCGCGACCAAGTAGAGCATCGTGATCTCGGCGATCGTGAGGTACTCGAAGAGCATCAACCCCAGCGCGGTCGTCGCCGCGATGGCGAGCACCGCCCAGCCGTACGTTTTCGCGCTCGCACGCTCGCGCGGAATCGGCGACGGCGGCGTCGGCTTGTCTTCGTCGAGCGGCGCGATCACGTGCACTTCGATCGGTCCCGAGCCGCGAATGAGCGCGTCGAGCAGGCTGCCGCGCATGCGATCGCGCCAGCGCGAGTGCGTCGGCTTGCCGGCGACGATGCGCGTGACGTTGGTGTCGCGTGCGTGCTCGAGCAATGCGCCGGCGATGGTCGCGCCCGCGAGCCGCACGACCTCGCCGCCGAGTGCCGTGGCGAGGTGCAAGTGCGCCTCGACGCGTTCGCGATCGCGCTCGCCCAGCGGTGGCGCGCCGAGCACCTCGACGTGTGCGGCCGCCCATTCGGCGTGCAGTCCTTCCGCGATCCGCTTGGTCGCGCGAATCAAGCGCTCGGATCCGGGGCTCGCCCCGACGCACACGAGGATGCGCTCGGTCGTCGGCCACGGCAGCGAGATGCCGTTCAGCTTGCGATACGCGAGCACTTCGGTGTCGACGCGTTCGGCCGTGCGGCGCAGGGCGAGCTCGCGCAACGCGTGGAGGTTGCCCTTCTCGAAGAAGTTCTTGACCGCGCGCTGAGCCTGTTCGGGGACGTAGACCTTGCCGGCCGAGATGCGATCGAGCAGCTCGTCGGGCGAGATATCGACGAGCTCGATCTCGTCGGCGCGTTCGATCAGCACGTCGGGCACCGTCTCGCGCACGCGCACGGCCGTGATCAGCTCGATGACATCGCCGAGACTCTCGATGTGCTGGACGTTGATCGTGGTGTGCACGTCGATACCGGCATCGAGCAGCTCGAGCACGTCCTGCCAACGCTTCACGTGCTTGCTGCCGGGCGCGTTCGTGTGCGCGAGCTCGTCGACGAGGAGACGCCGCGGCTTGCGCTCGATCGCGGCGTCGAGATCGAGCTCGGTCAGGCGAAGCCCGCGATAGTCGACCGCACGACGGGGAACTTCCGGCATGCCGTCCAACAGCTCGTGCGTCTCCGCGCGGCCGTGCGTCTCGACGATGCCGATCACCACGTCCTCGCCGGCCGCGCGCGCGCGTCGCGCCTCCTGCAGCATCGCGTAGGTCTTGCCCACGCCCGGTGCCGCTCCGAAGAAGATCTTCAGCCGCGCGCGCGACGCACGTGCCTGCTCGGCATTGACTCGAGCGAGCAAGGCCTCGGGTTCCGGTCGATCGTCGCGCCGGTCTCGCATGGCAGCACCGACGGAAAGCCTAGGGCATTCGCACCCCGACGCCGAGCCTCTTCGGTCGCCTACGAACGCATCGGACCTGCGGATTGACGAGATCTTGAGGTGTTCTTGGCTCCGCCTTGATCCCCTGGCGCGACATCGCTTCGATGACTACGGTGTGTCCACTCCCCGAGGGGAGGTGTGCCATGACCATCCTGCAGCTGCTTACCCCGATCGCTCGGGTCCATTGGTTGTCGGTCGCGGATACCGTCCGCGACGCGTTCGACCAGCTCGAGACCTACGAGCTGAGCGCAGCACCGCTTCTGGACTGGGCCGGCCGCTATGTCGGGACGGTCACCGAGGCCGATCTGCGTCGTCACGTCGCCGCGACGGCCGATCGCGCCGCCGCGTTCGCGACGCCGCTGTCGGACATCGCTCGGCGTGCGCACAACCCGGCGGTCACGGCCGACCGCGCGCTCGCGTCCATCGAGACGCAAGCAGCGGCGCATAGCTTCGTGCCGGTCGTCGACGCGACCGGCCGGCTCGTCGGGATCATCGACCGCGGCCGCATCACGAATCGGCGCCTGCCTTCCGCGGCATAAGGGCCGCGTCAAGATCGCGACAAGGTCGCGACAACCCGCTGCCGGCTTGTCGCGATCTTGATCGCCCTCGGTTCGCGCGTACGTAGGCTCGGGTTGATGGCAGCCCTAGCCCGCGGCGCGATCGCGATCACCGCGACACCGACTGCATGCGCCGGCGCGGCGACCTCGTACGTGCTTCGCCAGATCGCATACCGTGCCGGAACGCTCGCGCCCGGCATCCAGGACGCGATCTTTCAGGAGCTTCATGCGGCCGAGCATGGCGGCCGGCTCACCGTCGTCGAGCACTGGTTCGACAGGAGGACTCCCGTGCTGCACGAGCTCGGCTACCGCCTGCGTTGCCGCCGCACGGCCTCGCCGACGCACGATCTCGTCGCGTGGGTCGAGGCCGGGCGCGGTTATCGCGGGGCCGTGCTCGCTACCTGCTACGAGCGTCTCCATCCAGGCGTCGCACGGGACGTCGGCGAGGCGATCGTTCACGCGGTCGGGATCTTCGCGGGCCGCCGCGAAACCGACGGTGACGACGAGGTCGTGATGATCGATCCGTGGTCGCGGACGCACGGCGGCGCCAGCGCGCTGCACCCTGCACTCGACGCGGCACACGTCGAGCGCGACCGCCAGGCACTCGCGTTTCACTGGATCGGCTGGTCGTGACCGAGCGCGCGAAGCGCGTTACTGCGGTCGCTGCGGTGCCGCGGTGCCGGGCCAACCTTGGAGCTTCATCCCGAGGTGCAGGTCGATCTCGCCGAGCACGGCCATGATCTCGGTCAGCGATTTGCGCCCGAAGCCGCGCGATTTCATCAGCTCCGCTTCGCTCTTCTGGACGAGCTCGCCGATGTACGTGATCTCCAGCGCGCGCAGACAGTTGCTGGCGCGCACCGAAAGCTCGAGCTCTTCGACCGTCCGCCACAGGTTCTCGTTCACGCGCGCGGCCTCTTCGTCGGGCGCCTCGGGCACGGGCTCGGGCCACTCCTCGAAGTTCAGGAACAGGCCGAGCTGGTCGCGTAGCACGGTCGCCGCACGCGACACCGCCTCGACCGGATCGATCGATCCGTTGGTCCACACGTCGAGCGTGAGCCGGTCGTAATCGGTCTGCTGGCCAACCCGCGCATTCGATACGGCGACCTCCACACGGCGCACGGGTGCGAACCGCGCCGCGATCGCGAGGGCAGCTGGAAGCTCTGTCACGTGACGGTCAGCCGGCGAATAGCCACGGCCGAGCCCGATAACGAGCCCCAGCGACAGCGAGCGATCGGCCGGTAGCGTGCAGATGCGTTGCTCCGGGTTGCAACACCGGATGCCATCGACGAGCGCGATATCGGCGCCGGTCACGACGCACGGTCCGCGCCGATCGAGCCGGACGATCGCGCTGGTCGGCAGCTCGCTCGCGAACACGAGCTCGCCGAGCGCGAACGCGAGGTCGTCGAGGTCGGGTGGAGGCGCGCCGTCGAACGAGACGTGAGTGATCGCGGCGCCGGGGAGCGTCGACAGCAGCGTACGCCGCAACATGACGCCGAGTGTTGTTCCGAAACCGCGCTCGAGTGGCTCGCAACGCAGGATCGCGTGCTCCGGCGAGTGCGCGACGACCTCGAGCTCGCGCGGCCGGATCAGATCGCGCCAGTTCTTCGCGATGAAGCGCTCGTCCACGCGTCGAGGCTACGGTTCGGCGGCGCACGCGCAGCTCAAGATCGCGACAAGACGGACTCATCTTCTCGCAAGCTTGTCGCGGTCTTGATGCGGGATTTATCTCGCGTGTCCTCGAGACTGCATGACAGCGAGGCCGACGCACCACACGAGCCCATTGTCGCAGCGGTATTGGCAATTCCTGGCGGATCGTCAGCGCTGAGGGTGGCCGTACTTGGCGATCTCCCACTCCGCTACGATCGCCTTCAACGGCTTGGATTGGGGCCGCAGATACTCGACGCGAGCGCTCATATACTCGACCAGGACCGGGCCAAGCCCGGGGACCTGAGCGCTTCGATCACGTGCCGCCGGCACGATCCAGAACACCCACGGTCCATGGATCCCGCCGCCCGTCGTCTCTTCTTGCAGCGCGAACGTCACGCCCGGGTGTGCCGCCTGCAGCTCGGCGAGCGCCAAGGCGTAGGCCTCGTCGCGACTGCTGGCCGGAGAGGACACGCCGGAATGCATGATCGATCCTACTTCGACGCGCGTAGGACGTTCAAGCGAGGTTCGTGGTGACGGGACGAACGCCGGGATCCACTGCAGCGTCGCTATTAATGCCGGCGTCGCCGGTAGAAACAGATGCGTCGCTGCGGGCGCCCACCTTCACTCTGCCGGACTCGCGCTCGACATCGATCCGAAGCACAACCCGTACGTATTTGCGGGCGACACGAACGACAAGGACAGCGCGAACGACATCATGTCGAAGCACCTGCGCTACGCCGCCCAGCTGTTCGACGGTGAAGCAGTGACGCCCGAGCCGCTGGCGTACTGGAGCACCCGTTACTCCACGGAGGAGCTCTTCGCGCGCGTCTTCGCAAAGAAAGGCTTCAAGGACGCGAACTGGAAACAGGACAAACGCTACTGGGACCAGCTGGGGAGCCATCGAGATGAGCACGATCGAGAATGGCGACTTCATGCACTTCGACTGCCGCAACTCCGGCATCGGTCACGCGATCTGCCAGTTCTCGTGGAACAGTCACGCGCCGCCGGCGGGCGGTCCAAAGAAACCGGCCGACAAGTCGGTCGACGAGGTGTGTGGTAGCGTTTTCGCGGTGCGATGCTCATCGTTCATGTCGATGTTTGCGATGTTCGCGCTCGTCGCGTGCAAGTCGCAGTCGCAAGGGCCAGCGCAAAGCAAGGGCGAAGAGCCACCTGCTCACCAGCCACCCGTCGCCGGCAGTGCGACCGGCTCGGATCACGTGAAGCCCGCCGGTATGGCACCTGACGCGCGCGCCAGAGAGCTCTTGCAGCACCAGATCGAGCTTGCACGCACCAAGCCCGACGATCTCGCGACGACATTTGGCAAGAGCGCGATCGTGATCGTCGGCCATCGCTCGACGACTGCGGACGGCATCCAGACGTTCGGGATCGGCGACGGCGCGAGCGTTGGTGCAACGATCACCAAGGCGGAGATCACGAAGCTCGTCGCCGACGGTAATGGCGACGCGGTGTGGTTCTACGCCGAGGTGACCGTGCAAGCGAAGGGGCCGAACGGCGAGGCGGGACAACCCGGCATCACGCGCGTGGTCGAGCTGCTTTCGGGCGCAGATCAGTGGCGCGCGGTCGCGGCGTCGTTCGAATCGGCCGGAGAGTTACAGCCGTCGGGAAGCAACAAGGAGATCGAGGATGCGACGACGAGTGCCGGTCCACTCGCAAAGCTGCTCGCATCGACGACCGCGATAAGTAGTCAGCTCGCGCCGAACGCGATCGCGGTCGGACCGGCAGCAGGCCAACTCGCGCAAGGCGCCGATGCAAAGAGCGCCCTCGTGGGATGGAAGCTCGATCCGCTCTCGCCCTTCCAGCGGGCTCGCGAAGTCACGCAACCGACCTGGGGGTTCGTGCAAGCCCACTTCGATCACCCACACGCCGGCGATGCGAGCCTTACCGACCGCGTGATCGGCCAGGCGTTCGGCGTGCCCAAATCGGATGGAACATGGAGCATCGTCCTCGTCCAGTATGCCGGTCGCTGACCGCGCTCGCGCTCCTGTGTGCCCTCGGTGGGGTCGCGAGCGCCGACACGCCCGAATCGCGCGGCAAGGCGATCCTGCAGGCGCAGCTTGCCGCCGTGAAGCATTGGTCGGATCGCGCGCCGATGCTCGCGACGTTCGCGAAGGACGCGGTCGTGCTCCTGCGATCGCGAACCTGAACGCCACCGGCGCAAGCACCATCTCGGTGCGGCCGTCGGGCCACGCACGCTCGAGCCGATACGCGATGCGGCCGTCGCTCGTCCACGACAGCCGCTCCTGCGCGAACGCCGGTCGCGCACCATTCGCGGAAGGCCTGCGGCCGTCCAGCGGCGAGGACTTCCTGCTCGCGACCACCTGACCGGGCGATCGCGCGCTGGGCGACGGACCTGTTCGATTCATCCGAGCGAAGCGGATCCCCGCGACCGTACCTGTGAACAGAAAGCACGGTCGCAAGATTCACGATCCAGCGCCAACTACCCGCAAGCTTGAAGTGAAGAGGGGGGTATATCGCTTGCTGCTTCGCACCGGGATGAGGCCTACATTTGTCATGCTGGTACTCGGTCTGGGATGTGGCACTAGCAGCAAGCCGTCGAGCCCGGACGCCGCGCCAACCAGCGATGCGCCGGGGAACGCGCTCTGCGGTCCCGCGCAAGGTTCTGCGACGGTCACGGTGACCCGCCATGGCGTGCCGGCGAGCGGGGTCGCCGTCGTCTACCAGTGCCCCGATGGTCGGTGGGCCGACGTGGTCCGAACCGACGCCGATGGACGGGCGACGGTCGACGTGGTTGCCGACAGCATGCTGACGATCGGCGGACCGTGGTCCAACGACCCGAACCAGCTCGAGTATCCGACGCTCTACACGATCATGGGCGTCCAGCCGGGCGACCAGCTCCGGGTCGAGCCGGAGGTGCCGGCGCACGACCTGCTCGCGCAACGAGATCTGACGCTGCCGGGCGCCGTGAGCGGAGCGACCAATTACCAGGTGCGATCTGGTTGCGATCATTTCGATCAGTTCACGAGCTATCCGGCATCCGTGTCCGTGCTGGCGTTTAGCGACTGCGCGAACGTCGACAACACGGCGCGAGCCTGGATCGTGGCGGGCGACAGCACGGGCCCGCTCGCCGTCACCTATGCCGATTTCGGCGCGACGTCTCCAGAGCCGGTCGTGCTTCCAGACTGGAGCTCGTTCTTGATCACCCCGACGGTGGGCGTCGAGAACGCGCCGGCCGAGGCAGCCGCGATCGAGACCGCGACGATGAACGCGATGCGCGGCGAGCAGCGGTTCTCCGATGGGCACCCCACCAACAGCCCGGCGCCGTTCAGCGGCGGGGTCTCCGGGATGGCGTTCTACACGTTCCCGCAGGACGTCGCGAGCGAGCTCGAGTTCCAGGTGCGCGTCGGCTATGACGATGCGCAGGCTCCGAACGGATCTGCGGTGTTCTATCGGCGCGAGCCGTTCACTGCCAGCCACACGATCGACATGGGAGCGGCCGCGCTGCCGCGTCTCGCGTCGGCCGCGCTCGATACGGCTGCGCCGGCGCGCCCGCAGGTCAGCTGGACCACCGACGGGGACCTGTCGGTCGCGGATGCCGCCGTCGTCGAGATCTCCTGGCTCGGCGGTGTCCAGGCGCGATGGCTGGTGCTCGCGCCGGCGTCGACGACTGCTCCGCTCGTGTTGCCCGAGCTGCCGGCGATTCCGGACGCCGCCGCGCCGCCCGCGGGCGCCACCTTCGATCCGCCGTCCGTGCGGTTCATCGAGGCCGACTGGCTCGATTTCGCGGCGATCAAGCAGACCGGGCTGCCGGGACTGACCGACGTGCTCCAGCTCTACGCTCCCGACATCGCGGTGCGAGCGCCGGCCGGCACGCACCTGCTGCGGGCGAGCGTGTTCTGACGCACGGCTCGGGCGTGCGATCGCGCCGGATGGAACCGGCGCTCAGCGCGGACGCGGCGCGGCCGCATGCCGAGCAACGAAGCCCGAACTACGTCCTACACGCTCCTAGCTCAACGCACGCGGGCGAGTGCGCCGCGCGCATCGATGCGGAAACGCGCGATACCGCCAAAGTTCAACGCGACGTAGAGCAATCCCTCCGGCGCTTGCGCCAGGAGCGTCGGTCGCGCGAGTTGGACCTGGGCAAGCTCCTTGCCGCTGGTGATCGAGAACGTGCGTCGTGACGAGGCAGCCCGGGCCGACGATCATCTGCGCGATGAAGCCGTTGTAGGGCCAGAGTCCTTCGGAGCGCCGCGTCTTGAAGCGCTGAATGTCGGTCGCGACACACGCCGCTGCCTCTTTGACTCGCGAGGCAGCCACGGGCCTGCTTCGAAAGTCACGGACAGGCGTCCGAGTTGAACGACCCAGACAGCGTTCCGCCGGGCTCGCTGTCGTTGTCGGCAAGCGCGAGGTTGAACGTACCTGTCGCTGAGGTTGCTGACACGCTCGACAGCGTGATCGAACCGCTGGTCGCCCAGTGGATGACCGAGTGCTCCGCACAGGTGCCATCGGAGCATACCTGGAACATCGCGATCCCGGCCGGCTCGGTCCTGCCGTCGGGCACGTTGGAGCAAAGATCTTCGTCGTCCACCTGTTCGTTCAGGATCGGGAAGGTTGTACCGGCAACGAGCGGCTGATTCGCCGCATTCCGATCGGCCGCGAAGAAGCCGCCCGTCGCGATCTGAAGCTCCAGCGTGTGCGAGAGGTCGTTTGCCGGGCTGAGGTAGGGTAACGAGCACGCGTCGCCATCGGCCATGTAAACGGCCAGCGTGTCGAGCTTGCCGCTCGCGAGCACGCCGCTCGAACAATGGTCACCCTTCGTCCGCATCACGCTCGTCGCGACAGTGAACGCGTTCGTGCCGGAGACCGAGTTGTTCGCGGGGGGCGAGCTGCTGCAGGCGGCGAGCACGGAGCCAAACAACACCGACCTCAGGTCTAGCGTTGCTGCGGCACGGCGGACGTCTTTGAGTACGGTCATGGCGGCACCATGGACGCCTGTCGGCCGGAGCGCACCAAATAGAATGTGAAGTACGAGGCGTGCCTGGAGTCTGTTGGCTCGCGAAACAGCGGCTTGGCCATGTCGACGATGCTGCGACACGTTCTACGGTCAGCCGTTCGCGACCGCTGCGACGATGTAGCCGCGTCGCAGAGCCTCGCGCCGAGCCCCTGTTCTCGTGCCTTCGCATCCATGGCAAGTGACCGCGGCCGGCGGCGGCGACGACGGCGGCGATTAGCGAAGGCTGCCGAACGTGATGCCGACGAGCACGCCGTCGTCGGCACGGGGCCGGCGCTCCGTCGGCGCGACGACCTCCGTGGTCTCGCCCACCAGGCTCGCGTGCGGAACGAGCGCGTCGTGGCCCCAGTACTTGTCGACGCGGATGCTCGGCGCGCGGCGCCACCGAACTTCCAGCGATTCCTCGTGACCCTCGACGATGTCGGGTGTGCCGTACAACGTCTCGAGGCGCTGCCATAACATGTCGGCCACGAGATCGTCGAACGGTGGAGCGACCGTGATGCCGACGACCCGTCCGCGCCGCAGGTGCGCGGTGAGCTCGACGTTCCGGAAGCGTCCGAGCGATTGATCGCGCCAGCGGAGAGTTTTCGGATCGTCGGCGGGTGGCAGTCCGAGCGCCGCCTCGAGCTCGGCGGCCGGACGCCCGATCGCCCAGATCGGGACGCGCGATGACCGCGTCGCGTTCAGCCATTGCTCGGGCGGCACCACGCGAAAGAAGCGAAGCGTGCAGTCGCTGGAGCCCTGGGTGAACGTCGCAGCTCGATCGCGAGCCGCGTCGCGCCAGGTCTCTCCGCCCCCGTCGGTTTCGCCGGGGTGACCCCAGCGCTGGTGGAGCTGGTCGGCGAACTGGTAGCACTCCGCATAACCCGGATCCAACGGAACGGTGATGTCCACGCTATCGACGCGTCGCCCGGTGGTCGCGAGCGCGATCTTCACGTCGAGCCCCGGAGGCGCAGGCACGTCCGGCAGCCGATCGACGACGCGACCGATCTCGACACCGGCGAACACGGGGCCAAGACTCGCGGGTTGCGGACCGCACAGCGGATCCAGCGTCGGCTTTGCTGCAACGGGCGGCGCGGGAGCGACGACGTCGGGCGACGTGGCCGGCGGTTCCGGTCGTGCTCGCGACCGGCCGACGATTCCCACGATCCCGACGCCAGCGGCGAGCGCGATGACGACGGTCATCCGCGTGGAGGTTGCGACGCGCACATGGCTTAGACGCATGGCGGTAGCGAAGGTTTCACTCGCGCCGCGGTTACGGCGTTGTTGCTTGATCGCGGGCTCCCGCTGACGTTCGACGCAGGCCACGTCGCGTCGCCGAAACCGCCCGGAGCCGCGTGTCTCGAGGCCGCGCACGTGAAGGATCCCTTCCTGGTGACCCGAGACGCGACGCCCGCCCTTCCGCGTCTCGCCGACCGTGGTCAGAACGTCACGCCGAGGCCGAACTGTGCGGCGGCGAGCAGCAAGGCCGGAGCTTCATCGTCACTCGATTTGTTCGTCGCCGCTTCCACGAGCCCGAACAGCTGCATGGGCACGCGTCCGATGCGCCACACGTCGACCCCTGCGTGCAGCTCCAAGCCGGAACCGTTGCCGAACCTGTCCCACGCGCCGCCGTCGAGTGCCCACCCGCTGTCGTGCAGTCGAGCGAACGGCATGAACCCGACGCCGAGCGCCACCGGACCTCGATGCCACGTGACGCGAGCGCCGATCTCGACGACCACGTCGCGAGCGTCGAGTGGCCCCGCCGCATTCTGCCCGCGCGAGCTCACGAGATACGAGCCGAATCCCGCGAACGTCCAGTCATGATACCGCAAGCCGGCTTCGGCGTCAGCGAACCAGCCGGTGCCGGCATTGTCTCCAGCCCACGGCGAAATGCTGGCCCCCCCGACACGCAGGGATGTCTCGAGCCGATCGGGCGCAGTGTCCACATCGGCTCGGACCGATCTCGCGGATGCCGCCATCACGAGCAAGCAGACAACTGTCTCGATCCACCGCAGCCGCATGATGACGCCTGCCGTTGCAACCGCCGCACCGTCTGCGACGCACGAAAGATTCGAGGGTTCGGCGCCTGTTTGCTTCAGCGCAATGACATGACGAGTCAGCTCCCAGACGGGTGCACGTCAACTGGCAGATGCCTAACACCACGCCGGCCAACAGCTTCATCGCCGCGTGTTCGCGGGTATCCCGCTCGACGTCAGCGTCTTCGGTCAATGAAATGCTGCGGTAGAGCCGCACCAGATTCCGCCGAGCGTGTCGAGCTCTGCACCGTAGGATCCGGCGGTCGTTGCGATGTAGTACGCGGGCTCTGAGTACTGCGACGGAGCCAGCCCGGTGAACGGGGTGCCGAAATGCACTCCGATCGGCTGATCGTTGCAGATCTGCGCGATCGAAAACACGAGCGAATCGGCGGGTGTGGCGACCTGCGGAAGAGCGACCAGCGTCGTGGTCGGCTGCACGCTCGCTTCCGTGCCGGAGACGGCGTGGGCAGTCGGTGCAACGTCCGCGATCTCGATGACCCAGGCCGTCACCGGAATCGCGCTCGACATCGTCACCGAAACCGACGTGACACCTGCGTGGACCGAGTTGACGGACCAGATCTCGACGGAACCGCCGCAGCTGACGATCGCGCGCAGGTTCACTGACGTGAACACGTCTCCGGCGCTGTCGACCATGCTGGAGACGTCGTCGCCCGCGGTCGCCTCGTTTGTGACACCGGCGACGAGCAGGCTGCCGGCGCGCGTCGGCTGCAGCGCCACCTGAACCGGGCTGACGCTGGCGCCGTGCGCGCTTTGGACGAACAACGGAGCCGCAGTCGCGTCCGCATCGGGCGAGCCGATCGCATCGGTGGGCGCCCCGCCGCTCGGCTCGAAGTGCATTCGCCCGCAAGCGACGAGCAGGGCGAGCGTCACCACTGCGCGCACGAGCTGATCGTAACAGCGCAGCGCGCGGATGTGCGCACATATTCAATTCGCGATGAGGCCAAGGCGCAGGCGATCATCGGCACCAAACCACTTTGCGTATCTCGCCGACGTCATCCCGCGCGTGCAGGATCACCCGAAGCGCCGGCTCGACGAGCTGCTGCCCGGAGCCTGGGCGGGCGCACAGCGTGCCGCGTAACACATCGCACGCATTCGACGCGATCCGCACCTTGGTGCCGAGACGATCAACACCGGGCCCGACCGCTGGCATGGCGACTGGAACTACGTAATCAGGCCGCGCGAGAAGTCGTCATGATCGGTCGACTCCGCATTCGCGGCCCCTTACGGTAGCATGCTGAGATGTGGCGGTTCGCGGCCGTCGTGGCGGCTGCAGCGTGCGGGCGCGTCGGCTTCGACGCGATCGCGCACCCGGCGGCGGCCAGCGATGCGCCGCTCGGCGTGCCGTTCGCCGACGGCGAGGTGCGAGGGCTCGACAGTCAGGTCGGCGGCGCGAACCTCGTCGCGTGGTATCCGATGGACGATCTCACCGGGACGAGCGTGACCGCGGCCGACGTCACCGGCCACGGTCACGACGGCGATTGCACGCCGATGAATCCATTTCGATACGACGGACGGGAGCATGGAGTACGGGCTCACGGGCGCCAACGTGCTGCCGGTCGGAAGCTGGCACCACGTCGCGCTGCGCTGGAACGGCGCGACGAAGGCGGCCGATCTAGAGTCCCGGCGGGCTGTACGGGAAGATCTGCGACTCGGTGATGCCGAGGTTGCTCGCGAGCGTCGACCAGTAGGCAGCGTCGTTCACCCACCACCTCGACTGGGAATCGATCGACAGCGTCACCGTCTCGCAGCCATTCGGGTCGAGCGTGGCCGTCACATCCGCGTCGCTGCCGGTGAAGTCGAGCGTGTACGTGACGCCCCAGTCGATCGGACAGCTGTATTCGCCGTCCGGCATCGCCGGCAGCGCGAGCGTCGCCACGAGGATCGCGCGCGCGGCGTCCCCCGTGACGGTCACGTCGACGTCGGGTGCCGGGTTCTGCGCGATCCCGGTCGTGGTCGTGAACTGCACGCTGTCGATCCCGAACAGCTCCTCCTTGAGCTTGGCGCTCGAGCTCGAGTCCGACGTGCACGCCAGGAGAAAACACGCGAGCGCGGCGAGCTTGGCCATACCGGCAGTCGCAGCAAGCCTCGTGCCTACCGCGCCACGAACGATTCCGGCGATCTCGTGCCAGGCCGGCGCGGAAAACTGAGACAGCACGCGGTACTCGCGAGGGTTCTCCGCCAACTTCGTTGACCCTCGACCGTGCAGGCGCCGCTATTTCGGGATCGCCTCGAGATCCCGCAGCGCGTAGGACATGCAAGCGGGGATTCGCGGACCGCGGCGGCATGCTAGCCGCGCGCGGCTGCGGGCGCCAGCGACGGTCTGACGACGATCTCGAACCGCCGTGCGGTATCGATCACGAGATCCGCGGCTGCCGACCACCACAGGAACGTGCCTTCATCGTCTTGCAGCGTCACGCTGCCGATCACCGCGCCGGTCGCGGTGTCGATCACGTCGACCCTACCGTCTCCGGCCCGGTCGTGTACTTCGCGATCGTCATGCCGATGCGCAAGCTGACCGACAAGCCGCTCGCGCCCGCGAAGGAGCCCGAGACCGAAACGTCGCTGCTCGCTCAGATCCGCGACTTGCTCGAGCACCAGCAGGGCGCCCATCCATGACCGGCGAGCCGGCGACCTCGGCGCTCGCGTGACGGCTTCGATCGCGCTCAGGGATCGACGATGCGCGTCGCTTGCACGAACTCGCTATCGGACACGATCGTCGGGGCGTCGTAGTAGGCGAAGATCGAGGTGTCGGCCAGGGTGCACGAGCCGGGGCTGCCGGTGTACAGCGCGCCCGTGTGTACCGACCCGATCGCGTGGACTTCGAGCATCTGCGACGGCAGCACCTTGTAATCGAAGTTGGGCACGGTGACGGCCGGGCAACCGGTCGGGCCGATGTTCAGCTGGAGGATGTCGATCGGCGTGCCGCACGACGCATCGGAGTACAGCGAGACCACGCTTCCGGTACCGGGCAGGCACTCGATCGTTCCGTTCACCTGGGTAACGAACGAGCAGTTGGTCTGCATCATCGTGTCGTAGAACGTGTAGTCGTGAATCGCGAAGTCCGCGAGCCCGACGCGGATCGCCTGCAGCCGCCGTCCGGCGACCGTCTCGGTGGTGCGCTGCAGCGTGGTCGGCACGACTTGATTTCCGCCGAGCACGTAGATCGCGGTGTCGGGCGGGATCGCGGTCGCGGTACACGTGCCCTCGCTCTCGTACAGCGAGGTCGTCGTGATTCCTAGCGCGGTGAACGTGGGCGGGACGTCCGGGCACGACACGTGCGGGTTGACCGCCGCGACTGCTTCCTGGCAAGAGCTCGGCTGGGCTGCGACCGGCGTGCTGCACCCCGGGTCCTTGAACCCGGCGACCATCGGAACGACGGGATCGCACTCCGATGACGATCTGTAGGTCGCGACGTCGCAGTCGACGCCGAGCGTGTTGTCGTGGCCGAGCGCGAACAAGCTGAAACCGTCAGCGCCGCTGTACGTCCGCGTGCGGATCTGGCCGGTCCCGGTCGGCGCGCCGAGCGACACCGCCGCGAGGTTGCCGATCGGCACCTCGGTCGCAGAGTAGATATCGAGACCGGTCGCGGGGCTGGCCACGCACGAGCCGGTGTCGTCGATCGTGAACACCTGCGTCACCGCGACCGAGCTGCCTCGCGTGTACACGTGCGTTCCGACGAGCTCGTTGGACGGACAGGCCGAGATCGACGCGAACGCGACGCCGTACGCCGGCGGCGTGGTGGTGTCGTGGCCCCGCACCAGCACGGGCATCGCGCAGGCTCCGTCGCTGAACACGACCGAGAGTCCGACGACCGGTGGCGCGCAATAGAAGTTGCCGTCGGCCCACGGCGTGATCTCGCAGTCGAAGTCGAGCTGCGCGTCGTGCACGTCGATCACCTCGCTCGCGCCATCGGAAGTGAGATAGCGAACGAGCTTGAGCCGAGTGCCGCTCGTGCCGTCGAGCGGGTCCGGGACCCAGGCATCGGCCGGGGCATCCGTCGCCTTTCCGTCCGGGTGAGCCTTGTTACTCCCACCGCCACCGCACGCCACGACACATAGGGCCAAGCCAACGACATTACGCATCACACGAGCATATCAGGGACGAGGGGCGGATTGCCTCATCCACGGTACGTCCGCGGGGGGCGTCCTCGAGCCGCTCGATGATGGCGGCTCGCGCTACCGCGTGCCGGAAACGCATCGCTCGACGCCCGGGATGCGGATCCCGTCGGCTGTCGCGAAGGGCGCGATCGTGGCGGCGAGCTCGCGCCGAAGCCGAGCGAGGTCGTCCTTCGGCAGCGTGCGTGATCGCGGTGGTGACCATCCGGCGATCGCGCGCACGCTGCTTGTGTCGCTCGACCTCTCCTACCAGCCGGCAACGTTCGCGCCAGCGCGCGACCCACCGCAGGTCGAGCTCGGCACGCGATGCTCCATCCTCTCGCACGCGCTGGCGCGCCTCGCGCAGGCAAAACCCCGCTTGAATGTCTTACGCGCGAGTGTCAGTCGCTACGACCGCTTGAAAACGGCATTAGTCTGTTACGGTCGCGCGATGTCGCCCTGTGGAGTCCTGTCGATCGGCACGCACCCACGTGGGCGCGGAATCTAATGACGGACAAGCTCGCCGAGATCGAAGCCGCGCTCGTCGCGAATCGCACGCCCGAGCTACTCGCGGTGTACGGCGACGCGCTCCATGCGCTCGGCGATCCACGTGGCGAGCTGATCGCGATCGATCTGCGCCTGGCGCAAGGCGCGAATGCCGAGCTCGCGGCGCATAAGCGCGAGCTGATCGACGCCTGGCTCGGCGCCGAGCTCGCCGCTCGCGTGCTCGACATCGGCGCCGTCGACTGCGGCTTCGTCGACATCCCGTACGGAGTCGAGACCGGCGAGGTCGAGCGGATGTTGTCGCACGCCGGATTGTTCGCGGCGTTGCGCGAGCTCCAGCTCGAGGACAGCGATGCCGGGCTATGTCGCGGAATCGACCTCGTGCGTGCCGTGCGTCCGCCGTGCCTCGAGCACCTCGGCGTCACGCGCTACCGCGCCGAGCCGGAGATGATCGACTCGCCTGCGATCGATGACGACCGCGCCCGCGCGCTGGTCGCCGCCATGCCCCGGTTGCGCATGCTCACGCTCGCCGGCCCGAACGTGTTCGGCGAGCTCGTGCACGACGGCATTCGCGAGCTGTGCCTGTACGACTACAACTCGGTGGCTAGCCTGTTGCGAGACGGGCCGCCGTGGACGTCGCTGCACGAGCTCGACCTCCAGTTCAGCGCCGCGTTGAGCGATGACGCGCTCGCGACGTTGCTGCCACCTGCGCGCGTACCGGCACTGCGCCGGCTCGACGTCGCGCGCAACGAAGCGCTGTGGCGCGACCAGGCATTCGCGCTCGTCGGTGCGCATCCGATCGTGCGCCAGCTCGCGTGGCTGCGCGTGCCGTCGGTGCGCTCCGACGCGCATCTCGATGCTGCAGAACGTGCGCTCGCCGCGCTGCCGGCCGATGCCGAGCTGATCGTCGCGCGCGCGTTCGCGGACCGCCAGCCGACGCGCGCGCCGTCGCCGCGCCTGCGCATGCCACCGGCGCGACCGTGGCCACCGACGGACGACGTGGACCCCGGCCGGCTGAGCGTCGTCATTCCCGGGCAGCGATCGAGCGCCGACCTCGACGTGCGCGAAGCGATCCGCCTCGTGGAGAAGCGCTACGATATGCTCCGCGAGCCCGAGCGCGCTGTGTGGCTCGACGTGTGGCGCGGGCTGCGCGCGTTGCCGACGACGCCGACGTTCGAGCTGTCGGCGCCTGCGCTCGACGCGGCCATCGCGGCACTCGAGCCGGGCAAGAGCGACATCACGTTGATCGCGCTCCGCGCCTCGCTCGCCGCTCGCACCGCCGACACCGTGCAGCTCCGCAAGTGGAGCCTGTTCAGTTAGCGCGCTTGGTCACCGTCACGCGCACGCCGCCGCCCGGCAGCGGGCCGATGCCGCCGCCCTTGACGCTCGACAGAAACGCGAGGTGGTAACCGCGCGTGAACCACGCAAGGAACAGGGGCATCGTCGTCTGGATCGGCGCCTCGCCCGGGCAGCGATGACCTTCGCGCGGGCCGCCGCCTTGCGGCACGTACGTGTTGTCGGCGAGCTTGCCGAGCGCGGCGTCGCCGAGCCGGTCCTTGAACTTCGTCGGGTCCTGGAACGGCGAGGACGTTCAAGTGCGTTTTCGGCGGCTGTCGCGCGCGCTCGCCGGCCGAGCGGCCATTGGAACGTAAGAAGATGCAGGTCACGCTCACCGTCGACAAGGAGGGCCTGGTCGGCGACGTGCAGCTGTCGTCGCACGCGACCGACGGTCGGCGTGTGCATCGCGAACCGCATCAAGGGCTGGAAGTTCCGTCAGTCGTCGGGGACGAAGACGTCAAGATCACGCTCGTGTTCCAGAGCGGGTGATCACGACGCAACTTCGGGCGTGACGACCTCGAAGTCGCCCGCGTAGCCGCCGCTATCGTTCGCGACGCGAGCGCGCGCCGTGCGGACCATTTCGGTGACGTCGAGCGCGGCCGTGTCGGCGGGCTTCGTCGCGACGATCCACGCGCTCAGCCCGGAGCGGTGCGGAACGAGCGGGATCGAGCCGCGGACCTGCTCGGGCAGCTCGGTCCACAACGTGCCGGCGGTGTCGATCGCGATCACGAGCCGGACCTCGCCGCTTCCGGGCTGATTGACCAGCCACGCCCCCGAGGTCGGCTCGCTCGTGCACCGCTTCTTGAACGCGGCCGGCAGCGAGTCGACCACGGCGCTCCAGCGATGCCTCACGAAGTCGACGTAGCGCACGCCGGCGTCGACCTCGCGATCGAGGTCGGCGGTGGCGTCGACGTAGCCGGCGATCGCGAATTCGAGCGAGTGCGCGTTGCCGTCGAACAGCGGCGCGATCGGCGCGAGCGGCAGCAGCAACGGCCGGCCGGTGAAGCCGAGCAGCGGCTGCTTGCGCATCGCGATCCCGGCCCAGCGCCGCGGGATCGCGAGCAGGTCGTCGAGCTTGACCGTCAACGTGACGCGAGCGCCGCACACGAACCGCGGGCGCCACAGATTCGCCCAGGTCTCAGCGTCGCGCGGGTCGTTCAGCTCGGGCGGATTCTTCAGGTCGAAGGTGTGCACGGCGAGGTCGTACACCACGGCGCGTTACAGCGGCGTCAACTCTTGCCGAGCTCGCGCGCAACATCGGCGAGGACGCGCGCGGCCGCCAGGACATCGAATCACTGGCGCTCGATGGCTCGAGCTTGAAGACGGGCTTGCAACGCGTGCCACGTCGCCGAGACGCACGCGCGCGAGTGGCCGGATCCCGTGCACGAAGTCGCTCGCGAAGAGCTCGATCCGGATCGCCGGATCGTCGCGATGCTGGGTGCTCGTGGATCGATCCGTGGCAAAACCGTGGCAAAAACCGCGGCGCCGAAAACGGAAACGCAGCGATCAGCGCGGGTTAAGTAGCGCGCCCAGCAGGACTCGAACCTGCGGCCCCGCGCTTAGAAGGCGCGTGCTCTGATCCACCTGAGCTATGGGCGCGTGGGAGGAACTTTGCCCGCGTCGAGGCACGACGGCAAGCGTCCGTCTCGCGAGCTGCACGTTGGCGACGATCGTGTGGGATACCGCGGGCGTTGGCAGGGACCATGATCGACCACATCTCGCTGGCAGTGACCGACCTCGACCGCGCGCAGCGGTTCTACGACCCGACGATGGCCGCGCTCGGTTACGTTCGCGTGTTCGCGACGCCGCGCGCGATCGGTTACGGCTTGCCCGGCGACCCGCCGGAGAAGGATCGCTTCGCGCTGCTCTTGCGGCCGAGCGCGCCGGCCGGCGATGGCGCACACCTCGCGTTCACCGCGCCGTCGCCGATGGCAGTCGACGCGTTTCATGCCGCCGCGGTCGGCCACGGCGGCAGCGACAACGGGGGCCCCGGCCCGCGCCCCAGCTACGGACCGGGTTATTACGCCGCGTTCGTGCGCGACCCCGATGGCAACAATCTCGAAGCCGTGCACCACGGCTAGCGACGATGCGACCATAGAGAGGTGTCGAGAGCCGCGCTCCTGGTCGCGCTCGCCGCGTGCGGGCGCCTGCACTTCGACGCGCTCGCGGTCGGCGGCGACGGCGGCACCGGCGACGGCGCCCCGAGCGACGCGCTCGCGCTGTGCGACCCGGAGACTCCGTTCGGCACGCCGACGCCGATCACCGAGCTGAACGTGGCCGGCGCGTATGACTCGACGATCACGCTCGAGCCCGACGAGCTCACCGCCTACTTCTATTCCGATCGCAGCGGCCAGTTCGACATCTACATCGCGACGCGCCCCGACCTCGCGACCCCGTTCACGGTCACGCCGTTCACGGCGATCGACTCGCCGGACACCGACAAGGAGCCGGGCGTGGCGCCCGACGGCAGCGTGCTCGCGTTCATCACGACGCGCCCGCCGGCCGACGCCGGCGGCGACATCTGGCTCTCGATGCCGATCGGCACCGCGCCGGCGGCCGTCGCCAACCTCAACTCCACGGCCAGCGAATACCATCCGTTCTTCCAGCTCGACACGAACGACGTCTACTTCTGCTCCAACCGCAACGGCAATTTCTCGGTCTTCCACACCACGTATCTCGGCGGCGGCGCGTTCGCGAACCCGACGCAGGAGACGTCGCTCGATGCGGCCGGATACGACACCGACGTCGCGCTCGCGATGCCCGGCGGGCTCGTCATGTACTTTCGTTCGACGCGGCCGGGCGGACCGGGTGGCGAGGACATCTGGCGCGCCGAGCGCGCGACCACGTCCGATCCGTGGGGCACACCGGTCGTCGAGACCGAGGTCGACAGCGCGCAGCTCGACACGCCGAGCTGGATCTCGCGCGACGGCTGCCGCTTCTACCTGTCGAGCTCGCGCACCGACGCGAGCGACATCTACATCGCGACCCGCACACCGTGATGCTCGCGCCCGCGAGTCAGGCGTCGATGTCGAACTCGGGCTTGGTCTCGCGCAACAGCGCCGCGCCGATCACGAGCGTGCCTCCCGCGACCGCGATCGGGTACCACAGACCCGCGTAGATGTTGCCCGACGCGGCCACCATGGCGGTCGCGACGAGCGGCAGCATGCCGCCGAACCAGCCGTTGCCGAGGTGATACGGCAGCGACATCGACGTGTAGCGGATGCGCGCCGGGAACAGCTCGACCAGATACGCCGCGATCGGCCCGTACACCATCGTCACGAACAGGACGAGCAAGACGAGGATCGCGAGCACCATCGGGATGTTCATGCGCGCGGTGGTCGCCGGGCCCGGATAGCCGGCCGCCGCGAGCGCGGCCTTGTACTTCGCCTCGTCCCAGCCGTGCAGCTCGGTCGCGCCGATGTGCGTCACCACCGGCTCGCCGTTGCTCGGCGGCGCGATCTCGAACGACAGGCCGTTCTTGGTCAGAAAGTCGGTGGCCTTGTCGCACGGCGAGAACTTCGTGCTCGGCAGCACGAACAGGTGGAAGTTGCAGTCGGTCGCGGCGACCGAGATCGGCGTCGCCTGCTGGAACTCCTCGAGCGCGGGGTTCGCGTAGTGCGCGAGCCCGTGGAACAGCGGGATGTACGCGACGGCCGCGAGCAGGCAGCCGGCGAGGATGATCTTGAGCCGCCCGATCCGATCCGACAGCTTGCCGAACACGACGAAGAACGGCGTCGCGGCGACCAGGGCGACGCCGATCAAGATGCTCGCGGTGAGGTAGTCGACCTTGAGCGTGATCGTGAGGAAGAACAGCGCGTAGAACTGGCCCGTGTACCAGACGACGCCCTGCCCTGCGGTCGCGCCGAGCAGCGCGAGCACCACGAGCTTGTTGTTCGGATAGCGCAGGAAGCTCTCGGTCAGCGGGCGCTTGCTGGCGCGGCCCTCCGCCTTCATCCGCACGAACACCGGCGACTCCGCGAGCCGCACGCGGATGTAGATCGAGAACGCGAGCAAGACGAGCGAGAACCAGAACGGCACGCGCCAGCCCCAGTCGGCGAACGTCGCGGCGTCGAGCGCGCTGCGCGCCACGCCGATCACGGCGAGCGACAGGAAGAAGCCGAGCGTCGCGGTGGTCTGGATCCAGCTCGTCGCGTAACCGCGGCGATCGTTCCGCGCGTGCTCGGCGACGTAGGTCGCGGCGCCGCCGTACTCGCCGCCGAGCGCGAGGCCCTGCAGCAAGCGGAGCGTGACCAGCGCGATCGGCGCGACGACCCCGATCGACTCGTACGTCGGCAAGAGGCCGACCGCGAACGTCGCCGCGCCCATCACCGCGATCGTGACGAGGAACGTGTACTTGCGGCCGACGAGGTCGCCGATGCGCCCGAACACGACCGCGCCGAACGGCCGCACGAGGAAGCCGGCCGCGTAGGTCGCGAACGCCGAGAGCAGCGCCGCGGTGTCGTTCCCCTTCGGGAAGAACAGCGCCGCGAAGAACGGCGCGAGCGTCGCGTAGAGATAGAAGTCGTACCACTCGAACACGGTGCCGAGCGACGACGCGAGGATCACGCGGCGCTCCTCGTTGGGCGTGGATCCGATCACGCGCGCACGTTAGTACAGATCAGAACGCGAGCGAGACCTGCTCGGTGTCGGACTGCCCGCAGTCGCTGCCCGGCGCGGTCAGCACGTACTGGGTGAGCGCGAGCGTGCCGTGCGCGGTGCTCGCTGCGATGTCGATCGCGGTCAGCGCGAGCTCGAAGCTGCCCGGCGGCACCGCCGCCGCGCCGGCGCTGTAGCGGCACGTGCCGCTACCGGCGTGCTCGGTCGCGACCGCGCTCCACAGCGCGACGGTATCCGACGAGATCTCGCCCGGCGCGGGCGCGGTGCCGAGCGCGATCGAGATGACGAGCCTGGCATCGAGCGCCGCGACCGGCAGCGCGAGCTCGAGCGAGGCGTCGGCGTGCGCGTCGACGACGAGGCTCGCGCATGTCGGCGCCGCGTCGACCTCGGCGAAGTTGCCCGAGAACGTCGCGGTGCACGCGGGCAACGCGTCGGGCGCGACGTCCGGCGGCGCGGCGTGCGAGCCGCCGCAGCCGGCGGGCACGGCGAGCGCTGCAAGCGCGATCAGGACCGCGCGATCCATAACGTGATCGAATCGGCGAGCGCGGCCGGAAGCTGCGCGGCGTCGATCGCCGGCACGCAGTCCTGCTCGCGGTCCGTGGTGGGTGGGCCGGCGCTGCCGGAGCCGGAGTAATTCATCCGCCCGAGCTCGCCCGACAGCGTGCGCTCGGCCATCTGCAGGCCGCCGCGCGGCAGGCCGGCGACGACGTTCATGCACTCGCCCGGCCAGTCGACGTGCTTGTCGCGGTTGCGATCGTCCCAGCCGTTGAGCACGAGCTTGTCGAGCCGCGCGATGCGCTCCTCGAGGATCGGTTCGAGCGCGTCGCCGCCCGGCCGCGTCGCGACCAGCTCGTAGACATCGCGCAGCGCGCTCTGCAGCAGCGCGAACCGCAGCGGCGTGTATTGCACCGAGTCGACCGGCGCGGGCGTCGCCGAGTAGACGCGCGCGGCGTCGTCGTAGAACGTCGCCTGCATGCGATCGAACACGGCGAGCGCGCGATCGCGATAGCGCGTGTCGCCGGTCGCGAGGTACGCCGCGAACAGGCCGCGGATCGCCGCGGTGTGCGCGTCGAGCGTGTCGGTGGCGTCGACCGGCGCGTTCGCGGCGACGTCCCAGCCGCTCCACGCGCGGCCGCTCGCGTCGGTGAGGTGATCGTAGAGCAGCGCGGCCTGCCCGGCGACGAGCTGATCGAGCCGGCCGCCGAACGTCAGCGTCGCGTCGCCCGGATACGCGATCGGCAGCGCGTCGAGCGGCGACGCGACGCCGACGGTATCGGGCGTGTTGTTCGAGTACAGCTCGAGCTGCGACGACAGCGCCCGCCGCACCGTGCGCAGCGCGAGCAGCGCGTACGCGACCGAGGTCGTCGCCACCGTCGTGCCGCGCGCCGGCGTCGCGCCCGCGAACGCGACGTCGTCGACGAGCACGCCGCTGGCCGGATCGGCGTGCAGGCGATCGAGATCGATCACCGCGACGCGCAGCATCGCGAGCGCGCGGTCGTGCAGCGTGGCCTCGCCGTCCGCGAGCTGGTCGTCGGCAGGGAACGGATCGCCGTCGAAGAACGCGCGCGCCGGCTGCGAGCCGCCGACCGCGGCATTGCGCGTGTCGGTGAGCGCGTAGAGCTCGGCGTAGCCCAGCGCGAGCCCGGCGAGATCGAGCAGCGAGCTGTCGGCCGACGCGAGCGCGTACGCCGGCTGCGGAAACAAGCCGCCGGTGGCGGTCTCGGTCACCGCGATGCGGCCGGGAAACCACCGCAGCGGCGAGCCGTAGCCGTACGCGAGCGCGGCGGCGACGCTCGCGAAGCCGGTCAGCGTCGCGCCGTCGCTCGTCGTCAGGTTCGCGAGCCAGTCGGCGGCGCGGCTGTCGCCGATCTGGATGAACAGCTGGGCCTGGAAGCCCTCGATCTCGCTCGAGCCGAGGTACGTGCCCGGCGCGGTCGGCGAGCCGGTCGCGTTCGCGCCGATGATCGCGTTGCCCGGCACGCCGACCTGCGCGAGCGCGCTCGCCGGCACCGACGCGACCGCATCGCCGTTCGCGTCGTGCATGATCTGCAGGTAGTTCAGCGTCCACAGGCCGTACTTCCACAGCGAGAAGCCGTCGGCCCCGGGCGTGATCGTCGGATCGATCTGCGCGGCGCGCGCGGGCAGATGCAGCGTGGTCGCGTCGCATTCGAAGTCGGAGCTGACGAGCGGCGCGCCCATCGCGCCCGGGTTGTCGTCGGAGGTGATCGAGCACGCGAGGTCGACCGCGCTGGTCGGCGCGATCGCGGGATCGAAGCTCGCGAACACGTGCGCGGTCGGCCAGATGCCCGGCCAGCCGAGCGGGTTGTTCGCCGGCACGCCGGCGCCGTTCGGGTTCGCGTCGCCGAGCCCGTTGTTCGCGGGAAACGTGCCGGCCGGGAACACCCACTTGCCGAGCGCGTTCGAGCCGGCGGCGAAGTGCTGGACGAGCGCGACGAGCTGCGCGTCGCCGGCGACCAGCGGCGCCGACGCGAGCGCGGTGCCGGCGCCCGACTCGAACGCGAGGTCGTTCATCGGCTGCTTCGAGTACTCGTACGATTCGATCGCGGTCGAGAACCCGGCGAGATCGATCCACGCGAAGTCCGAGATCGGATCGAAGTAGAGGTCGGGCGGGATCTGGTCGCGGCTGTAGTTGGCGAGGTTGCGGCTCATCGCCTGCGCGAGCGGCTCGCCCGAGATCTGCATCTCGCCGGCCGCGAGCATGTGCTCGCGCACGACGAACCGCGTGCTGTCGACGGTCGCGGTGATCGTCACCGCCGGCGGGGGCGCGTCGCCGCCGGCGTCGACCGCGCCGTCGCTCGCCTGCGTGCGCGCCGGCGAGTGGCAAGCCGCGACTACGGATGCGGCGAAAAACGCGGGGCGCGACATCGACGGAAGTCTCGACACGAGCGCCGGCGCTCGCGGTAACACCTTCGTATCACAGCGCCGACAACGCGGCTTGTGCTAGCTTTCGGCGCCATGCGCTGGATGATCGCGATCGTGCTCGCCGTGCTCGCGTGCGGCAAGAGCGAGAATGCGGGGATCGAAGAGGCCAAGCGGCAGGCCGAGGCCGAACAGAAGGCCAAGGAGGCCCACGGCGAGGTCGCCAAGAAGCTGACGCCGCCGGTGCCCGGGCAGGCCACGTTGCCATGCTCGCAGGTGATCGACGCCGACAAGTTCCAGCAGGCGCTCGGCGAGGCCGCGCCGATCACGGTCGTCGAGGCCAAGGCCGAGAAGCACGATCCCGACGCCGCGGCGTCGTGCTCGCTGATGCGCGGCGGCAAGCGACCGAGCGACGCCGAGCAGAAGGCGATGATCAAGCAGAGCGGCCGCCTCGGCGTGTTGCCCGGCGACGAGATCTGCAACGTCTCGCTGTACTGCTGGACGATCGAGGATCCCGATCACTTCAAGAAGCGCTGCGCCGAGCAGAAGAAGAAGGACGACGACTCGCTCGGCTTCTACTCGTGCGTGATGGTCGTCGCGACCGGCGAGGACGACGTCAACAACTACCGCTTCTACGACGACGACACCAAGTGCCTGATCGGCGTGCGCGGCGGACCGAGCAACGTCGACAACAACCTGATCGGCAAGTGCGCGAAGGCCGCGCACGACCTGATCGGCCCCGACCAGATCAAGGTCTCCGCGCCCGCGAAGTAGCGAGCTCCGGCTCTACTTCGCGATCGTGAAGCCGGTGACGCAGCGAAACTGCTTGTCCTTGTAGTCGCTCGCCACGTACTCGAGCTTGACCTGGTCGCCGGCGCGAAACGCCGCGAACAGGATCTGGATGCTGGTGTCACCGAGCTCGCGCCCCTTGCACTGCACGCCGCCCCACCGGTAGTTGACCGCCGCCTTGTCGGCCTCGAGCCAGACCGCGCCGTGAAACAGCTTGAAGCTCGGGTCGCCGGGCTCGAGCAGCATCATCTGCGCGATCGTCGTCGACGGCGTGGTGTCGGCGTGCGCGGGCACCGCGAGCGCAGCCGCGATCGCCAGCGCCGGAGCCGTGCGGTTCATGAGCGGCGCCGGCGCCGCGTCACGAGCCCGACCACGAGCGCCGCGATCCCGGCGTGCAGCCAGAGCTGGCTCGGCGAGTCTCCGCCGTCGACCCGGCAGCAGCCGCTGCTCGAGTTGCTCCCGCTCGGATAGCAGAAGCCTTCGATGCCGTTCTCCATGATGCAGTCGTAGTTGTCGGGGCACGTCCCCGCGATGCCGACCGTGCAGTCCTGGGTGCACTTCTGATCGGTCGTGGTCGGCGAGCACTCGCCGCTCATGCAGAACTGCGGGTACGTGCACGGATCGCCGAGCGCGCCGGTCGGCGTCGGCCAGAAGCAGCGGCCGCTGCCGGCGGGATAGTCGCTCGGGTGCATCGTCGAGCACTCCTGGCCGGTAGCCGCCGAGCTGCAGTCGGAGTCAGCGGTGCACGGACCGCCCTTCGTGATCGTCACCGTCGACGAGTCGGTCTCGGCGCCGAGGTCGTCGTAGGCCTTGACGACGATGTCGATGATGCTGTTCGGCACGCTCGACGGCGCCGACAGCGAATACGTTGCCGGGTTCGGCTGGCCTGTCTCGCCGAACGCCGCGCCGTTGACGGTCTGCCACTTGTAGCCGTTGAGCCACAGCTCGACGCTGGTGACGCCACGCCGCGAGCCCGCGCTCGCCGTGATCGGGAACGCGGCCGTCTCCATCGCGCCCGCGACCGGCAGCACGATCGACGACGTCGGCGGCGGGATCGTCGACTGGCCGGGCCCGTACGCGCTGAGCAGCTTCTGGTGATCGTTCTGCGCGCCGCCGCAGACGCACGCGCGGTTCATGTACTCGCCGCAGTTCGACGGCGCGTTGCGGAAGAAGTGCTCGCCGCCGCAGTCCTCGCGATACGTCATCGGATCCATGCACGTCGAGTTGTCGTTGGACGGGAACGCGGTGAGGAAGGTGTACTCGTGCTCGACGCCCATCGGGTGAGCGCTCTCCTGCGAGGCCACATAGCAGAGCTCCCAGATGCGTTCCTGCCCCACGCCCCAGTTCATGTTCGAGAACGAGTACGAGATCACGTTGCTGAGCGGCGAGCACTCGACCGGCGCGATGCCGCCGACCTGCGGATAGCCGATATCGTCACCGCTGCCGGCGAGCAGGTCCATCGTGTACGAGACGCCGCCCGGCGGCACCTGATCGGTGACCGTCACGTTGTACGGCGAGTAGACCTCCTTCAGGCAAGTCATCACCGCGTTCCACTCCCAGTCGGCGGAGTCGCAGGTGTCCGCGCAGTCGGTGTCGGTCGTGCAGGGCACCGTGTCCTTCGTGCCGCCGACGCAGGTCGTGTTGCCGTTGCCGGTGCACGTACCGCTGCACCCCGCGTCCGCCGTGCACAGCGTCTTCTGGTCGTACAAGCACGTGCCGTTGCTGCCGGTCTGGCCGAATCCGTTCTGGAACTCGTGCACGGTCGCGTTCGGAATGGGACCGCCGGGGCACGCGCACTGGCCGGGCATCGAGGAGCAGTCCGCGGACGCGCACGGCATCGTCGAATCGTTGTCGCGCGCGTCGTCGCTCACGCCGCCGTGGATGACGCAGTTGCCGACACAGCGGTTGAAGTAGAGCCACGGCGACACCACCTCGGGCTGCTTCCCGGTCGCCTGCACGTGGACCGTGTACGTGGGGTGCGGCGGATGCTTCGGCGGAGCGGCCATCAGCGGCGCGACGACGGCCGCGACGATCGCGAGTGCGACCCAGATGCTGCGTGACATAAGGAGCGGATACTACATGGCCGGCCAGGCAGTCAGCAGGATTCGTCACGCTCTCGCGCGGCGGCGCCGCCGGGTGACGAGCCCGACGACGAGCGCCGCGAGTCCCGCGTGCAGCCAGACCCGGTCGCTCGCACCCGCGGCGCTGCAGCAGCCGCCGCTGGCCGGGCTGCAATAGCCGCTGCTTCCGCTGATCTGCGTGCACTGGTAGCCGGACGGGCACCCTTGCGGCTTGCCAACCAGGCACGAATCGGTGCAGTAGGGATTCTTGCCCGGCGAGCACACACCGCTCTCGCAGTACTGCGGGTACGGGCACGCGTCACCGATCTGCCCCACCGGCGTCGGCCATTCGCAGCGGCCGTCGGTGCAGTTCTGGCCGAGCAAGCACAGGCTGGTGTCGGTGCACGGCGGTCCGTTCTGCAGCGTGATCATCGTCGAGTCGCCCTCGACGCCGAGATCATCGTAGGCCTTCACCACGACGTCGATCGTACCGGGCGGAACGTTTGCCGGTGCGACCAGCGGATAGCTGCCCGGGTCGACCTGGCCGTCGGAGCCGAAGATCGCGCCCGGCGCGCTCGTCCACGGGTAGTTGTTGAGCCAGAGCTCGACGTCGAGCACGCCCCGCCGCGAGCCCGCCGCCGCGACGACCGACCACGGTGCGCCGAGGCGCGGCACCGGCGTACCGACGATCGCCACGGTCGGCGCCGGGATCAGCGACTGGCCGGAGCCGAGCGCGGAGAGTAGCTTCTCGTGCGAGTTCTGCGTGCCGTGGCAGCGGCAATCGCGCGTCTGGTACTCGCCGCACAGCGCGTCGGCGTTGCGGAAGAACTTCTCGCCACCGCAATCGGTCCGATACGTCATCGGATCCATGCAGGCCGAGTTGTCGTTGATCGGGAACGCGTAGACGAACTGGTACTCGTGATCGAGGCCGAACGTGTGGGCGGTCTCCTGCGCTGCGGTCCAGCAGATGTCGAGCGCGCGCGTCTGGCCCGCGCCGGGATGCGCGTTCGCGAACGTGAACGAGATGACGTCCGAAACCGCGCTGCAATCCGAGGCGATCGGGGCGATGCCGAGCACGTTCGAGCCCTGGCCGAGCTCGTCGGGCAGGCCGGCGACCAGCGTCTCGTTGTACGTGACGCCGCTCGGCAGCTGATCGGTGATGACCGCCGCGTACGGCGAGTACACCTCGGTCATGCACTGCACGACGGCGGCCCACGTCGCGTCGGCGGTGTCGCAGAAGCCCTGACATTCGTCGTCGGCCGTGCAGGTCACGGACGGGTTCGCCGTACACGTGCCGGCGGCGACGTTGCAGGTGTCGCCCGTGCACGGCGTGTCGTCGGTGCACGGCACCGCATTGTGCGAGCCGCCGTAACAGTTGCCGTTCGAGCCAACCGAGCCCATGAAGTTCGTGAGCTCGTGCAGGACAAACGTGCCGGTGCCGGGGATCGTCGACTGCTGGGTCCGCGCGTCGTTCGTGCTGCTGCCGGTGACCGTGCAGTCGCCGATGCATCGATTCAGGTAGATGTTCGGCGTCGTCCCCATCGCGCTGAACGCCTCGCGCGGCTGCACGACGACGCTGCGCACCGGGCGATCGGCCGATGCCGCGCTCGCGAGCACGCAGACGATCGCGACCGCACGGCGCACCATTCCCGTCGATTGTACGCGGGACACCGCGATCGCGCAGCTGTGATGGGATTCACCGCGTGCGGCCGATGTCCGTCGGTGGCGAGCTCCCGCTCGGCGCGGATTCGTCGGGCACGCTGCCTTCACTCCAGATCGACTGGCATCTTCGTCGCCTCGCGGTAGCCGGTGATGCGCGCCGACGTGCGCACGATCCCGGGCGTGCCCCAGTAGACCTGCGCGGTCACGAACAGCATCTGCTCGCCGGCCGGAAACTTCACGCGGCTGAGCGCGGCCTCGGCGCAGATCGACAAGCTGCCGTGCACGGGCACGAACGAGCCGTCGCGGCGCGGCTCGGACTCGCCGCTCGCGACCGCGTCGTGCGCGACGCCATCGGGATCGACCTTGAGCTCGACCGCGAGCTCGGCATCTTTCGGCGCGGGCGGCTTCCAGCCTTCGATCGATTCGAGCGCCTGCCGCGACGACCACTCGTCGAAGCAGCCTTCGAGATCGTGCTCCGCGGTCGCGACCGCGGCGACGACCTGCGGGCCCATCCCGTTCGGATCGCTGCCGCGCGCGATCGTTCCGCGCGACGGCTCGGTCTTGAGCTTCGTGACCTCGCCGAGCAGCTCGTGGATCTGGTCGTCCTTCTCCTGCACCTCGGCGAGCACGTGCTGGAGGTCGGTGTTCTTGTTCGCGATGACCTCGATCAGATGCTGCTTCTCGGCCTCGAGCTGCTCGACGCGCTTCAGCAGCTGCTCGACGCGCTTGTCGTCGCTGACCGGCGCCGGCGGCGGCGGCGCCTTCGGGTCGGGCCGCAACATCACGGCGGCCGCGGCGCCGGCGGCGAGCACGAGCGCGACCGCGCCGCCGATCGCGTAGCGCACCGCGGGTCGCTCGGGCGGTGGCGCGAGCTCGGCGAGCAGCGCGGCCATCGACGGGAATCGCTTCGCGCGGTCCTTCTGCAACCCGCGCATCACCGCACGCCCGATCGACGCCGGCACGCGTGCGCCCTCGGGCGGCGGCTTGGCCTCGTCGCCGTGCTCGAGCATGCCGACCGCGGTCGAATCGGGCAGCGGGTGCACGCCGTACAGCGCCTCGTACAGCGCGACGCAGAAGCTGAACTCGTCGCTGCGCGCGTCGACGTCCGGCCCCGCGAGCTGCTCGGGTGGCATGTAGCGCGGCGTGCCGAGCACGGTGCCGGTCGCGGTCAGCTCGGCGTGCAGCGGCGTCGCCTCGGCGCGCGCGTGTGCGACTTCTTCGGGCGCGAGCACGCTCCGCGCGAGCCCGAAGTCGGTGACGCGCACGCGGCCGTCGCCGCCGACCAGCACGTTGTCGGGCTTGAAGTCGCGGTGGAGCAAGCCGACCGAGTGCGCGGCCGCGAGCCCGCGCCCGGCCTGCGCGAACACGTCGACGATCTCGCGCCACGTGCGCGGCCACTGCTTGAGCCAGGTCGTCAGGTTGTCGCCTTCGACGAACTCCATCGCGATGTAGACGTCGCCGTCGTCCATCGCGCCGACCTCGTACACGCCGACCACGTTCGGGTGCGAGAGCCGGGCGATCGCCTGCGCCTCGCGTTTGAGCCGCGCCCGCGCCTCCTTCGCGTTCGCGCCGAGGTTCGCGCGCAGGACCTTGAGCGCGACCTTGCGATCGAGCTGCGGGTCGTACGCGGAGAACACGACGCCCATGCCGCCGGCGCCGAGCGTCGACAGCACGAGGTAGCGGCCGACCCGGTCGCCGACCGACAGCTTTTTCGGCAGCTTGCCCGCCTGCGACTCGGTGATGCGCTCGACCTGGCGGGTCTCGGCCTGGCTATCGACGTCGCCGGTGCCGGCGAGCGCGGCGACCAGCGCGCGGCAATCCCGGCAGCCGGCCAGGTGCTGCTCGACCTTGGTCACCGCCGACGCGGCGAGCGCGCCCGAGACGAACTCCGCCGCCGCGTTGTCGTCGAGACACAGCACGCTGTCCTGAGCGTAGCAAACGGCTGGATCCGACCGCCGGAATAGCATGCCCTGTTAGGACACTAGCCACTCGGCGGGGTTTCGCTTGCATCGCGGCTAGTTACACGGTAGGAAGACGCGCTTTTTATGCTGACCGACCTGTCCAAAGTCCGCAACATCGGCATCTCGGCCCACATCGACTCGGGCAAGACGACGTTGACCGAGCGCATCCTCTATTACACCAACCGGATCCACCAGATTCACGAGGTGAAGGGCAAGGACGGCGTCGGCGCGAAGATGGACTCGATGGAGCTCGAGCGCGAGCGCGGCATCACCATCCAGTCCGCCGCGACGTTCTGCCAGTGGCCGCCGCCGGCGACGTCGAAGGGCGTCATGGCGGTGCCCGGCAGCCCGGTGAAGGCGCAGCACTGGATCAACATCATCGACACCCCGGGCCACGTCGACTTCACGATCGAGGTCGAGCGCTCGCTGCGCGTGCTCGACGGCGCGATCATGGTGCTGTGCGGCGTCGCCGGCGTGCAGTCGCAGAGCTACACGGTCGACCGCCAGATGCGCCGCTACAAGGTGCCGCGCATCGCGTTCGTCAACAAGCTCGACCGCACCGGCGCGAACCCGTATCGCGTGCGCGACCAGCTGCGCGAGAAGCTCAAGCTGCACCCGGTCATGATCCAGATGCCGATCGGGCTCGAGGACAAGCTCGAGGGCGTCGTCGATCTGATCGAGATGCAGGCGTTCAAGTTCTACGGCGACAACGGCGAGACGATCGAGCGCGGCCCGATCCCGCCCGAGCTCGCCGACCAGGCCGAGAAGTTCCGCCACGAGATGCTCGACCAGCTGTCGCTGGTGTCGGACGAGCTCACCGAGGCGATGCTCGAGGACAAGGTCACGCCCGAGCTGATCCGCAAGTGCCTGCGCGACACCACGGTCGCGCTCAAGTGCACGCCGGTGATGATGGGCTCGGCGCTCGGCAACAAGGCCGTGCAGCTCCTGCTCGACGGCGTGTGCAACTACCTGCCCGAGCCGCGGCAGGTCGAGAACATCGCGCTCGATCTCTCGAAGAACGAAGAGCCGGTGGTGCTCGAGTCGAACCCCGACAAGCCGCTCGTCATGCTCGCGTTCAAGCTCGAGGATGGCCGCTACGGCCAGCTCACGTACGTGCGCGTGTACCAGGGCAAGGTCAAGAAGGACGACTTCATCGTCAACAGCCGCAACGGCAAGAAGGTGAAGGTCGGCCGGCTCGTGCGCATGCACGCCGACGACAAGGAAGAGATCACCGAGGCCGGCGCCGGCGACATCTGCGCGATCTTCGGCGTCGACTGCAACTCGGGCGACACGTTCACCGACGGCACCGTCAACCTGGCGATGACGTCGATGTTCGTGCCCAAGCCGGTCATCTCGGTCGCGATCCGGCCGAAGGACTCGAGCGCCGAGATCAACATGAGCAAGGCGCTCAACCGGTTCACGCGCGAGGATCCGACGTTCCAGTGCTACGTCGACCCCGAGTCGAACGAGACGATCATCGCCGGCATGGGCGAGCTGCACCTCGACGTCTACATCGAGCGCATGAAGCGCGAGTACAAGGCCGAGGTCGTGACGTCGCCGCCGGTCGTCGCGTATCGCGAGACGATCACGCGCAAGACCGAGTTCGTCTACACCCACAAGAAGCAGACCGGCGGCTCGGGCCAGTACGGCAAGGTCGGCGGCTACGCCGAGCCGTACGTCCTGCCCGACGGCACGCTCGGCGACTTCGAGTTCCTCGACGAGATCAAGGGCGGCTCGATCCCGCGCGAGTTCATCCCGTCGTGCGAGAAGGGCTTCAAGAGCATGATGCCGAAGTCGCCGCGCATCAGCGTGCCGGTGGTCGGCGTGCGCGTCGTGATCAACGACGGCGCGTCGCACGCGGTCGACTCGAGCGACATCGCGTTCCAGGAAGCGGCGCGCGGCGCGTTCCGCGACTTCTTCCCGCGCGCGGCGCCGAAGATCCTCGAGCCGATCATGAAGCTCTCGATCGAGGGCCCGGCCGAATTCTCGGGCAGCATCAACGGCCTGATCATGCAGCGCCGCGGCACGATCGTGAACTCGACCGAGGAGGACGGCAACACGCGCGTCGACGCCGAGGTCCCGCTCGCCGAGATGTTCGGCTTCTCGACGCCGCTCCGCTCGGCGACGCAGGGCAAGGCCGAGTTCACGATGGAGTTCGCGAAGTACTCCGAGGTGCCGAACAACATCTCGGAAGAGCTGCTCGCGAAGGCCGCGAAGGCCAAGGCCGAGGCGGCGAAGAAGTAGTCACGACGCCGGCGGCGAGATCCCGGCGGCCGAAGGCGGCTTGGCACCGTAGACCTGGACGACGCCGGCGGCGCCGCCGCCGCCGCCGCCACCGGCCATCGCGTTCGTCGAGTCGGCGCCGCCACGCGCCGTGGACGGGAAGCCGACGCCGCCATTGCCGCCCATGCTATTTTGCGCGCCGGTGCCGCCGTTTCCGCCGGACGTCGGACCGTCGGGATCGGTGCCGGCCGCGCCATCCATCGTCATCGTGGCGCCACCGCCGCCATGGCCGCCGTTCGCGTACAAGCTCGCCATCGTGCCGAGCGTCAGCGCCGGCGCCGACACCACGATCATGCCGCCCGCACCGCCGCCGCCACCACCGCCGCCGGCGTGACCGGCGCCGCCGCCTTCGCCCGACGCGTCGATCTCGCCTTCGATCGAGATGCTCGCGCCGATCAACGCGACCGCACCTCCCGCGCCGCCGCCGTTGCCGTCGGCCGTCGCGGCCGCGCCCGCCGACCCGGGGCAGCCGCCGCGCAGCGTCGTCGGCGAGAGCGCCGGCGCCGCAACGCCACCCGAGCTCGCGACGCCGAACTGATTGCCGCCGTCGCCGCCCTCGCCGCCGAAGCTGCCGCCGGCACCGCCGCCTTGCCCCGTCGGCAACTTCACGCCCGTGCAGGCTTGCGAGATGCTTCCCGCGCCGCTCGCGCCGGTGTGCGACGCGACGTCGATCGCGCCCGCGATGTCGATCGCGCCGGTCGCCGCGAGCACGAGCGGGCGGTTGCCGGTCGCGATCAGCTTCGCGCCGGCCGCGATCGAGATCGAGGCGCCGTCGAGCAAGCACGCGCTCGCGCTCGTCGCGTCGAGCGGCGCGCATTCGAAGCCGGCCGGCATCGAGGTCCCGGTCGTGGTGTCGACCGTGGTCGCAGCCGTGATCGCGATCGGCGCGGTGCTCTTCGTCGTGTCGCACGCGACGAGGTCGAGGCCCTCCACCGCGAAGCAGCCGTCGCGCGGGCAGCGCGCGAGATCGGCCGGATGCTTGCCGCAGTACAGCGGGTCGGTGTCCTGGCAACCGGCGAGCAGGACGCACCACGCGAGCACGCGCATCAGAACACGCCGCCCCATTCGACCGCCGCGCCGCCGCCGCCGACCACGGCGCCTAGCACCATGAACGTGACGCCCGCCGGCTTCGTGTTCGTGTACGTCGGGCGCTCGCCGGTCGGCGACGGCGACGCCGCGAACAGCACGAGGCCGGTCACGAACACCGCGGCGCCGGCGCCGACCGCGTACATCGGCCACTTGCGCTCCGCGCGCTCGATCGATCGCGCTTGCAGCGTGATGTCGATCTCCTGGTTGCTCTCGACGGCGATCGTCTTCGCGGCGACCTCGCGGCCCTGCTCGAGCAGCGAGATCGCGTGCTCGCCGACCGGCAGGTCGCGCTCGACCGTCGTCTTGCCGGCGGGCGAGCCGTCGATCGTCGCGTCGAGGCCGTCGGGTTTGGAATGCACGCGCACGAGGCCGGTCTCGAGCGCGGCCTGCGTCGACAGCTTGGCGAGCACCGCGTCGAGCTCGACGTCGCCGCACGGTTTGCAGTCGCCGCTCGCCGGTGCGTGCTTCTTCACGAACCACGTGATCACCACGGCCTGGCCGTCGACGCGGGCGTAGACGACGCTGTCGGTCTTCGACCGCGCGTTGACGACGCCGGCCGCGCACTTGCGCACGTCCTCGATCACGAAGCAGTTCGCGAACGTGCTCTTGGCGTCGGCCGACAGCGCGGCCGCGACCAGCTCGCGGCCGCTCGCCTTGACCCACTTCTCGATGCGGGCATGCAGCGCCTCGGCGGGCCCGCGCTCGCCGGTCACGACCACGCCGACCGAATCGGCACGCGCCGTGGCACACAGCAGCGCGAGCAGCGCGAGCACCCTCATCGATCACGATAATATGCCGAGCCGTGCGTGTCGGGATCATCGGGTGCGGCACAGCGGGAGCTGCGGCGGCGATCGCCCTCGCCCGTGCCGGCTGCCAGGTCGACGTGCTCGAGCGCGTGGCCGAGCCCGGCCCGGTCGGCGCCGGCATCATGTTACAGCCGACCGGTCAGGCCGTGCTCGCACGACTCGGACTGCTCGACGAAGTGGCCGCGCGGGGCGCGCCGATCGACCGCCTGTTCCTGCGCACGCGCGGCGGCCGCACGCTCGCCGACCTGCGCTACACCGCGATCGAGCCGACGTGGCGCGCGTTCGGCATCCACCGCGGCGTGCTGTTCGAGGCCCTTCACCGCGCGGCGTCCACCGAGCCCCACGTCGCGGTGCGCACCGGTTGCGACGTGCGCTCGCTGCGCCGCGACGGCGCGCACACCTACGCGATCGCCGCCGCCGCCGACCACGGGCCGTTCGACCTGGTCGTGATCGCCGACGGCGCGCAGTCGGCGCTGCGCGGCCACGTCATGCCGCGCGCGCGCGACACCGCGTATCCGTGGGGCGCGCTGTGGTTCGTCACCGAGGATCGCGAGCGCGCGTTCTCGGGCGAGCTCTACCAGGTCGCGCACGGTGCGCGGCGCCTGTACGGTGCGCTGCCGACCGGGCTCGGGCCGCGTGGCGACGCGCCGATCGTGAGTCTATTCTGGAGCCTGGCCGCACGCGACCACGACGCGTGGCGCGCCGGCGGGCTCGACGCGTGGAAGCGCGACGTGCTGGCCATGGACCCGCGGATCGCGCCCGTGCTCGACGCGATCACCGCGCCCGAGCAAGTGACGTTCGCGCGCTATCGCGACGTGCGCGTGCCGCGCGTCCACGACGACCGCGTCGTGCTCGTCGGCGACGCCGCCCACGCGACCAGCCCGCAGCTCGGCCAGGGCGCAAATCTCGCGCTCCTCGACGCGCTCGCGCTCGCCGATTGCGTTGCGGCCACGCCCGACGACGTGCCGGGCGCGCTCGCCGCGTTCGCGCGCGTCCGCCGCCGCCACGTCGGCTACTACCAGCGCATGGCGCGCTGGCTCACGCCGCTGTTCCAGCACCACTCGCGCGTGCTCGGCTGGATGCGCGACGTCACGTTCCCGATCGCGAACGCGATCCCGCCGCTGCGCCGCCACATGGTGCGCACGATGGCCGGCGTCGCGCTCGGGTTCTCGCCGCGCCGCCTCGAGCTGCCGTCGCGTGTAGGATGACGGCCTATGATCCCGACGATGATGGACGCGCCGCTCGTGCTCGACTGGATCGCCGATCGCGCCGAGCGCTGGCTCGGCACCGGCGAGATCGTGTCGCGGCGGCCCGATCGCTCGCTCACGCGCACGACGTACGCGCAGGTGATCGCGCGGGCGCGGCGGCTCGCGCGCGCGCTGATCGCGGCCGGCATCCGGCGCGGCGATCGCGTCGCGACGCTGATGTGGAACCACTCCGAGCACCTCGAGGCGTACTTCGGCATCCCGCTCGCGGGCGGCGCCGTGCACACGCTGAATCTCCGGCTGCACCCCGACGAGATCGCGTTCATCGCGAACGACGCGCGCGATCGCATCCTGATCGTCGACGACGTGCTCGTGCCACTGTACGAGAAGGTGCGCGCGGCCGGCGCGACGTTCGAGCGCGTGATCGTCGTCGGCAGCGGTGGCGACTACGAGGCATTTCTCGCCGGCGCGCCGGATGGCGTCGAGCTGCCCGCGCTCGCCGAGCACGACGCGCTCGGCGTCTGCTACACGAGCGGCACGACCGGGCGGCCCAAGGGCGTCGTCTACTCGCACCGCTCGACGATCCTGCACTCGCTGGTCGCGGCGCTGCCCGACTGCCTCGACCTGTCGCACGCCGACACCCTGCTGCCGGTCGTGCCGATGTTTCACGTCAACGCGTGGGGGTTGCCTTACATCGCGGCGTTCACCGGCGCGAAGCTCGTGCTGCCCGGCTGCCACCTCGATCCGGCGAGCTTGCTCGAGCTGATGGCCGGCGAGCACGTGACGGTCGCGGCCGGCGTGCCGACGATCTGGATCGGCATCCGCGACCTGCTCGATGCCGATCGCGCGAAGTACGCGCTCGAGCCCGGCCTGCGCATGATCGTCGGCGGCTCGGCGGCGCCCGAGCAGCTCATCCGCGACTTCGATCGCCACGGCCTGTCGCTCCTGCACGCGTGGGGCATGACCGAGACGTCGCCGATCGGCACGGTGGCGGGCGGGGCGGCCCCCGGGACCGGCGCCCCCACCCCCGAAAAACAGCGCCCGCCCCCAGGCCCGCCGGGGGCGGTGGGCGATATGGGGGGGGGCCACCACGGCCGCGGCGGGGCGCCC
>Ga0335083_10000491_pt1 | contig 60487 bp, 57 predicted proteins | sample Lox_Sample_42_FD_206716 | JGI IMG/M metagenome (GOLD analysis project Ga0335083, IMG submission 206716) | Soil microbial communities from Loxahatchee National Wildlife Refuge, Florida, United States - Lox_Sample_4.2 | ecosystem: Environmental > Terrestrial > Soil > Wetlands | place: USA...
TTCTCGGTTTGTCCTCTGAAGGGTGTCATCGGGGACTATAAGGAGTCGGATCAACCCGCGGCCGCGAAGCCCTCTGCTGAATCGAAGAGTGCGGAGAAGAAGGAAGGCTGAGGGCCAGGGCGAGTAGAGGTAATTAATGAGCGCTTGGGTCAAAAGTGTCGACATGGGTGGGTTCGCGCTACTGCTGACGGCGGCGGGCGCATTGGCGCAGCCCCCCGATTTTGATGCCGGGAAGTACGAGTATCTGTGGCATTGCGCCGTTTGCCACGGCCCGAGCGGAAAGGGCAACGGACCCTACTCGGCGTTTCTAACGAAGGTTCCGAGCGATCTCACGACCCTCGCAGCCAGAAACGGCGGCGTATTTCCGGATCAGAGGGTCTACGAGACGATCGACGGCAGGCGGGCGGTCGGGGCGCACGGCCCCCGCGATATGCCCGTCTGGGGAGTGGACTTCAGCACCGGACTCGCGATGCAGCCCAATCCGGCCTCTACCCCCGAGGCGCTCGTCCGAGCGCGCATACTGGGGCTCGTTGACTATCTACGCAGGCTTCAGGCCAGGTAATCCGGCTGAAAGAGCGCTCGGCGGCCGGCGCACCAGCGAGCAAAGAGCTGCGGCGGTTGATCGAGGTTCCCCGAAGAGTCAAGCGTAGACTTACGAGACGCTCAAACCTAAACGAAGGAGGGTGTATGCATCACGGACGTCTTGTCGCATGGCGCCGACGCGCTGAAGCCGTGGCTTGGGGCGCCTTCATTCTTGGCCTCGTTTCCACGATCCCGGCTCGGGCCGACGGCCTCGCGGGCGCCCAGCCGACCAAATCCGAGTACGGGGTCATTTTCCACATCGACAGCGGCGATCAGGCCACCATCAAGAAAACTCTCAATAACGTCGAGAACCTGATGCACGATCCACGCTTCAAGGATCGCAAGCTTCACGTCGAACTAATCGCGAACAGCAAGGGCTTCGCCGTATATGTGAAGGGCAATGGCTTTGAGAAGCGGCTTGAGCAGCTCAAAGCCGACGGCGTCGAGCTAGCGCAATGCTCCAACACGTTGCGCGAGCTGCATGTCGACCGCGGAGATCTCTACAGTTTCATTCAGATTGTTCCCTCGGGCATGGGTGAGATCACAATCCGGCAAGCCGAGGGTTGGGCCTACATCCACCCATCGTCGCCGCCAGCAAGCGACTTGTAGCTGCCGGCAGAAGTTCCAGAGGGCTGCTGCCCGTCCCGGTAGGCGGGTCGGGGTTCGCGGTCGCTCGACCGAACGTCGGGTTCCGCCACCCAAAGCCGGTGTTCGGGGCGTAGACTCGCCTTCGTAAAAGGGGGAATCTGAATGAGCACGCAAGTGGGAGCGGAGCACGCCGGTCACGGTAGCGAGCGTGGTTTCGCCAAGCTCGAGTTCGAGCTGGACGACTATCCCGGACCGGTCAAGACCACGCTGTTCGGCATCCAGCACGTGCTGGTGATGTTCACGGCGATGGTAGGCGGACCGCTGATCGTCGGACGACTTCTCAATTTGCCAGAAGGCACGCGCATCGCGATGGTCTCGGGAACGATGATCGGCTGCGGCATCGCCACCATGATTTCTTCGTTGGGCGTGTCCTTCATCGGCCCGCGCTTGCCGATTGTGATGGGCGTGTTCTATATCTTCATCGGCCCGATCGTCCATATCAGCAAGCAGGTGAGCTTGGCGGCGGCGATGACCGCCCTCATCATCGGCGGTGCGGTCCAGTTTGCCTGGAGTCCGCTGATCGGCCGGCTGCAGCGCTTCTTCCCGCCGATCGTCACCGGCACCACCATCCTTCTGATCGGCACGGGCCTGATGAAGATCGGCATCAACGTCGCTTCCGGGTTCGGCACCCCGGCCTTCGGCAAGCCGGTCACCCTCGGGCTTGCGGCCCTGATGATCGTTCTGATCCTGGTCATCACGCGCTTTGCCAAGGGCGTGGTGCGAGCGCTGTCGCTCTTTCTCACGATGGTGATCGGCTACCTGGTGGCGGCGGGCTGGGGCTTGATCGATCTTGGCAGCGTCGCGAGAGCCGACTGGGTCAGCGCACCGACTCCATTCCCCTACGGTGGGCTGCAATGGCCGGGGATCATCGCGGTAGTCACCGTCGTGGTGTGCTTCTTTGCCACCGCAGTGGAGACCACTGGGCACACGCTGGCGGTCACGCGAATCGTCGGCGTGCCGCAGGAGAGTTGGCGCATCCGTGGCGCGGTGTCGAACGACGGTCTCGGCTCGGCGATCTCGGCGCTGTTCGGCGGCATGGCGCTCACTTCCTACTCGCAGAACATCGGCGTCATCTCGCTCACGGGAGTCGGGAGCCGCTTCGTCGTGGCCTTTGGTGGAGCGTTTCTGATCGTCATGGCGCTGGTCCCGAAGGTCGGTGCGATCATCGCGCTGATGCCGAACGCCGTGCTCGGCGGCGTGCTGCTATTCATGTTTGGCATGGTGGCTTCCGTCGGTATCGACATCATTGGCCGCAATTTGGCCTCGAGGCGGGACGCCGTAATCCTCGCGGCCTCGCTCGCAGTAGGACTCGGCATCCAGGCTGCGCCGCCGGGCGCGTTCGACGTCATCGATCCAGCTCTGCGCATCCTGGTCACCGACGGCATCGTGATGGGCATCCTGCTGGCCATGCTGCTCAACATCCTGATGCCGAAGGAGCCGTAGCAGAATGTCGTATGGCCTGGTGCCGGAATGTCGACTTCTGGCCGGTAGCCGACTGCCGCGCTGCAGGGAATCTTAGGCGAATGTCGGGTTGCGTTGATCGGTTGAATCCGCCACCCTTGACAGGGCCGCCGGGAAGGTGTCGACTGAACGCGCTTCGGTGATTCGGTTCGGGATGGGTTCTTAAAACAACGGCTGATGATCCAGGTTGCTGCGCAAGTGTTCCGCTGTTGCGCGCGCCCCGAGTTGCGGGTGTACCTGAAGCGAATGGGCAGCGACCGCCCTCGATGCAATGTTTGAGGATCGTTCCGACCCGAGGAGCCGAAGCACACGATACCGCGCGGCCACCGCCATCCTCCGCGCTATCCCCCGAAGCGCGTCCCTTGCCGCAAGGATCTTGTCAGCTGCCGCGAATACAGGACCGCCCTACGAGTCCGAAGGCCGGCGCTTTCATACATCGCTCAGTCGGCGCACTCCTGCCGTTCGGTACGAAAGCACGTCCTCGACGAATCGTTGCTACAAGGCCCCGCGACGGGCGTCTCGCACCAAATATCCCGATGGCGTGGCTGAGCGTGAGTTGCGTCAACGGAAGCGGCCGATCGGGGCGGGGGCGCCGCCGGTCCCGGGGCCGGTGTTGCGGGACCTGCCGCGGAAGGCTTCGCATGATCGGGCCGCGCGGGCGCGCCTGCTGAAGCGGAAGCGCTTTGGTCAGGCGGCATTGCCTGCGCGGTCGCGATGTGGGGCACGCCAGCGAGATAGACGATGAGGGTCAGGGTGATCTGGCGTACTGACATGGATTGCCCGTCAGATCCCGAAGCGGTGATGGATAACGTTACCCGCGACCAGGCACGCGGCGGCGCTCAGCGCGGCGATCGTCAGCGCGTTGAAGCTGAACTCGCCTGGAAGGGCGGTCGAGCCGCTCAGCATCGGGGCGAGGACCTGCCCTCCAACCGTTCCCGCGACGGCGCCGATGACGATCGACACGACGACGCCGCGGTATTCGTTCATTCCCAATATCGCGAACGCGGCCCAGCCGATACAACCACCAGCGGCAATCCATATGGCGATGTTCATTTTTGCCTCCTGCAAGTGTCGGGAGGTCGGGCTGCTGTTGCTCCACATTCGCGGCCGCAAGAGCAGTCGACCTTGACGATTACCGCGAGACAGCGCCGAGTCTCGCGCTCGGACACGATGGTCAAGGAGGGAAGTGCGGCCACCCAAAGGACGCGCCGCCGATCGGCGGCGAGGAGCAGCCACCGCTGCTTGAGAATCTTGCCGGCGGAGTCTAGCACGAATACCCGCCGGCTAATATGGGCGCCGCCGCAATTCCGGCTTCCGGCGGAAGCCGCCCGGCGCAGAGATTGATCCTCGCCGTCCATCGCTGCGGGGCGACTTGAGGTGCCGCCCACCGTCCTTCGCCTGATGGCCGCACGCGCTGCCCGCAGCCTGGGGCAAGGCGCGCTGGTCGCGGCATTCGCGCTTTACCTGCGCGCCCTCGGCTGGTCGGCACCCGCGATCGGCGCGACGCTGTCGGCGGCGCTGGTGGTCGGCGCGGCGCTGACGCTGACCGTGGGCCCGCTGAGCGACCGTTTCGGCAGGCGGGGCTTCCTGCTCGCCTACGAACTGATGCAGGCAATGGCGGCGTTGGTCGCGCTGCTCACCGCGTGGCCGCCGGCACTGGTGCTCGCCGCCATCGTCGGCGGCTTCGGCCGCGGCGCCAACGGCAGCGCCGGCCCGTTCGGTCCGCTTGAGCAGGCTTGGCTCGCCCAGGTGGTGCCCGCGGCAAGGCGCGGCGCGGTCTTCAGCGCCAACGCCGCGATCGGTTTCGGTGGCATGGCGCTCGGGGCGCTGCTCGCGGGCGGGGTGCAATTCCTGATCGGCCCCTTCGGCGAGGTGCTCGCTTACCGGCCGCTGTTCCTGCTGTCGCTCGCCGGGTCGGCTGCGGCGCTCGTCCTCGTCGCGACGCTGCGCGATCCGCGGCGCGAGCCTGCATCCGAGCACTCGGCCGCGGCCTCCGGCCGGGCGGCCGCAGCCTCAGAGCGTCGCAGCGAGAATCGCCTGCTGACGCGCCTGGTCGCCGCCAACACGCTGAACGGCCTCGGCATCGGTATGATCGCTCCGCTCATCGCCTATTGGTTCGCATTGCGTTTCCAGCACGGGCCGGGATCGATTGGACCGGCGCTCGCAGCGAGCTTCGTGCTCGGGGCGCTCGGCTCGGTCATCGCCGGACGCCTGGTGCACCGCCACGGGCTCATCGGCCCGGTGGTGATCATGCGCGGCCTAGGTCTCGTCTGCCTCGTGGCGGTGCCGCTCATGCCGGCGTTCGGCGCCGCAGCGGCGTTGTACGCATTGCGCGCGGGATTCAACCAGGGCACCGCCGGCGTGCGGCAGGCGCTGGTGGTCGGGCTGACGCGCGATCGCCGCGGCCTGGCGGCGAGCCTGCAGAACGCGTCCATCCAGATTCCGCGCGCGGTCGGACCGCTGGTCGCGGGTTTGATGCTGCACGCCGGAATGCTGCGGCTGCCGTTTCTCGTCGCCGCGGTTCTGCAGGCGAGCTACCTGGTGCTCTACGTGCGGTTCTTTCGCGGATACGCCGCCGACGGCGTGTGAGTGGCTTCCGGCGTGGCAACTCCGGCACGTTCCTGACGAAAAACCGGCGGGAAACTGTGAGATAAGGTCATGCGCCACGTACGGGGGGCGCGCCAGTTGGTATCCTTCGGGCCGGGAAATCGTCCGGGTGGCGGCCCTTCTTAGGTTTTCTGCGGTACTCGTCGCGTGCGCGCTCGCGCTCGGCGCGGGATCGGCCCGCGCGGCTCCGAGCTTCCAGGCTGCGGGAACAGCCGCCGGGGGAACCGGCAATGCGACGCCGGCCTGGCCCGCCGGCCAGTATCAGGTCGGCGACGTGGGGCTGCTCTTCTGCGAATCGGACGGCGGCCAGGCGGCCAACCTCACCACGGCGAACGGCTTCGCCGCGGTCACCAACAGCCCGCAGTCGACGGGCACCGGCACTGCGGGAACAAGAATCACGGTCTATTGGGCGCGGGCCACGTCGACGACGATGGCGGCTCCCACCGTCGCCGACCCCGGCAATCACGTCTACTGCCAGATTCTCGTCTATACGGACGTGATCAGCAGCGGCAATCCGTGGGACATCACTGGAGGCGGCGTCAAGGCTACTGCGAGCACCAGCGTTTCCGTGACCGCGGTGACCACGAGCGTCGCCAACACGCTCATCGTGCAGGGAGTGGCGCGCGACACGGACAACAACGCCGGCGCCGCCTTCGGCACCCCGGCGAACGCGAGTCTGACCAACCTCACGAAGGAAGTCGACGCGGGCACTGTTTCGGGCAACGGCGGCGGCTTCGCGGTGTGGGACGGGGGGCTGGCGAATGCCGGCAGCTCCGGAACCACCACCGCGACCGTCACCAGCTCGGTGAACGCCTTTCTCACAATCGCTCTGAAGACCAATACGACGACGCTCGCCACCGGCACCGATCCGGCGGCGGCGACCGTCGCCCCCGGATCCGGAGTTGCCATCGTGGATCAGTTCACGCTGCAGACGAGCGGCGGCACCGAGGCGATCAGCTCGGTGACGGTGAATCTCTCGACCGCGAGCGGCGTAGGGCGGCTCTCGATCTACAACAACGCGGGGACGGAACTCGGCTTCACCACGTCTCCGGTGACGGGCTCGAACGCGATCACGGTGTCGGGAATGTCGGCGACGACGACCCTTGGCACGTTCACCGTCCGCATCACGCCGCTGAGCCACGCCGCGATGCCGGCCCCACCCGGCGCCAGCTATTCGATCACCGCGCCGGTGACCTCGTGGGCGGGCCCGTTCACCCACACGGGCAGCGATACCAACACGAATGCGCTCACGATCGACAACCAGTCGCCCAACTCCGCCACGGCGGCGAGCGGCAGCGCGGGCGACACACAGGTGACGCTCAACTGGACCACCTCGAGCTCCACGGACTTCACCCGCTCGGTGGTGCTGCGCTGGACGGGTGCCGCGGGCTCGGAAGTGCCGGTGGAGGGCACGACGACCTACGCGAACGGAAACACGATCGGCACTGCGACGGTCGTGTGCGTGCGCACCGGGGATGCCGCCTCGACGGCGGTGAGCGGGGTCGACGGCGGAGGCACGGGAGGCTGCAGCGCCACGGCGCTCACCGACGGCACGAGCTACAGCTACAAGGTGTTTCAGCAGGACACGAGCGGCAACTACGACACCGGCACGTCGATCGGCCCGTTCACTCCGCTCGCCGTCACCACTCTGGCCACCGGCGCCGACCCCGCGGCGGCGACCGTCGCGCCCGGCTCGGGCGTCGCGATCGTCGACCAGTTCACGCTGCAGACGAGCAGGGGGACGGAATCGGTCACGTCGGTGACGGTGACCCTGTCGACGGCCAGCGGTGTAGGACGCCTCTCGATCTACAACAACGCGGGTACCGAGCTCGGCTTCACCACCTCCCCCGCGACGGGCTCGAACACGATCACGGTCTCGGGGATGTCGGCAACCACCACGCTCGGCACGTTCACGGTCCGGGTCACACCACTCAGCCACGCGGCCATGCCGGCGCCGCCCGGCGCCAACTACCTGATCACGGCCCCGGTGACTGCGTGGGCGGGTACGAACACCCACGCGGGCAGCGATACCAACGCGAACGCGCTGACCATCGACAACCTGTCGCCCAACGGCGCGACCGCGGCGAGCGCCAGCGCGGGCGATACGCAGGTGACGCTCCACTGGACCACGTCGAGCTCGAGCGATTTCACGCGCTCGGTGGTGCTGCGCTGGACGGGTACGGCAGGCACGGAAGTTCCGGTCGAGGGCACGACCACTTATGCGAACGGAAACACCATCGGGACCGCGACGGTGGTCTGCGTCCGCACGGGCGATGCCGCCTCGACCGCGGTGAGCGGGGTCGACGGCGGCGGCACCGGGGGATGCAGCGCTACGGCGCTCGCCGACGGCACGACCTATAGCTACAAGGTCTTCCAGCAGGACACCAGCGGCAACTACGACACCGGCACGTCGATCGGCTCCGCTACCCCGCTCGGGCTGCTGGTCTCGATCAACTGCTCGGGTTCCTGCGGCCCGACGAGCGCCGCGAGCGTCAGCTGGACAGTCACGTTCAGGCAGAGCGTCACGGGCCTGACGGCCGGCAATTTCTCGCTGGTCTCGGGCGGCGGCCTCGGCGGCTCGCCGGCGATCATCGGCGTGAGCGGCAGCGGCACCATCTGGACCGTCACCGCCGTCACGGGAACCGGCAGCGGCACGCTCGGGCTGAACATGACGAACGCCACAGGAGTCTCGCCGGCGCCGGGCAACCTGCCGTTCACGGGCCAGGTGTTCACGATTTCGGGCGCCAGCGCGTGCAGCTCCTGGTACAACCCGGCGTGGTCGTACCGCGAGCCGATCACGATCAACTACCCGCAGGTCGGCGGCGCGCTCAGCAACTACCCGGTGCTGGTGAGCATCACCGATGCCAATCTCCAGGCCGGCGCGCAGGCGAGCGGCAACGACATCGTGTTCACCGATTCGAGCGGCACGGTCAAGCTCGCGCACGAGATCGAGCAGTACAACGGCGCGACGGGCCAGCTGATCGCCTGGGTCAACGTGCCGAGCGTCTCGGCGGCGGCAAACACCCTCATCTACATGTACTACGGCAACGCCAGCGTCTCGGCGCAGCAGAACCCGAGCGCCGTCTGGGACGCGAACTACGTGGGCGTATGGCATCTGCCGAACGGGACGACGCTGACGACCGGCGATTCCACCTCGAACGCCAACAACGGGACCGTGAACGGGGGAGTCACCGCTGCGACCGGAAAAATTGACGGCGCAGGCAGCTTCGACGGAAGCAGCGGCTACATATCCACCATCAGCCAGTTCAACAACATTCAGGATTTCGCGGTATCGGCCTGGTTCAGGACCAGCAGCGCCTCGGGCCGCAAGATCATCGGTCTTGAAACCACGCAAACGGGCACGGGCGCCGGCATGTACGACCGTCATCTGTACGTGGGTACCGACGGCAAGGTCTATTTCGGCTGGTGGACTGGCAGCGCCGCGACGGTCGTCTCCACGGCCACGCTCAACGACAACGCATGGCACTACGCCGTGGGAACGCACACCTCCGCGAACGTAGGAACGCTGTACATCGACGGGGTCGCCCAGGGCACGAACAGCGGGGCGGCACAGAACTTCAACGGCTGGTGGAGGATAGGAAGCTACAAGCTGGCCGGCTGGCCGAACGCCGGCGACGGTTATTTTCCGGGACAGGTCGACGAGGCTCGAGTCTCACTGGTCGCCCGCTCCGCAGCCTGGGTCCTGACCGACTACAACAGCCAGAGCTCGCCGGCGACGTTCCTGAGCGTCGGCTCGCAGCAGGCGAACACCTGCGTTCACCACTACGAGCTCTCGCTGGCGTCCACCAGCGTCACCTGCCTTCCGACCACGGTGACCATTACCGCGTGCGCGGACAGCTCGAACCCGTGCACCAGCGTCGCCGCGATCAATGGCACGGCCAGCCTCGGGACTACCGGCGGCTCGATCGTCAGCCCGGTGAACGTGGTGAGCGGCGTCGGCACGAGCTCGCTCAGCGACCCCGGCGCCGCGGACAACACCGCCGTCACGGTCTCGCTCACGGGTGCGAGCGCCTCGGCCCCGAACGCCTATACCTGCCGCAGCGGCACCGGCTGCACCACGACCTTCAACACCGCGGGCTTCATCGTCTCGGCGAGCGCCGGCGGGGGCGCGGCGACCGTGACGAGCCAGGTGGCCGGCGTCGCGAGCGGCACCTACTACCTGCGCGCGGTGCGCACCAACACGACCACGCAGGCCTGCGAGGCGGCGCTGCAGGGCGCGAACACGGTGAACTTCGCGTACGAGTGCAACGACCCGACGACCTGCTACGCGTCGAATTTCATGAGCGTGAACGGCGGCACGCCGACAACGATCGTGCGCAACAACAACGGCAGCGTGTCGAGCTACACGTCGGTCGGCGTGACCTTCGACGCCAACGGCAACGCGCCTTTCAGCCTCACCTACGGCGACGCCGGCAAGGTGACGCTGTGGGCGCAGAAGACGGTCAATTCGGCGACGCTCACGGGCTCGTCGAACGCGTTCGTGGTGAGGCCGAACGATTTCGCGTTCTCGGCGATCCAGCGCACCAGCGACTCGTTCGCCAACCCGGGCGCGAGCGGCTCGTCGGGCGCGAAGTTCGCCAAGGCGGGCGAGGCGATCTCGGCCACCGTGACGGCGCGCGCCTCCGGCGGCGCGACCACGCCGAGCTTCGGTCTCGGCTCGAACAACGGCAGCGAATCGGTCGGCCTGACGCAGACGCTGATCGCGCCTTCGGGGGGCGCGACGGGCTCGCTCGGCGGCACGGCCGCGATCGTGCGCAGCAGCTTCTCTAACGGCGTAGCCACGGTCACCAACCTCACCTGGAGCGAGGTCGGCGTCATCACCCTCACTGCGACCAACAGCACATTTCTCGGGCAATCGCTCACCACGACCGGCACGAGCGGCAACGTCGGGCGCTTCTACCCGGATCATTTCAGCGTTTCCTCGGCTTCGATCACGAACCGCTCCGACGCGAGTTGCAGCCCGGCCTCGAGCTTCAGCTACATGGGCGAACCCTTCACGGCGGCCTTCACGCTCGAGGCGCGCAACGTCGCCGACACGAAGACGCAGAACTACGCCACGGCCAACGGCTTCGCCAAGCTCGACCCGACGGCGGGCGGCGCGCTCGATTTCGGCGCGCGCGACACGGCCGGGGCCGGCACCGTGCTGACCTCGCGCCTCGACACCAGCAGCGCGCCGACGGGCTCGTTCAGCGGCGGCGCCGCCGCGATCGCTGCTACGCTCGGCCTGAACCGCGCCGCGAGCCCCGACGGCGCCTACGAGTCGCTGCACCTCGGCATCGCGCCCGTCGACAGCGACGGCGTGGCGATGAATACCTACGACCTGGACGCCGACGGCACCGCGGGCGCGGAGCGCAAGGACCTCGGCGTGACGACCAGGGTGCGCTTCGGCCGGCTGCGCATGACGGGCGCCACCGGCTCCGCGCTTCTGCCGACGCGCGTCGGGCTGCAGGCGCAGTACTGGAACGGGACGGCGTTCGCGGCGAATACCGACGACGCCTGCACCGCGCTGGCGGCGAGCAACTTCGCGCTCTCAGGCTACAAGATCAACCTGAACGCATGCGAGACCGCGGCGCTCGGCGGCGCCTCGTTCGCCGGGGGCAGCGGCAGCGCCACGCTCACGCTCGCCGCGCCGGGCGCCAGTAACAACGGCTCGGTGCTCCTCACCGCGAACCTCGGCAGTTCGCCGAGCGGCAACTATTGCCCGTCGGTCGGCGGCTCGGAGGCCGCGGCGACGAGCGCCGTCATGCCCTATCTGCAGGGCGCCTGGAGCGGTTCCGGATGGAGCGCGGATCCGTCGGTGCGCGTCGGCTTCGGCGTATACGGCAGCCAGCCGAACAACTTCATCTTCAACCGCGAGAACTACTGAGCGGGCCCGTTGAGGGCGAAGTGGAAGATGCGGTAGCTCGGCAGCGCGCCGGCCGCGGCCTCGAGGCGGTAGGCGTCGCTCAGCGGCTCGCTCAGCACGAAAGGCACTTTCGCCTCAGACACTCCGCCGTGCGTGCGCAGGCGATGGCCGGCGAGCCCGGACAGGTCGTGCTGCGACGCGGAGGCGCCGATGCAGGTGTCGGCGCGCGCGATCACGGCGACGTCCCCCTCGCGCTCAGGCGGCAGGTCGAACAGGCGGCAGGCGTCCTCGCGCCCGAGCGCCTGCTCGATGCCATCGACGCCGGCGATCGCCCTGAGGATGTCCCGCGCGCTCGCCTTGCCGCGGCGCCAGACGCGCACGAAGCCGCCGAGCGCGCCGTGATGCGCGACGAACGCGTCCGTGATCGGGCAGATGACGCGCGTCTCGCCCTTGCCGAGCTCGGCATCGAGCAGGTCCTGCAGCCAGATGACGTTGGGGCTGCCGTCGGCCGCCGACTTGTCGTTCATGCCGTGATCCGCGGTCAGCGCCACCAGCGCGCCGGCCGCCGCCAGCCGCCCGAACGCCTGGTCGAGCGCCGCGTAGAAGCGCAGCGCCTCGGGCTCGTGCGGCGCGTACTTGTGCTGCACCCAGTCCGTCAGCGAGAGGTAGAGCAGGTCGGGCCGATCGCGCTCCAGCAGCCGGATGCCGGCCTCCAGCACGAACAGCGACAGCTCCATCGAGTACATGTCCGGCTGCGGCATGCCGACGAGGTCGAGCGCGCCTTCGATCCCATTTTCTTTTTGGGTCGTCCTCGACGCAAATTCCGAAGAAAACGAGACGTTGCCTCCGGCAAGGTCCAGGCCCTTGCCCAATTGCCGGCGCAGCTTGTCTTTGGCGGTGATCGAGACGACGCGGGCGCCCGCGGCGGCGAAGCGCGCGAGGATCGTGTCGCCGCGCAGCAGCTCGGGGCCGGTCATCACCACCGCCTCGCCGGTCGCGGTGTCGAGGTAGAAGTTGCCGGAGATGCCGTGGCGCGACGCGGGCGTCCCGGTGATGATCGACATGTTGTTCGGACAGGTGAAGGAGGGCACCGTGCCCTCGGCGACCGTGGCGAATCCCTCGCGCATGAAGCGCGCGACGTTGGGCAGGATTCCCCGCTTCAGGCCCTCCCGGAAATACGCCGGGTCGCCGCCGTCGATGCACACCACGGCCACCGGGCGGCGCGGCCAGCGGTAGCGCACCCCGTTCGCGTCGACTTCGGCAGGATGCGCGCGCCTCACGGTGCGGCGACAATAGCATTAAACTCGCGCTTTTTTTGCCGCCATGATGAACGCTCCCGCATCCCAGTTCGATCCCGCCAGCGCGCGCTTCGGCGCTTCGCGCTCGCAGAAGCGCCTCGAAGACGACCGCCTGCTGCGCGGCAAGGGCCTGTACAGCGACGACCGCGACCTGCCGGGCCAGGCGTGGCTGGTGGTCGCGCGCTCGCCCCACGCGCATGCGCGCATCGCCTCGATCGACGCCGCGGCGGCGCGCGCGGCGCCGGGCGTGCTCGCCGTGTACACCGGCGCCGATCTCGCGGCCGACGGCATGGGCGCAATCCCGTTCCCGCCGCTGTTCAAGCGCCCGGACGGCGCGCCGATGGCGGCGCCGCCGCGCACGCTGCTCGCCGAGGGGACGGCGTTCTACGCCGGGCACCCGGTCGCCGCGGTGGTCGCGGCGACGCGCGCCCAGGCGCAGGATGCGCTCGAGCTGCTCGCCGTCGAGTACCAGGAGCTGCCCTGCGTGGTCGACGCGCGCCGGGCGATCGAGCCGGGCGCGCCGACGATCTGGGCCGAGGCCCCGGGCAACGTCTCGGCCGAGGTGCGCTACGGCGACGCCGCCGCGGTGGACGCGGCGATGGCGAAGGCCGCGCACGTGGTGGAGATCGCGATCGCCAACCAGCGCGTCGCCGCGGTGCCGCTCGAGCCGCGCTGCGCGCTGGCCGAGTTCGCCGGCGGGCGCTGGACGCTCTACACGCAGACGCAGCAGCCGACCGGCGCGCGCGACCTGATCGCCGCGGCGTTCAAGGCGAAGCCCGAGCAGTTCCGCGTCGTGGTGGGCGACCTCGGCGGCGGCTTCGGCATGAAGACCGGGGCCTACCCGGAGGACGGGCTCGTCTGCTACGCCGCGCGCAAGCTGGGACGGCCGGTGAAGTGGCGCGGCGAGCGCGGCGAGGATTTCCTCGCCGCGCACATGGGGCGCGACCAGCATTTCGCGGCGAAGCTCGCGCTCGACGCCGAGGGCCGCGCGCTCGCGCTGCGCGCGGAGATGATCGCGAACTTCGGCGCGGTGCCGGTGGGCTCGACGCCGCTGGTGCCGATGCTGGTCGGCCCGAAGGTGGTGACCTCGCTGTACCGCGTGCCGGCGGTCGACTACCGCATCCGCGGCGTGCTTACCAACACCATGGCGACCGGCGCCTACCGCGGCGCCGGCCGGCCCGAGTCGAACTTCCTGATCGAGCGCCTGATGGACAAGGCGGCGCGCGCGCTGAAGCTCGATCCGGCCGAGATCCGCCGCCGCAACTACATCCCGCCGGAAGCGTTCCCGTGGCGCACCTACCTCGGCGACGTCTACGACAGCGGCGCGTTCGAGAAGCTCCTCGACGCCGTCCTTTCCGCCTCGGACTGGAAGGGCTTCGGCGCAAGGCAGGAGCAGTCGAGGCAGCGCGGAAAATTGCGCGGCCGCGGCCTCGCCTCGTACCTGGAGTGGACCGGCGCGCTGCCCACCGAGACCGTCGACATCGAGGTGTCGGCCGACGGCGGCGTGACCGTGTTCTCCGGCACGATGGCGATGGGGCAGGGGCTGGAAACCTCGTACACCCAGCTCATCGTCGAGCTCCTGGGAATCCCGGCTGCGAAGATAAAGATCGTTCAGGGCGACACGGACAGGGCCAACGGCGTCGGCAGCGTCGGCTCGCGCTCGGCGTTCGTCGGCGGCTCGGCGGTGGTCGCCGCCGGGCACAAGGTGGTGGCGCGCGGCAGGGAGCTCGCGGCGGAGGCGCTGGAGGCGGCGGCGCGCGACCTGGAGTTCCGCGACGGGCGCTTCGCGATCTCGGGCACCGACCGCTCGATCGGGCTCGGCGAGCTCGCGGCGAAGCAGCCGGAGAAGCGGATCCGCGTCTCCGACACGCAGACGCCGAGCGGGCCGTCGTGGCCGAACGGCGCGCAGGCGGTCGAGGTCGAGGTCGACCCGGACACGGGCGTCGTCACTCTCGAGCGGATCGCCAGCGTCGACGACATCGGCCGCATCATCAACCGCACCATCGTCGAGGGGCAGGTCCACGGCGGCATCGCGCAGGGCGCCGGGCAGGCGCTGTGGGAGCACGCGGTGTACGACCCGGACAGCGGCCAGCTGGTGACCGGATCGCTGATGGACTACTGCCTGCCGCGCGCCGACCAGTTTCCGCCGATGCACGCGAACTTCGACGAGAGCGTGCCGTGCCGCACCAACCTGCTCGGCGTGAAGGGCGTCGGCGAGCTCGGCACCATCGGCGCGACGCCCGCCGTGGTCAACGCGGTGCTCGACGCGCTCTCCGGGCGCGGCGCGGACCGTCTCGAGATGCCGCTTACGCCGGAGAAGGTCTGGCGCGCGCTGCGCGGCGCCTAGAGCGCCCGCGCCGCCGACGGCGGCGGCTCGACGCGCCGCGCGCCGCTGAAGCGCTCCGCCCAGTAGCGGTTGCGCAGCGAGTCGACCCGCACGCGCGCGCCGGTCTTGGGCGCGTGCACGAAGCGCCCGTCGCCGAGATAGATGCCGACGTGCGAGTACGGGTGCCCCTGCGTGTCGTAGAACACGAGGTCGCCCGGTTGCAGTTCCGCTAGACTGACCGCCACGCCCGCGTGGCTCAGGGCGAGCGTGTTGTGCGGCAGCGAAAGACCCCAGGCCTCGCGGTAGACGTGCGCCACCAGCCCGCTGCAGTCGTATCCGGTCACCGGCGAGGCGCCGCCATACTGGTAGTCGACGCCGAGCGCGAGCAGAGCCTGCAGCAACGCTTCGGCGCGCTCGGCCTGCAGCGCGCTCTGGGGCGCGGGCGGGCGCGCCGCTGCGGCGGGCTCGTCGACCGGCGCCGGGCGCCAGGAGCCGAAGCCGCCGCAGCCGGAGAGGGCGGCTGAAATGATCATTGGATACAGTAAATTACGGACCATAATTGATGTAATTTAGTTGAACTTGCGCCGGAGAGCAAACCGAATGGCCGCCAGAGGCGTTATTCGATCCATGAAGCCGTGGCGCGCGCTCCCCGCCTTGTTGCTCGCCTTCGCCGCGGGCGCGGCGGCGCAGGGCACGCTGGAAGTCATCCCGCTGCGCCATCGCAGCGCCGCCGAGGTGATCCCGGCGCTGCAGCCCCTGCTCGAGCCGGGCGGCACCCTGAGCGGCCAGTCCTACCAGCTCTTCGTGCGCACCAGCCCCGCCAATCTCGCGGACCTGAAGCGCGTGCTCGATCGCATCGACGTGGCGCCGCGCCGCCTGCGGGTCTCGGTGCGCTTCGAGGCCGCCGGCGATTCCCGCAACGGGAGCGTCGACCAGCAGCTGCAGGTGCTGGAAGGCGGCGCGGCCTACATCGCCACCGGCGAGGCGCGCGTCTACGGCGAGGCGGCGACCGGATTCGCGGTCGTGCCGCGGGTCTCGGGGCGCGAGGTGACGCTCGAGATCGCGGCGAGCGCCGAGCGCTTCGCGCGCCGCGGCGCGATCCAGGGCCAGCGCGCCGCGAGCGTGGTGCGCGGCCCGCTCGGCGGGTGGATAGAGCTGGCCGGCGTCGATGTCACCGAGACGCGCGGCGAGCGCGGGCTTCCCCTGAGCCGCGACCGCGGCGCGGCGTCCGCGCGCCGCGTCTGGCTCCGGGTCGACGAGGTGGGACGCTGAACGCGCTCGAGCGCGCGTTTGCCGCCGGCGGCCCGCTGGCGGCGCAGGTGCCGGGCTACCGCCCGCGGCCGCAGCAGCTCGAGATGGCGCGCGCGATCCTCGCCGCGATCGAGTCGGGCGGCACGCTCGCAGTCGAGGCCGGCACCGGCACCGGCAAGACCTTCGCCTACCTGGTGCCGGCGCTGCTCGCCGGCGGCAAGATCGTGGTCTCGACCGGCACGCGCACGCTGCAGGACCAGCTCTATGACCGCGACCTGCCGGCGGTGCGCGAGGCGCTCGCCGCGGGCGCGAGCACCGCGCTGCTGAAGGGGCGCTCCAACTACGTCTGCCTCTACCGCCTGCAGCGCTCGCTTGCCGAGGGCCGCCTCGAGTCGCGCGAGGACGCGGCGCAGCTGCGCCGCATCGAGCGCTTCGCGCGCTCGAGCCTCACCGGCGACCGCGCCGACCTCGCCGACGTCCCCGAGAACGCGCCCGCCTGGCAGCATGCCACCTCGACGCGCGAGAACTGCCTCGGTCAGGAATGCCCGGACTACAAGGACTGCTTCGTGATGCGGGCGCGGCGCAATGCGCTCGCCGCCGACGTGGTGGTGGTGAATCACCATCTCTTCTTCGCCGACGTCGCGCTGCGCGACGAGGGCGTCGCCGAGCTGCTGCCGGCGTGCAACACCGTGATCTTCGACGAGGCGCACCAGCTGACGGAGACCGCGCGCCTGTTCTTCGGCGAGACGCTGTCGACGGCGCAGCTGGTGGAGCTCGCGCGCGACGCGCGCGTCGAGCTGCGCGCCGCCGGCGGCGCCTCGCCCGAGCTGGAGCGGCTCGCGGGCAGCCTCGACAAGGCGGCGCGCGACCTGCGCCTGGCGCTTCCCAGGGAAGGCGCGCGCCTCGCCTGGGCGCAGGCGCTGAACGAGCCCGGCTTTGGCGAGGCGCTCGCGGCGCTCGAGCGTGCGCTGCAGGCGCTGCGCGCGCCGCTCGGCGAGCAGGCCGAGCGCTCCGAGGGCCTGGAGGCGTGCGCGCGGCGCGCCGGGCAGGCGCTGGCGCTGCTCTCGCGCCTCGCCGCGGAGCCGCAAAAGGGCGACGGTCAGGTGCGCTGGGTGGAGGTGTTCGGCCATTCGGCGCAGCTGCACGTCACCCCGCTGGTGCCCGCGGAGCTGTTCCGCCGCCAGATGGCCGACCACCCGCGCGCGTGGATCTTCGCCTCGGCGACGCTCGCGATGGGCGAGGACTTCTCGCTGTTCAAGCGCGAGCTCGGCATCGAGGAGGCGCGCGCCCGCGCCTGGCCGAGCCCGTTCGACTTCGAGCGCCAGTCGCTGCTGTACTGCCCGCGCGGGCTGCCGCCCGACCCGAACGACCCGGGCTACACCGAGGCCGTGGTCGAGGCGGCGCTGCCGCTCATCCGCGCCAGCCGCGGGCGCGCGTTCCTGCTCTTCACCTCGCACCGCGCCCTGCGGCGCGCGCGCGAGCTGCTCGAGGGCCGCATCGAGTACCCCCTGCTCGCGCAGGGCAGCGGCTCGCGCAGTGAGCTGCTGGTGCGCTTTCGCGCGCTCGGCAACGCGGTGCTGCTCGGCGCGGCGTCGTTCTGGGAGGGCGTGGACGTGCGCGGCGAGGCGCTGTCGGTGGTGTTGATCGACAAGCTGCCGTTCGCGCCGCCCGGGGACCCGGTGCTCGCGGCGCGCATCGAGGCGCTGCGCGCGGAGGGCGGCAATCCGTTCCTCGATTTCCAGCTGCCGCAGGCGGTGCTGCAGCTGAAGCAGGGGGCCGGGCGCCTGATCCGCGACGAGACCGACCGCGGCGTGCTGGCGCTGTGCGACCCGCGGCTCTTCACGCGATCCTACGGCCGCGCGGTGCGCGCCAGCCTGCCGCCGATGAAACTGACCCGCGAGCTCGCCGAGGTAGAGGCCTTCTTCGCTAGAATTCCCGCATGAAGGTGCTGATCACCGGCGGCGGCGGCTTCCTCGGCTTCAGGCTCGCGAAGACGCTGCTTGCGCGCGGCCAGCTCGGCGGCAGGCAGATCTCCTCGATGACCCTGCTGGACGGGGCGTTCCCCCCGGGCGCGGAAAATCTGCCGAAGGCGAGGGCGGTGAAGGGCGACGTGTCCGATGCCGCGACGCTCGCGGGCGTCTGCACGCCGGACACCGACGCCGTATTCCACCTCGCCGCGGTGGTGAGCGGCGCGGCCGAGGCCGATTTCGACCTCGGCATGCGGGTGAACTTCCAGGGCACGGCACTGCTGCTGGCGCGGATCAGGCAGAACGCAGCCGTCGGCGGCGGGCCGACGCGCATCGTGTACACCAGCTCGGTCGCCGCGTTCGGCGGCGCGCTTCCCGAGGTGCTGGACGACTCGACCATCGCCAACCCGCAGACCTCCTACGGCAGCCAGAAGGTGATCGGCGAGTACCTGCTCGCCGACTACACGAGAAAGGGCTTTCTCGACGGGCGCTCGTTGCGTCTGCCGACGATCGTGGTGCGCGCCGGCAAGCCGAACGCTGCGGCGTCGTCCTTCGCCAGCGGCGTGATCCGCGAGCCGCTCAACGGCGTCGTCTCCGAATGCCCGGTGGCCGCCGAGACCGGCGTCTGGCTGCTGTCGCCGGGGCGCGTGGTCGAGGCTTTCATCCACGCGTGGGAGCTGCCGCCGTCGGCTTGGGGCAGCTACCGCGTCGTCAACCTGCCCGGGATCACGGCGAGCGTCGCGGAGATGGTGGAGGCGCTGCGCCGGGTGGCCGGCGACGCGGCCGCGAAGCGCGTCGTCTACAAGCCCGACGCGCGCATCCAGGCGATCGTGAAGACCTGGCCGGCCCGCTTCCGCACGCCGCGCGCGCTGGACATGGGCTTCAAGCCGGACCGGAGCGTAGAGCAGGTGATCCGCGACTACATCGCGGACGAGGGCATCAAGCTCTGATCGGCCCTACCAGTTCGGGTCCCACAGCTTCCACCACGGGACGTTGTTCGCGACCTTGCCGGTGAGGTACTTGCTGTTCGGGAAGTTCTTGCGCATGACCCGGTCCGCATCGTCGCGCAGCTCCGTCATGCCGAGGGCGTCGTAGGCCTTGACCATGATGAACACCGCCTCTTCGATCGCCGGCGCCTGCGGGTACGTCTTCACGGCGTACTGCGCGCGGTTGGCGGCCGCGATGTAGGCGCCGCGCTTCATGTAGTAGCGCGCCACGTGCACCTCGTGCTGCGCCAGCGCGTTCACCAGGTAGCGCATGCGCGCCTGCGAATCCGCGGCGTATTTCGAGTCCGGGAAGCGCTTTACCAGTTCCGAGAACGCGTCGAACGACTCGCGCGAGCCCTTCGGGTCGCGCTCGGTCATGTCCGGGTCGTCGAGCGCCGAGAGCAGGCCGGAGTTCTCGTTGAAGTTCACCAGCCCCTTGAGATAGTAGGCGTAGTCGACGTGGGCGTTGTTCGGGTAGAGCTTGATGAAGCGGTCGGCCGCGGCGACCGCCGAGGCGCGGTCGCTGTTCTTCCAGTAGCAGTACGCGATGTCGAGTTGCGCCTGCTGCGCGAACCGGCCGTAGGGGTAGCGCGCCTCGAGCTTCTCGAGGTATTTGATCGCCTTGTCCCAGGCCTTGTTGGCCATAGCGTCCTTCGCCTCGCCGTAGAGCTTCTGCGCCGACCAGCCTTGCGTCTCGTCGGCGTCCTTGGGCTCGAACAGGCCGCAGCCGCCCGCGAGCAGCAGAACCGCGAGCAGTGCCAGTAAACTGCGTCTTCTCATGGGCAAAAATTATACTGCCGGCGCCGCGCCCGACTGGGAGGAGGCGTTCGCCGCGCCGCTCGAGGCGCGCGTCCCGGCCGCCCTCGGCGGCGTGCGCTTGGACCAGGCGCTGGCGAGAATGTTTCCGCAGTACTCGCGCAACCGCCTGCAGGCGTGGCTCAAGTCGGGCCACATTCTCGTCGACGGCCGGCGCGCGCAGGGCAGCGCCCGCACCGCCGGCGGCGAGGCCGTGGCGCTGGCGCCGCCCGCGGTGGCCGACGCCGCGCAACCCGCGGCGCAGGCAATGCCGCTCGCGATCGTGTACGAGGACGAGGACCTGGTGGTCATCGACAAGCCCGCCGGCCTGGTGGTGCACCCCGGCGCGGGCAATCCCGACCGCACGCTGATGAACGCGCTGCTCGCGCACGCGCCGCCGCTGCGCGGCGTGCCGCGCGCGGGCATCGTGCATCGCCTCGACAAGGACACCAGCGGCCTGCTGGTGGTGGCGAAGAACGTCACCGCGCAGGCGCGGCTCGCGGAGCAGCTCGCCACGCGCGCGGCGCGGCGCACGTACCTGGCGGTGGTGCACGGCGATCCGCCGGCTCGCGGCGCGATCGACGCTCCGATCGGGCGCGACGCGCGAACGCGCACGCGCATGGCGGTGACGCGACGCGGCAAGGAGGCGCGCACCGGCTACCGCGTGATCGAGCGCTTCGGGAACGCGGCGCTGATCGAATGCCGGCTCGAGACCGGGCGCACGCACCAGATCCGCGTCCACCTGCAGCACATCCGCTTCCCGTTGGTGGGCGATCCGGTGTACCGCCGCGGCACCCGGCGCGGCGTCGCGTTCGACCGGCAGGCGCTGCACGCGGCGGTGCTCGAGCTCAGGCATCCGAGGACCGGCGCGCCGATGCGCTGGAGCGCGCCGCTGCCGCGGGACATGGCGCGGCTGATCGAGATGCTGCGGCGTGACGCCTGAACTGATCGTGCCGGATTGGCCCGCGCCGGCGCGGGTACGCGCGCTCGTCACGACGCGCGCGCTCGGCGACGCCGGCAGCGCGCCCGGGCGCGCGCGGCTGCGCCCGCAGCTGCCTTCGGAGCCGCCATGGCTGCGCCAGGTGCACGGCACCCGCGTGGTCGATGCCGCAAGCGCGGTTCCGGGCGTTGAGGCCGACGCCGCGGTCGCGCGCCAGGCGAACGTGGTGTGCGCCGTGATGGCGGCCGACTGCATGCCGGTGCTGCTCGCGGACGAGGCCGGCGGCGCAGTCGGCGCGGCGCACGCCGGCTGGCGGGGCCTCGCGGCGGGAGTGCTCGAGGCTGCCGTGGACGAGATGCGCGTGCCGGGCGCTCGGCTGCTTGCCTGGCTCGGGCCGGCGATCGGCCCCCGCGCCTACGAAGTCGGCGACGAGGTGCGTGCGGCGTTCGTCGCGCGCGAGGCGCGCGCGGGCAGCGCCTTCGCCCCGTCCCGTCCGGGCCATTGGCTGCTCGACCTCTACGCTGTCGCGCGCCAGCGGCTCGAGGCGCGCGGCGTGCGGCGCGTGTGGGGAGGCGGCTACTGCACCTTCAGCGAACCGGAGCGCTTCTTCTCATGGCGGCGCGAGCGCACCGCCGAGCGCATGGTGGCCGCGATCTGGCTCGCGTAGGCCGCTTTCCCGGGGGGCCCGGCTTCTCGCCGGGGCACGTTGACGGACGGGTTTGTGCGGCGCAAAATCACCTGTTACCCAACCCGGACAAGGGCACGTTTTGCAGCCATCGGGCATTGATTTGCCGGGCATTCCCGACCCTGCCAGCTGGATCGGCCAGGTGTTTGGAGACCCCTACCGCGTCGCCGCACTGCACTCCGGCTACGCGGCGCAGCAAGCGCAGCTCTGGGGCGCGCTGCTCGGCGGCGGGGCGCAGGGCGAGCTGCCGCAGCTGGTGGCCCCGGAGCCCGGCGATCGCCGCTTCGCCGACCGCGAATGGCGCGACAACCCCTACTACGCGTACCTGAAGCAGTCGTACCTGCTGGCGGCGAAGCACCTCGCCGAGCTCGCGGAGCGCGTGCCGCTCGAGGAGAAGGCGAAGGACCGCCTGCGCTTCGCGGTGCGGCAGTGGTCCGACGCGATGTGCCCGGCGAACTTCGCCGCCACCAACCCGGCGGTGCTGCGCCGCGCGCACGAGTCCGGCGGCGAGAGCCTCGCCAGCGGCCTCGCCAACCTGATCGCCGACACGCGCCGGCGGCGCATCTCGCAGACGGACGACGCCGCCTTCGAGATCGGCGCGAGCGTCGCCTGCACGCCGGGCGACGTGGTGTGCCAGAACGAGCTGATGCAGCTGATCCAGTACGCGCCGGCGACGCCGCAGGTGGGCGCGCGGCCGCTGGTGATGGTGCCGCCGTGCATCAACAAGTACTACATCCTCGACCTGCAGCGCGCGAACTCGTTCGTGCGCTATGCGGTGGAGCAGGGACACACGGTGTTCATGGTCTCGTGGCGCAACGTCGGCCCCGAGCAAGGGCGGCTCGGCTGGGACGACTATCTCGAAAAGGGGATTTTCGCCGCCTTCGAGGCGGCACGGGAGATCGCCCGGAGCGAGAGCGTGAACGCGCTCGGCTTCTGCATCGGCGGCACCCTGCTCGGCGCCGCGCTCGCGGTGCTCTCCCGGCAGGAGCGCAGCTGCGTCGCGAGCGCGACATACCTCACCACCATGCTCGATTTCTCCGAGCCCGGCCAGATCGGGGTATTCATCGACGAGCCGAGCCTCGCCCAGCGCGAGGCGGAGATCGGGGCGGGCGGCGTCTTTCCGGGCGCCGCGCTGTCCAGCGTGTTCTCGGCGCTGCGCGCCAACGACCTGATCTGGCCGTACGTGGTCAACAATTACCTGCTGGGGGGCAAGCCGGCGGCCTTCGACCTGCTGTACTGGAACTCGGACAGCACCAACCTGCCGGGGCCGATGTACTGCTACTACGTGCGCAATACCTACCTCGAGAACAAGCTGTGCGCGCCCGGCGCGCTGCGCAACTGCGGGGTCGACGTGGATCTCGGCAGCATCCGGCGCCCGAGCTTCGTCTACGCCAGCCGCGAGGACCACATCGTGCCCTGGCGCGCGGCCTACCGGTCGCTGGACGCGCTCGGCGGCGACGCCGAGTTCGTGCTCGGCGCGGCGGGACACATCGCCGGCGTGATCAACCCGCCGCAGGCCAACCGGCGCAGCCACTGGCACTCGGGCGAGGCAGGGCGCGGCGCGGACGGCTGGCTCGGGAGCGCTCGCGAGGAGCGCGGCAGCTGGTGGCCGCGCTGGGCGCGGTGGCTGGACCGGTTCAAGGGGGAAACTCGCAAAGCGCCGGCGCAGACCGGCAGCGCGCGCTACCCGGCGCTGGAAGCGGCGCCGGGCAGCTACGTCAGGCAGAAGGCGGCATAGACCAGGAGGCCATCATGGAAGACATCTATATCGTAGGCGCGGCCCGCACCGCGATCGGCAAGTTCGGCGGCAGTCTCGCCGGCGTCCCGGCGGCGAAGCTGGGCGCGCACGTCGTGAAGAAGGTGCTGGAGCGCGCCGGCGTCGCGCCGGAGCAGGTATCGGAGGTGATCCTCGGGCAAGTGCTGGCCGCGGGCGTCGGCCAGAACCCGGCGCGCCAGGCGGCGATCTGGGCCGGGCTGCCGGACATGGTGCCGGCGATGACCATCAACAAGGTCTGCGGCTCGGGCCTGAAGGCGGCGATGCTCGGCGCGCAGTCGATCGCCAACGGCGACTCCGACATCGTGGTGGCGGGCGGACAGGAATCGATGAGCCAGTCGCCGCACGCGCTGATGGGCTCGCGCGACGGCTTCCGCATGGGCGACGCGAAGCTGGTGGACACCATGATCGTCGACGGCCTGTGGGACGTCTACAACCAGTACCACATGGGCGTCACCGCGGAGAACGTGGCGAAAGAATACGCGGTCTCGCGCGAGGAGCAGGACGAGTTCGCGGTGAAGAGCCAGAACAAGACCGAGGCCGCGCAGAAGGCGGGCCGCTTCAAGGACGAGATCGTGGCGTACGAGGTGCCGTCGCGCAAAGGGCCGGTGGTGTTCGGCGACGACGAGTATCCGAGGCACGGCGCCACGCTCGAGGCGATGAAGGGCCTCAAGCCCGCCTTCGACAAGAACGGCACCGTAACCGCCGGCAATGCCTCCGGGATCAACGACGGCGCCGCGGCGGTGGTGCTGTGCTCTTCCGGGAAGTTGAAGGAATTGAATTTGAAGCCCATCGCGAAAATCAGAGCGTTTGCCTCTGCCGGGGTGGACCCGAAGTACATGGGCATGGGCCCGGTGCCGGCCTCCAAGCGCTGCCTCGCGCGCGCGGGCTGGGAGCCGAAGGATCTCGACTTGATGGAGATCAACGAGGCCTTCGCGGCGCAGGCCATCGCCGTCAACCGGCAGATGGGCTGGGACACCTCGAAGGTCAACGTCAACGGCGGCGCGATCGCGCTCGGCCATCCGATCGGCGCCTCGGGCGCCAGGATCCTGGTCACGCTGCTGCACGAGATGCACAAGCGCGGCGCGAAGAAGGGGCTTGCCTCCCTGTGCATCGGCGGCGGCATGGGCGTCGCCATGGCGGTCGAGCGCCAGTAACCACGAGGAAAGGAAACACGATGCACGTCATGGAACGGCTGAAACAACAAGATCAAGCGGCGCGCGGGCAGGAGGGGGCCGTTCTCCGGCGCGTGGTCTTCGTCACCGGCGGCATGGGCGGCATCGGCACCGCAATCTGCCGGCGGCTCGCGAGCGCGGGCCACACCATCGTCGCCGGCTGCCTGCCCGAGTACGACAAGAAGGACGCCTGGCTCGCCGAGATGCGCCGCGACGGCTGGCGCGTGCACGCCGCCGAGGGCGACGTCTCCGACTACGACTCGTGCGCCGAGATGTTCTACAACATCCGCTCGGTCGTGGGCGGCGTCGACATCCTGGTCAACAACGCCGGCATCACGCGCGACTCGATCTTCAAGCGCATGACCGAGCGCGACTGGAACGTGGTGATCAACACCAACCTGAACAGCGTCTTCAACGTCACCCGCCAGGTGATCGACGGCATGGTCGAGCGCGGCTGGGGCCGCATCGTCAACATCTCGTCCGTCAACGCGATCAAGGGCCAGTTCGGGCAGACCAACTACTCGGCGGCCAAGGCCGGCATGGCGGGGTTCTCCAAGGCGCTGGCGCAGGAGGTGGTGAAGAAGGGCGTGACGGTCAATACCGTGTCGCCGGGCTACGTCGAGACCGACATGGTGATGGCGATCCGGCCGGAGGTGCGCGAGCAGATCGTCGCCTCGATCCCGATGGGGCGGCTGGCCAGGCCGGAAGAGATCGCGGCGGTGGTCGCGTTCCTGGCCTCCGAGGAGGCCGGCTACATCACCGGCGCGAACATTTCCGTGAACGGCGGCATGCACATGATGTAGTAGACTGCCCGCGGAATCCGGGCATCGGAGGAGGAGGAACGTGGCACAGAAACTCGCGGTCGTCACCGGCGGCATGGGCGGTCTGGGCGAATCGATCAGCACGAAGATGGCCGACGCCGGCTACAAGGTGGTGGTGACCTACTCCCCGAGCAACACGAAGCACAAGGCCTGGCTCGACGAGATGAAGGGGCGCGGCTACGGCTTCTCGGCCTATCCGGTGGACGTCGCCTCCTTCGAGGATTGCGCCGGCAAGTGCGCCCAGATCACGCGCGACTGCGGCGAGATCGACATCCTGGTGAACAACGCCGGCATCACCCGCGACATGACCTTCAAGAAGATGGGCAAGGGCGACTGGGACGCCGTCATGCGCACCAACCTCGATTCCTGCTTCAACATGACCAAGCAGGTGATGGACGGCATGGTGGACCGCGGCTGGGGCCGGGTCATCAACGTTTCCTCGGTCAACGGCCAGAAGGGCGCCTTCGGCCAGACCAACTACTCCGCCGCCAAGGCCGGCATCCACGGCTTCACCAAGGCGCTGGCGCTGGAAGTCGCGAAGAAGGGCGTCACCATCAACACCATCTCGCCGGGCTACATCGGCACCAAGATGGTGACTGCGATCCCGAAGGAGATCCTGGACTCGAAGATCCTGCCGCAGATCCCGGTCGGGCGGCTGGGCAAGCCGGAGGAGATCGCCGGGCTGATCATCTACCTGTGCTCGGAGGAAGCCGCCTTCGTCACGGGCGCCAACATCTCGATCAACGGCGGCCAGCACATGTATTGAGGAGTAGACTCGATGTCCGCGATGCCCGAGAAAGACCCTGAGCACGCCGTCCGGCTGATCAAGAAGTACCCCAACCGGCGGCTGTACGACACCAAGACGTCGAGCTACATCACGCTCGCGGACGTCAAGCAGATGGTGCTGAAGCAGGAGGAGTTCCAGGTCGTCGACGCCAAGACCAACGACGACCTGACGCGCCAGATCCTGCTGCAGATCATCCTCGAGGAGGAATCGAGCGGCATGCCGATGTTCTCCTCCGACCTGCTGTCGCAGATGATCCGGTCCTACGGCAGCGCGATGCAGAGCTTCATGGGGCCCTACCTGGAGAAGAACATCGAGGGCTTCCAGCAGATGCAGAAGGCGCTGCAGGAGCAGTCGCAGAGGCTCTACGGCGACAGCTCGAAGAGCTCGCAGGAGGTCTGGACCCAGTTCATGAACATGCAGGGCCCGGCCATGCAGGGCCTCATGCAGGCCTACATGGAGCAGAGCCAGAAGATGTTCGCGCAGTTCCAGGAGCAGATGCAGAGCCAGGCGCGCAACATGTTCTCCGGCCTGCAGTTCCCGGGGTTCCCGCCGCCGCAGGGCAAGGCCGAGCCGGAGAAGAAGTAGCGCTTGAAGGCCGTACCGAAGGTCGGCTTCGTCTCGCTGGGCTGCCCCAAGGCGCTGGTCGACTCCGAGCGGATCCTCACGCAGCTGCGCGCGGAGGGCTACGCCACCGCGCCCGACTACGCGGGTGCCGACCTCGTCATCGTCAACACCTGCGGCTTCATCGGCAGCGCGGTCGAGGAGTCGCTCGGCGCGATCGGCGAGGCGCTGGCGGAAAACGGCAAGGTCGTCGTCACGGGTTGCCTGGGGGCCAAGGCCGATCTGATCACAAGCGCTCACCCCGCGGTTCTCGCGGTCACCGGCCCGCACGACGCGCCGGCGGTCATGAAGGCCGTGCACGCCCATCTTCCGAGGCCCCACGATCCCTACACCGACCTCATTCCTCCGCAAGGCATCAAGCTCACGCCGAAGCACTACGCGTACCTGAAGATCTCGGAGGGCTGCAACCACCGCTGCACGTTCTGCATCATCCCCTCCATGCGCGGCGACCTCGTCTCGCGGCCGATCGGCGAGGTGATGCGCGAAGCGGAGAACCTGGTGAAGGCAGGCGTCAAGGAGCTGCTGGTCATCTCCCAGGACACGAGCGCATACGGAGTCGACGTGAAATTCATGACCGGCTTCCACCATGGCCGGCCGGTGAAGACGAAATTCGATCAGCTTTGCCGATCCCTTGCCGGGCTGGGTGTCTGGATAAGGCTCCACTACGTCTATCCCTACCCGCACGTCGACGAGGTCGTCCCGCTGATGGCCGAAGGAAAGATCCTTCCCTACCTCGACATCCCTTTCCAGCACGCAAGCCCGCGGATCCTCAGGCTGATGAAGCGCCCCGCGAGCGCCGAGAAGGTGCTCGACCGGATCGGGGCCTGGCGGGTGGCGTGCCCGGAGATCGCGATCCGCAGCACCTTCATCGTCGGCTTTCCGGGCGAAACGGAAGCGGAATTCGAGGAGCTGCTGGCGTTCCTGCGGGAGGCGCAGCTCGACCGCGTCGGTTGTTTCGAGTATTCGCCGGTCGAGGGGGCTGCGGCGAATGCGCTGCCCGACCCCGTGCCAGAGGCGGAAAGGGCGCGCCGCAGGACGGAATTCATGAAGGTGCAGGCGCGGATCAGCCGCAGGAAGCTGAAGGGGAAGGTGGGGAAGACGCTGCAGGTCCTCGTGGACGAGCCGGGCATCGGTCGATCCACCGCCGATGCGCCGGAGATCGACGGGCGGGTTTACTTCAAGAGTCTTCCAGGAATAAAGCCTGGAGAATTCACTCAATTGCGCATCGAACGAAGCGACGCGCACGACCTTTTCGGGAGACTGGCATGAGCACACGCGAAGTGGTGGTGGTGAGCGGGGCGAGGACGGCAATCGGGGACTACGGCGGGTCGCTGAAGGACGTGGCGCCGACCGGGCTCGGCGCGATCGCGATCCGTGAGGCGGTCGCGCGCGCCAAGGTCGACCCTGCGGCGGTCGGGCACGTCGTCATGGGCAGCGTGATCCACGGCGAGGCGCGCGACATGTACCTGTCGCGCGTCGCGGCGGTCGACGCCGGACTGCCGGTCGGAACGCCGTGCCTCACGGTGAACCGGCTGTGCGGCAGCGGCCTGCAGGCGATCGTCTCGGCGGCGCAGCACATCCTGCTCGGCGACACCGAGCTGGTCGTCGGCGGCGGCGCCGAGAGCATGAGCCGCGCGGCGTATTTCCTGCCGGCGGCGCGCTGGGGCCAGCGCATGGGCGACGAGCCGGCGCTGGACGCGATGACCGGCGCGCTGCATGATCCCTTCGGCCACGGCCACATGGGGGTGACGGCCGAGAACATCGCGGCCAAGTTCGGCTTCACGCGCGAGCAGCAGGACGCCTTCGCGCTGGAATCGCACAGGCGCGCGGCGAGCGCCATCGAGAAGGGCTTCTTCGCCGACCAGATAACGCCCATCGAAATAAGGACGCGGAAGGGCATGGAGAAATTCGCGCGCGACGAGCACGTGCGCAAGGACGCGAAGGCCGCGGACCTGCAGAAGCTAAAGGCGGTGTTCAAGAAGGACGGCACCGTCACCGCGGGCAACGCCTCGGGCCTGAACGACGCGGGCGCGGCGATCGTCATGTGCAGCTCGGAATTCGCGAAGCAGAAGAACCTGAAGCCCATGGCGCGGCTTGTTGCTTACTCTCACGCCGGCGTCGAGCCGCAGGTGATGGGCCTCGGGCCGATCCCGGCGGTGAAGCGCGTGTTCGAGAAGACCGGCCTCAAGCCCGCCGACATGGACGTGATCGAGTCGAACGAAGCGTTCGCCGCGCAGGCGATGGCGGTCACGAAGGACCTCGGGCTAGACCCGGCGAAGGTCAACCCGAACGGCGGTGCGGTGGCGCTCGGCCACCCCATCGGCGCTACTGGCGCGATCCTTACCGTGAAGGCGCTTTACGAGCTGCAAAGGACGCAGACGCGCTACGCGCTGGTCACCATGTGCATCGGCGGCGGGCAGGGCATCGCCGCGATCTTCGAGCGACTGCACTAGCAACGGCGTCAACCCGCAGCGCGCCCCGCCCGTTTGGCGGGCGATGGAGACCCGCGCCACCCTGCGCCCGGGGCAGAAGGGCACCTGGAAGCTCGTCGAGCGCTTCGGCGAGCGCCTCGTGTGCGTGCGCTACCTCTACGACGCGGGCTCGGGCCGCCGCTTCAAGACCGTCGAACTGATCGTTTCGTCCGCTCCCTGGCGCCCGCGGCTCCGCCGTCCGCGCCGGCGGGACGACGAGATAATCGCCGTGCGCATCGCGTACCACGAGACCGAATTACGCGAGCGCGCCAAGCGCCTGGGCGCCGTCTGGCGTCCGCAGCCTACGAGGAGCGGACTGGAATTCTAGTAAAGCGTGGCATTGCGCTCTGGGATGTGATCGAGTCGTGCGAACGCGATGGCAGCACGGACGCGAAGATCATCGCTAGCTCTATTGCTGTGAATGACTTCGACTCTTTCCTGGTCAAGCACGACGATATCAGGCGCATCTATCTCAATGGAGCAGCGGCTGAGCGGAACTTCACGCGACGCGTGGCTCTCCCGATCCGGTCTCATCCGACACTGGTGCGCCGTCTGCCATCGACGAGCCCGGCCAATACCACCGCGACTTATGAGCGCAAGCGCGCAGCATGGCGAGTCGTGAGATGAGGCCCAACCCAGCAATCGACCGGAGCGCCCAACAGCGTAACCGCTGTTGGGTACCCGTCGCACGCTGCGCGACGGCGCCCGGTCATTGCCCACGTTATGGCGCATAGACGGATTCTCGACTATGTACTTGGGCGCCACTATTGCCCTGCGTGCGGGAGAGCCGCTGGGTTCAGGCGCGACGCGACACACAACGAGCGCAAGGTGCGGTGGTATCTACCTGCGCCCGTCCGCACTTCGTGCAACTCCTGTGGCGCGGAAGTCCGAGGTCAGATGGCGCCTGGAATTTGGGTCGCCCTGCCCTTTTGGGGCGCGCTAGTGGCCGGAGCAGCCTTCGGGTTCCGAGCACTCAGAGATTCCGGCGTCATCTCTGGCAATATCGTCCAGACGTTAGTCCTGATGGCACTGGTGATCTTCTCCGCCGGCTGTCTAGTTCAAGTGTTTCTCCGCTACAAGGTGGTCTCCGATGCGCCATAACAGCGCAGCTCACGCGGACGCGGAACCTCATCCGATAGCGTGGATAGGCAAACCTAACGCTCAAGGGCGGCACTGGTACTAACTGTGACGGTTGCTGGCGTTATCTCGGTGGAGAGCTCGCGGTTGCGTTCTTCCTCTCTACAAAGCAGGCTTTGGGGAACGTCGTCGCACCTAATGCTCGCCAGTGTTCCCGGTGCCCTTCCTAACGTATATTCTTCAGAGTGAAGGTGTCCACTAAATCGGATGAAGATCACCGGCGGCGAGCGTCGCGCCAATTGACCAAACGTTCGTGCGGGCCGGCCGCACAGCACGACGTTAGGTTGCTGTTGGACGCGCGATGCTGATATTTGAATGGGATCCAGAGAAGGCTCGTGAAAACGAGCAGAAGCATGGCATCAGCTTCTTTGAAGCATCGGAGGTGTTCGACGATGACCATTCATCGTCTGTTCGAGACCCCGATCACTCAATCGATGAGGCTCGTTACCTCATCTTCGGAATGTCCAGACAGGGCCGCTACCTGGTTGTATCCTATGCTGAACGTGGAGACCGAATCCGGTTGATCTCCGCTCGACAGATGACTTCGCGGGAGCGAAGAGCTTATGAAGAGTGAAAAAGACACGCTGAGAGACGAGTACCCAGAGAACCTGATTAAGTCAGGTGTTCGAGGTAAGTACGTGAAGGCCTATCGCGAGGGTACGAACGTAGTCTTGATTGACCCGGACCTGCACAAGCTTTTCCCGGATTCCAAAGCTGTCAACCGTGCTCTCCGCGACTACGTTGAGAAGAAGCGCACAGCAACCTAACCCCAGGCCCCAGGCGGCCGCGGAACCTCATTCGATAAAGTGGACACCTCGACCTAACGATTGAGGAGGTGTTCATGGCAAGCGTCCCCCGATTTAGTCAACGGAACGTCCCGGCTGGCGTTGGTTGTAGGCAGCCATGCCGGAGCTCGATCGCCTCAAGGAGCAACTCGTCTATCTGAGGTTCTGGCTCGGAATAATGGTCGTCACGGAAATCACGCTGGTCGGCTGGCTCATCTCAACGCCCACCGATACGAACCCGACGCTCTGGTTTGTCGGGGCATTCGGTGCCGTGCTGCTTGGCGTCTCCATTTTCCCTGTGCATCGACAGGTCGAGCGTCGCATCGATCAAATAGGTAAACTGTAGGCCGTGGAAGTTCTTGCCGGCATTCTTCTCTTGGCGGTCGTGGTGCTGTTCGTCGGCATCGCGCTCGACGCCGCCTACCACAAGTAGTCTCTGCCAGCGGCACGAGCCGGGGAAAACTTCCCGATCGAGATGTTTTGTGCCCCGGCTATTTGCCGGAGAGCTCGGCGATGCGGCGCTTGGCCTCGGCGGCGAACTGGCCGTTGGGGAACTGCTCGAGGTAAAGCGACAGCTCGTCGGGATCCTCGCTGTCCTTCACCTCGTTCCAGAACTCCTTCTCCGCCTCGTCGCTCTGCGCGGGGGCGGCGGCAGGCGCGGCGGCCGCCTTCGCCGGCGCCACCGTGGTGAGCTGGATCGGGGCCTCGCCGGCCTCCTCCGGCGGCTTGCCGTGCAGCACGCGGTCGAGCGCTTCGGCGAACTTGCGCGCGGTGGCGTAGCGCTTGTCGGGCTCCTTGGCGAGCGCTTTGGCCACCACGCGGTCGATCTCGGGCGGGATTTGCACCAGCCGCGAGGGCCAGACCGGATCCTCGGTGATGATCATCGCCTGCAGGCCCCACTGGTTGCCCGCCTCGAACGGCTTCTTGCCGGTGAGCAGCTGGTAGAAGACCGCGCCCGCGGAGAAGACGTCGCTGCGCCGGTCGATCGGCATGCCCTGGATCTGCTCGGGCGACATGTAGGAGGGCGTGCCGATCACGGCGCCGACGCGCGTCGCCTCGGCCTGCGGGCCCTCCGGGTCGTTGACGCGCGCGACGCCGAAGTCGGCCAGCTTGGCGTGCCCGCCGGCGTCGATCATGACGTTGGCGGGCTTGACGTCGCGGTGGATGATCCCGGCCTCGTGCGCGCAATCGAGCGCGTCGAGCAGCTCCATCATGATGCGGAAGATTGTGCGCAGGTCGAAGCGCTCGCCCTTCTCGAAGTAGTCCAGCAGCTCGCGCCCCTGCACGTACTCCATGACGATGTAGGCCAGCTCGCCCTCGGCGCCGAAGTCGTACACCTGGATGATGTTGCGGTGGTTCAGCCGCGCCACCGCGCGCACCTCGCGCTCGAAGCGCACCTGCACCATGCGCGCGGCCTCGGCGTCGAGCTTGCGCGTGAGGATGGTCTTGATCGCGACGCGGCGGTCGAGGTTCGGGTCGAGGCCGTCGTAGACGAGGCCCATCGCGCCCTTGCCGAGGACGCCGTTGATCTTGTATCGACCGAGCGTTTGGGGTTCGTTCACCGCGTAATTCCTGCGAAGCGCCGGCCGCTACGCGCGCCGGCCGGGACTACGGTTCGACGTCGACGCCCTTCCAGAACGCGACGAAGCCTGCGATGTTCTCCGCCGCAGGCTTGGTCACCGGGTAGTACCAGGCTGCGTCCCTGTTGACGGCGTCCTCCACCACCACGTCGTAGTAGCTCGCCGTACCCTTCCAGGGGCAGACGCTGTGCGTCCGCGACTCGCGCAGGTAGGTCCTGTCGACCTTGCCCGGCGGGAAGTAGATGTTGCCCTCGACCCGCTCGACTTCGTCTTCCTCCGCCTCGGCGAGCAGCGCGCCATTCCAGGTGGCCTTCGGCATGCCGCGATTCTAGCCCGAGGGCCGAGGCAGCGCGGCCCGGTCCCGCTTCGCGGCGGGTCTAGGCGCCGCCGCCCTCCGGCCGCATGTGCGGGAAGAGAATTACGTCACGGATCGAGGGGCTGTCGGTGAGCAGCATGACGAGACGGTCGATGCCGAGCCCGCCGCCGGCGGCGGGCGGCATCCCGTACTCCAGGGCGCGGACGTAATCGGCGTCGTAGTACATCGCCTCCTGGTCGCCCGCGTCCTTGAGGCGCGCCTGCTCGCGGAAGCGCGCCGCCTGGTCCTCGGGGTCGTTCAGCTCGGAGAAGCCGTTGGCGATTTCCTTGGCGTCGATGAACAGCTCGAAGCGCTCGACCAGCTCCGGGTCGCGGTCGCTGCGGCGCGCAAGCGGCGAGACCTCGGCGGGAAATTCGGTGACGAAGGTCGGCTGCACGAGGTGCTTCTCGGCGAGCGCCTCGAATAGCATCAGCTGCAGCGAGCCCCAGCCGTGCTCGCCCTTGGCCTCGACCTGGAGCTCCCGCAGCTTGCGCGACAGGAAGGCGCGATCCCTGAGGTCGCCGCCGCGGCAGCGCGCGTCGCCGTATTTGCGGATCGCCTCCGGCATCGGCAGCCGCGCGAACGGCGCGCCGAAGTCGAGCGTCTTGCCCTGGTAGGCGACCGCCCCGGAATCCGCCGCGCTCCTCGCGGCCGCGCGCACCAGCTTCTCGGTGTACGCCATCATGTACTCGCAGTCCTCGTAGGCGCAGTACCACTCCATCATCGTGAACTCGGGGTTGTGCCGCGTCGAGATGCCCTCGTTCCTGAAGTTGCGGTTGATCTCGAATACCTTCTCCATGCCGCCCACCACCAGGCGCTTGAGGTACAGCTCCGGCGCGATGCGCAGGTACAGGTCCATGTCGAGGGCGTTGTGGTGCGTCCTGAACGGCCGCGCCACCGCGCCGCCGGGGATCGGCTGCATCATCGGCGTCTCGACCTCGAGGTACCCGTCCGCCTTCATGGCCGCGCGCAGCGCCTCGATGATCCTTATTCTCTTTTCGAAGACCTGCCGGGTGGGCGCCGAGACGATGAGATCCACGTAGCGCTGGCGGTACTTCATCTCCTGATCGGCGATGCCGTGGAACTTCTCCGGCAGCGGGCGCAGCGCCTTCACCAGGATCCTGACCGCGGTCGCGTGAATCGTCAGTTCCCCGGTCTTGGTCCTGAAGAGAAAGCCCGAGACGCCGAGCACGTCGCCGAGGTCCCAATGCTTGAAATCCTCGTAATTCTTCACCTCGCTGGAGACGTAGATCTGGATGCGGCCGGAGCCGTCCTGCAGCGTCGCGAAGCTCGCCTTGCCCATGACGCGCTTCAGCACCATGCGGCCGGCGACGGTCGCGGCCGGCTTGAGGCCCTCCAGCTCTTCCTTCGACCTTCCGGCATGCGCCGCCTGCAGGGCGGCCGCGAGGTCCTCGCGGCGGAAATCGTTCGGAAACGCGGTGCCCTGCGCGCGCAGCGCCTTCAGCTTCTCGCGGCGCTCCTCGACCAGCTTGTTTTCGTCCTGCTCCATGCCTAGACGCCTCGCTTCAGGCTGGCCTCGATGAAATCGTCGAGCTCGCCGTCGAGCACCGCCTGCGTGGCGCCCTTCTCGACGCCCGTTCGCAGGTCCTTGATGCGCGACTGGTCGAGCACGTAGGAGCGGATCTGGTGCCCCCACTCGATGTCCGTCTTGGCGGCCTCCAGCTTGGACTGCTCGGCGTTGCGCTTGCGCAGCTCCAGCTCGTAGAGGCGCGACTTCAGCATCGCCATGCACTCGGCGCGGTTGCGGTGCTGCGAGCGGTCGTTCTGGCTCTGCACCACGATTCCGGTCGGCAGGTGGGTGATGCGCACCGCGGACTCGGTCTTGTTGACGTGCTGCCCGCCGGCGCCCGAGGCGCGGTAGACGTCGACGCGCAGGTCGGCCGGGTTGATCTCGACCTCGATCGAATCGTCGACTTCGGGATACACGAAGACGTTGGCGAAGGAGGTGTGGCGCCGCGCGTTGGAGTCGAACGGCGACTTGCGCACCAGGCGGTGCACGCCGTTCTCGGTCCGCAGGCGGCCGTAGGCGTACTCGCCCTCGATCTTGAGGGTGGCGCTCTTGATGCCCGCGACCTCGCCCTCGCTGCGCTCCAGGATCTCGACGCGGTAGCCTTTCTTGTCACAGTACTTCAGGTACATGCGCTCGAGCATCGCGGCCCAGTCCTGCGCCTCGGTGCCGCCGGCGCCGGCCTGGATGTCCATGAAGCAGCTGTTCGGGTCGAGCGGGTTCGAGAACATGCGCCGGAACTCGAGCGCCGCGACGTCGCTGCTCAGCTTCTCCGTGTCATCGAAGATGCTGAGCAGGGCGGCGTCGTCCGCCTCCGCCCTGGCGATTTCGAAGAGCTCGCGGGCGTCGTGCAGCCGCGAGGCGATCGAGTCGAGGCCGGCGACGGTGGCGTCGAGCGATTTCTTCTCGCGCCCGAGCTCCTGCGCCTTCTTCTGGTCGCTCCAGACGTCGGGCTGGGCGAGCAGCGCCTCGACCGCGCTCAGCCGCTGCTTCTTGCCGTCGAAGTCAAAGATACCTCCGCAGCTCAACCGACCTCGACTGCAGCGCGGCGAGCGTGGAGGAAATCTGGTTGAGGCGTTCCGCTTCCATCGGGCCGCAATTATACGCGGCGGCCCGTGTACTCCTCTTCGATCTTGTCCTCGAAGAAGCTGGTCGGGTTGGGCGCCGCCATGAAGCGGCGGTAGACCTCCGGATAGACCTTCGGGTACTGGTAGACCTGGCCGTTGGACAGCTCGACCTCGAGCGTCATCGACGGCTCGTCGTAGCCGACCGAGCGGATGCGAGAGAAATTGACGCGCCTGCGCTGCATCAGGCCGCCGAGACCCGGATCTTCGAGCCGGACTTTATCTTCTTCAGGGCGAGGAAATCCCCCGCCACCCGCCCCAGCACGCTGCAGGGGTTGGCGAGCTTGGGCTTGTCGCCGGTCGAGATCGGCGTGCGGCCCCAGGGCAGCGCCAGCGCGTCGCCCTCGGTCCAGAAGCAGACGGTTCCCGGCTCGACGACCTGTTTCGCGCCCGCTTCCAGCTTCGCGCTGACCGGGGTGGAGAAGTAGAGCTCCTCGCCCCAGGTCTGGGCGCGCGCCTCGAACGGCGCCGCCGCCGCGAGCGCGGCGGTGGTGGCGCAGTCCTCGAGCTCCAGCTCGATGCTGATGCCGCCGGACTCGAGGCGCAGCCGCGTCATGGCGCGCAGACTCTATCGCAGAACCCCGACGCGCGGAAGCTGTCTTATGCTTACCGAGAATGCGAATCCTGGTAGTCGAAGACGATGCGATGATCGGCGAGAGCGTGCGCACCGCGCTGCGCCAGGAGGGCTTTGCGGCCGACCTGGTGCGCGACGGCAAGAGCGCGGACCACGCGCTGCAGGCCGAGCATTACGACGCCGTGGTGCTCGACCTCGGCCTGCCGCAGCTCGACGGCAACGAGGTGCTGCGCGGCATGCGCTCGCGCAGGGACCGCACGCCGGTGCTGGTGGTGACCGCGCGCGACGCGGTGCAGGATCGAGTCAAGGGGCTGGACGCGGGCGCCGACGACTACCTGGTGAAGCCCTTCGACCTGGACGAGCTCGCGGCGCGCATCCGCGCGCTGGTGCGCCGCAGCGCGGGCCGCGCCGAGCCGATGATCGAGCACCTCGGCGTCGCCTTCGACCCCGCGACGCGCGAGGTGACGCTGCGCGGCAAGCCGGTGCAGCTCTCGGCGCGCGAGCTGGCGGTGCTGGAGGCGCTGCTGGAGCGTCCCGGCGTGGTGCTGTCGCGCGCGCAGATCGAGGAGCGCCTCTACGGCTGGGGCGAGGAGATCGAGAGCAACGCGGTCGAGGTCTACGTGCACGGCCTGCGCAAGAAGCTCGGCCCGGGCTTCATCCGCACCGTGCGCGGCGTCGGCTACCGCGTGCCGAAGGGGACGTGAGCTCCATCCGGGTCCGGCTGCTGTCGTGGCTGCTCGGCTCGGTCACCGTGGTGGCGGTCGCCGCCGCGTGGGGCGTGTACCAGTCCGCGCTGGTCGAGATCGACGCCGTCGCCGACTACCACCTGCGCCAGCTGGCGCTGTCGCTGCGCGACCAGGGAGTCGCCGAGTCGCTGCCCGATCCGGAGCAGGGGTTCGACTTCGTGGTGCAGATCTGGAGCGAGGACGGGGTGCGGGTCTACATGTCGCAGCCGCACAGCCGCCTGCCGGACCGCGCCACGCTCGGCTTCGGCGACCTCAGCACGCGCGACGGCGTCTGGCGCGTCTACGCCACGCAGGTGCGCGGCCGCACCATCCAGGTGGCGCAGCCGATGAGCGTGCGCAGGGAGCTGGCGCGCTCGCACGCGCTGCGCACGCTGCTGCCGATGTTCGCGCTGCTGCCGCTGCTGGCGCTCGCGGTGTGGTTCGGCGTGCAGCGCGCGCTGCGGCCGATCGCGGCGGTGGCGGGCGAGGTGCGCCGCCGCGACCCCGACTCGCTGGAGCCGCTCCCCGAGGGCGATCTGCCGGAGGAGTTCGTGCCGCTGGCGCGGGCGCTCAACACGCTGCTCGGGCGGCTCGGCGCGACGCTCGAGTCGCAGCGCATGTTCGTCGCCGACGCGGCGCACGAACTGCGCTCGCCGCTCACGGCGCTGCGCCTGCAGGTGCAGCTGCTCGACCGGGCGCGCGATCCCGGGGCGCGGCGCGACGCGAGCGCGCAGCTCGCTGCCGGCCTGGAGCGCGCCGTGCGCGTGGTCAACCAGCTGCTGACGCTCGCGCGCAGCGAGCATGCCGACCCGGCGGCGGCGCCGTCGCCGGTGCGCCTCGACGAGGTCGCGCGCCAGGCCGTGGGCGAGGTCGCCGCGCAGGCGGAGGCGCGCGGCGTCGATCTCGGCGTCACTGCGGCGGAGCACGTCACGGTGCAGGGCGAGGCCGACGCGTTGCGGGCGCTCGCGCGCAACCTGGTCGAGAACGCGGTGCACTACACGCCCGGCGGCGGGCGCGTCGACGTCAGCGTGCGCGGACGCAGCGGCGAGGCGCTGCTCGAAGTCGCCGACACGGGCCCGGGCATCGCCGCCGCGGACCGCGAGCGCGTATTCGGGCGCTTCTTCCGGCGCCCGGCGGCGAGCGCCGCCGATCCCGGCGGCAGCGGCCTCGGGCTCGCGATCGTGCGCGCGGTCGCCGAGCGGCACGGCGGGCGCATCGAGCTCGGCAGCGCGCCCGGCGGCGGGTTGCTGGCGCGTGTCACGTTCCCGATCCGGGCCCGTTAAGCGCCGCTTAAGCCGGTAGCGCCACCATGCCGTCGTCCGGGGCATTGCCCCGCATGATCCCGCAGGGAAAAGGAGCTTCGATGAAATTCAAGCGAATCGGCGCGGCGCTTGCGGCCGCCGGCGTCCTCACCGTCGGCGGCGCCGCCGCCGCCCACTTCTATCCGTTGCGCGCGGCCGAGAGCACGGTCGTCGCCGAGGCGCAGCATCCCGCGCCGTCGGCGGTACCCGTCGTGGCGCTGCCCAACTTCGCGGCGCTGGTGCAGAAGTACGGTCCGGCGGTGGTCAATATCGACGTCTCGGGCACCAAGAAGGTCGGATACAACCTCGGGCAGAACGGCGACGACGAAGGCAGCGGCAACGGCAACGATCCCTTCTTCCAGTTCTTCCGCGGACTGCCGTTCCAGTTCCACTTCGGCGTGCCGCAGGAAGTGCCGATGCGCGGCGAGGGCTCCGGCTTCATCGTCAGCTCCGACGGCGTGATACTCACCAACGCGCACGTGGTGCGCGATGCGGACGAAGTCACCGTCAATCTCACCGACCGGCGGGAATTCAAGGCCAAGGTCATCGGCGTCGATCCGGCGACCGACATCGCCGTGCTGCGCATCGACGCCAAGAACCTGCCGGTGGTGAAGCTCGGCGACCCGTCCACCGCGCACGTCGGCGACTGGGTGATCGCGATCGGCTCGCCGTTCGGCTTCCAGAACAGCGTCACCGCGGGCATCGTCTCGGCCAAGGGCCGCTCGCTGCCCGGCGACGTCTACGTGCCGTTCATCCAGACCGACGTCGCGGTCAACCCCGGCAACTCCGGCGGGCCGCTGTTCGACCTCGCCGGCGAGGTGATCGGCATCAACTCCCAGATCTACAGCCGCTCGGGCGGCTACGAGGGGCTGTCGTTCGCGATCCCGATCGACGTCGCGACCCGCGTCGAGCACCAGATCCTCGCCACCGGCCACGCCACGCACGCGCGCCTCGGTGTCACGATCCAGGAGGTCAATCGGGGACTGGCCGATTCCTTCGGCATGAAGAAGGCGGAAGGGGCGCTGGTGTCGCAGGTGGTGCCCGGGAGCGCCGCCGCCGCTGCCGGCCTCAAGGCGGGCGACGTGATCACCAAGTTCGACGGCCATCCGATCGTCAGCTCGACCGACCTGCCGGAACTGGTCGGCAAGGCGAGCCCGGGCGACAAGGCGACGCTCGAGGTCTGGCGCAAGGACGGCACGCGCCAGGTCGCCGTGACCCTCGGCAAGGCCGAGGAGGAGAGCGTCGCCTCCGCCGGCGAGGGCCAGAAGGGCGCCGAGAAGGCGCGCCTCGGGCTCGCGGTGCGGGCGCTCACGCCTCAGGAGCGCCAGCAGGCGGACGTGCCCAACGGCCTGCTGGTCGAGGGCGTCGCCGGGACCGCGGCGCGCGCCGGGGTGCAGCCGGGCGACATCCTGCTTTCCGTGAACGGCACCGAGGTGAAGAGCGTGGCGCAGCTGCGCCACCTCATCGACCACGCCTCGAAGAACGTCGCGCTGCTGGTGCAGCGCGGCGACTCGCGGATCTTCGTGCCGGTGCGGATCGGCTGATCGATCCGCAAGGAGAAGAACAGCCTAGGCCTCGCGGCCTAGGCTTTTTTCTGGAATGCCGTGCACCAGCCGTGCCGGTCGACCAGCTTGCCCTGGAAGATCTGGCAGGGGCCCCAGGTCGCGCCTTCCTTGCCGCCGAAGAACTTGCATTTGTCGCATTCCTCCCCCGGCTTGTAGGTGGTGAACTTCTTGGCGTCGACTTTGTTCGCGTCCAGGTGGTAGCCGAGGCTCTTCGCCATCGGATCGCCCTCCGGCACCTTCTCGGCGGCGAGCGCTTCGGCGCCGCCGGCGCCCAGCGCGGCCGCGCCGAGCGCGGCCGAGCCCGTCTTCAGGAAGCGGCGGCGCTGGCCGCAAAAGCGATTGCGTCTCATCGCGGTTTCTCCTGTGGCTTTATTTGGCGGCGAGATTCTTCTCGACGAAGGCCCAGTTGACGACCTGCAGGAAGGCGTCGACGTACCGCGGGCGCTCGTTGCGGTAGTCGATGTAGTAGGCATGCTCCCACACATCGCACACCAGCAGCGGCCTGGCGCCCTGGCGCAGCGGCGTGTCCGCGTCGTCGGTATTATGGACCACGACGCGGCCGTCGCCGGTGCGCACCAGCCAGGTCCAGCCCGAGCCGAACTTGGCGGTCGCCGCCTTGCGGAACTGCTGGCGGAAGCCGTCGCTCGAGCCGAAGGCGGCCTTCAGCTGCGCCGCCAGCTCCCCGCCGGGCTCGCCGCCCCCCTTGGGCGCCATGCAGCGCCAGTAGAAGTCGTGGTTCCAGGCCTGCGCCGCGTTGTTGAAGATCGCCCCGGTGGCGCGCCGAACGATGTCCTCCAGCGCCGTGCCCTCGAACTCGGTCCCGGCGACCAGCGTATTCAGCGTCTCGACGTACTTGCGATGGTGCTTGCCGTAGTGGTACTCGAGTGTCTCGCGGGAGAGGTGCGGCTCGAGCGCGTCCATGGCGTAAGGCAGAGCGGGAAGCTCGAATTGCGGGCGGATTGCGCGTTGCGCAGTAGGCATGCGGTTGCTCCTTGCGGTAGGACGCGGCGGGAACCCTGCGCCCCGCCGCTACATCCATGCGCCGAGTCTCGGCAGCGCGCCTTAAGGTGCCCTTAAGTTGGCGCGCCGTTTCAGGCCGGCTCGACGTGCTCCAGAGTCACCTGCGGCCGCCGCAGGCCGTTGAACTCGTTCACCGCGAGGCGGTAGGCGGCGCGGATGCGCGCCGGCAGCGGCGCGGCCTCGAGCGCGTTGAAGCGCATCGCCTCCAGGCGCCGCTCGCCCTGGCGCAGCCGCAGCTTCAGGTGGCGCTCGCCGACCACGCGCTGCGCCTCGACCGCGAACGTGTCGCAGAACAGGGGCGGCGGGAAGCCCTGCCCCCAGATCTGCGCCTCCAGCAGCTGCGCCACCTCGAGCGAGTGGTACGAAGGCTCCAGCCCGCCGTCGGTCTCGACCACCCTCAGGCGCGCCTCCTCCGGGAGGCGCTCGTCGGCGGCCTGCTCGAACAGGCGCGCGAAGCGCTCCAGGTGCGCCTCGCCGAGCGTGAGGCCCGCGGCCTGGGCGTGGCCGCCGAAGCGCCGCATCAGCCCGGGCGCGCGCTTGGCGACGAGGTCGAGCGCGTCGCGCAGGTGGAACCCGGGGATCGAGCGCCCCGAGCCGGTCAGCTCGCCCGCGCTGGACCGCGAGAAGCAGAACACGGGCCGGTGAATGCGCTCGCGCACGCGCGAAGCGATCAGGCCGACCACGCCCTGGTGCCATTGCGGCTCGAACAGGCAGAGCGAGGCGCCGGCCTGCGGCGCCAGCCGCGCCAGCGCCGCGTTGGCCGCCTCCAGCATCTCGCCTTCGATGCGGCGGCGCTCCCGGTTGAGGCGGTCGAGCTCTTGCGCGCAGTTGGCGGCGCGCGCCTCGTCGTCGGCGAGCAGGCACTCGATGCCGAGGCTCATGTCGGCGAGGCGCCCGGCGGCGTTGAGGCGCGGCCCGAGCACGAAGCCGAGGTCGAAGCAATTCGCCTGCGCCGGAGCGCGCCCGCCCGCGCGCGCCAGCGCGGCGAGCCCGGCGCCGGCGCGGCCGCGGCGCAGGCGCTCCAGGCCCTGCGCGACGAGGATCCGGTTGTTGGCGTCCAGCGGCACCACGTCGGCGACGGTGCCGAGCGCGACGAGCGGCGTCAGCGCCGCGAGGTTGGGTTCCTTGTTTTCATCCTTGAAGATCCCCCTTTCGCGCAACTCCGCCCGCAGCGCCAGCAGAACATAGAACATGACCCCCACGCCGGCCAGCGCCTTGGACGGGAACTCGCAGCCGGGCTGGTTCGGGTTGACGATGCAGTCGGCCTCGGGCAGCGCCGCGCCGGGCAGGTGGTGGTCGGTGATCAGCGTCGCGATGCCGAGCTGCTTGGCGCGCGCCACGCCCTCGATGCTGGCGATGCCGTTGTCGACCGTGATCAGCAGGTCGGGCGCGCGCGCCGCGGCGAGCTCGACCAGCTCGGGCGACAGCCCGTAGCCCAGCTTGAAGCGGTCGGGCACGAGGTACTCGACGCGCGCGCCCATGGCGCCGAGCGCGCGCATGCCCAGCGCGCAGGCGGTGGCGCCGTCGGCGTCGTAGTCGGCGACGATCAGGAGCTTCTTGCGAGCCGCGATCGCGTCGGCGAGCAGGCGCGCCGCGCGGTCGGCGTGCTTCAGCGCGGCGGGCGGGATCAGGCCGGCCGCGTCGTAGCGCAGCTCGCGCGGCGACCTGACGCGCCGCGCGGCGTACAGGCGCGCTAGCACCGGGTGCACGCCGCCGGCCTCCAGGGCGCGGCGGTCGGCCTCCTCGTAGCGGCGCGAGACGATCTTCACGGCCGGCGCTCGGCGTAGGCGGCGAGGGGCCGGTCGCGCCGCCAGAAGCGGCGCAGGTCGGCGGCGGTCGTCTCGACGGCGAGCCCGGCCTCCGGCACGTGCACCGTCACCATGCCGACGCGCCCGGAGCGCAGCGCCGCCCGCAGCGGGGCGAACCAGCGCGCCTCGAGCTCGCGCAGGCGCGCGCCGGCGGCCGCGGCATCGCCGAGCGCGTGCGCGCCGCGCAGCTGCTCCAGCAGCACGAGATGGCGCCCGTCCTCGGGCGCCCGCCCGAGCCATTCCTCGGCGCCGCCGCCCGGAGCGCGCTGGCGCAGGCCCGCGAGCCGAGCCAGGCCGAGCGCCGCGGGATCGCCCGCGCTCACCGAGTGCCAGGGCGCGCTGGCCCCGGCGGGGAGGCGCCCCGCGCCCCAGAGCCATACGCTGTTCACCGCGGGCGCGCCGCGCTGCTCACGCGCGGCGTTCGCGGGGTGGCGGTAGAGCGTCATCTGGATCTCGGTGAGCAGCCGGTGCCAGCGCTTGTCCGGCAGGTGCGGATCGACGTCCGCCGCGGCGAGCGCGATCGGCGGCAGCAGGCTCGCGCCGGCCTCGGCGCCGGCGGCGTCCACGCGCAGGCACCATTGTTCCGGGCCGAATGCGAACAGCGAGAGCTCGCCGGCGAGCAGTGGCGCGAGCGCGGCCGCGAGCGCCTGGGCCTCCGCCGCGTCGATGCCGAACGCGTGCGCCGGCAGCAGCAGCACACGGTCGCGGTCGGCGCGGAGGTGCACCGGGTCGGCGCGCAGCCAGAGCGCGGAGCCCGGCGCCTCGCCCGCGGCGAGCGCGGTGAGCGCGCCCGCGGGCAGCGGCCCTTCCTCCAGGCCGAAGGCGTCGGCGAGCCACGCCTCGAGGTCCTGCGGCCGCGCTTCGCCGCGGCGGCCGCGGGCGAGCAGCCGCTCGAGCGACGGCGCCTCGGCCGCGGCCGGCGCGGAGGCCGGCGGCAGCAGCGCCGGCACGACGAGTTCGAGATGCATCAGTGCGCCCGCGCCGGCAGCTCCACTACCTTCGCGCGCCCGCCGGCGAGATGGCGCGCGAGGATCCTGTACAGGTCGGGGTCGAAGCGCGCCCGCCGCCGGTCCTCGAGCAGCTCGGCGACCTCGGCCTCGCTCGCCGCCGTGCCGAGGAGGCACCATTGGTCGACGACGTGGATCTCCGCCGCGTCGTGTCCGCGGTCCTCCTCGACGACGGCGATCGGGCCGCGCCACGGCCAGGCGGCGGTCCTGAGGCGCGCGAGCGCGGCGGCGGCGCGTGCGAGGTGCGCCTGCGCACCCTCGCGCCCCGCGCAGACGCCGGCGCAGCGCCTGATCTGGTGGCGGAAGCACGGTCCGCGCCCGGCGCGCTCGAAGCCGAGCGCGCGCAAGCACAGCCCGTGCGCGTCGGCCAGGCCGCGCAGCGCCTCGAGCGCGGCGCGCCGCGAGCGGAACACGCCGTGCAGCAGGGGGAGCGTTTCCGCATTTATTTCCTCTCCATCCACGAGCCTGAGGGTATGGAGATCGAAACTGAAGCCGCACAAGTCCTTCGCCGGCTTGAGATGGCGGTTGAACAACGGCGCCAGCTCCTTCACCAGCGCGTTCTCGGCGAGCAGGGCGCCCAGCTCGCCGCGGGTCCGGCGCCACTCGATGCGGCGCAGCTGGCGCGCGATCTCGGCCTCGCGCGGCGAGCGCGCGCCGCCGGCGAAGTGCTGCAGCACGCGGCTGCGCAGCGCCACGCTCTTGCCGACATAGAGCGGCGCGCCGCGCTCGCCATAGAACAGGTACACGCCCGGCGCCTCGGGGATGGCGTCGATTGCCGTGCTCTCGATGTGCGCCGGCAGCGACGGCAGGCGCGAGAGCTGGCCCGCCGCCTCGGCGAGCGCATCGGCGCCGCGCTCCTCGGCGGCGACGTTGAGGAACTGCCACACCGCCTGCGCGTCGCCGAGCGCGCGGTGGCGCGCCGCGCAGCGCAGCCCGTGGCGCTCGATCAGGCTGTCGAGGTTGTGCCGCGCGTGGCCCGGGTAGAGCCTGCGCGACAGCTTCACCGTGCACAGCGTCCGCGCCTGGAAGCGGATGCCGGCGCGCTCGAAGGAGTGGCGCAGGAAGCCGTAGTCGAAGCGTGCGTTGTGCGCGACGAAGACGCGGTTCTCCAGCCGCTCGTAGAGGCCGGCGGCGAGCGCCTCGAACGGCGGCGCGTCCGCCACCATCGCGTTGGTGATCCCGGTGAGCGCCTGGATCGCCGCCGGGATCGGCGTGCCGGGGTTGACCAGCGTCGACCACTCCTGCACCACCTCGCCGCGCTCGACCTCGACCACCGCGATCTCGGTGACGCGGTCCCACATCGGGTGCGCGCCGGTCGTCTCGAGGTCGACGATCGCGAGCGGGGAATCGAGGATCTGCAGCGTCACAGTGGATGGATGTCCAGTAACGGCAATCTACCGCAAAAGCGAAGCCAGCTGCCAGGCCGCGAAGGCAAGGCCCTTGAGGAAGAGCGTCACGCGCCCGCGATCCAGCCTTCGCCGCGGGGCACGCGCCGCGGCAGGCCGTAGTTCGGGCGGTGCGCGGCCGCTGCCGCCTGCACCGCGCACAGCACCGCGTCCAGCGTGTCGCCAGAGGGATCCGCGATGATTTGCCTTCTCAATGCATTCGACACCCTGACCGGGACGGCCGCGAGAATCTCCCTCCGTTTTCCTCTCTGTTCAGGCGTCTGTCTGGCTCGGTCGTCGCTCTTGTAGGGCGCGCGCCCGACGATGGAGCGCGCGAGCAGCCCCGGATAGGCCTCCAGCGCCACGCGCGTACGGTCGCCCGCGGCGAGGCCCGGCACGTGCACGCCCGCTTCGGCCAGCCGCGGCGCGCCCTCGTGGAACATCAGCGCCACCGGGGGGTTGACCAGCTTCATCGGGCTGGAGGAGCCGGCGGGAAGGTCGGTGGCGCGGTGGGCGTACTTGCGTCCCGCCGGACGCGTGGCGCGATAGCCGTCGAGGATCCCGCGCCACTCGCGCCGCGCCAGCCCGGCGCAGAAGGCGACGAGGCGCCGCCAGTCGCGCGGCCAGCCGAGGTCGCGCAGCATCTCGCGCGGCAGGCCGAACGGGAAGTCGAAGCCGCCGATCCAGGGGCCGGGCCGCAGCAGGAATGCCTCGAAGGCATCGAAGCTCCGGAGGCATTCGATCGAAACGACCTCGATCCGGGACCCGCGCGCGCATCCTTCCGCCACGACGATGGGCTTCGCGCGGCAGGGCGCGGAAGTGAAATCGACGCCGTAGACCGTCAATGCCGCGCGCACGCGGCGAGCTCGGCGGCCGAGAGATTGTGGATGGCGCCGAAGCCGGCGACGAAGCGCGCGTCGCGCGGCACGATGCGCCAGAACGAGAAGTCGGCGAGCTCGAAGTTGATCGACTGCTCCGGAAAGCGGGCCAGCCACGCGGCTTTCAGGCTTTCATGTTCTTTTGCCTGATTCGATACCTGAGCGGCGGTACCCCGAACGGTGGCCCGCATGAGCGTAAAGGGGTCCGCCCGGCCGTCGTCGGTCTCGGCGACCGAAAGCGCCACCCGCGGGTCCTTGAGCATGTCCTGCGTGTGCCAGGCGAGGCGGCTGACGTGGACGTGGAAGGCGGCGAAATCGGCGGCGGGGAGGAACAGCGTCATCGAAGCCATCGGCGCGCCCTGGCGCAGCGTCGCGAGGTGCGCGATGCGCTCCCTGCGCAGGAGCGCCGCGAGGACGGGGCCGAAGTCCATCGCGGCGATTGTAGTATTCTCGCGCCACCGTGCGGTACGAGCTTCTGGTCGGCCTGCGCTACACTCGCGCCAAGCGCCGCAACCACTTCATCAGCTTCATCTCGCTCCTGTCGATGGCCGGCATCGCGCTCGGCGTCGCGGCGCTGATCGTGGTGCTGTCGGTGATGAACGGCTTCCAGAAGGAGCTGCGCACGCGCATCCTCGGGGTCGCCTCCCACGTGCAGGTGAGCGGCGCCGACAACCGCCTCGCCGACTGGCAGCCGGTGGCGAAGCTGGCGCTGGAGGACCCGCGCGTCGTGGCGGCGGCGCCGTTCGTCGACGCGCAGGGCATGCTCGCGGAGGGCGAGCGGGTGCGCGGCAGCGTGATCCGCGGCATCCTGCCGGAGCGCGAGCGTCAGGTCGCCGACCTCGGCAGCCACATGCGCGCCGGGAGCCTCGCCTCGCTCAAGCCGGGCGAGTTCAACATCGTGCTGGGGTCCGAGCTGGCGCGCGCGCTCGGCGCGCTGCCCGGCGACAAGGTGGTGCTGATCGCGCCGCAGGGGCAGGTGACCCCCGCGGGCGTGATCCCGCGGCTGAAGCGCTTCACGGTGAGCGGCATCTTCGAGGTCGGCATGTTCGAGTACGACTCGGGCCTTGCGCTCGTCAACCTGGCCGACGCGCAGCTGCTGTACCAGATGGGCTCCGCGGTGTCGGGCGTGCGGCTGCGGCTGAAGGACCTGTTCGAGGCGCGCGCGGTGGCGCGCGAGCTCGGCGCGCGGCTGGATCACGATCTCTACGCCACCGACTGGACCCGCAGCCACGCCAACTTCTTCCGCGCCGTCGAGATCGAGAAGCACGTGATGTTCGTGATCCTGACGCTGATCGTGGCGGTGGCGGCGTTCAACATCGTCTCCACGCTGGTGATGCTGGTCACCGACAAGCAGGCCGACATCGCGATCCTGCGCACGCTCGGCGCGCCGCCGGCCTCGATCGTGCAGATTTTCATGATCCAGGGCTCGGTGATCGGCGTCATCGGCACCCTGGTCGGCGTGGTGGGCGGCACGCTGCTGGCGCTGAACGTGCCGACGGTGGTGCCCTGGATCGAGCACCTGCTCGGCGTGCACATCCTGTCGAAGGACGTGTACTACATCTCCGAGCTGCCGTCCGACGTGCAGCTGCCCGACATCGTCACCATCGGCGTGGTGTCGCTGGTGCTGTCGTTCCTCGCCACGCTCTACCCGAGCTGGCGCGCCTCGCGCGTCAATCCGGCCGAAGCCCTGCGCTATGAATGAACCGGTACTGAGCTGCAAGGATCTGCGGAAGACATACCGGGGACCTGCGCCGGTTCACGTGCTGCTCGGCGTCGACTTCGAGGTGCGCGCCGGCGAGCACGTCGCAATCATGGGCCGCTCGGGCTCCGGCAAGTCGACGCTGCTGCACCTGCTGGGCGGCCTCGACGAGCCCACCGCCGGCGCGGTGCGCCTGCAGGGGCGCGATCTGCGCGCGATGGGCGAGCGGGAGCGCGGCGAGGCGCGCAACCGCGCGCTCGGCTTCGTCTACCAGTTCCACCACCTGCTGCCCGAATTCACCGCGGAGGAGAACGTGGCGATGCCGCTGTTCATCCGGCGGATCGACCGCGGCACGGCGCTGGAGCGAGCGCGCGGCGTGCTTGCCGAGGTCGGGCTCACGGCGCGGCGCGCGCATCTGCCGGGCGAGCTCTCCGGCGGCGAGCGCCAGCGCTGCGCGTTCGCGCGGGCGATGGTGGCCGCGCCCGCCTGCGTGCTGGCGGACGAGCCGACCGGCAACCTCGATGCGCAGACCGCGGAGGAGGTGTTCGAGGCGATGCTGCGCCTGCAGCGCAGCCAGGGCACCGCGTTCGTGCTGGTGACGCACGACGCCGGGCTCGCCGCGCGCACCGGGCGCGTGCTGCAGCTGCGCGACGGCCGGCTGAGCCCGGGCTGAAGGGCGCGCGGTGGGCGCCGTCCAGACCCTGGTGTTCCTGGTGCTGTGCGCGGTGGTGCTGGGCTGGCTCGCGCGACGCGCCGGCGTGCCTTACCCGATCGCGCTGGTGCTGGGCGGCGGCGCGCTCGGCTTCGCGCCCGGGCTGCCGCAGCTCGCGGTGGATCCGCAGTTCCTGCTGGTGCTGGTGCTGCCGCCGGTGCTCTACCAGGCCGCGCTGCTGACGTCGTGGCGCGACTTCAAGGCCAACCTGCGCCCGATCGGGCTGCTCGCGATCGGCCTGGTCATCGTCACCACGCTCGCGGTCGGCGCGGCGCTGCGCCTGATGGCGCCCGACATCCCCTGGGCGGTGGCGTTCGTCTTCGGCGCCATCGTCTCGCCGCCGGACGCGGTGGCGGCGACCGCGATCCTGTCGCGCCTCAACATGCCGCGGCGCATCGTCACGGTGCTCGAGGGCGAGAGCCTGGTGAACGACGCCTCCGGCCTGGTGCTCTACAAGCTCGCCGTGGCGGCGGTGCTCACCGGCACCTTCTCGTTCGCGCACGCGAGCCTGGACTTCGTCGCGGTCTCGGCCGGCGGCATCGCGCTCGGCGTCGCGCTCGGCTTCGTGTTCCTCGGCCTGCACCGCCTGGTCGGCGACGCCTTTACCGAAGTGCTGCTGTCGCTGTCGGTGCCCTACGCGGTCTACGTGGTGGCCGAGTCGGCGCACTGCTCCGGCGTGCTGGCGGTGGTGGCCGCCGGGCTGGTGCGCGGACGCTATACGCCGGCCGTGGTCTCGGCGGAGATGCGGATCCTGGCGCGCTCGGTGTGGAATATCCTGGTGTTCCTGCTGAACAGCCTCGTTTTCATCCTCATCGGCATGACGCTGTCGGCGGTCACGGCGCGCCTTACCGGCCACGGCGCGTCGCAGCTCGCCCAGACCGCGGCCTGCGTGGCGCTGGTCGCGATCGCGGTGCGCTTTGCCTGGGTCTACCTGGCGACGCTCGCGCCGCGGGCGCTCAGCGCGCGGCTGCGCGCCGCCGAGCAGGCGCCGCAGCACGGCGAGGTCTTCATCATGAGCTGGTGCGGCATGCGCGGTATCGTGTCGCTCGCGGCGGCGCTGGCGCTGCCGGTCGAGGTCGAGTCGGGCGCCGAGTTCCCGCATCGCGACCTGATCATCTTCCTCACCTTCGTGGTGATCGCCGTGACGCTGGTGGTGCAGGGCCTGACGCTGGCGCCGCTGATCCGGGGGCTGCGCATCGGCACCGACCCGGGCGCGCAGGCCGAGCACGCGCGCGCGCGCCAGGCGCTCGGCGCCGCGGCGCTCGCCGCGATCGATGCCTTCGCGGCGAGGGAGCCCCTGCCGCGCGACCTCGTGGCGCGGGTGCGCGCCGAGTTCGCCGACCGCATGCACGCCGCGGCGCCGGACGGCGAGCACAGCACGTTCGGCTTCGGCCGCGAGCTGCGGCTGGCGGCGGTGCGCGCCGAGCGCCAGGAGCTGATCCGCATCTGGCGCGCGGGCGAAATCAGCGACGACGTGCTGCACCATCTCGAAGAAGAGCTTGACTACGAGGAGCAGCGTTTCTAGGCTGGCGGCAGTTCCCGCGTCGACATCTTCCGGAGGAGCCCGACCATGCCCGCACGCAAGACCCGCAAGCCCGCGCCAGCGCGCTTCGCGCTCGTCAGTTCCGACATCAAGCAGAACGGCACGATCGCGATGGAGCAGGTGTTCGGCGGCTTCGGCTGCACCGGCAGGAATATTTCGCCGGCGCTGGCGTGGTCCGGGGCGCCCGAAGGCGCCAGGAGCTTCGCCCTGCTGGTGCACGACCCCGACGCGCCGACCGGCGGCGCGGGCTGGTGGCACTGGCTGGTGGTGAACATTCCGCCCGGGGTGCGCGCGCTGGCGAAGGGTGCCGGCAGCGCCGACGGGTCGGGCCTTCCGGCCGGCGCGGTGCAGGTGGCCACCGACTTCGGCAGCCCGGGCTGGGGCGGCCCGTGCCCGCCGCCGGGCGACAAGCCGCACCGCTATATCTTCACGCTCTACGCGCTGAAGACGGAGAAGATCGACGCCGCTGGCGCCAGCGCTTCGCTGGTCGGCTACATGGTGAACGGAAACGCCATCGCCCGGGCGCGCCTCACCGGGAAATTCGGGCGCAAGAAATAGCAGCGGGCCTCAGCGGCGCCCACGGGCGCCGGCGCAGCTCGTCGCCGTCGGGCGGGTACCTGCGGAAGAATTTTCCCGGCATCGGCGGTCGGCGGCGCTACGCGTCGCGCGTTCAGCGATTCTAGATGACCGCCGCGCTCGTCTCCTTCGCCGCCGGGGTGCTGCTGCTCCAGCTGCGTCCGGAGCTGCCCGCGATCCAATGGGCCTGCCTTTTCCCGGTCCTTCTGGCAGGTCTGTGCTGGAAAAGGATCCCCAAACCTCCGCTTGCGCTCGCCATCGGCTTCCTCTGGGCGCTCGGCATGGCGCATTTGCGCATGGCCGACCGCCTGGCGCCGGAGCTGGAGGGCCGGGACCTCGAGGTCGTCGGCGTCGTGGCGAGCCTGCCTTCGGCGACCGAGCGCGGCGTGCGCTTCGAGCTCGAGCCGGAGTCCGCGCCTGCGCCGCTGCCCCGCCGCGTCCTGGTTTCCTGGTACGGCGAAGCGGAGGGCGCCGAGCCGGAAGCCGCGGTGCATGCGGGCGAGCGCTGGCGCTTCACGTTGCGGCTGCGCCGGCCGCACGGCAATCTCAACCCGCACGGCTTCGACTACGAGGGTTGGCTGCTCGAGCGCGGCATCGGCGCCACCGGCTACGTGCGGCCGGGTGCGCCGCCCGCTTTGCTGGGGAGCGATCCCGGCTTCTCGTCGTTCGTGGAAGGGTTGAGGGAGGAAATCCGGGATCGCTTCAAGCGCGTGCTGGGCGAGACCCCGGCGAGCGGCATCCTGGCGGCGCTCGCGGTCGGGGACCAGCGCTCGATCTCGCCCGAGGAGTGGCGGCTCTTCAACCGCACCGGCGTCACGCACCTGATGAGCATTTCCGGCCTGCATGTGACGCTGGTGTCGGGCCTGGTCGCCTGGCTCGCCGCAGCGCTGTGGCGCCGCGTGCCGCGCCTGGCGCTTGCGCTGCCGGCGCGCAAGGCGGGCGCCGCGGCCGCGATCCTCGGCGCGCTCGGCTACACGCTGCTCGCGGGGTGCGGCGTCCCGGCGCAGCGCACCTTCTGGATGGTGACCGTGGTTGCCGCCGCGCTCTGGTCGGGACGCATCGCCACGCCCTCGCGCGCGCTCGCATGGGCGCTCGCGGTGGTGCTGGCGTTCGATCCGTGGGCGGTGCTGGCGCCGGGCTTCTGGCTCTCGTTCGGCGCCGTCGCGCTCATCTTCTACGTGGCGCAGGAGGGCGAGCCGGCGTGGCGCCAGTGGATCCGGGTGCAGTGGGCCGTCACGGTCGGCCTCGCGCCCGCCGCGCTGCTGCTCTTCTCGCAGGTGTCGCTGGTCGGGCCGCTCGCCAACGCCGTCGCGATCCCGCTGGTGTCGGTCGTGGTGACGCCGCTTGCGCTCGCCGCGGCGGCGTTGCCGTGGGCGGCGCCGCTACGGCTCGCCGCCTGGCTGACCGGGCTGCTGCTGCAGTTCCTGGAATGGTGCGCTTCGCTGCCCGCCGCGCTTTGGCAGCAGCACGCGCCTCCGCTGTGGGCGGTATTGCTCGCGCTCGCCGGCGTCGCGTGGCTGCTCGCGCCGCGCGGCACGCCGTGGCGCGCGGCCGGCCTCGCGCTGATGCTGCCGGCGGCTGCGCTGCCGCCGCCCGCGCCCGCCGAGGGCGAGGCCTGGATCGAGACGCTCGACGTCGGCCAAGGGCTCGCAGTGCTGGTGCGCACCTCCAGGCACGTGCTGCTCTACGACACGGGCCCGGCCTTCGGCGGCGGAGACAGCGGCGAGCGCATCATCGCTCCGCGCCTGCGTGCCGCGGGCCTGTCGCGCCTCGACGCCATGGTCGTCACGCACGACGACATGGACCACGCGGGCGGCGCCGCCTCGACGCTGGCGGAGTTCGAGACCGGCGAGCTGCTGTCGTCGCTCCCTGACTCGCATCCGCTGCTGCGCGCCGCGCCGGCGGCGCGACGCTGCGCCGCGGGCGAGACCTGGGACTGGGACGGCGTGCGCTTCGCGTTCCTTCACCCGGCGGCGGGTTGGGCGCCGCCGGGCAGGAAGGTCAAGGCGAACGACCTCAGCTGCGTGCTGCGCGTGAGCGCCGCGGGCGGCGGCACGGCGCTGCTTGCCGGCGACATCGAGAAGCCGGCGGAGGCCCGGCTGCTTGCCGAGGCGACGGGCGCGCTGCGCGCGGACGTGCTGCTCGTGCCGCACCACGGCAGCCGCACCTCGTCGAGCGCCGCGTTCCTCGCCGCGGTGCATCCGGCGGTCGGCGTGGTCGCGGCCGGCTATCGCAACCGATTCGGCCATCCTAGCGCCGAGGTGCTGGCGCGCTACGCGGCCCTGGGGACCGTGGTACACCGCACCGACCTCGAAGGCGCGGTCACCGCCCTCCTTTCGGCGCAGGGCGTACGGGTCCTGACGGAACGCTCGGCCCGGCGGCGGTACTGGCACGACGCGGCGCGCTGAGGCGATAATGGCCGGGCGGGCGCCTGCAAGGCTCCCGCAGCGGAACGATCCCCACCAACCAGCAGCACTCGAGGAGGGCACATCATGGCCAAGAAGGGTGGTAGCGCGGTCTACCGGGTTACCGACGTCATCGGCACCAGCAGCACCTCGTGGGAGGATGCGGCGCGCAGCGCGGTCAAGACCGCATCGAAGTCGCTGCGGGACCTGCGCATCGCGGAGGTGACCAAGCTCGACGTCAAGGTGGAGAACGGCAAGGTGACGCAGTTCCGCACGCGGCTCTCGCTCTCGTTCAAGTACGGGTCCTGAGGTGGACGCCGCGATCGCCGCCGGGCAGGCCCGCGCCGCGGTCGCGGCGGCGGGCCGCCGCCGCAGCGTGCAGTGCGCCTCGCCGAAGGGGCTGCACCGCATCAGCTACCTGGAGTGGGGCGACCCGGCGAACGACCGGGTGCTCGTGTGCGTGCATGGCCTGACTCGCTGCGCGCGCGATTTCGACAATCTGGCGGCGGCGATGAGCGACCGCTACCGGGTAGTGTGCCCCGATGTCGCCGGGCGCGGCGACTCGGACTGGCTCGCCGACCCGATGCTCTACCAGCCGCCGCAGTACGTCGCCGACATGGTGACGCTGGTCGCGCGGCTCGACGTCGAGACGGTGCACTGGGTGGGCACCTCGATGGGCGCGCTGATCGGCATGGCGCTTGCCGCGCAGCCCGGCACCCCGGTGCGCAGGCTCGTGTTGAACGAGTTCGGGCCGGTGATCGCCAAGGCCTCGATCGAGCGCATCGCGAGCTACGTCGGCATGGCGCCCACCCTTCCCGACATGGCCGCGGCGGAGAAGTACGTGCGGGCGGTGAGCGCGCCCTTTGGGCCGCACAGCGACGCCGAGTGGCGCTTCCTGACCGAAGTGGTGATGCGCGCCAACGCCGACGGCACGCTGCGCCTGCACTACGACCCGAAGCTCGCCGAGCCGTTCCGCGCCAACGTGCCGGAGAAGGACCTCGAGCTGTGGCCGGTGTGGGACGCAATCCGCTGCCCGACGCTGGTGCTGCGCGGCGCGCTCTCGGACCTGCTCAGCCGCGAGACCTGCGGCCGCATGGCCGAGCGCGGGCCGAAGGCGAAGGTGGTCGAGATCCCCGGCGTCGGTCACGCGCCGACGCTGATGCACGCGGACCAGATCAGCCTGGTGCGCGACTTCCTGCTCGCTGGCTGACCCAGAACTTCTCCAGATTCGAGATCAGCGCCGGGCTGAAATGGCAGTGCGCCTGCTCGCGCGCGTACACCGACATGTAGCGGCGGAACGCATCGAGCGGCTCCTCCTCGATGCGCAGCGCGCGGCGGTTGCCCGCGGCGCTGACCACGCCCGAGCCCGTGAGCTTCCGCACCAGGTCGTCGACGGCGCGATCGATCTCCGCCGGCTGCACCAGGATGTCGCAGACCAGCCGTCCCTCCGGGCTGGCGCAATCGATGCGGCGCTCGGCGAGGATCGCCTGGCGCGCGACGCGGTCGCCGACATGGCGCGCAAGGCGCAGGTTGGCGGCGCCCGGGATGATGCCTTCCTTCCTCGCCGGGAGGGTCATGTAGGAGTCGTCCGCCGCGATCACCTGGTCCATCGTCAGCAGGATCTGGCAATGGCCGCCGATCGCGAAGCCCTCCACCGCGGCGACCCACAGCTTCTCGATCGACTCCTCCTCCGGCGGCGCCTCCGGCGTGGCGAGCCCGCGGTAGAGCTTGTTGACGAGGCCGAGGTCGCGGATCAGGTACCACAGCAAACGGATCTTTCCCTCGTAGAGGTGCGTCAGGTTGATACCGGCGCCGAACAGGCGCCGCCCCGCGTGCTTGGTATGGGTGACCACGTCGCCGCGCAGCACGCAGATCTCCGTCTGCGGGTCGAGCAGCGCCAGGTCGACGGCCGTCTCCAGCCCGGGCAGCGTCGCCTCGTCCTCGGCGGTGTGGTACTGCGGGTTGCGCATCGTCACCACCGAGGCCTTGCCGCGCCGCGCGAGGTGCGCGCCGGGGAACGCGATCTCTCCGCTGCGCCGATATTCCTCCAGGCGCGCGAGCGACTCCGCCCGAGGCAGGAGCATCGCGTGGCACAGATGCGCCCCGGCGAGCGGATCGGCGAGCACCTGGGAGGCGAAGATGCCGTGGTCCACCTCGGCGCCGTCCTTGTCGCCCTGCGGGATGCCGGAGTCTCGCGCCAGCGCCTCGGCACCGGGCACCAGGCCCGGAAACGCTTCCGCGGCGCGCGCGCAGAGCTCGTCCACGCGCACGAACTCGCGCCGGCGCCTCGTCAGCGCGTCGTAGACCTCGCGCGCGTGCGCGCGCATGAAGCGCGTCCTCGACCGGCGCGCCGCGGCAAGGATCTCCGCGGCCTGCGCCCCCTGCGCCGCGCTGCGCTTGCGCTTCGGCGGCAGCCCGGCGAGCGTCGCGGCCGCCTTCGCCCAGAACGTCCGGTACCGCTTGCGGTCGGCGGCGAGCGTCGAGGTGGTTTCCGGAGCGGCGAGGCGCGGGGCCTTCCGTGCGGCAGTCATCGCCAAATCTTATCCGCGTTTGTAGACTCCATCCATGTCCTTCGTGTACCGGTACCTGTTCCCCGCGCTGTGGCTCGCGTGGGCGGCGTACTGGGGGTTCTCGTCGCGCCACGTAAAGCCGACCGCCCGGTCCGAGTCGTGGGTCTCCAGGGCGTCGTACATCGCCTTGTTCGCGCTCGCCGCCGCGGCGTTCGCGATTCGCGGCCTGGCGCCGGCGGTGCTGCGCGAGCGGTTCCTGCCGCTCTCGGCGTGGCCGTTCGCGTGCGGCGCGGTGCTGACCGCGGGCGGCCTGCTGTTCACCGTCTGGGCCCGGCGCCACCTCGGCGCCAACTGGAGCGGCATCGTGACGATCAAGCAGGACCACGAGCTGGTCACCAGCGGGCCCTACGGGCTGGTGCGCCACCCGATCTATACGGGCCTGCTGCTCGCGATCCTTGGCTCCGCGATCGCGCTGGGCGAGTGGCGCGCGCTCGCCGCCCTCGCGTTCGCGTCGCTCGCGCTGTGGCGCAAGCTGCGCCTCGAGGAGCGCTGGATGCTGCGCCAGTTCGGCGAGCGCTACGAGGCCTACCGCCGCAAGGTGCCGGCGCTGATACCCTTCCTTCCGTCGTGATTTCGATCCGCAGGCTCGGCAGGCACCTTGGCGCGGAGATCGCCGGCCTTGATCTGGCGCGGCCGCTCGGCGAGCGGACCTTCGCCGAGCTGCGCGACGCGTTCTTCGAGCACCAGGTGGTGGTCTTCCGGGACCAGGCGCTGACGCCGGCGCAGCAGATCGCGTTCACCGCGCGCTTCGGCGTGCTCGAGCACCACGTGCGCAAGGAGCACCGGCTGCCGGGTCATCCCGAGATCCTGGTGGTATCCAACGTGCTCGACGAGGGCGGCCGCGCCATCGGCGTGCAGGACGCAGGCCGCTTCTGGCACAGCGATCTCTCGTACAAGGCCGAGCCGAGCCTGCTGTCGGCGCTCTACGCGCTCGAGGTGCCGGTGAGGGATGGGGTCGTCCTCGGCGGCACCAGCTTCACTAGCGCGGCCGCCGCATACGAGGCGCTCGACGAGGCGACCCGGCAGCGGCTCCTAGGGCTGACGAACGTCCACAGCTACCGCTACTACCGGGAGAAGAACCGCGCGGCGCAGCGCGCCGAGCAGGCCGCGGGCGCGCGCACGGTGCAGGAGCACGTGCTGAGCGAAGAGCAGCTGCGCTCCGTTCCGGATGTCGAGGTGCCCGTCGTGCGCACGCACCCGGTGACCGGCCGCAAGGGGCTGTTCGTCAACGAGGCACATACCTCGCGCATCGCCGGCCTGCCGCAGGCCGAGGGCGCGGCGCTGCTCGCGGAGCTTTGCGCGCACCTGGTGCGCCCCGAGTTCCGCTACGAGCACCGCTGGCGCGCCGGCGACCTCCTGATGTGGGACAACGCGGCCGCGCAGCACAAGGCGAACTTCGACTACGACCTGCCGCTGCGCCGGCTGATGCACCGCACGACTGTGCACGGCGGCGCGCCGTTCTGAGAACGGCCGGGCGCCTCGCTAGGCGTGCTTCAGGACCTCGCGGATCACGTCGACGACGATCTTCTTGCTGTACGGCTTGTCGTATGCGCCGCCCGGCACCGGCCGGCCTTCGAAATATAGCCGCGCCTTCATGCAGGCAAAGTATATTCGGGCCCATGAGGCCCTTCGTCCCGACCGCGCGCTCGAAGCTCAAGCGCCTGCCCAAGCGCGGGCACTACGACCGCGAGACGGTGTACGGGATTCTCGACGCTGCGTTCGTCTGCCATCTCGGCTATGCGATCGGCGGGCAGCCGTATGTCACGCCGACCGCGTACTGGCGCGAGGGCGACGCCGTCTACTGGCACGGCTCCTCGAAGAGCCGCATGCTGCTGGCTCAGGAGAAGGGCCCTCATGTCTGCCTGACGGCGACGATCGTGGACGGGCTGGTGGTGGCGCGCTCGGGCTTCCACATGTCGGTGAACTATCGCAGCGCGATGCTGTTCGGGCGCCCTTACAGGGTGGAGCGGACGGAAGAGAAGCTCGAGAAGATGGAGCGCTTCGTGGAGCGGCTCTACCCCGGGCGCTGGCGGCAGTTGCGCCCGGTCAGCAAGCAGGAGCTGAAGGCGATCAGCTTGCTCGGCATGGAGATCGAGGAGGCCTCGGCCAAGGTCCGCAGCGGGCCGCCGATCGACGACGAGGAGGACTACGCGCTGCCGATCTGGGCGGGCGTGGTGCCGGTGGCGCTGGCGGCCGGCGCGCCGCAGGACGACCCGCGCCTTGCGCCCGGCACGCCGCGCCCGGCCGGCCTCGCCGCGCTCGCGCATCTCGGCATCCGATGAAGTTCTTCATCGTCGACGACGATCCTGACGCGCTGGCGCTGGTCTCGCGCCTGCTGCAGGACGCCGGCCACGAGGTTACCGTACGCTCCTCCAGCACCAGCGCGGTGCGCGACATTCCCGAGGCGCCGCCCGACTGCGTCATCACCGACCTGATGATGCCGGGCATGGACGGCTTCGAGCTGATGCGCGAGCTGCGTCGCCGGCCCGAGCTCGCCGCGACCAAGATCGTGATCCTGTCGGCCAAGAGCTACGACTTCGACCGCCGCCGCGCCAGGGAGATGGGCGCCGACGGCTACATCACCAAGCCGATCAACCGCGACACTTTCCTGCAGGCGATCGACGAGATCGTCTCCAGCCGGGTGCGGCTGCAGTACTGGGGCGTGCACGGCACGCTGCCGGCGCCCGGCGCCGCGTTCACGCGCTACGGCGGCAATACGCCCTGCGTCAGCGTCGACGTCGGCGCCGGGGAGCCGCTCTACATCTTCGACTGCGGCTCGGGCATCAAGCGGCTTTCGGACCACGTCATGGCGCGCGGCGGCGCGCAGCGCTTCTCGGCGCGCGTGTTCATCTCGCACACTCACTGGGACCACATCAACACCGTGCCGTTCTTCGCGCCGCTGTACGTGCGCGGCAACCAGGTCGAGCTGTTCGGCCCGTACCAGGGCGACCTCACCATCGAGCGGGCGATCAGCGCGCAGATGGAGAGCGTGTACTTCCCGGTGACGGTGCGCGAGTTCGGCGCCCGCCTGGTGTTCCGCGACCTGCGCGAGGAGTCGCTCGAGTTCGGACCGGTGAAGATAGACACCATGCTGCTGCGCCATCCGGGGTACTGCCTCGGCTACCGGCTCACCTGCCGCAAGCGGGTGATCTGCTACATCACCGACAACGAGCTCTACCTGCCGACCGACGCGCGCCATGAAGCGCGCTACGTCGAGCGCCTGGCGGAGTTCGTGCGCGGCTGCGACGTCCTGATCACCGACACCACCTACCGCGACCACGAATACCCGTCCAAGGTCGACTGGGGCCACTCCTGCGTCAGCCAGGTCGCCGACCTCGCGGCGCGCGCCGCGGTGAAGCGGCTGCACCTGTTCCACCACGACCCGGACCAGACCGACGCCGACATCGACGCCAAGCTGGACGAGACGCGCAAGGAGCTGGCGCGCCTGGGCGCGAGCCTGGTCTGCGACGCTCCGGCGGAAGGCTCGGAGCTGGTGCTCTAGGGCTTCGGCTCAGAAGATCCCGAGGCTCAGGCCGGCCGCGAACGACGCGCCCAGCTCTTCGCATTGCGCCAGCACCTCGGGCGTCAGCTCCTTCAGCCCGACGATCGGCTCGGATCTCTTCTCCAGCCGCAAGCCGGTGACGATGCGCTCGACCGAGGTCACCGCGCCCGCGCCGTCGATCCCGGCGCCCACGAACAGCGCCCAGGGCCGGCCGTTGACCTTGCCCTCGCACGGGTAGAACACCCGCTCGAGGAAGTCCTTCATCATGCCCGACATGTAGCCGAAGTTCTCCGGCGTGCCTAGGATCAGCGCGTCGGCCGCGAGCACGTCCGCGGGGCCCGCCTCGGCGCAGCGCTTGAGCACGACTTCGACGCCGCCTTCCGCCCGCGCGCCGCGCTCGACCGCTTCGGCCATCCGCGCCGTCTTCACCCCGCCGCTGTGATAGACGATCAGCAGTGTCTTCATGTCTTCAGCCGCTGCGCCGGATCCTGCCGGTAGAAGTCCCGGAACAGCTGGTAGAGCCGGGGAAACAGGCGCTTCAGCCTGTTCGGCGACTCGAAGAAGGCCTCGCTCGCCACGGCGAAGAACTCGGCCTCGCTCTCGCTCGCGTAGGGGTCGAGGAAGGTCTTGCGGCCGGCGTCGACCTCGGCGCGGAAGCGCTCGAACTCGCCGTCGAGCACCGCGATCCAGCGCTCGCGCGCCTCGCGCGACGCCAGCGGCGGCACGCCGTCGGCCTCGCCGTCGGCCATGTCGAGCTTGTGCGCGAACTCGTGGATCACCACGTTGGCGCCGCCGCGCGCCACCGAGCCGGAGTCGTCGAGCGCCTCCCACGACAGCACCACCGGGCCGCCCGGCCAGGACTCGCCGGAGAGCTCGTCGTCCCACTCGTGGACCACGCCGTCCTGGTCGGTTTCCTCGCGCCTCACCTTGAAGTCCGAAGGATGCACCACGATTCCGACCCAGCCGTCGTACCAGTCCAGCCCGAGCTCGAGCACCGGGAGGCAGGCCTGCAGCGCGATCTCGAGCCGATCGTCGTCGGACAGGGCGACGCCGTGCACCGGCGCGAACTGCTTTTCGGCGAGGAACACCACCGCCAGCGCCTTCAGGCGCCGCTCCTCGTCCTCGCTCAGGCCGCGCAGGAACGGCAGGTAGCCCAGCGCGCGCCGCCACAGCACGTCGTCGATGCCGTGACGCGCGAGAACGCGCTTGCGCTGCCAGTCGCGGAGCCAGCCCATTTGACCTGCGCCGCTACAATAGCAGCATGGTTTCGGTGGTCCAGCTCCATCCGCGCGAAGCGGACAACGCCCCCGCCCGGGACGCGCTCACTGAGCGCGCGCTCGCGTTCGCGCGCCCTCTCTACGAGGGCCAGGCGCTCTCGACGGGCGAGGCGGCGTGGCCGCACGCGCTCGGGCTGGAGGCGAGCCTGGCGTCGCTCGGCGTGGACTCCGCGGCGCGCGCCGCGGGCGTGCTGTTCGCGGCGCCGAAGTTCCTCGACGGCAACGAGCGGCTGGCCGCGGCCTTCGGCGAGGAGATCGCCGCGCTCGCGGCCGGCGTCGAGCGGCTCTACCGGCTGCGCGTGCTGACGCGCGCCTCGCCCGGGGAGCAGAACGAGGTGCTGCGCAAGATGGTGCTCGGCATGGTCGAGGA
>Ga0335083_10000492_pt1 | contig 60456 bp, 55 predicted proteins | sample Lox_Sample_42_FD_206716 | JGI IMG/M metagenome (GOLD analysis project Ga0335083, IMG submission 206716) | Soil microbial communities from Loxahatchee National Wildlife Refuge, Florida, United States - Lox_Sample_4.2 | ecosystem: Environmental > Terrestrial > Soil > Wetlands | place: USA...
CGAATTCGCCGCCGAATTTAAGGACGGCAAAAACCTACAATGGATTCAGCAAGAGCTTCACTCTCTCGCCGCGCCGAGCGGAACAAAGACTGGGTTGCTCTCAGGCGGATTGGAGAAATAACGACGCTGGAAGTAGAACGCCACGTTGACCAGCGCCACCATCACGGGCACTTCCACCAACGGCCCGATGACGGCTGCGAATGCGGCTCCTGAGTTGATCCCAAACACCGATACTGCAACCGCGATCGCCAGTTCAAAATTGTTGGACGCGGCGGTAAAGGCCAGGGTCGTGGTCTTGGAATAATCCGCTCCTCGTGGAGTTTGGAGTCAACTCCGAGGAAGTTTTCCGCGAAGCGGAAGCCTCGAACCTCGCCATCAGTTTTCAGGAAGAATCTGCAGTTTGGCTCGAATCTGTGCAGAGCAGGAAGCGGAAACCGATTAAGCCGCGCACTGCGGAAGCATGGAAGAGCCATCTCAAGTACATCAACGGAAAGATAGGACAGATGCAGCTTGCTGATGTGAACAACCGTACGATGCGGGAGTTCGTGGCAGAGATGGCCTCGGAGACGAAAGATAGGAATCCCCGGTTCTCACCCAAGTCGATTGAGAACTATCTGGCTGTCATCAAGTCAGTGGTTGCCTCGGTCCTGAACGACAAAGGAGAGCCGGTCTACTCTGTGAAGTGGAATCACAACTTTATGGATCTTCCCGTTGTGGAGGAACAGAACGCTCCCAGCTTCACTGCTGCGGAGATCGAAACGATAATCTATAGCGCCAATGGACAGGACAAGATTCTATATGCCTTGCTCGCCGGCTCTGAGCTTCGGATAGGGGAGGCCTTCGCGCTGCAAGTTGAAGACGTACGCGACACAGTGATCCATGTGAAGCGCAGCGCGTGGGAAGGTGACCTTGGAAGTCCCAAGACCGCGGCCGGAAGACGAGAGGTGGATATTCACTCCTCGTTGGCTAGTGCGTTAGCGGATCACATCGGCTCTCGTAAGAGCGGGTTGGTGTTTCCATCGACTCGCGGTACTCCACAACGTAAATCGAATCTGTTGCGGATGTAGTGCACCCTTGTAGAACTGGACACGGAAGTTAGTTAGGCTTGGGGCCTCCGCCAGGAGGCGAGAATGTCGAGAAAGCCGAGAGTCCAAAGAACCCCAGAAGAGAAGTGGCAGATTGTGTTGGAAGGATTGAAGAGCGGCAACGTGGCCGAGACGTGCCGCAAGTACGAGATCGCTCCCAACCTCTATTACCGCTGGAAGGACGAAGTGGAAGCGGGAGCCAAGGCTGCGCTGGGGGGGGAGAAGCGCAGCGGCGCAGCCCGATGTCGAGCAGGAGAAACGGATCAAACAACTTGAGCGGGCGCTGGGTCGATCCCATTTGCAGATCGAGATCTTAAAAAACGTGCTGGGCGAGTGAGCTGCGGGCAAGCACATTCGTCGGCACGGGAGTTAGTAGCCCAAGGGAGCGAAGCCAAGCTGGTGGCGGAGACACTGGCGATCAGCCGATCGAGTCTCTACTATCGCCGGCAACCGCGCACCGGCCGTGCGGATCGCTCGCGCGATCAGGAGATCATCACTGCCTGCGGCGAGAAGCCGGCCTACGGATATCGTCGCGTGGTCTGGTGGCTGGGGCGGCATCACGGGCTCGTGGTCAATGGCAAACGGGCTCTACGCGTGATGCGAGAACGCGGACTGTTGGTGCACCAACGCCGCTTCCGAGTCTCGCGTCGAAGGGACTGGGGCAAGGTGGAAGCACCGCATCCGAATCACGTCTGGCAGTCGGACATGACCAAGGTCTGGGCCGGACCGAGTGTGGGTTGGGCGTATCTGGTTTCGGTGATCGACTGCTGCACGCGCGAGATCGTGGGCTGGGACTTGAGTTTGCGCTGCCGCACCGAAGAAGCTCTGGCGGCGCTCAACCGGGCTGTCTTGGAGGTGTTGCCTTTCGGTTCTCGTGGAACGGGTTTGACTTTGACGACTGACAACGGCACGCAGTTTACGTCGGCACGTTATGTCGAAACGCTGAATCGGCTGGGTATCACACATCGGCGCACGGCTTACAACCATCCCGAGGGCAATAGTTACATCGAACGATTCCATCGCAGCTTAAAAGAAGAGGAGGTATGGCTCAACGAGTACCAGACTTTCGATCAGGCTCAGCAGAGCATCGCTCGTTGGATCGAGGAGTACAATCACGACCGTCCGCATCGCGGACTCCGGGGTAGAACGCCGCACGAATCCCGTGCTCAGTTCCTTGCCCAACCCTTACTTCAAACATGGCCCCATGTGTCTAGTTTGAGGGGGTGCACTACAGCACTGTCAGTTGTGACAGTTGTTGATCCAAATCGGGCGCTCCTAATCTTCAGTTACTTCTGAGGACCGCGCTCTCCGCTCACCGGCACCGACCAGAGCGCTCTGATAGGCAGGTACCAGAAGTGGGGGAGGAACGATTGCATGGCGACTGCACCAAAGTTTCGCATTGATGTCGATATCCACAATTTGTTGACGAATACTGCCAAGACTCCGCCAAAGCCCGCACTCGTCATGGGTAAGAGATTGCCGGATCCTGTATTCCCTGTTTTCCCTGAGAAACTTTTGGAGCCTGGGCCGGCCACGATTCCTCAGACGCGGGATTGGACCATTCCCGAGGTCTATCGCAAGATGCGTGGCTGGCTGTTTCCGTATGTACGTTCGCGCATCTTGCCCGGCGAGTTCCATCCCATCACCTCGTATCTGTTTGTCGAGTACAAGTGCAATCTCGACTGCTGGTATTGCTGGTCCTACAACAACAAAGTGAAAGGCATGACGGAGGACGTCGCGCGACGTTCTATCGATTTTCTCCACGACAATGGCTGCCGCGTACTTGCGCTGATGGGAGGCGAGCCCTTGCTGCGTCCCGATTTCATCCACAAGGTCGTCTACTATGCCGCCAAGAAGGGGTTCTGGATCTATATCGCAACCAACGGCCGCTTGCTGCGTCCTGAGGTGGCCGATCGACTAGGTGACGCCGGTGTTGCCGTCTTTAATTTCGCGCTCGACTCATGGGACGAGAAGCCCAGTTTGCCCAAGGCGGTGGTTCCGGTTCAGAAGAACATCGAGTACATCGTGAAGAAGCAGTACGTGTATGGCTACATGGTCTTTTTCAACATCAACATCTGCCGGAACAACACCGAAGATGTCCGTAAGATTACGGAGTACGCTCGCCAGCATCGGATTGCCACCGACTATCACATCAACGAAACCCCCATGCTGGAGCAGGACGATCACTTCAAGCATCTCAACGAAAATCCGACATACATCCGCCCGGAAGACTGGCCTGAGATCGATTCTCTGGTGGATTGGATCATCGAAAAAAACAAGGCCGGATACCAGATGGTGAATTCCGTGCAACGCTTGCACGAAATCAAGGCCTTCATCCGGATGGCGAGCGGTGCCGATCTCAGACGCTTGGGGTGGAATGGGGACGGCAATGGACTCAATGGCGATCTGGCCGATCGTCTGGCGACGACTCCAGGTATCGTACAGGACGAGAACCACGAATTGCATTTTGCGGAATGGAATTGCCGCGCTGGCCAGAACAATGTGATTGTCCGCACCGATGGGACGACAGCTCCTTGCTTCCCGATGTACGGTGCAACCTATGATTGGGGAAACATCGACAAGCATAACTTCAATGACGGCCAGCTGGCTTCCATGAAGAAGAACTGTCAGCAGCACTGCTTCTCGACGCTTAACCACAATCTGGCGTATTGCTACAACGATGCGCGCGTGATCAAGTTCGTTTGGACACAACTGGTGAAGAATCGAATGAAAGGCGGAGCAAGAAGCTTCGAAGATTAATGAAGCCTTTGACCGGGTGATTGCGACCATGAGACGAAAAAGCATCCTCCGCAGGTGGCATTGCACCGCGGCTATGTGCCTTTTGGTTGCCGGATACTGCATACCGATGCGTGCGGTTGACGCAAACACGAGCGGCGAGCCTCCCGTTGAGGTCATCGTAGAAAAGATGCAGGCGGCCAACTTGCTTCGGGCCGAGGCACTTTTGGGCTATTCAGGAAGACGCGTATACAAGGTGGACTACCACGGCTTTCCGAGTGGCCGTCATGCGGAGATGATTGTGGAGGCTGTCTATACCTCCCCCACCCAGAAGGATTTCCGTATCGTGTCCGAAAGCGGATCCAAGCTTCTGCTGCAGCACGTGCTGTATCGCCTTCTGGATAGTGAAAAGGAAGCTCTGCAGAACGCAAATCGGAAACAGACCGCTATGAGCACGGAGAACTATATCTTCAGGTTTGTAGACACCGAGCAGGGACCGGAAGGGAAGTGCTACGTCTTACAAGTGGAACCGAAGACCAAGAACAAGTTTCTGTACCGCGGAAGAATCTGGGTCGACGCAGAGGATTTTGCCGTCGCCCGAATCGAAGGTAGGCCCGCGAAAAGTCCCTCCTGGTGGATCAGTAGCACTGAAGTTCATCACCGCTACAGCAAGGTAGATCGGTTCTGGCTACCAGTTCACAACGAATCTGTCACGCATGTTCGTGTCGGGGGCCAGGCTGTTCTTACGATTGAGTACACCGACTACAAAATCAAGACGGCAACGGCCTCGGCATCTGTTCGGTAGCGGTAGTCACATGCAAGCTATGAGCCTGCAGTCTCGGAAGAAGACCAATGAACAGTGAGTGATAGCGCCCCCCTCTCGCACTCTATCGTCCCAGTATTCCTTTTTTCAGCTCCGCATTGGGCGGCTTCGGCCCTAGCCAAACAGAGAAGAGCGCCTGTCCGAAGGCAGGGCCGCCGATCGTCAGCTTCTGCATGCCGTTGATGGCGAGGGTCGTGCCCGTGCCCGGAAGGTAGGTGAAGATCATCTGGTCGCCCTTCTTGAGGGATTCGAGTGCGCTGAGCAATCGGTCGATGTCCGCCTTCATCGTGGTCTCGGCATCCGGCGCATTGTTCTTGAATCCCTCATCGAATGCATCAGTCATCTGCTGCTTGCTCGCACTGTGCAAGAACTGCATAACAATCTGCTTCGGGGTCTCAGTCTTGATGATGGCGCTGGGATCCGACGACTTCTGCTCAAGATAGAGCCCTACAACGTAGACCTTTACCGAGAACTTCGTTCGCAACCCCAAGCCGTTAAGCACTAACGTTGTGCCGCCGACTTGTGCGTTGTCCGATAGCGTCGTCCCCGCCAGACTGGCAGCGTGTAGATTGAAAATCGATGTCAGCACAAAAGCGGTAACGACGAGCATTTTCGTAGTCCAAGTCATGAAAGCTCCTTCAAGGTAGGATCTGACGGTAAGCCGGTCTCAGTTCAGCGCCTACTGGCAATAATGCCAGTTGCTCAAAAGCAACAGTGGATGGTGCAATGCAGATCCGGATTCAATTCGCTCGCAAAATCGGGCTTTATCTGTCCAAACATTGCCATGGCACTGATCAGTTCCGTCGGGGTCTACACGGGACGAACGTGGGAACCTAGCGAATAGGCCGGAGAGGCGATTTTGGTGAAACCCGAACTTCCGGTTGGTCTATTCTGGGACGAAACAACCGCTTGTTGGCAACCTAGTTTGTCTCAGCAGAGGGGTTCACCCCACTGAGGTGTGCCGCAGAATGTGCCGTACGCTTCGGGTCGGTATGCGCCAATACGGGCTTTTTTGCTACTTCGAGAAAGTGCTTCCGTGCGGGCTAGGTTGTGGGCAAGTGTTTGATTTCAAATGGTGATCGTTGCTGGCATACCCTGTCGGCGGCCGGCCGGAAGAGAATTGCAGCTGCGCAGTGGGCGAGATGGGCCAGGTCCAGGCTGCGAAAAAGTAAAGGATGTAGAAGTTATCACGCCGGTCGGACACTCTTTTCGGCAACAACGCGCCACGAATTGACGCGTGGCGCGGCAGTCATCTGCTTGGGGCGGCGCGCACATCTTTGGCACACTATTGGCTTTATCAGGCCGTGCTCGGAAACTCTACGACTAACCGACATCCATGTAAGTTGACTAGGGCCGGTCGGCCCGCGAAAGTGCATGAAAATCGTTCAGATCCAAGCAATAATCCAGAACGGCGTGAAGCGGCGAGATCGAGAGGACAATGGAGATACTGAAACCGCATGTAGGCTTGATCCGGAGCGTGCGTGATCGAGCGAATAAATGGTGCGCCGTCTTTTCCTGCTGTCGGAGCGGCGATAGCCCGCGACCCAGGTTAATAAAATTTCGGGCACGCTCTCCGCTTCCGCCGGGAGGAAGTCTATGCCGTATCGGATAGCGGGAATCGATGTGCATAAGAAGAAACTGGCTGTAGTTGTCGCTGATGTCGAAGTCGAAGAGGAATATCAATTTGAGCGCCGCTGCTAGTGGAGCGTTCCAGACATTCGACCCGCACCTGCCTGACTTTGACATCTCGGTTTCCATAGCGCTCCAACGCCTCCCACACTGGCTTCCAATATTGTGCGGTCGATTCCATCACCGCTTCTTCGACGTGCTGTGAGATGAGCCATTCCGGTAGCGCTCGCAACTGCTCCGGATTGGCGCCGTTAGCACAAGCCTTATCCAATCGCGGGCCGGGCTGGCCCGCGAGACGTGCGCTCCCGGTCGAGCGACATGATGACAATGCGGTCAAACGCGATCGCATGCGGTCACTTCGCACAGTTTTTGGGGTAGAGCGCACGTCTCGCGTTTTGATGAACCATGGGGAGATGGAATAGACCAAAAACAAATCTTGGCCTGCCGGGCTAGTGCCCCGGAAATCAGCAGCATTTTTCCAGGAATGAACTTGACTGAGTTTGACGCGGAGTTCCGCAAACAAAAGCGCTTGCCCAACGGGGCTCATAGAATTTCTGAGCCATGGACACCGAGAAAGCCGAATCGGACGCCCGAAGCCTGAATGCTATTCGCTTCGCGGGCGCCCGAAGCTTGGACGCTTTTCGCGATCAATTTCTAGCGCAGCTGAACGCTTGGCCTAGATCGATCGCGGGCTCGTTCTTTCAGACCATCCTTAAAGATGATGGCATCAAGAACCTTTGCGTTTTTCTATTCTGGGATTACGCCAACCAGGAGCAGCCGCCACAGCTGAGCAAGAAGTACATCGATCACCAGAACAAGCTAATAGTAGATGCCATTTTCCACGCGTCCGAGATCCTCAAAATTGCGAGACAACTTGAAGTCATGGGCCTAACGGTTCCCGCGCGAATTCGAAAGGCGCAGGAGACCGGGTTGGCATTTCTGCGCTCGCTTCAGCAGCAGCGCTTGTACGTAGGAAGAAAGAAGCGGCGTTTGCATCTAGCAGCAAAAGACTTGGGACGTGATCGCGATTGGTCCGCCGTCCGGAGAGCTAAAGAGCTCCTGGAGGGGGCGCTCCAGCAAAAAAATTTGCTCGAGGGGCAATTGTCCGACGAGATCCTTGTCGATTTGGTGAATGAGGCCGACGCGGCCGCCGGCCGGAAACGCAGGGCTATTGATGCAGATGATGTGAAGAAGGGACTGAAACGCCTTGCCGCGCGCCAGAATATTTCTGATCCGATCTTGAAGGAAATGTTTTATGAAGCGATAAAGGAACAAGCGCGAGCAACGATCAATGGAAAGACAAGCGCTGCCGATAAGCGGCGGGCGCGTGAGGTTCTGGAGGTTCTAAAGCAAGACGAAAGAACGAAATCGTCTCGGCCTTCTGATCGGAGACGGAAAGACGCCAGACAAAAACGCTAGGCTTCCATGTGGGTTGAGTGCGGACAGATGCGTAAAGGGAGCTGTCAGTTCACAAACCGACAGCCCCTCCCTCAGCAACTTTCGAAAGCAGGGTTTGCTGATGAACCCTGTGCGGAAAATGATCGATCTGCCAATGACAGGAGCCCGGCAGCAGGATCGATCAGCGTCCGCCACGCTTGGAGAAGTGCCGGGAAACTTGAAAAGAGAGCACGGCCTTGTTGCCGCCGCGTCCGAAGTAGACGCAGATTTGTTGACCATGCCGCATCCCGCGTGCGCGATTCTGCAAGCGCTTGAATGTCGACTCCCGAATTCCGCACGGAAAAAATCCGATACTTGTTGCTGGAAAGTTCGCCGCAAAACGCCGCAAAACTACTTGCTTTGACACCCTTTTTGACCATTTGACCTGCACTAAACCCTTTGGAATCAGCGGGCCAGTTTGTAGTCCGGCGGGTTCGAATCCCGCCGGGGACGCCAACTAAAATCAAGGGGTTGGAGCAACTCCCTCCGGCAGTCTCTTTGGCGCGGTGACATATGGGTGACATTCCGAGAAGCGCCCCGGTTTTGGCGATTCCATCCGGCTAGGGACGAGCGCTGTCAGTTCTGACAGTTGTTGATCCAACCGGGGCGCCATAATCTTCTCATGCTTGCAGCAAGAGCGAAAACCGTGAGGAGAAACATAAAGTGAAACAACATATCAAGTGGATCTTGCTGATAGTTGGTCTTAGCGCCTTTCTAGCGATGACTGCGTGCGGGAAGAAAGCGGTACCACCACCACCGCCGCCACCACCGCCGCCACCGCCGGTTCCCACGGCCTCGATTTCCGTGAGCCCAAACACGATTCAAGTTGGACAGCCCGCCTCATTAGCTTGGCAGACCAGCAATGCAACCGAGGTGTCGATCGACGGCATTGGATCCGTCCAGCCCAACGATTCGCAAACGGTATCTCCCGCCGATTCGACGGTGTATCACCTCGTTGCCAAGGGTTCGGGTGGAACGCAGGAAGCTACAGCGCGACTGATCGTCACTCCGCCGCCACCACCTCCGCTGGCTCCCACGGTCTCGGATGAAGACCTCTTCAGCCAGAACATCAAGGATCTGTACTTCGATTACGACAAGTCCGACGTCCGGGCAGACCAGCAGGCTTCAATCGAGGCCGATGTACAGTTCCTCAGGCAGCATGTCAACATCAACTTCACGATTGAAGGACACTGCGACGAGCGCGGATCGACGGAGTACAACCTAGCCCTCGGTGATAAGCGCGCCAGTGCAGTGAAGAACGCGCTGACTGTGGCCGGAATCAGCGATAGCCGGATCAAAACCATGAGCTATGGCAAGGAGAAGGCGTTCTGCACCGAAAGCAATGAAGCTTGCTGGCAGCAGAATCGTCGAGGTCATTTCGTCTACCAAAAGTAATCTGCCCAAGCCGGCGCTTCGGTATCCATCGCATGATTTGCTGGAAGGTCCGGTGATACTCACAACTAGAGTGATCAGATTCGGCTCCTTTCTCCCGGTCCCTTGCTCGATTTGGCGCCACCAAAATCTGATCGGGCATTGTAGCTGATATTGTTATGGACCCATCAACAGTTGAGGGCCTGGTCCGGTCAGTGTGACCCCTACCGTTGAAAAATCTCTGGCCGTTCTGTGTCATAATTCCTTAGCAATCTCAGCGACTAAGAGGCTCCCCGGAGGTTCTTATGGGTCCGCTCCCCAGATTGTCAAAACGAAAAGACCTCACCCAGAAATATGCCAAGTTGTTTGACCCGGAACTCTTTCTAAGCAATGTCGGGGCCGGGAGGACTGTCCATCACTATCGCCCAAAACAGGCCATCTTTTCGCAGGGGGAACCCGCTGACGCTGTGTTCTACGTTCAGGAGGGGAAGGTCAGGCTCAGCGTGCTCTCCAAACAAGGCAAGGAGGCAACGGTCGCGCTGCTGGGCAGGGGCGATTTCTTGGGCGAGGGGTGCATCGCCTCGGATCATTCCCTCCAACTGGCAACTGCCACTGCAATTATGGAGTGCTCGATCTTGAGGATTGAAAAGAAACAGATGCTGCGCACACTCCACGCGGAACATAAGTTCTCCGACATGTTTATTGCGTACGTGGTCGAACGTCACAATCGCACGCAAGCTGACTTGGTTGATCAACTGTTCAATTCGAGCGAAAAGCGCCTGGCGCGGACGCTTTTAACGCTCTCCCGCGTTGGAAAGAAAGACAAAACGGAGCGTGTGATTCCGCGGGTGAGTCAAGAAACTCTGGCGGGGATGGTTGGTACCACGCGCTCACGAGTGAACTTCTTCATGAACAGATTCCGGAAGCTTGGCTTCATCGACTACAACGGCGGGTTGGAAGTGAACAGCTCGCTTCTTGAAGTTGTTCTTCACGAATAGCTCATGCCAGCCTCCAGCCCGCCCCGATCGTCGTTTTCAATGGTGCCTACCCGAAGAGGCTACTCTCCGAGGGTGTTCAATTTTGAACACCCCTACTCTGTCCGCCAGCCGTAGGATTGAGCTGTCAAAAGACGCCGAGTTTCCGCTCGATGCTTTAGGTCGCGGAGGCGCCGTTTACCCTACTTCCTGGTGGTTCGTCATGACCTGTAAAGGATGCCTTTCAAATAAGCAGAGCGTTTTCAGCAGCGAAATTGCCATCCATTTTCCCGGTCGTGAAGGTCTGGACAAACCGATGGTGTTTGTCTTTCCGAAGCTCGTGGTCTGTCTTCAATGCGGTCTCACGGTGTTCGCCGTTCCGGAGAGGGAGTTGCAAGTCCTTGAGCATAGTTCTCTTGGGCACGGAGCTGCGGTTCTCCCCGAGAAGGTTGCCCGACCTTTGGAAACAACGACAAGGCGTTCTTCACCCGAATAGATGGCTGAATGTTCTGCACGGATCGTTAGAAGTCACAGTGGAGGGCGATAACCTTCTGCCCCTGAAATGCAATGCTAGTCCAAGGGAAGGCTTGCCCTGCGCTGCACTATTCCCCTGCTCGCAAAACGCTCGCCGCGCAGAACGGCCCCCACCGCAGGTAGAAGTTCGCGCTCCGCGTCTAGTTTGAGAACGTATCCTTTCGCTCCGTTGCTTAGAGCTGCCTCCACTATCTCTGCATCGTCGTTCTGACTTAGGAAGAGGATCGTCGTGGAAGGAACCAGTTTGGACATTCGATGGGCAGCTTCGATTCCATTGAGCTTCGGGAGCCCGATGTCGAGGACAATCAAATCTGGCTGCAGTTCTTCGGCCTTCTGAACCGCTTCTAACCCGTCTGTTGCCTCGCCAACTACCTCCAATTCCGATCTCGTCTTTAGCTTCTCACGCACGAAGCGCCTGAACGGTTCATAATCATCGACCAGGAGGACGCGGACGACAGGTTTTGAGTCCCGCATTGCAAACTTCCCTCTGACATAGCCTGTACACCTTCTATTGGTTGTCGTCTATCCCACAAACGGGGGAGTGCGCCAAACAGCGCCAGAGACCGTCCCAATCGAGAATCGCTCTGGTTTGCAGACCGGAACGAAAGTGGGCTGTCGAACTCTACGCCGAATGCACGCCCCTCTTTCCAGCCTAGATGGAACCGGTTCCCTGACGCCACTAATGCAATTTTGCGTACTCAGCCTTGGCCTCTTTCAGGATGGGAATGTCGGGGTCCGCGTCTTTCCAGAGCGCAAAAAAATCCTGATATGCGGTCCTTGCCTTGTCGTAGTCTCCGGCTATGGCGTAAGCACGGCCAAGGCCTAAATGCGCCAACGCACCAATGGGTTCGTTGAGGACCAGACCGGGGTGGTCCAGGATTTTCTGGAAGTCCGCGGCCGCCAGACCTGACCTATGTGCTGCCAGGTAAGCTTGACCCCGGATGTAGACGGGATAAAGCCGCACGTAGCCCATCCAACTTGGGGTGCCCAATTCGTAGCGCGAGTCCACGTCTGCAGGTTCCATCGCTTTCGCCAGTTTGCCTTTTCTGGTTGCGACGGCGTAACGGATCATGGGCAGGTAGTGAAACTTCATACTGGTATTTTCGGGATAGCGAATTGCCAGGCTGTCCGCTAGCTGGATCGCTTTCGGCGCATCGCCGGTTATGCCGAGAACGGTGGCTGCTACGGCTTGAACGTATTCGTTATCCGTGAGGCTTAGGGCGTCTTCCGCTTCGCGCTTCGCCACGGGCGAATTGCCGATCAAGGCCTCGCGGAGAGCAGCTTGGACCTCCATACCACCCGCGGTTTCTTTACGGCCCGATTGCTCCAACCTATCAGTCACGCGCCTCGCCAATTCTCGCGCTCGAGAATTCTGACCAGCACACAGAGCCGTCTCCGACTCCGCGTACAGCACACCAAGCGGCTCGCCGGGGAGACTCATCAAAAATGTGCTCTCGCGCTCCATGCCTGTCGCATCCTGCTGCAGGAAGGCAATATCGTACGCGGCGTGATGAAGATTGGGGAAATTAATCTTGCGTGACTGGGCTTGCTGAATGATGGCCTTCGCTTCATCTAGACGGTTGAGTTCGATATATACCCGAACGATATTTCCGAGTGCGATCGCGCTGTCGGGATCAAGTCGTAAGCTTTGCTGGTAAGCGGAGAGGGCCTTCTCGTATTCGCCCAGTTGAATGTAAATGACTCCTAAGTTGTTGGGCGGAACGTCGTCGCGTGGGTAGGTTTGCGCCCAGGCTTCATAGATCTGCCGCGCAGCCTCGTGGTTTTGTGTGACATTGGCTTGATAGCCGCTTTCGATGTAGTACTTCTCGCGCTGACTCGCGCGTTGGCGCAGTTCGAAGGCTTTGCGGCCGGCTTCGGCAGCCTTGTCGCGTTGGCGGGTATTACTATAGTTGTTCGACAATAGCGCATATGCCATTGCGAAATTCGGATCCAGGCTCGTAGCGCGCTCAAACATCGGGATCGCTCCCGGAAAATCCTCTTGCACGTTCATGGCTCGATAGCCAAGGCTGTAAGCCTGCAAAGCATCCAGGGAAGCACTGGTGACGTTATCGGGGGGAACGTCGAATGCCTGAACCGACGACAGAGATTCTCCCAGCTGTGAGCGCATTCTCTCCGCAGCCTTGCTCAGTGTGGGGAGCAGGGCCTCCTTACCCTGAGCCTGTTCACGAATGTGAATGAGCACATCCCCGGTGTGACAGTCCACAGCCCTTAATGACAGTTCATACGGATTTCCCGAGCCGGAAATAGATACTTCGATGGTTGCTTTGCTGCCGTTTCGCTGGCAGACGTCGCGGGCCAGCTTCTGGGTGAGACGTGAGTCTTTCGGCTTGTCCAGCAGGGTCAGTGTATGTGCCACGCGATCATCGGAAACCAGGCTAAGGAACGGCGATTGCTCGAGTTGAGAGATCAGGCCCTGACGTAAAGTGCCATCGAAGATCGAGTCGCCAGTAGTATTGGCGAAGTCGGCGATAACGATGGTGTCTTTGTCGGTCAGACGAACCGCGGCTGTGCGCGACCGCCAGTAGAACGCTCCCGCGAGCACCAACGCAACGATGAATACGACAGCGGGAACAGCAACCTTCCACAGTTTCCTGCCTGCTAATGGAACATCCGCGGTCTTCACCGCTGCGCTCGAGGGCGAACCCTGGTTCAGCGCAGGCGAAGAACCGGAATCCGAAGTTGGTGGCGGTTGGGCTGCATTCGAGAAGGTCTCGGCCCCTGATGTCGTCCCCGAGCTTGAAGCTGCAAGTCGTCCCGTGTCTGTGTCGCGCTTCAGGCGCATCAACTCCGAACGCATCTCCGCTGCGCTCTGATAACGCAGTTCCCTGTCTTTCTCCAGTGCCCGGTTGATCACGCGCTCCAGATCGGGCGGGATTTCGGGGTTGAAACGCACCGGAGCGACCGGACCGCGGTTTAAGATCGCATCGAAGAGGATTGCGCTTGTCTCTCCACGAAAAGGCAACTCTCCGGTCGCCATCTCGTACAACACCGCGCCGAAAGAGAACAGATCAGTCCGCGCGTCTAACTCCTTGGCCCGCGCCTGTTCCGGCGACATATAAGCGATCGTCCCCATGGCCGTTCCCGGATTGGTCAGTTGTGTTGGGTCAACATCGGAGAGAGATTTCGTCTCCTGCGCCGCGATCTGGCTTGCAGTATTGGCTCGAGCGATCACCTTGGCGAGTCCGAAATCGAGAATCTTGGCGTGGCCGCGCTTTGTGATGAAGATATTCGTGGGCTTAATGTCACGGTGGATAATGCCTTCGGAATGGGCAGCATCCAGCGCGTCAGCAATCTCAATAGCCAACGCGACCAAGGTGTCGATCTCGAAAGGGTTCGCCTTAATGCGTTCCTTCAGCGTCACCCCGTCCAAAAACTCCATTACGATGAACCAGTGGCCGTTATGCTCCGCAATCTCGTGCAGGGTGCAGATGTTGGGATGATTCAGGGCAGACGTGGCTCGCGCCTCGCGGCGGAAGCGTTCCAGCGTTTGCGGGTCTCGCGAGACATCTTCGGGCAGGAACTTGAGCGCAACGAACCGGCCGAGCGAAATGTCTTCGGCTTTGTAGACGACACCCATGCCGCCAGCACCGAGTTTCTGCACGATGCGATAGTGAGAGACTTTGCCGCCGATCAAGTCTGTTCCGCTGTCGTTCTTCGCCTGTTCGTTGGCAATGACCTTGGCAGCAACTTCCAGCGCGGGCGAGTCAATGAAATGCTCGGCGGCTTTCTCGTGAACGAGCAGGGACTCCACTTCGCGTCGTACTTGTTCATCCCCGCAAGCGTGTTCGAGGAATTCAGCGCGGCGGCTTTCTTCCAGTTCCAGGGCGCGGTCACATAAATCTTTGACTCGACGCCACAGGTCAGGCTCCACGTAAGTTTCCTCGCTGAACCTCAAAGTCGCACTTCGGCCAAACTTCAGCGTTTGCCACCACGGCGCTTCGGCTCAGATTCTCAACGGGTTGAAGTTGACACAGTCAATCTTCAATCCCTACTGGTAATAATGACAGTCCGCCGGGAACCGAATGGGATCAAAGCCTACTTCGTGGATTTCAGGCTCGCAGGTACCATGCCCGTTCCGCGGTCTTCTAGTCCTTGCGAGAGTTCAGGCTCCGTCCTGATTCCCATTGCTCAACTCCCGCAGAAGCCAAATCTTCGCCAACCTCCAGTCCCGCTGCACAGTTTCGACTGAGACTTTCAATACTTCGGCGGTTTCTTTTATGCTCAATCCGCCAAAGAATCTCAGTTCCACGACCTTGCTTTCCCTCTCATCAATGACGGCCAATGCCTTCAGCGCATCATCCAGGGCCAGCAAGTCTGGATCGGGTTCCTGACATACTGATGGTGCCTCGTCCAAAGAAATATGAAGGGCTCCAGCGCCTCTCTTTTTTGAACCTCGGGAGCGGGCAAAGTCGATGAGAATCCGCCGCATCAGCTGTGCGGACATAGCAAAAAAATGCGCCCGATCCTGCCAATTCATTTGTCTGCAGTCCACCAGTTGCACGTAAACCTCGTTGACAAGTGCGGTGGTCTGCAGGATGTGGCCGGATCGCTGCCCGGCCATATGGTGCCTCGCGGCCCGATGCAGCTGCTCATATACGAGCGGGGTGACCTTTTCCAGAGCTTGTTCGTCGCCGGCAGTCCAGGCTTTGAGCAGCTGCGTGACCTCATGGGTCGAAGACATTGCGATCAATACATCCTTAGGCTCAATAGATTACACGATCGGCAGGGAGAAGCCCAATGTCGTATTGCCCACGCAGTTCTTCGATTTTTGCAACTTTCGCGTCGACCCGTTACGGTTTTGACCCGCATTTTCCGTCTTACTAGATAGAGCGGATGTGGCCTATGAGAGTTGAGAAACAAAGAGAGGTCTTTATGGCATGCATTTCGTGTGGGTCGGAAAAACGAGCAGAATTCGGTGCGGAGATGAATATCCATTTCCCAGGCATGAAAGGCTTGAACAAGCCTGCCGTCTGGGTATTCCCGAAGCTTGTGGTGTGCTTCGGCTGCGGCCAGGCATTGTTAAAAATTCCAGAGACCCAGTTGAGCCAACTGGAGAACGGCATTGCGGCGTGACGTGCCGAACCCTGTTGATAGTTTCTGTGGACGGGTAACAAGCTGAATGCTCTGTCGGGATTCTTTGGCAGCTACGCCTGTCTTTCCCACACTGAACGGCGTAAGTTGGGCGTCAGGGGTCGCATATTCATCACTGGTGTACCGTCGCGAACCCTTCACCCGGCTCATTCCCACGACCCGTGAATACGGCTTGCCGCTCGAAGCGCTATCAACAGCTTCAAGAAGTTAAGCGCGATGCTATTAAGTTTGCGTAGCCAGTTCTTGGTGTGTATCACATTCTCAAAGCGCAAGCGGAGCAAGTCCGAATTCTTCCTGACCAGAGTCCAGCCCCTTACTTAATGGGAAATATATACCGCCATCAGCCAAGTGGCAGCGCCCGAGAGAAGCCATACCGTTGCAATTACGACGGTGGCAACGATGGGGGCCGACGATCTGATCTCTTCCTTCCTCCGCAGGCTGGCGGTCTCGGCGAATTGACGACATTCGGTGAGCACGTCCGGAGGAGTGATTCTTAGAAGCAGCTTTGCTCCCAGGAACAGAACCAGAAAGTCGTCCAGGAATCCAATCACTGGGATGAAACTTGGGATGAGTTGAATAGGACTAAACAGGTATCCTGCGGTGCATGCCGCCACTAGCTTTGCATACCAGGGCGTGCGGGGATGCTTGAACACAAAAAAGAAGACATTCGCCTGTTTCTGGAGTTGCCGCGCCTGCTGCCTCCAGCTTGTCGCGGACGCAGGTTCTGCCCGCACCGCCTCGGAGTTCGCATCAGGCAGGCTTCGGATAGACATTGGTGTTAAGGCACCGGACTCACTGCCGACGATTTCCATCCTCTCCAAGATGACCATCCTCCTGATCAAACCTACGAGTCACTCCACGTCCGACACAACTGGCAAATCTGACAGATGGAAGGGGTGCGCCGATGAGTCGCCAATGCGAATGACCGACCTGCCCTGCCCTGTCCTAGTCCGCTACAGTTCCTCGGCCGCCTGCAAACACCACAATTCACCTAATCGAACCTTCGTTTCGGCTGCGAGCACTCGTAATCTTCGTGTTCATTTGAAGAGAATCTTGACTAAATGAGACAGCAACTCTTGTGGTGAAAGGACCGTCAGCATAAGGGGCAATAGAGGGACAGCAGTAAAGACGGCGAGGCGTGTTACGTCGTTGAGACTGAAGGGAACCATGCGCGTCTGGCGCACCATTCCGTAGCTATTCCCCAAGTCAGCCAACGACTGAAGGTCGGCGGTCCCAAGCACCTCACCCGCTTCAGGTACACCACCTCGGATCCACTTCTCCTCGAAGCTGAACACATAGCGATTGGCCAGCAATCCATATTCTGAGGATCCTTCGTGCTGAATATTATTGAGTCCAGGGGCGAACATCACCAAGGGGCCGAGGATAAACAGGACGAAGAAGCCCACAAATCCGACAGCTTCCATTTTGAACGACAGCAGAGCACGTCCTTCGTGAAGAATGCGGCTGGCGATTAAGCCCGACAGCAAAGTGCCCTGTGCGAAGAGGATAGGTCCAAAAGCGTAAGAGCCAGACCCGAGAAAGCCGATCCCGCCGGCCTGATCCGGGTGGGCTGCACTGAAATGCAGGTTCAGTCTTGAAATCTGCCACAGCAGACGGAACCAGAGGATGAGTCGCATGTACCATCGCAGCAAGATGAACTGAAAAAGCGGAACGCTCACCAATACGTACCAGTAACCGGCAAAGGTCAGATTCAGATGCTTAGAGTCCGGCGTGGCATACCAGGTTGACACTCCCGCAGCGATCTGACTTCGCCAGATCCAGATCCCCACTGTATAGACGAAGGCCAGCAGTACCCCTTCCACAATGTTCGAGTCCCGCATGCGCAATGCTGAGTTGACGGCTGCGTCAAACGCGGGCAGATCTTCGTTCACTACAATTCGCCTGAGGACAAACCGTCGGACCAACGGGCCGATTCGTATGTGAACTACAACCTCGGCGATTAGGAGAGCGGGCAACGCCACCAGGAATCGAGCGTTCGCCTCGATGTCGCGCAGGAAAGGGATCTCAGCGCCACTGAGGGCCTGACCATCGAGGGCCGACAAGATCAGAAGCGGCAACCAAACGAATAGCGTTACGACCAGAACCCGGCGCGCCAACAACTCCAGAGCAGGTCCAGACAGACGCAAGCGCCGGTACAGTTTAAATGTAGGACCACCCAAGACCAACGAGAATTCATGTGCTTGCGTAGTTGACGCTGTCGGCATCGATAAAGCCGGCTGGCCTGTCATTTCAAACCTTCTCTGTTCGACCCATGTGTGAGTCGAACCAAATGAAGCGGGTATCTGGGCGATGTGACCGAGATTTCTATTGAAGTCTGATTTCTGCCACCTATTCCTGGCAAAGGATAGAAGTGGTGCCTTAGCTCAACAACTGTCAGAAATGACAGTCTTGGCAACTTAGTCCCACATCGAACGAAGTGCCTGTAAGTTCTGCCAGTTGTGAACTCCGTCCTGTCCCTTTTATAACCACTTTGGCCTGCAAAATAAGCCGCGGTTTGTTCACTAAGGATTAGGGGGATAGCTCGAACTATTTGGAGCGGTTCCCCGATAAGGGCCTCCAAGGGAACGGAAATGTTGAATTGATTATCGAAAGCCCGGAATTAATCGCTCGCTAGAAACATCTCTCGGAAGTCAACTCTGGCCAGCAACTGGGCAGGATTGCGAGAAGTTAAAGCGAGGAGGCGAAACCGATTATGAATCCCGAAGTAACTATATCTAATGCGCGACGGCATGCGCGGCTGGGGACTTTATTGTTCCTGGTTTCCGGTGTGTTTCTTTCCATGGCGCAAGCACAGGAGTCCGAAGCAGTTCCAAATCTAGTGATCACTCCGGAAGGCAGTTCGGTACGTTTTTCCGTGAAATCGTCGGTAAAACTCGAGGGAACCTTCGCCAATTGGAACGCCAACTTGACATTTGCCTCGACCGATCCCACGACAGGCGTCCTAACCATCACAATTCAGGCAGACAGTGTGGCTACGGGGAGTGGCGTAAAGGATGGCAAGATGAAGAGCAAGGATTTCTTCAACGTCAAAGAGGACCCGACGATCACGTATAAATCCACGAAATTAAGGCAGACCGGGCCTGACACGTTTGCGTTTGACGGTGATTTTACGATTCGTGGAGTCACTAAGATTGAGACGCTCATTTTTAAAATCTCCCGTGACGGCAAAGGCTCGGGCACGATATCAGGGTCGATGGCATTCGATCGCAAAGACTATGGGATGAACAAGGGAATTCCGCTGGTCAAGATTGCTGATCGCGTTGAGGTGACTGTTGACCTCAAAGTGAAGCACGTCAGCGGACCTCTTTTGGCCTTTCCGCAATAAACAGCTTGGTAATCAGAGGAGAAATAAGCCACGGCCAAGCGTTCGCCGCACTCGGCGAAAAACAACGCACAAGGAGTTTGACCATGAACCTAAAATCTCTTATTCCCCTCGTCTTCAACGTAAGCCTATTCCTGATTGTGTTCACGCTGGGATTGCAAGCGACTTTCGCCGACGCAACCTTCCTGTTCCGGCGGCCCCGGCTACTAATTCGCGGATTCCTCTCCATGAGCGTAGTGATGCCGTTGGTTACACTGGTCTTGGTCATGACACTCCACCTTAACCCAGCGGTGAAGATAGCCCTGGTTGCCCTTTCGGTTTCCCCGATTCCGCCCTTCTTTCCAAAGAAAGCACTCAAGGCCGGCGGCAAAGAAGACTACACGATCGGTCTCCTGGTGGCGACGGTAGTGCTCGCCATTGTTACCATACCGGTCACTATGGAAATATTTCAAAGGGTGTCTGGCGTGCCGTTGTCCGTGTCGCCCCTCTCGGTTGCCACCATAGTCTTCAAAAGCGCATTGACGCCCCTGTTGGCGGGTATTGTGGTGCGCGCCGTTGCATCATCGTTTGCCGACCGGGTAGTGAAACCCATCGGCATTTTCGCCGGGGTGCTCTTGATCTTGGTATTAATACCGGTGCTTTTTGTTTCAATCCGGAACATTCTGCCCTTGATTGGCGACGGTTCGCTTCTCAGCCTCGCTGCTTTCGCGCTGATTGGCTACTTCGTCGGCTACTTATTCGGCGGGCCGGACCCCGAGCACCGTTCTGTGCTCTCCCTGGCAACCGCTTCTCGCCATCCCGCCCTTGCCGTGGCAATTGCGCATGCTAATTTTCCGGATCAGAAACTGGTCGGGCCACTCGTTGTTATCTATTTGATCATCAGCGGTGTCGTGACCACCTTGGCTTCGAAGTTCATGAAGAAAGCGGAGACTCCGGCAGCAGTCGAAGGACCAATAGCAAGTTGAATAGGGAACGCCTCGCCGCCATTCATTCATGGCATCGTCGGGAGCCTCGGACATCACGTCAGCGTGCGCGCGAGTTCGGTGACATCTTCAACTGTCCCCAACATTGGGTTGGACGTGCACGCGGTAAAGGTCGCTCCAAGCTGCACGGTTATACCCGTTGACCTTCGTCGCGCGGCGATGCTTTCCATTGTAGTCCAGATTCCACGCCATTCGCGGCCTCCGGCTGGGGGGAGGAACCCAGGCCAGTCGGGGATCGCTCTTGCTTATTCGAATCGATGCTTACCACCTTGCAGGGGAGTTCCGCCACGCTTGCGATCTGCTGAAACGCCCGAACTTGCCCGGCTGCTACATCTTTCCGGGTGCAGTTCAGGAGAAGCGAGCACTCCTGATATGAGTAGCGCTCAAGCACGGACATCACGAAAACGAAGCGCTCGAATTGCGGGAGCCTGACAATATTGGCAATCTGCGCTGGCGGCGTGGCGTCGCTCGATCTGCCTTCTGACTTAGGGGCTGAGGTGCGGTTCTGTAAGGGCCGCGGCCGGATCGTTTGGATTGCTCCTTGAATAATCGTCCGTCGAGCCCAGGATTGTGCCCACTCCTTGAAAACAGGGTTGCCTTTTTGCGACTCCTCGAGGCCGCGGATAAAACACTGCTCAGCCAGTGAGTGCTCACCGGTGAGCAAAAACGACAGCAAGTACAATGGGTCCATGTCTTTCGTGAAGATCAGACACAAATCCGCCGCGCTTGCGTATCGCGTCGTTTCCCGGTTGGAAATTTGCGTTGCACACCTCCGTCTCTCAGGAAATGTCTGCTGGAACTCAGCGGTCAATCTACCCGGTCTCTCTTCGACTCTAGATTCACACTAACCTGTAGTTAGTCAGCGGCGTAAGACCCATGCGTCTGTCACCGCCCCGGCCTCCGGCGGAACCTCATTGATTCTTCTCCAAAGCGTTCTTGATCGTGGTCAACGACTTTTGCAGATTGGAAGCCCCTCGTCCCACGGCGTGGCTGCGCACGATCGAGCCCTTGAAACCGGTCAGCCCCGCCTGCTCCGATCCCATGATCATGATGAGGTAAAAGCCCGGCTGTTTTGGATCGTCGCTGCGGATGCAATAGGTAAGGTCCAGGGCCGTCTCAAAGTAGTGGCTGGAATAAATTTGTTTCTCAGCGATTGTGTAAGCTGGCTGGTGCGGATTGTTTGCCTTCATGGTCACGACCTGCACCATGCGCAGCGTCGGCTTAAGACCAAATTTCACCTTTTCCCAATAAAACATGTCCTCCACATTGGCGGGCTTGCCATTGGGATAGTCGAGAAGGTAGCTGTAATAATCCGGCAGCGCTTTCGGCAGAACTGTGGCATAGCTGAGCATGTACTTGAACTGTTCCGGCGCTTGGGTTGGGTCGTGCTTGTCGTTGAAGACTCCCAGCGCCTGATTCCCTTTTTGTTGGTAGGCCATTAGGTGCTCCAACGCTTTCTTCTGCGCCAATTGATTTACTTGTTGTTCAAAATCGGAAGCCGACCAATTAATGGTTTGATGAACGTCTGCAATGGTGCTGGCGGGAATCTGAAGGTTGCAATGTTCGGGTTTGCAGTCCTTGAGATCCTTTATATCCTGGCTGTCCAACGCGAAACCCTTCAGGTCGGAGGGTTGCGGTGGAGTGCTGAACTTCTCGAGGGCCAGATAGTTCGGCAGCTTGCGAAGACGGTCGAAGTCATAGGCGACCTTGACATAGCTTTCCGGATTCGCATTGATGTAAACCACGCCGAATAAGATAACTTCGTCCGGAATGCGGGAGGCTAGATTCTCAGCAACTGCTTGTCCCTTGTCCAGGGCTGCCATCTGGTCCTTACTCAATTTGACGTCCTGTTGAAGATAGTTGACTAGCTCTGCATTTGTCTGGGCAGGGCAGGGCACCAAAGCCCCGGCAATCAATACGATCATGACGACTGTTACCGGTAGATTTCGCATCATGCACCCTCCTTAAACTCGAGTCTCTCGATTCGGTCGCAGTCCGCGATGGACCGAATTCGATCGAATTGTTTGCGATCCCTCTAAGTGTCGTCGCCCTCAAGCGTTCCGATGACTCCCGGGTCATTCTGAGGCGGACGCCGAGGACCTTCTTTCACTAACGAAGAGGTCGGGAACGAACCTTTTCATTGCCAAAGTCAACGGAATCGCCAGAATGCCGCCCACCGGGCCAAACAAAAACACCCACCACAGCAGAGAAAGCGTCTTCTCGATGGAAGAGACTTTTACGCCCTTCCTCTTCAGGAGCAGCGGAGAGATTGCGTATTCCGATACCAGTTGAGTCAGCACCAAGCTTCCCAAGACCAGTAAAGCCTTCTTCCAACCGAGCATGAGGAGCGCCAGGCAACTCGGCGTCACCAGGGCGAGAACGAAGCCGATGCTGGGAATAAAGTTCAGGAAGAAATACAGGACGCAGCAAACCAGCGGGAAATCCACGCCAAAGGCCACCAACAGCACGAGGTCGACGAGCGCCGTCAGAATTCCCGTGGTGGCCGAGGCCGCGATAAAGTTGGCCACGTCCTTCTGAACATGGGTCAGAATCAGCCGGGTCCCGGTTCTTTCCGTATCTTCCGCTATCATCGAGAGAAGAACTCCGGCCAGCAGGACGACTACCAGACCATCCGAGAAAAGGCGGCCTGCCTCCGGCAGGATCAGGTTCGCGAACTTGACAATCTCGCTGGAGGTGGACAAGTTCGTCGCCAACAAGTTCGTGATATCGACGCCATGAGATTGCAAGAAAATCGCAACGTGCTGGTAGAGGTAGTGCGAGCGCTCCTCATAGATCGGAAGTTTCTGTTTCAAGCTTGCCGCGCTATCGCCCAACAGAACCACTAAGACCACTTGCAAGGTGCCCACCAGACCGACCGCAAATGCCAAAGCCACGGTTTTGCGCAGATGGAATTGGTGCATTACAAACTTCAGCAGGGGAAGAGCGCTGTAAGCAAGAAGAAAGCCAAGTAAGACGAGCGAGAGGACGTCGGATGCAGCCTTGACTCCCGCCGATATAATCACGACACAAGCGGCCCCAAGCAGGAAACGCATTGACCCCGAGGTAAGACGTTCTGTCGTATCAGCGTCGTAACTATGGGAAGAGCGGACTCCTGTAGTGGGCATTCTTCTTACCCCTTCCTGATCACATATCGACAATCATCGTGTTCCGCGCTTTTTACTTCACGGCGGGCCAACCGGTTCGGCTTCTGCCTGAAGAGTGCCCCATTCTTCTTAACGAACGGCTCATTTTGCTCCTTCAAACGCATAAATACGGTTCCAGTCATTCTTCGTGCTGACGACGGTCCAGCCATTCTGCTTCGCATATTCATCCAGTTCGGGCGTGAAATGCACCAGCGGGACATTGGGCAAACCGCGGGCTGGACCGTAGGCGAAATCGCGAGCCGCATCGTCGTGCAGCACCAATAGTTCGAAGCGCGCTCCACTGCCAGCCTGCGTGTATTGCAGCATCTCCTTGTCGCCGGTGGAATTTCCGAACGCAGCGATGGGACGGCGGCCGATGTACTCATTGATACCAACTACTTTGCCGCCATTGTTGTCATTGAAGTTCAGCTCCGGCAGTCGCACAAGTACAGGCTTGCCGTCGCGCATTTCAAACTTTGTTTTTACGCTGCTGCCGACCACCTGCTCCGGAGGGATGCCGTAAACCCTCTGCGCCCAAGGCCGCATGAACTCCACGCCTCCACCGGAGACGATGTAAGTCCTGAACCCGTTCGCACGGAGGTAAGTGAGGAGATCGAGCATCGGCTGGAAAGTCATTTCGGTGAAGAGCCTGCCGGTCTTCGGATTTCTCGCAGTAGAAATCCAATCATTGACGATCTGCTCGAACTCGACCGTGGTCATCCCTGTGTGGGTGGCCATGATGATGTCCAAGAGTCCGCGTTCGCCGCCCGCGGCCACGCCTTTCATATCGCCCTTGAGCACCGAGGCGAATGGTTCTGTGGTCTGCCACTCAGGATGCTGCGGCGCCAGCGCTTTCACGCGGTCCAGTACGAAGAACAGCTGCACGGGAAGAGGTTCTTCGCACCATAGCGTGCCGTCGTTATCAAACGTGGCAATGCGCTCCGGCACAGGAACAAAATCGGGACTGCCTTCGGTCGTAACGCGATGCACAAAATCAATGATGGATTGTTTCGCCGCGCCCTCGTTCCAAGAGGCCAATGGCTTTTCCTGATACTCCCAGAGTTTCTTCGACGCTGTACCGAAGTTCCCAAGTTGATAAATCGCTACTCCTCTGATCCCGAAGGTAAAGCTGTCGAATGGCGCGGCTTTTAATTGTTTGACGAAATCTTCGTGTGCGACGCCCAACGTTACGTGAGGGAAGTAGTGCTCACCGCTGGACTTGGAACCGAATTGCTCGACGTAGCCAACGATGTCAGCGTCTCTCGGAGTGTCGATGAAAGCGGCTGAGGTTCCGCGACTCACCGAAAACGGCGCCACTGTGTCACTTACCTTTTGCTGCAGGCGCGCTAACTCCGGTGTGCGCTCGACGGCTAGAGCCGTCAAGGCTGCTCCTGACCAAATTTGGTACAGTAATTCCTTCCCCTTGAGTTGCAACTCCGAGGGCCGTTCGTTGGCGAAGAGCTTCGTGAGTGCTGCCGTTACCGCGTCCAGATCTTTCACACGCACGTAGCACTGCAGCATCGTAATATGCGGCGCGTGTGTCGCATCCAATGCATATCCAGCGGAGTAGTTACCGCGTAGTTGCGCATTGAAGGCATTGGCTTTGTCTACCATCGTCTGATTCGGCTGCAGCAGAACGTCAATGGCCACAAGGTTGTCGCTAGTGGCCGCTGTCGTACTCTGCGCCGCCAGCAACCCACAGCCGGCGACTATGAGCGCCACGAGAGCTGCCGCCACGAATTTCTGTTTGCACGTCGTTTTCATTTTCTTTTCTCCTTGAGTCGCGGAGAGCATGGCGCACCTCTATCTGGAGGCTGCGTCATGCACTGCCGACTCATCACTTGCTGAGTCTCTCGAACTATTCCCTTTTGTTCCGCCTGCGATTCTTCTGCAGACTTTCTCTTGTTATCTGGGCTTTGGGAACAAGAGTGTGAAAGCCATCCGGAATTCCCAAGGTGAGGCCTTCGGTGGATGGACAACGTTTCCGAAAAAGAAAGTCTGGACGTTCACCGCCTGGTGTCCGAATTTCCAGACGCGCCCGGGACCCCCGCCGATCGGCACGACCCATCGGTCCTTGCTCTTTTCCCAGTTGGCTGTAATGCCACTAGTCTGAAGGGAGAGATACCAGGCCTTTTTTAAGTTGTAATTGAGAAACGGTTGAATGTAGAACTGGTTCACGTCAGGCCTGTCCTTATGACCGGCTACCGACCACATGTTGTTGACAAGCACGCCGATGGTCCCAAATTTCGGCTGTGCCAGGGCGACAAAAGTCGGACCTATGGCGAATTTTCCCGCGCTCATATAGCGGTAGGGAGTACCCATGGGCACCTGAAAAATCGGCCCTGCGCCCCAGGTCACCACGCTGTGTTTCTTGGGGGAGAAGTAAAACTGGGGTTGCATGTCTCCCAAGCCGTAGGCGCCGGTTTGGTGCAGGGACCCATCTTCCAGCATTACCGCATAAGGTTGGTAGACGATGGGGGTAACCCAGCGCGTGATCACGTTCCAGTTTGAGCCGAGGCTGATCGGAATGACCGGCTGAATGACGAATACATTCTGGACACGATCAGAATCGCCGATGCCGAAATTCCAGTTCTCCTGAAAGGGGACGCTGATCATACTGGCAATCGGGTTCTGGGAGGCTTTGCGCGCTTTATCCAGAGCTGCCTGGTCGCTGACGACGGCGGGTGTGGCGGCGGGCTGTTGGGCCTGAGGGGTTGATTGTCCCTCCGTTGCCTCTGTCGTGTCTGCGGGACCCTGTGCCCAGCCTGAGACAGCGCAGAGTGTGATCCACATCCCAACGATTCCGATAGAGAAAAGCTTTTGTAATTTATTGGCCTTCATTAGTGTGCTCCTTTTTTAAATCGGCCCGATAACCATTCGGTTTGTGACGGCTGTAGCTTCGCAGCCCCACCGTACCGGACGACCCAAAATCGGAAAACTGTCAGAGTTGACAGCTTATTCAAGAAAATTACACGCGCAAGAAGAGCCGGAATCCTGGGGATTGCTTTGAGCCCGCACGGTTGTTGTGAGGAAAAGAGAGCACACCTGATGGCCGACTTGTGTAACCCCGATGTTAGGGCGGGGCACTTTGAATGGGCCTGTAAGTTCTGACAGTTGTCGCTCCGTCGATCTGCACCTATAACCGCTCCAGTCCCCAGCCCGCCGACAGCTCGGCTAACAACTGCCTGGAAGGAGGCACGTCGGCTGCTGCTTGGGAGGATGAATAATGCGAACTGCTTCGATGGTTGTGGGGTGCCCCCGGAAAGCGGAGATGACAAACCGCCGAGCGTTTCGTCAGCCCGTCCTGAAAAGAGAGAAATCAGCAATGCGACTGAAAAACGCAATCCTGGTATTTGCATGTTTTGCCGTACTTTGCTTTTCGCCTTTAGAAGCGCAACAAAAGGGGCAATGGGTGCCTGGGCAGTATGGCCTCAACGCCGGCGTGGTTCCTGACCCGGGGTTCACCTATGAAAATCTGACCTTTAATTTCTCTGCCAGCCAATTGAATGATTCCAACGGACACCGCGTTCCAAATGTCACTGGGACGTATGCGTTCTGGGCGGTAGAGAACGTTTTCATGTACGTCTCGAAGTTCAAGATCCTCGGGGCGAAATTCTTTCCTTATGCAGAACTGAGCTACGCGAACGGTTCCTTGGTGGCTGACTTGGCAGTCGCTCCCGGAACCAACCTCAAGCTCGCATCGGGCGGGTCGGGCTATGCCGATACTTATTTTGAGCCGGCGGCTCTCGCTTGGAATTTCAAGCGGGCCGACGTCAACGTCGCCTATGCTTTCGTTGCTCCAACCGGCCGATACTCTGCGGGGGCGAGCGATAATGTGGGTTCGGGCTATTGGGGCAACATCATCAACGCTGGCACCACGGTCTACCTCACCAAAAACAAGGGAACTAGCGCAAACCTATTCACCGTGTGGGAGACCCACGGGAAAAAGAGCGGCAGTAACGAAACACCGGGTCAGGCCTTCACAACGGAATGGGGACTCGGCCAGGTTCTTCCCCTGAAAAAAGATTTCAGCGCACTGCTGCAACTCGGACTCGTTGGGTATGACCAATGGCAGATAACGGATAACGGCGGAACGATAACGGTTGGCGGCGTCATTGTCCCCGCGAGCACACTTCCCTACTACTCGGTTCATGGCATTGGTGTTCAGTCCAATTTTATTTTGCCGAAGAAAAGCCTGTCTTTTTTCTTCAAGTACTACAACGAATACACGGCCAAGGCTCGTTCGGAAGGCCGCACATTCGTGTTCGGCGGCTCGTGGACATTGAAGGTTTCGAAACCTGCACCTCCACGAACCTAAAGCTTCGCACTACTTGTGTGGTACCTATTTTGAGGAATCGCGCTATGGAAGCTGTCGCAACACCGCAAAAAGACAGAGGAACAGTTCTTGCCGAAGAGCGCACCGATCTGGCTCTTCAGCGCACGATCATCGCGTCTGAAAGGACGCTGATGGCATGGATCCGAACCGCGCTTTCGATGATCGGGTTCGGCTTCACCATTTACAAGTTCTTCCAATACATGCCGGCAGAACTCGCGGCTGGTAATGTGCGCCGTCCCCAGGCGCCGCGCAATCTGGGAATGACTCTGATTGCTCTGGGGACTTTGGCTTTGGCGGCTGCTGCTTGGGACCACCGGCGTTTTCTGAATGAGCTTCAGGTGTCCCAAAAGCGGCACATCTGGTCCATCTCATTTGTGATAGCGATTTTTGTCATTTTGATTGGAGCGATCGCGTTCTACGGTATCCTGCTGCGCAGTGGGCCGTTTTAGCCGAGGCGAGAGAATTTCAAGGTCGACTTGACGTGAAGGGAGGTGGCTCTCTTGCCTTATCCATACACTCTAGCGGCAGCGCTGGTGCTGGCCAGTGTCTACGTCTTCGGCAGCAGGCTGCGTGCGAACTCGCACCACCGTCGCTGGGTTTCGATTGCCGCCGGCGTATCTGTTGCCACGATCTTCGTCGACCTCCTGCCCGAAATCTCTGAAAGCCAAGCAAAGTTCTCAACTGGCATTCATCATGGGGCAGCCCTTTTCCCGGAGCAAGCCATCTACCTGGCGGCGATGGTGGGATTTGTTCTTTTCTACGGACTGGAATACATGGTGGCGGCATCGCCGTCCAAAGAAGATGAGCCGACCAGCGTATTTTTCTCAGTCCAAATCGCGGCGTTTGCCTTGTATAGCGGTCTTATAGCTTATCTCCTTGTCCACAATACCTGGCACGATGCTCCATCGCTGGGACTCTACGCCCTGGCCATGGCGTTTCATCTGCTGCTCGTGGACCACTCGCTTGCTGAAGAACGTCATGCCCTCTATGAGAGCCGCGGACGCTGGATACTAGCCTTGGCCGTCATAGCAGGCTGGTTAGTTGCAGTCCTTACGTCGATACCAGAGCAATGGCTGGCGAGGATCACGGGCTTCGTCTGCGGAGGAGTGCTTATGAACACCCTTGTGGTTGAATTGCCCGAGGGGCGTGGGGGGCGACTCTGGTTTTTTATATTGGCCGCAGGAGCATACTCCCTTGTGCTGATCGTCGTATTAGGTTGACCGGAGCGGGGACGCTGATGGTTCGTGCAGAGAGCTGCCTTCCACTAAGGCGAAGCGTGTGACCTCCCATCATCTCTCGGACAAGGGCCGTCAGTCTCGACACAAAGCCACCTTGCGGATAAAGCTCGGCTTCAAGCTTCGATCCTGACGTAGGCAGGGATCGAAAAACCTGAGACCTCTGGCACAAATTTGGATGTACTTAACGATCCGACGCCTTTTCTGTGTCGTTCCTACCGGGCCGTTACGTGCCCGGAAAGCTAAAATACGCGTCCCAAAGAAAAGAACCATGTCGCGTGTCCGGTGTCTCCGACGCTGCCGCCGAAGAATATGGGTCCAAGAGCCGTCTGCACTATCATTCCGGCCGCGCCGTCCGTCGGAAGTTTGCTCACGCCCGGAGCGTTGTACATCTTTCCGACCTCATACATCGTGACGGCGTAGAGGCCTCTGCCGATGATGGGCGGGAGGGTTAACAAACGGTGCAGATATCCCGCCCGGAACAGGTAAAACTGGTTTCCCCGGACCTCATTCGGGCCATAAGCTAACAACCCTTCCGTGCTACCGAGGAAGTACTGCGGAAGGCCAGTCTGTTCGTAACCCAGAGTTGACCCGCCGTGAGCGACCAGGAAAACGGAGCCCGGTCGTGAGATCGCTTTGAAGAATTCCGTTGTGAGTTCGAGACTTGGAAATGCCTCGGTTGCGCCCGGGCTCGTATCCATCCAATGGAAGTTTAACTGCCCCAAATAACCCTGTCTCGGAATAACCGGATTGTCCAAGTGGTCGCTTGTAAACCGAAATCGCGAAGCGCCGATTTGCCCCTCCACCGACGAGAACTCTGGTGTGCCCAGCCTCAGACGAGCGTTGAGGTAGCCGATTTCATAACCTGCGCGGACTTCACTGAACCGGTTCAGGGCATAGCCCATGTCCATTCCAGCTTCCGCTCTCCCGATGCGATAGTTGGCCTTCGGATCACCGTTGCCATAAAACCACTGCGCACTGCTGCTTGCAGTTGCACGTGGCGCGACGAACCACCGGGAGGTCTGGCTGAATTTCTTGTAGAGCTCGGCGTCAATCCCGTAGATGTTTCCTAACTTAAAATCCATGCGCAATTCCGAGCCAAACCCTGCGACGTCGAGGAACGTCAATCGTCCTCCCATGGCAAACGTGACGTCTTCGGGCTGCGTACCATTGACGTCAAAGGCGAGTTGTAGAAGAGGCGGCGCATAATTCTTCTCGCGAACCGTGACCAGGAGGCCGGTTTTGCCGTCAGCCTGAGTCAAACCATAGGTGGCGCTTTCGAATCTTCCGACCCCCGTCAAGCGGGTCAGATAAGTCTCCAGTTTCTGCGTTTCGATCGGCTTGCCCACCACCGGCTGGAGAAACTTTTTGATCTTCTGGTTCACATCGTCGCTGGACCCCTCTACTCTGACAAATTCTGGAATGCCCACCGCATTTAGCCTTCGCGCCTCGCGCCGTGCCACGTATTCGTTCCATGCAGCCTGATCGAGAGCATATGGTTGCAAGACTTTGGCTTTCTCCTCCGCGGCCTGCATGCCCTGCCGGATGAGTGCGTCCGCTTTGTCGAATTCGAGGGCGGTGAATTTCTGGACGTCCACCTTGACAACGATGTCTGCCGCCTCCATCCCACGTACTTCGGTGGCCGCAGTGCCGACAGTGATTGCCTGGCCGAGCACACTGAAAAGGGATTGGATTTCATCCGCCGTAGTGGGGGCGACCTGGAGATGAATCGCGATGACGACGTCGGGTCCCATTTGGCGCGCGAGATCTGAGGGCAGATTGTCGACCAAGGCACCATCCACGTATATGCGGTCTCCGTCGCGAACGGGTGCGAAAATTGCCGGCAGGGACATGGACGACCGCATTGCAAGACCAATCGGGCCGGTTGAGAAGACATGTGGCTTTCCTGAAATCAGTTCAGTGGAAACGCAGCGGAAGGGAATCGGCAGATCGTCGAACGATTTTACCGAAGAGTAGGCCAGCGTTTCACGGTCAATGATCAGGTTGATCTGATGGCCCGCACTCAGTCCCGATGGAAGCGACAGCCCGTGCTTAAAACCAAGGGCGAGGTCGGTTTGAGCGGCGCGCGCATCCTCTTTGCGGCGGAAAGAGAGGTCTTCGAAGGGAGTTCCGCCTCCAAGTACAAACGGCCAGTCCACTTGTTTGACAAGTCGTTCGAGTTCATCCGGGCTCTTGCCGGTCGCGTACAGGCCTCCCACGAGGGCGCCCATGCTGTTTCCGGAGAGATAGTCAATGGGAATGTGGTGCTGCTCAAACCACCTGAGAACTCCGATGTGGGCCAGTCCGAGCGCACCACCCCCTTCGAGCGCAACACCAACGGTCGGCCTCTTGTGAGCTTGCGAGGCCTCCTGGGCAACAGCGACAGGCGCAGACGTCGTAAGTGTGATGAGCAGTGCAAGCCCGGTTACCAATGACAGAAGATATGAGTTCCTGGGTGTTCTCTCAGATGTCCAGATACGATTCATGGCGACCTTTCGTCTTTCAATCGATGGTGCTATTCAGAATCCGACGCGCCCCGTCCGAATCAGGGCCGAGAAATCGGGAGACCGGTTCGCCGCTTGAGCCGCGGCATTAATGTGTTCACGTTGCTTTAACTCAGGAAAGGAGAGCCCGCCAGTGACCAGTCTTCCCCGGTCGTATAGCAACTTATCCAGCGTGCCGTTCAGCAGGACTTGATAGTTCCACGGTTGCGTGTTGTTAAGGTCCGCACCAAGCTTGCTGTCGATGGCGGTGGTACAGTTTCTTGTGACTTCGTTGTACCATTCTGGATGGTCTTTCAATGAGTTCAGGTAAGAGACATACGTTAGGAACATAACTCGAGCTACTGCGGGGGGTGCTTGGAACCGATACATGGAGACTTCTTCACCTTTGCGGTAGTTGGTGCGCAATCGAATCAGGTCGCGCTCATCAGCGGTGACAACAATAAGCTCGTATTGGCGGAAACATCCGAGAACTGTCGAGTAGTCCTGGCCAGCTTTGTAACGCGCCTCAATGGAAAACGCGACGTGCTCATTGTCCCCGAACTGAAAGCTGATGATCGGGTGGCTGGCAAAAGAGATTCCCCAGTTGGTCAGGAATAGGTCGGCGGCCCGGATCTGTGAAAGATCAAGAGTGCGATCGCTCCAGCAATCCGAATAGTCAGTTTCGGAGCGATAATCGCAGTTGCGCAGATTGTGAATGGTGATCCGATCCCCGGTGATTTCAGCCCAGGCGGTTCGATCAACGTCGGGTTGCCAATTGCCCTCGTTCGATGGTTTGAGCGTGAACCACCATGCAAGTACACAACAAAAGCCTGCAATATAGGCAACTGCAGCCCAACCACATCGTCTGAACTTCACGAAAACCGTGATGGCTCCGATAACATAGATCAGAGTTAGGGGAATGCGTAAGGCATTAATCCGACAATCGACAAGGAGAGCTGCCATCGCCCACAGGGTCAGGAGCGCGAGAACAACCCACCCAATTACCTTTCCAACCGCACGCGGTACCTTCAACCAAATTGGCAAGGGCGTAGGACGACCAGGGGCAGAGATACTATTCGTGGTCTCTTCGGGCATCATCAAGAACTCCCTCGGCGCCGTCTAGCTTGTACGCGATCGAAGAATTGCAACAATCCTCTGCCGATCCCGGCAGTTGTCGTACGGGCTGGCTACAGAATGTCGAGGTTGGGACTGGGTGAGAACTGTCAGTTCTGACAGTATGAGGGTTGGAAACGGATCCTTTGGAATGAGCGTAGAGCGATGTCGTCGCCCCTCAGGCGAATCTTTGTCACGCCAATGCCAACTGTGACCTGTATGTTTTGACAGTATGCGATCGGGGTCGCCTGGCCCTAGTCTTTACCCGAAAGCAGATCTGCAAGCCGATTTTGCAGGAAAAACTTTACCGCACAGCCCAGATTAATAGCAGATTAATAAAGGAGTGGCTGGCGACGTGAGCTTCGCATCCGCGAACGCCCTTCATTTTCTGTTGGCGGACCCAACAAATCGAGTTTTGCGACTCCGAAAGAAACCATGACTACTCCAACCACAATTCGACAAGGCGGCCTTACTTTCCCTGCCAACGCTCCACCTTCATTTCATGTCTTGATCAAGCCGACGGGCGCAATCTGCAATCTCGATTGCAAATACTGCTTCTTCTTATCAAAAGAAATGTTGTATCCCGGCAGTCGCTTTCAGATGGCCGAAGATCTTCTGGAGACCTATCTCAAGCAGCTATTGGAGAGTCATCGAGCGCCGCAGGTGGATGTGGCATGGCAAGGCGGCGAACCGACCTTGATGGGGCTCGAATTCTTCGAGCGCTCGGTTGCGTTTGTAAACAAACTGAAGCGCCCCAGTCAGCAAATCCAATACACGATCCAGACCAACGGCACGCAGCTCAACGACGAATGGTGCGCCTTCTTCAAGCAGAACAACTTTCTTGTCGGTTTGAGTGTGGATGGACCAAAAGTCCTCCATGATGTCTATCGAATGAATAAAGGTGGGGCAGGTTCATTCGATCAAGTCATGCGCGGCTTCGAATTTCTGAAAAAGCACAAAGTCGACGTCAACATCCTCTGCACTGTACATGCCGCCAATCAAGACCATCCCTTGGAGGTGTACCGATTCTTTCGCGATGAATTGGGCGCGGAATTCATCCAGTTCATTCCGATCATCGAGCGTGTCAGCGCCTCCATGTTGCCGATTGCCAACGAGGGGTGGAGCGAGCGTCCGGGCGGAGACCGTCCGCTTTATACAATTGAAGGCAACCAGGTCACGGAACGGTCCGTCAATGCGCAGGCCTATGGAAAGTTTCTGATCGCCATTTTTGACGAGTGGGTAAAAACAGATGTCGGGAGAGTTTATGTCCAGCATTTTGACTCGGCACTGGCCAACTGGGTAGGGGTGCCCGGCGCGGTTTGCATTTTCGCGGAGACATGCGGGCAAGCGCTGGCTCTAGAGCACAACGGAGATCTCTACAGCTGTGATCATTTTGTGGAACCTGCATACAAGCTGGGAAATATTCGGGAGAATCATTTGATCCAGCTGCTGTCGTCTCCCCAGCAGATCAAGTTTGGTCAGGACAAGAAGAATACTCTGCCTCGTTACTGTCGCGAGTGCGAAGTGCGCTTTGCCTGTCATGGTGAGTGTCCGAAGAACCGCTTTATCAAGACGCCTGATGGCGAGGATGGGTTGAATTATTTGTGTGCCGCGTACAAGGCATTTTTCAATCACATCGACGGGACGATGAAGATTATGACAAGCCTGGTGCGCGGTGGACGTTTCGCTGACGAAATCATGCAGATGTCAGCCGTCGAAAAGGAATCGCTGCTGGCGCGTGTGGGTAGCGATAGGCCAAATCAATCCCTGCTGTCGCGGCAATAAATACGTGCGAGACCAAGAGTCACCGAAGAAGCGAAGTCGGAGAAATGAACGAGGTCAATAACACAAATAAGACCGGATTGAACGCATGGCTGAGAATGCGGGCGTTGGCTGCGGCTATCGCGGTGATCGTGGTTGTGTGTTCTGCTTCCGCGCACCCGCAGGTGAGATCTGCACCACGAGGTGGTCCTGCCGCGAGTTGGCGAGTCATCGGGACAACGGATGCCGCGTTCAAGGCGGACCACGACGGGATTGTGGTGCAGGGCCCATTCAACGATTTCCGCAGGATCAAGTTCAAAGTGACAGGCGCCCCCTTGAACCTGCAGCGTCTGTTGATCACCTACGATAGCGGCGTGCCAGAGCCGATAGGTGTCCGGCATAGCATTCCCGAAGGTGGGGAGAGCCGGCAGATTGATTTGTCAGGCGCCGGGAAGCGCAGAGTCCGCAGGGTCGATTTTTGGTACGACACGAAAGGAACTTTGAAGGGCAAAGCCCACGTGACCGTCTTTGGGATGAAATAAGCGCAGGTGGTGAAATTATGAATTGTTTGATTTCATCTCAGATGTTTGCTGGAACTTTGGGCACAACACGGGAACTGCCCGCGCAGCCCGTACGCCGCCGGCGATCCGCATGCGCGTTAGGAATCGGAACGCTGAGAGTGATACGAATTCGGGCACTGTTGGCGCTCGTCTTCGCGCTGTGTGGCGTGGGCCAAGCATGGTCGCAAGACCGCGAGGTCCCCAAGGTGGAGCTCTTGGGAGGGTACTCCTACCTCCGCTCCTCGGACACTAACTTCAACGGGTGGAAAGCTTCCGTTGTTGGGAACGTGAATTCCTGGCTAGGATTCGCAGCGGATTTCGATGGCCACTATACCGGACGGGAGAGCGAGCACGGCATTACCTTCGGCCCGGAGTTTTCCCTGCGAAAGAGCAAAAAATGGACGCCAGTCGGCTATGCCTTGTTCGGTGTCGCCTTCGAGAAATCGGCGTCGGGCGAGACGGACCATGGTTTTGCTACAGAGTTAGGTGGCGGACTCGATTATGAACTCGGCCACCGGTGGACGCTCCGGGCGTTTGACGTCACCGCATCCATCACTCATGTCGGCGGCGAAACTAAGGTATGCCCGAAGGTCGGTGTCGGCCTGATTCTCAACCTTGGACACAAATGACCTGTTTTGCGCCAATTGCCAATCGCACCGGTACGATTGGAGTTGCTTCAAGAGTCACTTGCACAGCACCCCTCGATTCGGAGCATAATTAAGGAAGTTGGTTTAGAGGTTTACCACGCCTTGGGTAACCATTAAGACGGGGCTGACGTCGCCAGACGGCCAAGAAGAAAAACTCACCGAGTATCTCTGCGACTATCCGGGCTGCCCTAATATTGCCACCCGAGAATTGGGGTGCCTGGTTGAGTTCCGCCTTCGCGCTGCTGTCTGCGAAGAGCATGCTCCAAAACCTCAGGCCTGAACTTACTCTTTCAAACGAGCCGGTTCCCGCATCCAGTCTTACCAACCCTAACGGTGCTTCAATCCGCGACTTGCATGTTTTGACAGTTCCGAAATTCTCGCAGGAATCCTAGGCTCCTCCCTGAAAGGCAATCATCGGGCATGAGACCTCGAGTAGCGCACGTCCTGTTTTTGTTCATGTTGCTGGGTTCATTTGCTGCGATGGGGCAAGGCCCGGATTCAATCCATGCCGGCGGTAATGATCCAGATCTCCCGCAGCCAGAGTCGAAAGCGGATGCACTTTCCGGGAATGAGCAGATCAGCTCGCAAGATTCCGAAGCGGTGAAAAAGAAACAGTTCGCCACTCCAGACCTCCCTCCCAAATGGGCGCGAGTACCCAGTTATCACGGGAAATATTTCTCGACTATGCTGGGGTTTGTCGGAGTGTACGACTATCACGCGTTCTCGCAGGACTCGGACAGCATCACCCAGGTCGGACGCCAGCGTGACCAATGGGACGACCGCTCCAGTCGCTTCATCACGACCGGGACCATCGGCCCCGAATCATACAAGCTGCATTACTACGTCGCCTGCGCTTGGAATGGTTTTGACGCCCATCAAAATAAAATGAAGGAGTGGAGCTTCAGCGACCTTAACATCACTGCCCCCGTCGGAAAGCTGGGCGCGCTAACCTTCGGCAAAACCAAGGAACAGTTCGTGTACGAAATTGTGGGCGATGCCACATTTCTCCCTTCGCTGGAGCGTGTTTTGAATCCGTTCTTTACTTCCCGGGATGTGGGCCTCACCCTCAGCAACAGCGTTCTCAAGAAGCGGATGACATATGCAGCCTCGTGGGCCAACGACTGGTGGGTACAGAAGAAGGACTTCGACACTGTTGGCAATCATTTCTCGACCCGAGTCACCGGGCTGGCTTCGATCAATGCTGACGGCTCGCGGTATCTGCACCTGGGCGCGAGTGCGCGCTACGCGGGAGCGGACGCCGGCACGATCCGCCTGCGGGGCAAGCCCGAATCCAACGTGACGTCGAACTACGTCGACACTGGCTACATTCCGGCCTCCAATCAGAAAGAGTTTGCGCTCGAAGCTCTCTGGACACATGATCGCTACTCGGTCCTTACCGAGTATGTCCGATCCCAGGTGAATGCAACTCAAATCGCCAATCCTTCGTTCTATGGGTTCTACGTTACCGGCTCGGTGTTTTTTACTGGAGAGCACCGGCCGTACGATCGCAACGTCGGTTTCGCCCGGCGCCCCATCCCACGACGCCGCTGGGGAGCGGTAGAACTGACAGCCCGCTACTCTCGCCTCGATTTGGACGACAAGTCGATCCATGGTGGGTTAATGAATAAAGGAACCCTCGATTTGAACTGGTTCCTGAACCGCAGAGTCAAAGTGGGAGTGTCGGGTGGCTTTGTCAACCTCGACCGCGCCGGCGTCAACGGCTTTACTGAGATTCTCCAGACGCGCATGCAGTACGTCTTCTAGGAGAAATGCAATACCAATGAAGAACAAGGCGATAAATTCGGCGCGGCAAGCGCAAGGGAGAGGAAGAAGACATGACTACGAGATCAGGAATAAAAGGTAACCCCCAGCAGTCACGCATCTATCTTATTGGAAGCGGAATCGCCTCACTTGCCGCTGCCGTATATCTTGAAAAAGATGCCGGTGTGCCCGGCCGTAATATCCAGATTCTGGAAAAGGCTAACCTATTTGGCGGGGCGCTGGATGGAGCCGGTGAGGCAGAGCGTGGTTTTGTGATTCGAGGCGGACGAATGCACGAATTGCATTATGAGTGCTACTGGGACTTGCTTTCCTACATTCCTTCCTATGACGATCCAAACGTATCCGTGAAAGATGAATCGTTTGATTTCAACAGTAGATTTGTTACGAACGCCCAGGCGAGGCTGCTGAGAGACGGCAAGAAGTTGGATGTATCGTCTTTTGGACTTAACCTGAAGCAACAAGGAGAATTCTTGAGGCTCATGTTCGCCTCCGAAAGGTCCTTGGACAACAAACGAATCGAAGACTGGTTTGACCAAGACTTCTTCAAAACGAATTTCTGGCTCCTCTGGACGACAATGTTCGCTTTCCAGAAATGGAGCAGCCTGGCCGAAATGAGGAGGTACATGAAGCGCTTCATTCACCTGGTTGAGGGACTTCCCAGGCTGGGTGGCGTTCTACGCACTAAATATAACCAGTACCATTCGGTCGTTGTTCCCCTCCAAAGATATCTGCAGGCGAGAGGAGTGCAATTCCATGCCGGCAAGGAAGTCGTCGACATCGACTTTAACCTGTCCGCAGATAAGAATACGGCAACCGTCCTGCATTTGAAAGATACGAGTGAGATCGTCCTCGGTGAACACGATTACGTGTTCATCACAAATGGGTCCATCACCGACAGTACGGATAATGGGACTTGGGACAGGCCTGCGATCCTAAAGGGTCTCCCGGAGTCCGGTTCGTGGCAACTGTGGAAGAAGATTGCCGCCAAGGACGCTTCCTTTGGAAATCCCGGTCGTTTTTGCGACAACATAGACCTGCAAAAGTGGTATTCCTTCACCGCCACCCTGAAGGACAGCACGTTCCTTGATTATATGGAGAACTTCTCAGGCAATCTCGATGGAACCGGTGGACTGGTGACGATGACAGATTCCAACTGGCTGATGTCTATTGTGATTGCCCGTCAACCTCACTTCCCGAACCAGCCCAAGGATGTGAAGGTATTCTGGGGCTATGGACTGTATCCCGATAGAAAAGGGAACTTCGTAGACAAGACGATGGCGGAGTGCAGCGGAAAAGAAATGCTGGAAGAGCTGTGGTATCACCTTAAGGTGCAGGATCTGATGAAGCCCGTGATGGAAGCGGGGAAGATCAACTGTATCCCGGTTGCCATGCCCTACATCGACAGCCTGTTCATGCCAAGAGCCAGCGGAGACAGACCGGAGGTACTGCCCAAAGGAGCAACCAATTTTGCATTCCTCGGCGAATTCGCCGAGGTGCCGATCGATTGTGTTTTTACGGTCGAATATTCTGTGAGGACGGCTCAAATGGCTGTCTATGGATTATTTGAAACCGGTAAGCAAGTGACGCCGGTTTACGATTCCATTCACAAGCCGGAGGTTCTCATGAAGGCGATTCACGCGATCAGTCATTGATCCGAGACCACGTCTAGACTCGACTCATAATCCGACTCGCCCGATAGTTCATTTGCTCCTCTCTCGATCACCGGGGTACAAGTCGTGAAGAAATACCAACCGGCCTACGCCGTCGGATACGGGTACCCCTTTTTCAATGCTTCATCCAGTTGCTTGTCGTAGCCGTACACGTCATCGAAAAAGAACACATTGTTCTTTTCGTCTACCGCCACGGTGCCGTACAGAATCAGCACGGGGATCGGTTTCTCGAGGTTCACGGTCACGTTGTCCTGCGTGCCGTTCATCATGGCTTGTACCCGCTCGAGATTCCAGCCAGGATTGTTGCGTAGCGCCCAGGCAGCCAGGTCGGCCGGTTTTTCCACACGGATGCAACCATGGCTCAGGTCACGCTGCTCATTGGCGAACAGTTGAGGAGCTTCGGTCCCATGCAAGTAAACGTTGTCCTCATTCGGAAAAATCAGCTTGACGAGGCCCAGGGAATTTGTCGGACCGGGTTTCTGGCGCACGCGCAGATGGCCGGACTTTAACTGTGCCAATACCTCGTCGCTGATCGGGCCATCTGTCACCACCTTGCCATCCCCCGTCACCACTTCGAAATTCTCCTTCTTGATGTAGTTCCGGTCCTTTTCGACGTGGGGCACGGTCTCGGTTCGCTGGATGGTTGGCGTGACCTGCCAGTATGGCCGGAACACTACATACTTGATTTCCTTTTGAAACACTGGCGACTTGTGACCATATGCCTTGCCGACGATCACTGTCTTGTAGAGGGTGACCTGATGGTTGTCGTCAAAAGCCCGCAGCTTGAATTCGGGCAGGTTCACGACTACCGGCGGCTGGGGGAAGGAATGCGCCAGCCACCTCCATCGCTCGAGGGTCAGCTCGATCTGGCGTACCCGCTGGGCCAGTGGAACATTCATTTCCTTGATCAGTCCGGCCTTCAGGCGTCCGTCGGGTAGTTGTCCATGACGGACCTGATAACTCTTCACGGCCGCCACCAGCGCGCCCTGGTAGGCAGTTGAATTCGGGTCAACTTGTGCGCTGGCTGGCAGGTCGCCTACCAGTTGCAGCAACTGACTAAGCCTCGGGAGGTCGGCATAGATCCCTCCCAGAGCGATCGGTTTCGCTGGCACCTGCATCGGTTTGCCGGTATCCACCTTGGCGAATTCGCGATAGCGGTGGAGTGCATCGAGAGCCCGCAGATATCCGGGGAAGGTCGGCTCTACTGTCTTCACGACTGCCGCCACGTCATTCGCCGAGATGACTTTGTCGTACACAAACGCACCTAGGTCGTATGTGCGGCCTTCTATGTCCAGTTGTAGGCCCAGCGTTTTTGGATTCACGCGGCCGGTATGCAGGGCACGGAGGTAGCGCATCGACGAGATCGTCATCGCTGCATCGAAGTTGGCCAGTTCGGTATCGTTCGCCGACCCTTGAAATTTCTGCAGCCGTGCTGGCCATCGTGAAGCATCGTAATCCTCCGGTACCAAGCCTTTGTGGTCCGACTGCGCGAACAAGCTGATCATCGCTTGCGCTTGCAATGTCGGCTTCCGGTCACGAACCCAACCAAGGGTCGAACCCGTGTGGGTGTAGAAAGCCTTTACCTCGGCCTTATATGGCGGGAAGTCAGCCCAATGCAGGTCAGGATGGTGCGCGGAGTCAATGATCCGCTGCAATTCGACTTGTCCTTCCGCGTTCAACTTCTGCCCGGATGCCTGGGCCTGCGTCTCAACACATGTGGCGGCAAGACACATAATGAGCAGCGACGATACCCACTCGGAAGCACGCACCCGTTTCCTCATAGACATACTCCTTTGGTGAAACGTGCGCATGGTAGCGCGGACCCCGCCAACTTGTAACTGATAGTATTAACAGTGAAGAAGCTAGAGTCTTTGAGGGCATCTCTCGAACAGAACTACGGGTCTCTTCATGCGCCGAGGCTAATGATGATGATCAGGAAAGTTGTTCTTTACGTCCTAGCAGCGTCGGTGGCTGCGCTTCCAGTTTCGGCAGGAAGTTCCACCCCAACCGCAGGTTCTGAGTATCGCCTGCGCTTCTACCACACGCACACCAACGAGCGACTGGATATCGTATATCGCCGCGGTGACGTTTACCTCCCGGAAGCTCTCGCTCGCCTCGACTATTACCTGCGGGACTACCGTACGGATGATGTGCACCAATATGATCCGCGAGTGTTCGACTTGCTGCACGAGTTGACTAGTTCTTTGGGCCGTCCTTACGCCGAAATTAACGTCGTGAGCGGGTACCGTACTCCTCGCACCAACGAATTTCTGCGCTCGCGGAGCGTACACACTGGTGTTGCCCAGCACAGCCTGCACATGCAGGCAGAGGCGATTGATATCCGGCTACCGGGCGTACCTACTTCCCGGTTGCGCGATGCCGCTGTCGGACTGCATCGCGGCGGGGTGGGCTATTATCGCGGCTCCGACTTCGTCCACGTGGACGTGGGAAGGGTTCGTCGCTGGTAGGAATTACTGCTTGAGACCTCTGACTGCGACCCTCTGTCCTCGGAAACCGAACACCACATCGCATTGACATCGCCGCCGTTGACCACACGGTGAGTTCTTTCGCCATTCTCAACAAAATGTTTACGTTTTTCGACCTCTCCATTATTTCAATTCCGCCTCCTACCTGTTCGTTTTGACAGTTCCTCTTCGTAAGCCGGCATCCTAGCCTCGTGCGAGAGAGCGAACCGCGTTTACCGAGGAGGAATTATGACTCGCGATACATCGATTAGGATCGTATCTATAACGATCCGGTTGTTCGCGTTTATTGCCCTGGCTAGCACGATCATTTCTGCCCAAACCAAACTGGAAGGAGTAATCAAGGGACGCAACGGAGCACAAATAATCCTACAGACGGCAGATTCGCCGAAGCTAATCGTCCTGCTGACCGATAGCACGGATGTGGCCCAGTTTCAGGGCGCACTCAAGGCACGCACGAAACGGATGTCCATGGCGGCTCTCGTTCCCGGGCTCCCCATCAAGGTAGAGGGGACCTACGACGCGGACAATCAACTGGTGGCAACGAAGATCAGGTTCAAGGGCAACGACTTGGAACAAGCCCAGGCCATCCAGGCCGGTTTGGCCGAGACGCAGAAGCAAGCCCAGAAGAATAAAGAGGAGTTAGAGAAGCAGAATGCCGAGCTTGCGGCGCAGAACGCAGCCCTGAAAGAGCAGAGTGCAAGGGTGGCCGCCAATAAAGCGGCGATCGATGCTGCCGTTGCGCGGTTCGGCCAGCTCGACGACTACTACATTTTCGACGAGGTAACAGTGTATTTCGGTAACGGCAAGGTAAAAGTTGATCCCAAGTACAGACCGCAACTGGTGGCTTTGTCTGAAAAAGCGAAGACCATTAAGGGGTACATGGTCCAGGTAAAAGGGTACGCTTCATCGTCCGGCAGTGCTTCCCTAAACCAGAGACTAAGTGAAGATCGCGCGAACAACGTCACCAACATCCTGCTGCAGCAGGGTCATGTGCCTCTTACGAACATGTTGGCGCCAGGAGCAATGGGCGAGAGTCGCCAGGTCGTCAAGGACAAAACAGCAGACAGTGAGGCCGAGAACCGCCGCGTCGTAGTCCGGATCCTTCAGAACAAGGGCATCGCGGGACTGTAGCAGCAGATCCGGTTTTGCAGAGGCTTGATTGTCGTTTGCTTCTGGTCGGTATGAGCGAGCCGAAAATCTTCCAACTGCTGTCCATTGGGCTTGAGGTCGATACTTACTGAATGGATGCGACGGAGTAGTTCGGCCGCCCCGTTACTGTCAGCAAACCACGCTGTGGCGAAGCCTACGCGTGGGAGAAGACAGGCCGTCCCTCATTTCCACCTCATTGTAAAAGAGGCGATATGGAAACTGTGTTGTCTAAAATCCAAAAATTACTCGTTCTCGCTCTCGCGTTCCTGCTGATCATCGTTGTGACGCTGTCAACGGCGCATCTTGTCTACATGGTTGGAGAAGAAATCTTGAAGCCTCCGAGATTTCTCATTCCCGTGCACGGCCTTCTCGAAATCTTTGGGTATTTCTTGCTGGTTCTTATCGGCATCGAGTTATTGGAGACGATGAAGGCCTATCTCAAAAAAGATACGATTCATATTCGTGTTGTGCTCGAGGTTGCCTTGATAGCGATGGCGAGAAGGGTTATCGTGGAGGAACCCAACAACGTTGCCGGCTTGACCCTGCTAGGCATCGCGGCGCTCATCTTGGCCCTTGGTGTCGCGTTCTACTTTGAGAGACAAGCGCAAAAGAACTTCCGCTTCGCGGATGGAAGCAGCCAGATCTCGACTGACTGAGGCTGGCCTCGACAGGCGATGCCGGGCGACCTGTTCGTTGTGACTGTTCCAAACCTGGCGCGGCCAGCCTAGACTGCTCCCGGGCTGGGCTGTCGCGTTGTCTACGTCGTTCCGGATGTTCAAGCGCTACTTGCAGTACTCTGGCGGCACCTGCGATCCAGTGGTCATTTCCCGGCTGAAGGGGATCAAAGCGCGCGGTGAGATCCGCAGCCAGTACCACTATTCCACTGATATCGTGCCTACGATATTCGACATCGCCGGTGTACAGATGCCAAAAGTGTATCGGGGCGTTGAGAAATTCCCGCTCTCCCGGCTTTCGATGCGATACCCGTTCGACTAGCCTGCTGCGCCGACGCAAAAGAAGCACCAAATCTACATGATGTCTCAGGAACAAGTCGAACTATGTTCCGGTACTTTAATCCCGCCACCTACCTGTACCTTTTGACAGTTCCCAACCTGGAGCGCGCAGCCTAGTCTGTCCCGAGATGGCTGATCCTCGATATTGCTTGTGTGATTTTTCTTGAGGAGGAGTGATATGGAAAGCATCAGAGAAGTGGCAAGCGGATGGGTTCAAGAAGCGAAGAAAAACGCTGGGTGGCTCGTAACGCTGGGAGTGCTGACCGTGATCGCGGGAGGTCTGGCGATCGGGTCCCCACTGCTGAGCGGCCTTAGTGTTGTCGTGTTCATAGGAGTCGCGTTGGCGATCGGCGGCGCCGCGAGGACCATCGCGGCGTTCAGCGCAGGGTCGTTCGGCCAGGGAACGCTTGCGTTCATCGGGGGAATCTTCACCTTCGGCGCTGGGCTCATCCTCGCAGCGCGGCCCGGAATCGGGCTAGCTACTCTCACCCTGATGCTCGGCGCATACCTTTTGGTGGACGGAATTTCCGGCACCGTACTCGCATTCCGCGTGCGTCCGGAGAGTGGATGGGGCTCCATCCTCTTCAGCGCCGTCATGGGTGTGATCTTGGGATTCCTCCTGCTCCGGGAGTGGCCTCTGTCCGGGATGTGGGCCATCGGCACGCTTCTGGGGGTCAACCTCCTGATCAGCGGGTTCTCCATGATCTCGGTGGGTTCCGCCGCGCGATCGCTGGCCAAGCAAGTTTCTAACCTCGGGCGGGCAGCCTAGTCTGCTCCCGAGAAGCAGTTGAGCCGAATTGGCCCTGGCCTAAGCCCACGGAGTACAAAACAATGAGGATGCAAAACCTTATAGTCGATGTTCCAGTCGCAACGAATTCTCGCCGGGCAACTAGGCCACGTGCCTGGGTGCGCGGGCTCTTCCTTTTGCTCGTCGGCGCTCCCTTGATGTTTTCCCCAGTGCTGGCGCACGGACAGGCAGCGGCTACGCCCTCGGCTGCTCCGAGTGTGGTACAAACCGACGTCAAACTGGTGATGGGCGGCGTCACCGTCAAAAACAATTCCTTAGGCACGCTTTCGGTCGTTGGTAGCTCGTTGCAGTTCGCAACCGCTAAGACGAAAGTGGAGGTGGAAGCCTCATCTATTCTCGATATCTCAACCAATGAAGATAGCCGGCAGGATATTACCGGTGTGGCACATCTCGCGACGGCGGCCATCCCTTACGGTGGCGGACGGGTCTTGAGCCTGTTTTCACACAAGGTTGATGTTCTCACGGTGGAATTCAAAGATGCCAACGGCGGCTACCATGGCGCTGTCTTGGTGCTGCCTCAGGGCCAGGCTGCTTCGTTCAAGAAGCAGCTCGTCGCGATGGGCGCGAAAGCCAGCCATCCGCTTGCAGAAGATGCACCCGCCAACAAATAGGAGGACAAGACATTGCAACACCACACTCGGACGGTAGTCTCGGTTGTTTGCCGCATCGCCATCTGCTTCTGCGCCCTCTTTTTGATGGTCGGGTATCTCATGGTGCAGCCGAGCGCAGGTGATTCCAAGGGTGCAAAGAGGGTCTCTGCCTCTTCCATCCAAATCGAGCCCACGGATCCGGGGGACACGCCCATCCCGCCGGATTTCCGTATTTCCATCTACGAAAACCTGATCATGCAGATCGAGAAGACGGGCAAGTTTCAGCACGTTTATCGTAGCGGCGACAAGGATGCGGCAAATGCTCCCGACCTCGTCACACTGCGCACCACGGCGCAATCCTTCACCCAGGGCAGCCAGAAAAAACGCGAAGTGACCACGGTCATGGGAGCTACCTCGCTGACCTTGAAGGTCCGGATCACAGACCACGCTGGTCAGACAATCGTGGATCGCGACGTTCAGGGGAAAGTGCGCTTCATGGGAGAGAACCTGGGGGCCACCTACGATTTCTCCAAGAAGGTGGCCAAAATCGTTCGCGATACTTTCTAGTCCGAGGAGAGACATGCAGTTCCTGCACGCCACGTCGAAAGCGCCGAACGCATTTGGGAAGTTGAACGCAATTAGAGAAACACAATAAGGAGATGAACATCATGGCGAAGCAACCTTTTAAAGGCACTATCAAACTCGATGTCCGCGACTCCGTTCCGGACTGGACACCGTACACACCAAAGAAAGCTCCCGCGGGAGCGCCGAACATTCTGTTTGTCCTGTATGACGACACTGGCATGGCTGCTTGGTCACCGTTTGGTGGCCGCATCAACATGCCAACGCTGCAGAAGCTGGCCGATAACGGCCTGATGTACTCACAGTGGCATACGACGGCGCTCTGCTCGCCGACACGTTCCACTTGCCTGACGGGACGCAACCACCACCTCAACGGCTTTGCCTGTATCTCGGAGGCGGTGACGGGATTTCCCGGCGCGAACGGCCACATCCCCGATGAGTGCGCCACGGTCGGGCAGATCCTTCAGGACGGTGGCTGGAGCACGTTCTGGCTGGGCAAGCACCACAACCTTTCAGAGACGGACACAGCCGCGGGCGCCAGCAAGCGTGGATGGCCACTGCAGAAGGGCTTCGACCGCTTCTACGGTTTCTTTGGTGGCGAAACCAACAACTGGTATCCCGACCTGGTGGAAGACAACCACGCCATCGACCAGCCGTACTGGCCGGAGCAGGGCTATCACCTCTCGAAGGACCTGGCCGATCAAGCCTTGCAGATGATCAAGGACCAGAAGGCCGGCAATCCATCGAAGCCCTGGTACATGTGGTTCTGTCCCGGCGCGAACCATGCTCCCCATCATGCTCCGAAGGAATACATCGACAGGTACAAGGGCAAGTTCGACGACGGCTACGAAGCCTATCGTGAGTGGGTTCTGCCGCGCATGATCGCCAAAGGTCTCCTCCCCGAGGGAACTCAGCTCACTCCCATTAACCCGATGCCGGCGGAGATTGCGACTCCAGAAGACGCAGTGCGTCCATGGAACACTCTCAATGCGGATGAGAAGAAGCTATTTGCGCGCATGATGGAGGTCTACGCCGGATTTTCGGAATACACCGACGCGCAGGTGGGACGTATCATCGACTACCTGGAGCAAAGCGGTCAGCTCGAGAACACCGTCGTCATCTACGCCGCAGACAATGGTGCATCGGGCGAAGGCAGCCCCAACGGAACCGTCAACGAGAACAAGTACTTCAACAGCTATCCGGACGATCTGGCCGAGAATATGAAGTTCCTGGACAAGCTGGGAAGTCCCGACACCTACGGGCACGTTCCGACCGGATGGGCAACGGCGACCTCGACGCCATTCAAGATGTTCAAACGTTACTCGGAATACTCGGGTGGTACTTGCGACCCGCTGGTCATCTCGTGGCCGAAGGGTATCAAGGCGCGTGGTGAGGTCCGGAACCAATATCACCATTCCACGGATATCGTCCCTACAATCCTGGATATCTGCGGTCTGGAGATGCCCAAGGTTTACAAGGGAGTGGAACAGATTCCACTCTCCGGCGTGTCGATGCGCTACAGCTTTGACGCACCCAAGGCGCCGACGGCCAAGAAGCGCCAATACTATGCCATGCTCGGCACTCGCGGCATGTGGGAAGACGGCTGGAAGGCCGCAGCCCTGCACGCGCCGATGCCCTCCAATCAGGGGCATTTCGACAAAGACGAGTGGGAGCTTTACCACGTGGATGTGGACCGAGCCGAGTCGAAGAACCTGGCCAAGGAACACCCCGAGAAGCTCGAGGCGTTGATCAAAGCCTGGTTCGAGGAAGCGGAGAAGAACAACGTGTTGCCGTTGGATGACCGGCTCGCCTACGAGATTCTCGCCGAGCCACGGCCCGCCGAGGAAGCACCCCGCGAGCGGTATATCTACTATCCGGGAACAACCTCGGTTCCAGAAAGCGTCGCCGTCAATGTGCGTGGACGTTCGTACAAAATCATTGCCGACGTCGAAATCACGGATCCGAACTGCTCGGGCGTAATTTTCGCTCATGGTTCCCGGTTCGGCGGTCACGCGCTCTTCATCGCCGACAAGAAGTTGCACTACGTTTACAACTTCCTTGGCTACAAGCCGGAACAGAGCTTCGTCTCACCTGAACTCAAACCCGGTAAGTACTCGCTGGGCATGGAGTTCATTCGCGAGGGTGCCGGCAAGAATCGCGAATCGCTGGGAAAGACGAACCTCTACGTCAACGACAAGGTCGTAGCCTCAGGGCCGATGCGCGCACAGGTTGGCAAGTTCACCCTGTCGGGCGACGGGCTCTGCATCGGCTACGACAGCGGAGATGCCGTGAGCGCGAGCTACAAGTCGCCCGGGCGGTTCACGGGCGGAAGCATCCTCGCCGTTGGGGTCACCGTCGAGAAGACGCAGTACCTCGATCTGGAGAAGGTTGCAGCGGCAGCGTTCGCCAGGGACTAACACTTACGTGGATTCCATCAACCGACCGGCAGCTCGAACCTGGGCTGCCGGTTCGCTTTTGTGACCACGCCTCTTTGCGATAACAGCTAAGGAGTGCCCGGCGAGAACGGGCCTAATCTTCAATCTTCGAGCTGTACGTTTTGACAGTTTCCAATCTAGGACGGGCGGCCTAGTCTGCTCCCGAGAATGATTTTCATTCGGAAAGAGACAGCGTCCTAGCAGGCGCGTGCAGGACACCTGATTCAATCCGTGCTGCACTCGGGAGCTTGAACACAATTCGAGAAACTAATCAAGGAGAAGAACACCATGGCTAAGAAAGCCTTCAAGGGCACAATTAAACTCGACGTCCGCGACTCGGTTCCCGACTGGGAACCATTTACACCAACCCGAGCTCCCGCAGGAGCGCCGAACGTTCTGTTTGTGCTGTATGACGACACCGGCCAGGCGGCCTGGTCGCCCTATGGCGGACGAATCAACATGCCCACTATGCAGAAGTTGGCCGACCAGGGATTGATTTACTCGCAGTGGCATACGTGCGCTTTGTGTGCGCCCACTCGTTCCACCTGTCTCACCGGACGCAATCACCACCTCAATGGGATGGCCTCCGTCACCGAATTAGCGCTTGGATTTGCGGGTCACTCCGGGCGCATGCCAGACGAATGCGCCACGATCGGGCAGATTCTGCAAGACGGCGGCTGGAGCACCTTTTGGGTCGGCAAGAACCACAACGTTGCAGAAACCGACACTGCTCCAGGCGCCAGCAAGAAGCTGTGGCCGCTGTCCAAGGGCTTTGACCGATTCTACGGTTTCATCGGCGGTGAAACCAACCAGTGGTATCCCGACCTGTATGAAGATAATCACGCCATTGACCAGCCCTATACCCCGGAAGAGGGCTATCACCTCTCCAAGGACCTTGCCGACCATGCTTTGCAGATGATCAAGGACCAGAAAGCCAGCAACCCGTCGAAGCCGTGGTACATGTGGTTCTGCCCGGGCGCTAACCATGCGCCTCACCAGGCGCCGCAGGAGTACATCGACAAGTACAAGGGTAAATTCGACGATGGCTACGAAGCGTATCGCGAATGGGTACTGCCACGCATGATCGAAAGAGGGATCGTGCCCAAGGGAACCCAGCTCACCCCAATCAACCCGATGCCACCCGAGGCTGCGTTCCCGGGCGATCATGTGCGCCCATGGAACACGCTGAATGCCGACGAGAAGAAACTGTTCTCGAAGCTGGCCGAAGTCTATGCCGGAATGTCGGAGTATGCCGACGCGCAGGTGGGCCGCATCATTGACTACCTGGAAGAGAGCGGTCAATTCGAGAATACCATCGTCCTCTACGCCGCGGACAACGGCGCATCGGGCGAAGGCAGCCCCAACGGGACGGTCAATGAGAACAAGCTCTTCAACAGCTACCCGGATGAGATGTCGGAGAACCTTAAGCTCATTGACAAGCTGGGAAGCGCGGATACTTATGAGCACTATCCGACTGGATGGGCCGTAGGCTTCTCAACGCCGTACAAGATGTTCAAACGCTACTCGGAATACTCGGGTGGCACTTGCGACCCGCTGGTCATTTCGTGGCCGAAAGGTATCAAAGCGCGCGGGGAAGTTCGAAACCAGTACCATCACTCGGTCGACATCGTCCCCACGATCCTGGAGATCTGCGGTCTTGAAATGCCGAAGATCTACAAGGGCGTTGAGCAGCTCCCGCTCTCCGGCGTTTCGATGCGTTACACCTTCGAAGCAAAGCCTGATGCTCCGACCCAAAAGCACCGCCAGTACTACGAAATGAATGGCACTCGTGCTATCTGGGTAGATGGCTGGAAGGCTGCCTCTCTGCATTCCCCCTGTCCCTCAGACCAAGGCCACTTCGACAAGGACCAGTGGGAGCTCTATCACGTTGATGTCGATCGCGCAGAATCCAAGGACTTGGCCAAGGAACATCCTGAAAAGCTTCAGGAGTTGATCAAGGCCTGGTTCGAGGAGGCAGATGCGAACAAGGTGCTGCCGCTGGACGATCGCAATGTCACGGCCGTACTGACCGAACCGCGGCCCACCGAAGAACCGCCCCGCGAGCGCTACATCTACTATCCGGGAACCTCCGCGGTGCCGGAAGGCGCTGCTGTTAACGTGCGTGGACGCTCGTACAAGATCCTCGCCGACGTCGAGATCGTCGATCCGAATTGCTCGGGCGTTATTTTCGCCCATGGATCGCGTTTCGGCGGTCACGCGCTGTTCATCAAGGACAAGAAGTTGCAGTACGTTTACAACTTCCTTGGCCTCAAGCCGGAACAGAAGTTCGTCTCGCAGGAACTCAAGCCCGGCAAGTACACGCTGGGAATGGAGTTCATCCGTGAGGGCATGGGTAAGTACCATGAGTCCGTCGGCAAGACGAACCTCTACGTCAACGACAAGATCGTAGCCTCAGGTCCGATGCGCGCCCAGGTTGGCAAGTTCACCCTGGACGGCGACGGACTTTGCATCGGCTATGACAGCGCCGACGCTGTCAGTCAGGACTACAAGTCCCCCGGGAAGTTTACCGGCGGGAAGATACGCGTGGTCGGCGTCACCACTGAGAAAGAGCAATACCTCCACCTGGAGCAAATGGCAGCAGCAATGTTCGCCCTTGACTAACAGGTAGGTGCATTCGATCAACGCGCCGGCAGCTCGAACCTGGGCTGCCGGTTTCACTTCTGCTTAAGCCAAACCGATCCAGCGCCTCCAGTGGTCAATCCTGCAGATTCCAAATCTGAGACTGTCTGTTTTGACAGTTCCCGAGCTAGAGCGGGTCGAATAACCTGCCTTCGAGAACGAAAGCCAGATTCTCTCGCTGCGGACGACCGGCTGCCGTAAACGCATTCAGGACTGGTCCACGTTGTTTGACGCCGCGGAGATGGTGCGCAATGCCTCTAACGACTGACGACAATCTATCCGCTCGCACACCACCGCGCTTCCATCTGCTGGCGAAGCCGAGCGGATCCACTTGCAATATTGATTGCACCTACTGCTTCTTCCTGTCCAAGGAATCGTTGTATCCAAACAAAAAAAACAGGATGTCCGAAGCCACACTCGAGGCTTACATCCGTCAACTGCTGGAGTCGCACCGCACGCCCAACGTGACTGTGGCGTGGCAGGGGGGCGAGCCGACGCTGATGAAAGTCGAGTTCTTCCGGCGCTCGATTGAACTTGTCGAAAAGTACCGCCGCCCTGAGCAGATCGTACAGCACACCTTCCAGACGAATGGCATTCTTCTTGACGATGAGTGGTGCGCTTTCTTCAAGGAACACAATTTCCTCGTCGGCCTGAGCGTCGATGGACCCCGCGAACTCCACGACGAGTACCGTGTCGACCGCAGCAAAAAGGGCACCTTCGACAAGGTGATGAAAGGCTGGAGTCTGCTTCACAAGTACGGAGTCGAATTCAACATTCTTTGTACGGTCAACGCCGCGAACGAGAAACATGGCCGCACGGTCTACCGTTTCTTTCGCGACGAAATGGACGCCAAGTGGGTGCAATTTATTCCGATCGTCGAGCGCGCCAGTGCGGAAACGATCGACATAGCCAACCAGGGATGGAGTGACCAGCCCAACCGAAAGCGCTTGCTCTACACGCAGGACGGGAACCTCGTAACCAAGCGTTCCGTCGGCGGTGAGCAATACGGCCGCTTTCTTGTGGATGTCTTCGAGGAATGGGTGCGCCACGATGTGGGCAAGGTTTACGTCCAGCTCTTTGATGTGACCCTCGAGGCATATTTCGGACGCCATCTGTTGTGCATACACGCTCCTACCTGCGGATATGGCCCGGCGCTCGAGTATAACGGCGACGTCTACTCCTGCGATCACTTCGTCGAGCCGCGTTACAAGCTGGGCAACATCCACCAGACGCCTCTTGTGCAACTCGTCGCCTCGGCTGAGCAGCGCAAGTTCGGAGACGACAAACAAGATTTGCTGACTGCACAGTGTCAGGGCTGTGAGGTGAAGCCACTCTGCAACGGAGGCTGTCCCAAGGATCGTTTTGCGCTCTCGCGCGATGGTGAACCGGGCCAGAACTACCTCTGTGCGGGCTTGGAGTTGTTTTTCAAGCACACCCGCCCTGCTATGCAGACCATGGCCCAACTGCTGCAGCAGAACCGCGCGCCGTCCGACGTGATGGCATTGACCGCTGCTGAGGACGCGAAAGCCGGGCCCTACGTCCCGTGTCCCTGCATGAGCGGCAAAAAGTTCCGTTTCTGCCACGGCGATCACGCGCCGCAATCGCCCTTCAGTGGAGTGAACTTCTCGACGGCCGGAGCGGAGCAGGGGGCGGCAATGTGACAGCAAGAACGCGTAAATCAGTTCTCAAGAAATCTCGGCGCAAGCCGGCAACTAGAAATCAGGAATTAACTCAAAGGAAGGAACTAATCATGGCAACTCAGAAACCGAATATCGTAGTCATCTGGGGCGACGACATTGGCATAACCAATATCAGCGCCTACTCGGATGGCCTGATGGGCTTCAGAACGCCCAACATCGACCGCATTGGCAATGAAGGTATGCGGTTCACCGACAGCTACGCCGAGCAGAGCTGCACCGCCGGGCGCTCCTCGTTCATCACCGGCCAGTGCGGTTTCCGCACGGGCAACACCAAGGTCGGCATGCCCGGCGCCGCGCAGGGCCTGCAACACCGCGACGTCACCATCGCCCAGTTGCTTAAGGCCCAAGGCTACGCCACCGCCCAGTTCGGCAAGAACCACCTTGGCGACCGGAATGAACATCTTCCAACCGTCCACGGTTTCGACGAGTTCTACGGCCCGCTCTATCACTTGAACGCCTCCGAGGAACCTGAACTGCGGGATTATCCGCCTGCCAAGGACTTTCCGAACTTCCTCAACAATTTCGGACCGCGCGGCGTGCTGGACTGCAAGGCCACCGACAAGGACGATGCCACGGTGGATCCGCGCTTCGGCAAGGTCGGCAAGCAGACCGTCAAGGATACCGGCCCGCTGACCAAGAAGCGTATGGAGATCATTGACGATGACATCGCGGCTCGTTCCGTGGACTACTTGAAACGCCAGAAGGCCACCGGCAAGCCAGTCTTCCTGTGGGTGAACTTCACCCACATGCACCTCCGCACGCACACCAAGCCGGAGAGCATCGGGCAGTCCGGCCGCTGGCAGAGCGCTTATCACGACACCATGATCGACCACGACAAGAACGTCGGCCAGGTGCTCAATGCGCTTGACGAACTCGGGATGACGGACAACACCATCGTTATGTATTCCACCGACAACGGCCCCCACATGAACACCTGGCCAGACGGTGCCATGACGCCCTTCCGCAACGAGAAGAACTCAAACTGGGAAGGTGCCTTTCGCGTGCCTTGCATGATCAAATGGCCTGGTCACATCAAAGCTGGAACGGTCTCCAACGAGATCACCTCGCATTTGGACTGGTTGCCAACGTTCCTGGCGGCGGCGGGCGTTCCAGATGTGGCGGAGCAACTGAAGAAGGGGATGAAGGTCGGCGACACGACCTTCAAGGTGCATCTCGACGGCTACAATCTCTTGCCGTATTTGACCGGCGAGACGAAGAAGAGTCCGCGCGAGGAGTTCTTCTACTTCAATGACGATGCCGAACTGGTCGCTCTGCGTTACGACAATTGGAAAATGGTTTTTGAGGAACAGCGCACCGAGGGAACACTGCGAATCTGGGCTGAGCCGTTCGTAACGCTGCGGGTACCGAAGATCTTCAATCTGCGGACCGATCCATTCGAACGGGCGGACATCACGTCGAACTCGTACTACGAATGGCTCCTGGACCATGTTTTCATCCTTGTTCCGGCGCAGGGAGTTGTCGGAAAGTTCCTCGCCACGTTCAAGGAATTCCCGCCAAGTCAGGAGGCTGGCAGCTTCAGCCTGAAGCTGGTAATGGAAAAACTGGCACATGGTGCAGCAGGCGGCTGCCGCTAGCGCCTCGCGGGCCTGTGTCAACATCCGTTCGGACTGGCAGCCCACATCGGGCTGCCGGTCAGTTGGCCTCAGCGCTCGCTGGCTGGGGATATCCAAGAGATGCATCATCCGGAAGCTCGCCTGGAGGTGTTAGTTATGAAAGACAACAGATTCTCGCGACGCGAATTCATTGCCGTCTCAGCGGTAGCAGGCGCAGGGATACTTGCTGCAAAAGTGCCTTCCGCGGCGGAGGAAACGATGACCAAGAAGACTTTCACAATTTTACACACCAATGACATGCACTCTGCCCTAATCGGGATGGGACCTTCTTCGGACTACACGCCGCTCACCACCAACGACGACGACACTCGAGGTGGTTTTGCTCGCATCGCAGCGGTGCTGGCAAGCCGACGTGAAGCGCGCAAAAGCCATGGGCCAGTTCTACTGCTGGATGCCGGTGACTTCACCATGGGCACGCCCTTCGCTGCCGCTACTCGGCAGACGGGCGGCGAACTGCAACTCATGTCGCATATGGGTTTCGATGCAACGACCTTTGGCAACCATGAGTTCGATCTCGGGCCGGATGGTTTAGGGGCAGAAATCAGAGTTGCCTCGAGCGCCGGTCGAATTCCCGCAATTCTCCCATCGAACAGCAGTTTTGCGGCGAGTGACCCGTCCTTAGCGGAACTTCAACGGCTGGCAAAAGAAAATGTGATCCGTCGTTATGTCGTGATCGAGCGGGGCGGAATTCGCTTTGGCATCTTTGGTCTGATCGGGAAAGAAGCAACGATTTATACGTCTGGCGCGGGAGCTGTCCAGTTCACGGATGCCATCGAGACCGGCAAGGAGATGGTGAAGATCCTTCGCGAAACGGAAAAAGTGGATGTGGTGATCTGTCTCAGCCACGGGGGCGTTATCAAGGGGAAGGATGGGACCTACTCGGAAGGGGATGATCTCCGCGTGGCCAGGGAGGTTCCGGGAATCGACGTGCTGGTGGGTGGACACAGCCACACCGAATTACCAGAACCAATCATCGTCAACGGCCGGGTACCCGTGGTTCAGACGGGGAAAGAAGGGAGCAACGTTGGCGAAATGGTGATCACCATGGACGGCGACAAGGTGCACGTGGACTCCTATCAGCTGCACCCGATCGACGACTCCATTGCCGGCGACCCTGCGATCGATAGCGAGATCAACAATCTGAAGAAATCGGTAACGGCGGCCGTTTTTGCGTCACGCGGGTTCAGTGTTGATCAGAAATTAGTCTTGGTGACGCAGGATATCCCCAACACGTTCACCGACAACGTTGCGAGCACGATTCTCAACAACCTTGTCAGCGATTCGTTCCGAGAAGCAACGAAGGCAGACATCGGACTCAACTTGAATGGAGCGGTCCGCGCGAGTCTCAAGCGAGGGAAAACGGGCGTACAGACGGTTTACGACGTATTCGCCGTGGCACCTCTGGGCGGTGGCATCGTGGACAAAACCGCAGGCAACGCCCTCGTAACAGCCTACTTTACCGGCGAAGAAATTAAGAACATTCTCAATTTCTTTCTCGTGGATAGCCCAACCCATCCAGGGGAGGGTTTCCCCCGCGTTTCCGGTATGCGGTTCCGGTATGACACTTCGCGTCCGAGATTTGACGTAGTAACGGCCATCGAACTAGGAGATATCGATCGCGGTTACAAGGCGATCGATATCACGGGAAGAGACGGGCGCTTGTATAGCGTTACCGGCTCGCTCATGCTTGCCTCGCTTGTGCTGCATATTCCCAAAGTTACCAAGGGAACACTCTCACTGGTTCCTAAAAACAAAGATGGGCGACCTCAGGCATCTAAAGTAGACGCACTGGAGACGCCTCGCGAAAGCACTCCCTACTTGCTAGCCCCGGCGGGAACGCATGATCCGAGCAGTATCGCCGTTGGAAAAGACCCACACCAGGAGATCAAGGAATGGCAGGCGATTATGGAACACCTGCGCAATCTCCCGGCAAAGCAGCAGGGCGAATTGCCAATCGTCCCAGTTGATGAGCGCGCCGCAGAGGTGCGCTTCTTCAAGGCGGGCTAACTAACACCTAACCTGAGGATATGAGTTAGAGCTAACGGAGAACGAAGGTTCAGTTTCGGGCAAAAGGAGCGAGTATGCATCAACTTGGAAACTTTGACACCGCGTTGCAGGAGGTTTGGGAGTATCAGGGAAGGCCCTTGGCCTCATGGAACGATGGCACGGCGAAACAATCCATCCTCGATTTTGTCAAACGCGTTACGACCGAAGGTAGTCCGGACTTTGTACCCGTGTCCGAACGCATCGCCGTCTTCGATAACGATGGCACTTTGTGGTGCGAGCAGCCGGTCATCCAGCTCGCCCACATCATGGAGCGCTGGGTGGAAATGGCGCAGCAGAATCCGGCGCTGCGCGATCAACAGCCGTGGAAGGCGGCCGTCGACAATGACCTGACTTGGTTCCGGACGGCCATCAAGAAGCACTATGGCGGCGACGAAAGCGACATGCCCGCCATTGCGAAGGGTGTGCTCTCCGCGTTCGAAGGTCTGACGACCGAGGAGTTTGCGGAGCGTGTGGATGCCTTCTTCCGAACCAAGTCGCATCCCAAGCTGAAGCGTTTGTATCGCGACTGCGGGTATGCACCGATGGTCGAACTCCTGCGCTTTCTCGAAGCAAACGGGTTCACGACCTACATTGTGTCGGGCGGCGGGCGTGATTTCATCCGTCAGATCGCTGGCGAGATCTATGGCGTCCCGCCGGAGCGCGTGGTCGGCACCAGCACGTCGATCGGGTTTCACGAACAGGGTGACGGCGGCGACCTGCAGATGAAAGCCAAACTCGACGTCTTCGACGACGGAGCGGTGAAGCCGACGCGGATCTGGAGCCGGATCGGGAGGCGTCCTATTTTCGCTGCGGGCAATTCCAACGGCGATATCCCGATGCTGCAATTCGCCAACAGGCCGCCGCGGCCTGCGTTCCGGCTCCTTGTCCTCCATGATGACGCGGATCGTGAATTCGATTACGTTTCGGGCGCCGAAAAGTCTTTGGAGCTGGCGAAGCAGTATGGATGGACGGTCGTCAGCATAAAGAATGACTGGAGCCGTGTTTTTGAAGAAATAAAGAAGTAGAACAGATCGCAACCAGAACGCGGAGGCTCGACCTTAGGCTGCGTGTAACTGGATGGAATGTGATTGGGAGGAGTTAATGAAGCGCGCAAAGTTCCAAGTACTAGGCATTGTGTTACTGCTCGTGCTCAGCACAGCTTGTAAGAAGTCTGTTTCCGGCAGTTCTGAGACGGGTGCGAGCCCCGCTGCGAATCCTCCAGCGGCCACAGAACCATCGCCCGCGCCAGCCTCAGCATCAACACCGGCGACAGCACCAGCACCGGCACCGGTCGCTCCAGCTACTCCGCCACCTCCATTTTCGGCGGCACAGAAGTTGGGGATGTTCGCATATGCCAAGAACAATCAAAGCAGCGATCAACAACTGAGAGATGAGTACGACTGCTACACCTCAGTCGAGCAGCAGACTGGAATCGACCCGGAGGCTGGGCCGCCTTCAGGTCCCTCCGCAGCAGACATTCAGGCAGCACAACAGCAGGCCGCCGCCAATGCACCGGAAGCGCAAGGTGGCCGGCTTCGCGGAGCGGCGAGAGGGGCTTTGGGAGGAGCGGCTGTCGGAGCCATTACTGGAAACGCTGGCAGGGGAGCGGCTGTCGGCGCGACCGTTGGTACGGTGCGTGGCGGAAGAATGCAGCGCGCTGCCAACGAACAGTCCAAGGAACAGGCGGCTCAATCGGCAGGCGCACAGATGCAACAGCAAGCTAATCAGGCCAAGGCCGCATATGACAAACAAATGGCGACCTTCAAGCGAGGATTCTCGGCTTGCATGGATGCGCGCGAATATTCGGTGAAATAGATCCAACGACAGCGCCTGGCGGCACAAGACGGGACGCGAGTGATCAGAATTCCGATTACCTGCGTTTGCAGTTCAATAACTCGGGACGATGTCAGGGCAAGTTCCGAATGAGGAGCAGATTTCTAGAACCGCCGGCTCATTCCCGCTTCTGAGGGTCCACTAGGTGAAATGCGAATGCGAAATATCTTGGGCCTCGGAGTAGCACTTGCCGTGCTTTTATGTCCACTGTGCGTGCTGAATGCCCAGGATCTTGCGCCCCGCGCCTATCTCATTACGCCCATCCATTCGAATGCCGTTACGCTGACCTACTCTTTCAACGACGGCAGTATCGAGTTCAATGATGCGCTCGCCGTCACTGGCGCGAAGGGAAGATACAACGTCCCGGTCTTTGGCTACTACCACTCCTTCAACTTCTTTGGCCGCTCGGCCAACGTCACGGCGGCGCTGCCCTATGCCTTCGGACACTTCCAGGGCACTATGGAAGGAGCGGAGCAGCACCTTTACCGCTCTGGCCTTGTAGATTCGGTCTATCGCGTTTCAGTAAACCTCGTGGGTGGCCCGTCCATGGCACCGGGGGAGTTCATCAAATGGCGGGAGAAACTCCTGCTGGGCGTCAGTCTGAAGATGGTCGCGCCGACTGGCCAGTACGATCCGACCAAGCTGATCAACTGGGGCTCGAATCGTTGGGCCTTCAGGCCGGAATTCGGCTATTCCCAGCGCTGGGGAAATTGGATTCTGGACGGATACGCCGGAGCCTGGTTCTTTACTACGAATCATGAGTACTATCCGGGAACGAACTCTCAAACGCAACAGCCCATCACATCCCTCGAAGGGCACCTGAGTTACGACTTTAAGCCGGGGGTCTGGATCTCCCTTGACGGCAATTTCTGGGTTGGCGGAATAACCAGCGTGTCCGGCACAGAAAAACCGCTCACGAAGCAGCAGAGCTCTCGTCTCGGAGGCACGGGCGCAATTCGAATCAGTAAGCACCAATCTCTGAAGTTCAGTTATAGCGACGGCACTTACGTCCAATATGGCGGCAATTACCACAACATATCCATTGGGTGGCAATATTCCTGGTTGGGAAAACCCAACTGAAGTGCGATTCCTTGTTATCTCCAGTTTCGGTCGTGACTCGGGAGGAATCCCGAAATGGAGGCCGCGCTCACTTTCTCCTCGGATGTTTTGCGTTGCGCGTGTGTCGGAGATGAATGATTGCAGCGGCCGCAGTGAGGCGTACCGTCGCCTTGTCATCATCGAGCTTTGATTCGATCGCCGGGATTACGCTTGGATCGCCCCGGTGTGAAAGTGCATCCAACGCGGCCGCACGTACCAGTTCGTTCTTGTCGGAGGAGGCGTCTATCAGGGCCTCCCGGCTTTTTGGATCAGGATCATCGGCAAGAATGCGGGCAGCAGCAGCACGAACCGGAGAACTGTCATCCTTTGTCAGTGCCTTGATCGCGCCTACGCCGATGCTCGCAAATGGAATGTATCCGATTCCTTGCTCGAAGCCGAACTGGGCCATCTTCTTTGGGTCGTGCAGCATCTTCTTCTGATCATCCAGCAGACCGCCGCCGCTCTTCCTCTCGCCGGTAAGGACGGCGTAGTACACTGCATACCCAAGAGGGTCACCGAGTGCGGTCAGAGCGCGGGCCTCGGCGATCACAACCCCCGCATCTTTCTCAGCTTTCACACTCTCGACCAGTTTAGGAACGGCAGACTTGGCCTGCATTTGACCCAAAGCGGCTGCAGCGGCGGCCCGGACTTCGGATTTATCGTCACCAAGTGCCGTCGTAGCAATTTCCACAGCTTTGGCGTTGTTATCCAACAGTCCAAGAACCCGCACGGCGATGACATGGTTGTCCCCTTTGTCTGCCAGTCCAGCCTGTAAGGTCGTCCAGGGTTTGTCGCCAGAAGTCTGGGCGAGCACTTGGCCTGCAATGATAACCAGGCACACAGTAACCGCAAAAATCCAAAGATATCTTTGTCGCATATAACCTCCTACGTAGGCCTGCTACGCAGGAACGAAACTATCTCTGTGCAAACATCGTCACAACTGACAAAACTGACAGGTGGAGTAAGCGACGTTCAGCGAAGATCAGAGCAAGCTAGGAGTGTGGCAATATGACGTGCTCGCGAATGGCATACTGGATGAGTTCGGAGTTCGTCTTTAAGCGCAAACGTTCCATAATCTTGTACTTGTGAAAGGCCACCGTTCGGGGAGTCAGCTTGAGCGTATAGGCGACCTCTTTCATCGATCTCCCTTCCGCTAGCAACTGCAGCACCTCCAGTTGCCGGTTCGTCAGTCTTTCCTGGCCCATGTGCGAAACCCGGGTTTCCAGAAAAAACGACTCGACGTCATTGGTCACCAGCGGGGACACGTACTGCTTGCCCTTCAGCACTTCGCGCACCGCCGTTACCAGTTCGGTCCCGGCTGAGGTCTTGAGCAGGTACCCGGAAGCCCCATTTCGAAATGCCTCCGCCGCAATGCCCAAGTCCGTGTTCATCGTCAGGTACACGATCCGGACTCCGCGCACCATCTTCTTGATGCGCTTGCCGGCCTCCAGTCCATTCATTAAGGGCATCCCGACGTCAAGCACGACAACGTCCGGTTTGAGCTCTGGAACTGCCGCTAAAAGAGCCTGCCCGTCCGCAAACGTGCCGACCACATCGAACTCCGGCTCCAGCAGCCTCACGCACGCATCCGCAACGAAGGTATGATCATCGGCAATGAGAACTCTTGGACGCCCGGTTGGACTCATTCCGCACCCACCATCGTCCTCGCCTCGGTGGAACCCAGC
>Ga0335083_10000494_pt1 | contig 60391 bp, 66 predicted proteins | sample Lox_Sample_42_FD_206716 | JGI IMG/M metagenome (GOLD analysis project Ga0335083, IMG submission 206716) | Soil microbial communities from Loxahatchee National Wildlife Refuge, Florida, United States - Lox_Sample_4.2 | ecosystem: Environmental > Terrestrial > Soil > Wetlands | place: USA...
TGTCCATCTTCATGGACATTGAGTGGCTCCTGTCCACTCTGTTTGACGCCTCCCTGTTATCACCTTCGAGCCGCCGGCAACGGCGGCTCCTTTTTTTGTGCCAATTCGGGGCAATTCGGGCCGCTTTTTTGGTAGCCCGGTGCTTAACGCCGCCCGGCAACTATGTCGCAAATTTTGTCCGGCCGCCGTCTGGACGAATGCGGCGCGACGCGCGATGCTATTTTTTTAACGGGGCGCGTAACAGCTCCGGTCGTAGTAAGGGTAAGGCGTACGCGTATGTCAGAGAAAGTGCTCAGCCAGGCCGAGCCGGTATCGTTTGGCGAGCGGCTCGCAAATTCGCAGGTATTTGCCAATCTTTTCCGTGACGGAATGGCGCTGGTCGAAGAGACCGCCACTTATCTCGACGGTCCGGGCCGCGCCGAATCCAAAAAGCTCGAACGCGCCGCCGCGCTCGCTTATGCGACCGAGAGCATGCGGCTGACCACGCGGCTGATGCAGCTTGCCTCGTGGCTGCTGCTGCACCGGGCGGTCAAGGAAGGCGAGATGTCGCTTGCCCAAGCCAGCAAGGAAAAAAGCAAGGTCAAAATCTCCCCGACCGACAGCCATGATCAAAACAACGTCGCATTATTGCCCGCCGCCTTGCAGGAGCTGATCGGCCGCTCGCTCAAGCTGCAGGGGATGGTGCGCCGGCTCGACTCTACCATCCATAATCGCGTTGCCGTCGATCAGCCCATCGTCGCCAACCCGGTCGAGCGCCAGCTCGGCCTGCTCAAAGCCGCTTTCGGCGCCGAAAGCGCCTGAGGATTTTCATCATTGCCGGATTAAAAAACCCCGGCAAGCCGGGGTTTTTGCATTCGGAGGCAGCCGGACTTATTTCTTTTCTTCTTTGAGGAAGCCTGAGAACTTTTTCTGGAAGCGCGACAGCCGCCCGCCGCGGTCGATCAACTGCTGCTGGCCGCCGGTCCAGGCCGGATGTGACTTGGGGTCAATGTCGAGATGCATAACATCGCCCTCCTTGCCCCAGGTCGAGCGGGTGGTGAATTCAGTGCCGTCGGTCATCACTACCTTGATGGTGTGATAGTCGGGGTGGGTATCCTGTTTCATGGCCTTGTCCACGGGCGGCGCGGGTTAACGCGCCGATTTTGCGTTGAAATTTGGCGGCTCTATACAGGAGCGGGGCGGGGGCGGCAAGTCGCGGGCGACGTCGGGAGTTAAGATGAACAGCCAGGAATCGCGGGCGGCAGCCTCTCTCGCGGCGGTTTTTTCGGTCAGGCTGCTCGGGCTGTTCATGATCTACCCGGTTTTCGCCGCCTATGCCGGCGGCCTCGCCGGGGCGACGCCTTATCTCACCGGCGAGGCGCTCGGCATCTACGGCCTCACCCAGGGGCTGCTGCAAATTCCCTTCGGCCTCGTCTCCGACCGGATCGGCCGCAAGGTCGTCATCGTCTTCGGCCTCCTCCTTTTTGGCCTCGGCAGCGCGGTCGCGGCGATGTCGACGACGATCGGCGGCGTCATTATCGGCCGTGCCTTGCAGGGTGCGGGCGCCGTCGGCTCCGTGATCCTAGCGCTGGTCGCCGATCTCACGGCGGAAGAAAACCGCACCAAAGCGATGGCCGCCGTCGGCATCACCATCGGCGCCTCCTTCATGGTCGCGCTGGTCGCCGGGCCGATCGTCGCGCGCTTCGTCGGTGTTTCCGGCATCTTCTGGCTGATGGTCGCGCTCGCGGCTGTCGGCATCGCCATCACCGAGTTCGCCGTGCCCAACCCGCGCCGCACCAGCATCCATCGTGACGCCGAGACGGTGCCGGCCCTCATCGGCTCGGTGCTGCGCAACAAGGAGCTGCTGCGTCTCGATATCGGCATTTTCGCGCTGCACGCGATGCTGACCGCGAGTTTTCTGGTGGTGCCCGGTCTTTTGCACGAGACGCTCGACGTCACCGTGCACAATCAGTGGCTCGTCTATCTGCCGGTGCTCATCGTCTCGGTCGCGGTGATAATCCCGGCGATTGTCGTTGCTGAAAAATACCGCCGCATGAAAGGCATTTTCGTCGGCGCGGTCACTGCGCTCGCGGTGAGCCAGGCCATGCTCTATCTCGGCGCCGGCAATCTCTTCGTGCTGCTCGCGGCGCTCACCGTCTTCTTTTCGGCCTTCAACGTGATGGAGGCGAGCCTGCCCTCGCTCATCACCAAGGTGGCGCCGCCCGATGCCAAGGGCACGGCCACCGGCCTTTATTCGAGCCTGCAATTTCTCGGTATCTTCGCTGGCGGCATTGTCGGCGGCTGGGCCAACCAGCACGGCGGCAGCGCGGCGGTGTTCGCGCTGACGACGGCGCTCGCGCTTCTCTGGCTCGTCGCCGCCGCGACCATGGCGCAGCCGAGCTATCTGACCACGCGGCTTGTGCCGATCGCAGATAGCAGGACAGGTGACGCCGCAGGGCTCGCCGCCAAATTGCGGCAAGTGCCCGGAGTGACCGAAGCCGTCGTCATCCCTGAGGAAAGGCTCGCCTACCTGAAGGTCGATTCGAAATCCTTCGATGCAGCGGTTGCCGAGGCAATTGCCGGGGGCGCGCTGAATCCCGATTGAGGCGGACTGTCGGCGGCCGGCGGATTTCCCTGATTTTCCAAAGACGGCGCTTCCAAGTCCGCCATGGCGTAGCCTGAATTGGGCCACGCCGCATCCCTGTCGCGGCCACGACTCGCTGGAACCATGGAACCGTTCATCGTTCCTCGGGAGGGATACATGCGGATACCCGTCATTGCTACGAGTTCGCTTGCGTTCGCTTTCGCTGGTGTAGCTTTTGCTGCAAATTCTGTCGCGCCGCCGGTGAGCGGTCCGGTCGTGCACGGCAATCTCGCCCTTTACTTCGTTCACGGTGCCTCCAGACCGGGTCCGGCGCCGCTGACGCTGCAGGAAGCGCTGGCGATGAAGACGGTCGAGGTGCGCGAGACCGGCAGCGTCAATTCGCTGCAAATCGAGAACCTCGGCGACAATCCGGTCTTCGTGCAGGCCGGTGACGTGGTTAAAGGCGGCCGGCAGGATCGCACTTTGCAGATGAGCCTGTTACTACCGTCGCATTCTGGCAGCATTCCGATTGCGTCGTTTTGCGTTGAACACGGGCGCTGGACCGCCCGCAACACCGAAGATCCGACAAAATTTGAGGCTTCCGTGGCTTCGGTTCCATCGCGCGAGATGAAGATGGCGATGGAGGCGCCGCTGCCGGCGACGGCGGGGGCAAGCGGCACCGGCGTGCGCCAGCAACGCGTTTGGGATGGCGTTGCCAAGGCGCAGGATCGCCTCGGCGCCGCCGTCGGCGGCACGGTCCGTTCCACGGCGTCCGAGACAAGCCTGCAGCTTGCGCTGGAGAACCAGCGTCTGGCGAAGCTGCGCGAGGACTACGTGAAGGCGCTGCACGAGGCGGGCGAGAAGGACGGCGACATCACCGGCTATGTCTTTGCCGTCAACGGCAAGATCAACAGCGGCGAGGTCTACGAGTCGAACGCCTTGTTCCGCAAGATGTGGCCGAAACTGCTCGATGCCAGCGCTACCGAGGCAATCAGTCATCACGGCGAGGAAAAAGCTGCACCGCCCGCCGTCAACGACGTCGCCGCCTTCCTGGCGGACAGTGACCGGGGGACGGCAAGTGTGATGCCGCTCAATTTCGGCGTCAGTCGCGCCACGCGCGAGAGCGCCGCAGCCTATTCCTTCGAGACCGCGTCTGCTGCCGGCTGGGTGCACCGCGGCTATCTGGCGAAATAGGCCTATTCGAACTTTAGCTTGGCAGTCTCGCCTTGAGGCCGCCAAGCCATTCTATTGACCGCGATTCCCGAAACCGGGTTCTTGTCCTCGCCGGCATAGACGAAGCCGTGCTTCTCGTAGAAGCGGATGGCGCGGGCATTGTCCTTGTTGACGAGGAGCTCGATGCCGCGCGGCGACAGCCGCTTTGCCTCCTCGAGCAGCATCGGCGCGAGTCCCGAACCCCACTGCTCGGGGGCGACCACGATCTGGTCGAGATACATCGTTTTCGGGTCGATGGTGAGGAAGCCGACCAGCGCGCCATTCTCCTCGGCGACTACGATGTCCGCGACCGGGATGAGGTCCTGGCGCCAGCGCTCGCGCCACCAGGCGAGGCGCTTGCCGAAGTCGATGTGCGGAAAGTGATGCTGCCAGGTACGCCGCCATAATTCGATCGCCGCATCCTCGTCGGCGGCGGAGTAAGGGCGCAGTCTCAAGCTCGTCGTCACCTCAAACCCTCGCGGCGGCCTGCGTGCGCAAGCGTCGCACCAGCAGCACGGCGGCAGTGCGGTCGCAAGCCTTGGCGCCGTCGGCGATGGCGCGCCGGCGCTCATATGAAGTCAGATCGTAATGCGGCGATGCCGTTTTTGGCGGACCTTGATAGGACATACGGTGCAGGCCAAGCGCGGCGGCGAAGCGATGCAACTCGTCGATGTCATCGGCGAGCAGGTGACACCATTTGCGGCCCTGCCACGCCCAGATCGCCTCGTCGACGTAAACCGCCATCGGCAGCTCACCGTTCGGTCAGCTTGAACTCGATGCGGCGGTTGCGGCGGTAAGCCTCGTCCGTGGTGCCGGGATCGATCGGCTGGAATTCGCCGAAGCCGGCGGCGACCAGCCGCTGCGGCGTCACCCCTTTGCTGATGAGATATTTCACCACGGCGACGGCGCGCGCGGCGGAGAGCTCCCAGTTCGACTTGAACTGCCCACCGGTGATCGGACGCGCGTCGGTGTGGCCGTCCACACGCAACACCCAGGGAAGGTCGGCGGGAATCTGGTGTTCCAGTTCGACGAGCGCACCGGCCACCTTGTCGAGTTCGGCGGTCGCCTCCGGCTTGAGGTCGGCCTTGTTGGTGTCAAAGAACACTTCCGATTGCAGCACGAAACGATCGCCGACCACGCGCACGTCGGGCCGATTGCCGAGAATTTGCTTCAGCTTGCCGAAGAAATCAGAGCGATAGGTGGTCAGCTCCTTGTTGAGCTCCTGTACTTTCTGCGCCATCGCCAGGTTGAGACGCTGGCCGAGATCGGAAATGCGAGCCTGCGCTTCCTTGTCTTTCTGCTCCGAAATATCGAGTGTCTGCTGGATGGCGGAGAGCTGGCGGCGCAATGCAGCGATCTGTTGATTGAGCACCTCGACCTGGGCGAGCGCATTGGCGGAAATCTTCTTCTGGCCTTCGACCTGGCCCGACAGCTCGGCAACCTTGCCCTGCGCGGCGCCGGCGGCGGCGCTGGCGCTCGCCGCTTCGTTCTTAAACTTATCGCGGTCGCTTTGTGCAGCCGCGAGCGTTGCCTGCAATTGCGCGAGCTGGTCCTCGACCTTGGCTTTGCCGGACTTCTCCAGCGAAAGGAGCTCGGTCAATTCGGCGACCTGCGCATTGAGGCGGGTGAGCGCGGTGTCTTTACCGGCGACCTCCTGCTGCAGATAGAATTGCACGACAACGAAGACGGTGAGGATGAAGATGATGCTCAGGATCAGCGTCGACAGGGCGTCGACGAATCCCGGCCAGTAGTTCATCCCGCTTTCGCCGCGGCGCGATCGTGCAAGCGCCATAACGCAACTCTCTTGTTAACGGCCGACCTTCTCGCGCAGCATCAATTCGAGCAGCCGCTTGATTTCGCGCTGCTGCTCGGCCTGCCCGTCGACCCAGTCACGGATCATCTGCTGCTCGGTGCGCATGTGGTGCACCAGGCCCTGGATCGCCTCGGCGAGATTCGACATGGCGCTGCTCGCCGCTTTCGAGCCGCCGGTTTCGTTGATGGCGTCCTTGAGCCGCTCGATCGCATTGCGTACATCGCCGGCCATGGCGGCGCCGCCGGCCGGCTCGCCGGCCTGATCGTAGACGGTGGTCGAGAGCCAGTCCTCGAGCTCGGTGTAGAAGCGGTTCTGCGCCTGGCTTGATTGCAGATCGAGGAAGCCGAGCACCAGCGAGCCGGCAAGGCCGAACAGTGACGACGAAAACGAAATGCCCATGCCGGAGAGCGGCGCGGCGAGGCCCTCGCGCAGCGAATCAAACATGCTCGAGGCATCGCCGCCGACTTTCAGCCCCTGAATGACGCCGCCGACCGAGCCCACGGTTTCGATCAGGCCCCAGAAGGTGCCGAGCAGGCCGAGGAAGACCAGAAGTCCGGTCATGTAGCGGGAAATGTCGCGCGCCTCGTCGAGGCGCGTCGCGATCGAATCGAGGATGCCGCGCATCAACTGCGCCGACATCGCCATGCGCCCGACGCGGCTGCCGAGGATGGCCGCCATCGGCGCGAGCAAGGTTGGCGTGCGCTCGACGGCGAGGCCGGGATCGGCGAGGCGGAACCCGTTGACCCAGGCAATCTCCGGATAGAGGCGCATCACCTGGCGGACCGACAACACGATGCCGATCAGCAACACGCCGATGATCAGCGCGTTCAAGCCGGGATTGGCCATGAACGCGACCTCGATCTGTTTGTGCAGCACGAAAGCGATCAGCCCGCCGAGGATGACGAACACCAGCATCCGCAACAGGAAAATGCGGGGCGACGACAACTTGAGGGGGTCGAGTTCGTTGGCCATGCGAGATCTTAGAAGTTAATGCTGAAAGCGAAACCCAATATGCCACAGACCGATGACAATCGGAATTTAAACCGGGAAATAAGGATAAATCGGTCGAATGAGTTGAAATTGCGTCATCGCGCGTGTCGGCAACCCCCGTTCATAAACGAGTTTCACGGACTTAGCCTGCAGCGCGCTCGCGAACCCTTAAGGCTTGGCCGCCGATTTGAGCACCGCAACGACAGCCTTTTGCACCGTCTCGCTGCCGGCAACGATCTGGCCTTTGCCGAACATGTCATTGCCGCCGTCGCAATCGCTGACGAAGCCGCCGGCCTCGCGCACCAGCACGATGCCGGCCGCCATGTCCCAGGGGTTGATGTCGCGCTCCCAGTAGCCGTCGAGGCGACCGGCGGCCACCCAGGCGAGGTCGAGCGAACTTGCACCGAAGCGGCGCAGGCCCGCGACCTGCTCCTGCATGGCGCCGGTTTCGTGACGGCCGAGCGCGATGTCGCCGCGCCCGATATGCGGCAGGCCGCAGGCGATTACGGCCTCGGCCAGCCGGGTGCGCGACGCAACGCGAATGCGCGTGTCGTTGAGAAAAGCCCCCTTGCCGCGTTCGGCCATGAACATTTCATCGCTCACCGGATTGTAGACGAGGCCGGCGATCAGGCCCCCGTCGCGCTCGAGGCCGATGGAGATGGCGAAGTGCGGAATGCCATGCAGGAAATTGGTGGTGCCGTCGAGCGGATCGACGATCCAGCGGTGGGTCTTGTCGGCGCCTTGGCGATGGCCCTCTTCCTCGCCGAGAAAGCCGTAACCGGGGCGCGCCTTGGCAAGCTCGGCGAAGAGCGTCTCTTCGGCGCGCCGGTCGGCAGCGGAAACGAAATTCGCCGGCCCTTTCAGCGACACCTGCAGCTTCTCTACCTCGCCGAAGTCGCGCTTGAGGGCGCGCGCGGCCTTGCGCGCGGCGGCGATCATCACGTTGAGCAGAGCGGAGTGGGCCATGCAGGGCTTTCCGTGCCCGCGCGAAGGCGTTGCGTCAAGGCCGCGTCAGCGACGGTGGTGGAGCGGTTGAGAGCCATTTCTTAGCCGCCTTGTCGGCGGCATCGCGCACCGCCTGCGGTTGCTTGGCGGCGAACGCATCGAGCTCGGGATCGCTGTCGCCCTGCGCCTTGGCGATGAGGTGCCACTTGATCGCCCCGGCGGCGTCGACCGGCATGCCGCGTCCGGCCATCAGGATGCGCGCAAGGCGATCCTGGGCGATGGCGCTGCTGCGCTTGGCTGCCTTGAGGAAGAGCTTGGCGGCCGCGGTTTCGTCCCGGGCGGTGCCTTCGCCGTTGAATTCGGCGATGGCGAACTCGACTATGGCGTCGAGATCGCCGGCGATCGAGGCTTGTTGCATGAGCTTCATGGCCTCGCGCAGGTCCTTCGGCACGCCGTGGCCTTCCTTGTACATGGTGGCGAGCGCGTACTGCGCCTGCGGATTGCCGGCGTCGGCGGCCTGGCGGAATAACTCGGCGGCGTGGGCGAAGTCCTGCGGAAATTGCTTGCCCTGCAAATAGAGCAGCCCAAGATCGTAGGCCGCTGCCGGATGCCCGAGCTTGGCCGCCGCGGCAAGCAGCTGCGCGCCTTCGGTCTCATTGCGCGGCCCCGCGCGGCCCTCGAACTTGAACATCGCGAGCGCGAACATGGCGTTGCGGTCGCCGCCCGCGGCGGCGAGCTTGTACCACTGCGCCGCCTTGCTGTCGTCGCGGCCGACGCCAAGTCCGTTGGCATAGATTTCGCCGATCAAGGTCATCGCCACCGGATCGTTTTTCTGTGCGCGCTTGGTCGCCTCGGCGAGCGCGGTGAGATATTGGCCCCGCTCGAAGGCGGCATAAGCGATGTCCGGCTCGTCTGCTTGTTTTGCGGGCGCGGGCGGCGGGCTTGCCGGCTGCGCGGCTGCCGGCAGCGACAGCACGAGTGCCGTCAGCGCCGCAGCGGTGATCCGCCGTTTCGGGCTCACGCCGCCGTCTCCAGCGAAGTGAGCGCGCGCATCGCGGCGGCGACGTTGCGTTCGGGCGCTGGCCAGACGAAATCACCAACGGCGATGAAATCGGCGCCCGCGGCCGCAAGCGGCCCCACCTCCTCGAGACCGGCCGCGTAGACGACACAAGGCACCTGGAACAGCTCCGCCCACCAGGTGACGCGCTCTTCGATGGCGTCGAAGCCGGGGCGATGACATTGCGCATCGGGCTCGCCGAACATCACATAATCGGCGCCTTGCTCGGCGGCGAGCATGGCTTCGTGGCGGCTTGCAAGCCCGCCGGCGCCGGCGATGCGCTCGGGCTTGAGGCGCTCCAGCGCCGCGCCAAACTTTTCGATGCCGGTCAAATGCGCGCCGTCGGCGCCGCCGCGCGCGACAAGCTCGGCGTGGCCGTCGAGGATTAGAGCTGCATCCCTGTCCTGTATGACGGGCGCCAGCGCCTTGATGCGGTTGATCAGCGTTCGTTCGTCCGCCGGCGCGAGGCGAAGCAGCACCGCGGCGACGTCGCCGGCTTCGAGGGCCGCGGCAAGCGGCGCGGCGAAGACCGCGGCATCCTCAACCGGCGGCGTCACCAGATAGAGGCGGGGAGCAGGACGCGGCGGGGCTTGTCGGTCTCGCTGAGCCATCATCCCCGGATGCTAGCGCAATCCGGCGGAAAGGTGACTGCCGTTACGCCGGCATTGGAATCGGCCCCATGTCCTTGGGCACCTTGTAGCCCTTCTGCACCGCCGGGCGCTTGGCGATCGCCTCATACCAGCGCCGCACGTTGGGGTATTGCTTCATATCGATGGTCTGCCACTCGAAGCGCGAGATCCACGGCCAGATGGCGATGTCGGCGACCGAATATTCGTCGGCGACGAATTCGCGGCCTTCGAGCCGGGTGTTGAGCACTTTGTAGAGCCGGTGCGCTTCCTTGAGATAGCGCTCCTCGGCGTAGGGCGCCTTGCCCTTGTTGTATTTCACGAAGTGATGCACCTGGCCGAGCATCGGCCCCGGGCCGCCCATCTGCCACATCAGCCACTCGATGGCGCGATAGCGGCGCTCGCCTTCCTTGGCGAGCAGTTTGCCGGTCTTGTCGGCGAGGTAGATGAGGATCGCGCCGGACTCCATGAGCGCAATGTTGGTGTCGTGATCGACGATCGCCGGGATACGGTTGTTCGGCGCGATCTTTAAAAACGACGGGGCGAACTGCTCATCCTTTGAAATGTCGATGGCGTGCACCTTGTAGGGCAGGCCCAGCTCCTCGAGCGCGATGGAAATCTTGCGGCCATTCGGCGTCGTCCAGGTATAGAGATCAATCAAGGCCTTGATCCTTTGCTGTCACGGGTCACGGAAACTGCCGGTTCCCCTAACGGAAAACCGGCGAGGTGGCTAGGCGCCGTGACGCATGGCCGCGGTGTCGGCAACAAAACAAATTTTCGCGAGGAGGAAACTGCGCTGCGGACGCAATCGTTGACGAGAAACCTCCGAGATGACGTCGATGCCCGTCGAAGCGGAAATCAAGCTGGAAATGCCGGCGGCAAGCGTTGCCAAGATCGCGCGCTCGCCGCTCCGGTCAAGGCCGACGGCAACGGGCGTCTCAGCGCAACGAATGGGAATGCGAAATCGACGGCAACCGGCCGGACTTCAAGAGTTTGCGCGGAACCCTCTCGGACCGCTTCATGGGGCGCGAGCAAGCCCAGATCGAACCGCTGCTCGACATGGCCAAACGCGCTCTGCGCGATTTTTGTGCAGAAAAGCCCTTCTGGAACTAGGCGGAACGCGAAGGTCTCCTCCGCGTTATCCGGCGACCCGATTGTCAGGAGGCGAACATGAAACTTTATGTCGTTGCCGCCGTGCTGGCGGCGTCTGCTGCGTTCGCGGCGAGCGCGCAGACCGTGATCGAGGAAAACGTGGGCCCGCCCGCCGCCGTCGTCGAGCCCGCGCAGCCCGACACGTCGGTGACGGTGCACGAGAATAACGGCATCTTCGGTTCGAAGACGAAGACCATCGAGACAACGGGGTCCGGCGATTGCCAGACCAAGACTGTGCACGAGGAAGACATCACCGGCTCGAAGACGGTGAAGAAGACGAACTGCGATTGAGCTAATCGCCGCAGTAAAAAAGGCCGCGTCATTGACGCGGCCTTTTTCGTTGACGTTTGGTTCGATTGGTCACGCCGCGGCCCTCTTCTCCAGGTCGGCCTTCCACTGGCCGAGCGCGGCGAGGCCGTTCATTTTGGCGCGGTGGGCGAAGGCGCGCTGCGCGGCAGCCACGTTCTCGCTCTTGCCGGCCCAGATCTTCTGCGGCGCGTGCTGCAAGGCGCGGCCGTAGGAGAAAGTGAGCTTCCACGGCAGGCTGCCGATCTTGTTCATAGCGTCGAGGTGGGCGGTTGCCTCCTCGTCGCTCTGCCCGCCGGAAAGAAAGGCGATGCCGGGCACCATGGCTGGCACGCAGATCTTAAGGACCGTCACCGTCTTCTCGGCGACTTCCTCGACCGAGGACCGCTTTGTGCACTTTTTGCCGGCGATGACCATATTCGGTTTCAGCACCATGCCTTCGAGCATCACGTGGGCGTCGAACAGTTCGTTAAACACGGTCTTGAGCACGCGCTCGGTGACGCTGAAGCAGTGATCGATGTCGTGGTCGCCATCCATCAGCACTTCCGGCTCGACGATCGGCACGATCTGCGCCGCCTGACACAGCGCGGCGTAGCGCGCGAGCGCATGCGCATTCGCCTTGATGCAGTTGTGGGTCGGGATACCCTTGCCGATATCGATCACCGCGCGCCATTTGGCGAAGCGCGCACCTTGCTCGTAATATTTCGGCAGGCGGTCGGCGAGCTTATCGAGGCCGACGGTCACGAGCTCACCGTTGGTCATTGGCAGCGGCTTGGTGCCTTCATCGACCTTAATGCCGGGGATCGAGCCCGCGCGCTTGATGAGTTCGACCAACGGCGTTCCGTCCTTGCCCTTCTGCCAGATGGTCTCGTCATAGAGGATGACGCCGGAGATGTGCTTCATGCCCTCGGCCGCGCGGAACAGCATCTCGCGATAATCGCGCCGGTTGTCGTCGGTCGACTCAACGCCGATGGCGTCGAAGCGCTTCTTGATGGTGCCGGAGGATTCGTCGGCGGCGAGAATGCCTTTGCCGGGCGCCACCATGGCTTCCGCGACTTTGTTCAGCTCAGCGAGATTCATCTTCCCCTCCATCGAACTCTCGTCGCGGACCTTAACATTTTTGCCGTCAGTTTTCCGCGCGCCTCCCGTTGCTAAGTTAACGCGCGGCAGCGCGCTATTTTATCCTCAGCACCTCGACGCCCGGCAAGGGCTTGCCTTCCAGCCATTCGAGGAAAGCGCCGCCGGCAGTAGAGACGTAAGTTAAACGGTCTGTGACACCGGCGATATTCAGCGCGGCAACGGTATCGCCGCCGCCGGCAACGGTAACAAGCTTGCCGGCGGCAGTGAGTTCCGCCGCGGCTTCCGCGACCTCCACGGTTCCATTATCGAAGGGCTCGATCTCAAAAGCGCCGAAAGGCCCGTTCCATAACAGCGTCTTGGTCCGCGCCAGCACAGAGACGACGTATTCGATGCTGCGCGGGCCGATATCGAGGATCATGTCGTTATCGCCGACATGGTCGATATCGACGACGCGCGAGACAACCCCTGGCACGAGCTTTCCCGCAACGACGGCGTCGACCGGCAGCACCAGTTCGCGCTTGGCGCGCTTGGCCTCGGCCATGATCTTCTGCGCAGTATCGACGAGATCGCGTTCGACCAGCGAGCGCCCAACCTTCTTGCCGAGCGCCATCAAAAAGGTATTGGCCATGGCGCCGCCGATGATCAGCACGTCGACGCGCGGCAGGAGATTGCCGAGCAGGTCGAGCTTGGTGGAGATCTTGGCGCCGCCGACGATCGCTGCGACCGGACGCGCTGGCTTGTCGAGAACCTTCTCGAAGGCCTCGAGCTCGGCCTGCAAGGTGCGTCCGGCGAAGGCCGGCAACACATGGGAAATGCCTTCGGTCGAGGCATGCGCGCGGTGCGAAACGGAAAAGGCATCGTTGACGAAAACGTCACCGAGCTTGGCGAGCTGGGCGACGAAGGCCGGATCGTTCTTCTCTTCGCCGGGGTGAAAGCGGGTGTTCTCGAGACAGAGGAAATCGCCCGGCTTCATCGCGGCGACCGCGCGCTCGGCAGCCTCACCGACGCAGTCGTCGACGAACTTGATCGGCCGCTTGAGCGTGTGCGCAAGTTCGGCGGCGACAGGTTTCAGCGAATCCTTCGTGTTGCGGCCCTTCGGCCGGCCAAAATGTGAGATCAGGATCACCTTGGCGCCCTTATCGGCGAGCTCAAGGATCGACGGCGCCATGCGCTCGATGCGCGTCGCGTCGGTCACGACGCCGTTCTCCACCGGCACGTTGAGGTCCGCGCGGACCAGCACGCGCTGGCCTTTCACGTCGGCGTGGTCAAGCGTGCGGAACGCAACCATTGGAGAGTTAAATGAGCTTACCCATCGCCACCGCGGTATCGGCCATGCGGTTGGAGAAGCCCCATTCGTTGTCGTACCAGCTCATCACGCGCACGAAGGTGCCGTCCATCACCTTGGTCTGGTCCATGTGGAAGATGGAGGAGTGCGGATCGTGGTTGAAGTCGCTGGAGACGTTGGGGGCGGTGGTGTAGGCGAGAATGCCCTTGAGCTGCTGTTCCGCGGCACGCTTGATGGCGCCGTTGATCTCGTCCTTGGTGGTCGCCTTCTTCGCCACGAACTTGAAGTCGATCACCGAAACGTTCGGCGTCGGCACGCGGATGGAGACGCCGTCGAGCTTGCCATTGAGTTCGGGCAGCACCAGGCCCACGGCCTTGGCGGCACCGGTCGAGGTCGTAATTATATTCAGCGCCGCGGCGCGCGCCCGGTAGAGATCCTTGTGATAGGTGTCGAGCGTCGGCTGGTCGCCGGTGTAGGAATGGATCGTGGTCATGAAGCCTTTGTCGATGCCGACGGCATCGTTGAGCACCTTGGCGACCGGGGCGAGGCAGTTGGTCGTGCACGAAGCGTTGGAGACGACCTTGTGATCTTTGGTCAGCTTGTCGTGATTGACGCCGTAGACGACGGTCAGGTCGGCACCGTCGGCCGGGGCGGAAATCAGCACGCGCTTGGCGCCGGCGGTCAGGTGCGCTGAGGCCCTGTCCTTGGCGGTGAAGAGGCCGGTGCACTCGAGCGCGATATCGACGCCGAGATCCTTCCACGGCAGCTTCGCGGGATCGCGCTCGGCCGTCACCTTGATGGCGCCGTTGCCGACGGAAATCGTGTCGCCCTTGACTGTGACTTCGCCAGGGAAGCGGCCGTGCACGCTGTCGTAGCGCAGCAGATGCGCGTTGGTTTCGACGGGCCCGAGATCGTTGATGCCGACGACCTCGATATCCTTGCGTCCGGCCTCGGCGATGGCGCGGAGAACATTGCGGCCGATGCGGCCGAACCCGTTGATGGCAACCCGAATAGTCATTGTCGCTCCCGGCTCACTCTACTGGCGGTCATCTGCGACATTCTATAGCGCGGCGATGACCGAAATGCCCGACTTTCTCCCCCAATATAGTTATCGATAGTTATCGGCGCTCCAGTTTGCTCAACGCCGCCGCGGCGACGGCCTCGGCGGTAATTCCGAAATGCTTGTAGAGGTCCTTGGAGGGGGCGCTGGCGCCGAAGGACGACATGCCGATAAAGCCGCCGTCGGCGCCGATGACAGCGTCCCAGCCCTGGCGCACCGCGGCCTCGACGCCGATCTTGACCTTCGCTTCGCCGATAACGGCGCGGCGCTTTGCTTCCGAGGCCTCCATCAACAGCTCGAAACAGGGCACCGAGACGACGCGCGCCGCTATGCCTTTGCCAGCGAGCAGCTTCTGCGCATCGACGGCGATTGAGACTTCCGAGCCGGTGGCGAACAGCGACACCTGCGCCTTGCCTTGCGCCGGGGAAATCTCGTAGCCGCCGGCTGCGCATTTATTGGCGGCGTCCATCGACTTGCGCAGTTGCGGGACATTCTGCCGCGTCAGCGCCAGCACGCTCGGCCTGTCCTTCGCTTGCAGCGCCAGCTGCCAGCACTCGATGGTTTCTACCGCGTCGCATGGACGAAAGACGAGCAGGTTGGGGATCGCGCGCAGCGCGGCGAGATGCTCGACCGGCTGATGCGTCGGTCCGTCCTCGCCGAGCCCGATCGAATCGTGCGTCATCACATGGATGACGCGCTGGCCCATCAGCGCCGCCAGGCGGATCGCCGGTCGCGCATAATCGGAGAAGACGAGGAACGTGCCGGAGTAGGGGATGATGCCGCCGTGCAGCGCCATGCCGTTCATCGCCGCGGCCATGCCATGCTCGCGCACGCCGTAATGGATGAAGCGGCCGGAATAGTCCGCCGCGTTCATCACCGTCATCGCTTTGGTCTTGGTGTTGTTGGAGCCGGTCAGGTCGGCCGAGCCGCCGACCATTTCCGGCGTCGCGGGGATGAGGCTCTCGAGCGCGAATTCGGAAGCCGAGCGCGTCGCGATGTCCTTCGGCGCGGCGCCGAGGGTTTCCTTTACCTTGCGCACGGCCTCGTCGAGCGCCTTCGGCAGATCGCCGGCAACGCGCCGCTCGAATTCGCCGCGCTTTGCCGCATCGAGCGCGGACAGCCGTTTCTTCCAGTCGGTGTGCGCCGTCCGCGAGCGCTGCCCGGCGGCACGCCAGGCGGAAAGAATAGCGGCGGGCACTTCGAACGGCGCGTGCGGCCAGCTAAGCTTTTCGCGCGCGCCCTTGACCTCATCGGCGCCGAGCGCCGAGCCGTGCGAGGAGGCCTTGCCGGCCTTGGTCGGCGCGCCGAAGCCGATGGTGGTCTTGCAGGCGATCATCACCGGCTTGTCGCTCGATTGCGCCTTGGTCAGCGCTGCGGCGATCGCCTCCGGGTCGTGGCCGTCGATCCGCGAGGCGTTCCAGCCGGCCGCCTCGAAGCGCTTGATCTGGTCGACACTATCGGTGAGCGCCAGCGAACCGTCGATGGAGATGCCGTTGTCGTCGAACAGCACGATCAGCCGGTTGAGCTTAAGGTGCCCGGCAAGCGCGATCGCCTCCTGGCTCACGCCCTCCATGAGGTCGCCGTCCGAGGTCAGCACATAGGTCTTGTGATCGACGATGGCGCCGAATTCTGCCGCCAGGTGCCGCTCGGCGATTGCCATGCCGACCGCATTGGCGAGCCCCTGCCCAAGGGGGCCGGTCGTCGTCTCGACGCCGGGCGTGATGAAATTCTCCGGATGCCCCGGCGTCTTCGACCCGAGCTGGCGGAAGCGCTTGATCTCCTCGAGCGTCACCGACGCGTAGCCGAGCAAATAGAGCAGGGCATAGATCAGCATCGAGCCGTGTCCGGCCGAGAGGACGAAGCGGTCGCGGTCGGGCCAGGCGGGATCGGCCGGGTCGAATTTGAGGAATTGCGTGAACAGGACGGTGGCGACGTCGGCCGCGCCCATCGGCAGTCCGGGATGGCCGGATTTTGCCTGCTCGACCGCATCCATCGCCAGCGCGCGGATGGCGTTTGCCAGCTCCGCATGCGCGACGGCAACCGGGGGCTCCGCGGGCGTCACGGCGAGCCTCGAGGCGTTTGCATTCATGAAAAGGGCCTGTTTGCCGCGGTGGATAGCATGTGACGCCCTTGAGTCAATGTGAGCGGCCGCTTCGGAAGAGGCGATGCACAGGCGCGAGAAAGGCGTGGGCAAGTGCCGCGCCGGGCGTTGACCGACTCATCGCGCAGCACGTAAGATTCACCGCTTAAATCTTTGCCGCGACAAGATTTTTCCGCGTTCCGGGCAAGGCGATGAGCGAGCAAAGCGACATCGATACCGCGGTCAAACGTCTGGCGCTGGCGCTCGATGCGCTCGACGCCGCGGTCGAGCGGCGCCAGCATGCCGATCGCAACGAGGAAGGGCTGGCGCAGCAACTCCAGTCGCTGGGTCTCGACCGCACGCGGCTTGCCGCCGCCCTCGACGGCGAAACCGCGCGCTCGCGCAAGCTCGAGGCGGTCAACCGCGAGATCGCGCAGCGCCTCGACACCGCCATCGCCTCGATCCAAGCGGTGCTCGATAATGACTGAAGTCACCGCCACCATCGCCGGCCGCCAGTTCCGCCTTGCTTGCGAGGACGGGCAGGAGGAACACCTGCAGGCGCTAGCGCATGATCTCGATCAGCGCATCATCGATCTGCGCGCCAAGTTCGGCGAGATCGGCGACACGCGCTTGACCGTCATGGCGGCGCTGACCATTGCCGACGAGGTCGGTGAAGCTATGCGCCGCATCCGCGCACTGGAAGAAGAGATCGGTGCACTCAACGAAGCGCGCGTCGCCTCTACCGACCGCGCCAAGGCGGCGTCCAGCGCCGTGGTGCACGCCTTCAATTCGGCCGCCGAGCGCATCGAGAGCATCACGCGCAGGCTCAATGCGACGACGCCCTCAGGCAACGGCGTCGCCATCGGCTGATCAGCGCTGCGCGGCCACCGCGCTATAGCGCGCGCCGTCATACTCGAACTCGCCGACGAGACAAATGCCGGCCTTCTCGTGCGCGCGCAGCGAAGCTTCGTTGTCGCTGCGGATGAACGTGACGGCGATGCGGCCGGGCAACCGCGCGCGCATGTCGGCGAACATCAGGCCGATGAGTCCCTTGCCGCGCTCGCTCGCGGCGACACAGACCGGTCCTTGTACGAAACAGTTGGTCGGTGGCGGAAACCTGGCGGCCATCGTCTGCACGATAGGGATGTGCATCTGCGCTTCAAGCGAGGTCGCCACCACATAACCGACCACGTGGCCGTCGCGACGGGCGACGACGAGCGGCATCTTCCGCATCGAGCGCTCGTACCACTCGGCCCCAAGCCGCACTGAGAGGCTACCGCCGTTCTCGACGAGGTTGACCTCCTGGAGCGCCAGGATGCCGGGAATATCGTCGGGCATAGCCAAGCCGATGTGATATTCGTTCGTCACTGGACAAAGCCGTCCCTGAGCGCGGTAACGCTAGCATTTGGCGCGAGTGGCGTCTTTCCAGCGTCGGTATTACATTGACCGTTGCGGGGCTGCGGGGTGCGTCAGGAGAACACATCCCCGGGGCCTTATCGATCCTTAAGGGAGCTGTCCCTGACCGGGCCCGTGGGCTCGGACATATGGCGCCCACCTACTTTCGTAGGGAACCCGGGATCGAATCTCCGACGGCTTTCGCGGCTCCGCACTTTCTTTTTGTCGTGGCCGGGCTTGTCCCGACCATCCACGTCCTGTTTGCTCCGCGAAAGAAAGGCGTGGATGCCCGGCACAAGGCCGGGCATGGCGGTCGGAATGTCGGAGCCCAATCCAAAAATCGCGCTGCGCGCGGCGGCGCTCACCTTACGCGACGCGCTGCCGGCGGCCGAGCGTAAGGCGGCCGCCGAGATAATCGCCGCGCGGCCGTTTCCCGTGCCGGTGAAAACGGGCGCAATCGTCTCCGGCCTTTTCCCGTTGAAAAGCGAGATCAATCCGATGCCGCTCATGCGCAAGCTCGCCGAAGCCGGCGCGCAGCTCGCGCTGCCGGTGATCGCCGGCCGCGGGCATCCGCTGATCATGCGCGCCTGGTCGTTCGGAGCGCCGCTCAAAGCCGGGCAGTGGGGCATTCGAGAGCCGACTGACGAGGCGTCAGAGGTCGCGCCCGACATCCTCATCGTGCCAATGGCCTGCTTCGACCGCGCCGGACATCGCATCGGCTACGGCGCCGGCTATTACGACATGACCATCCGCGCACTGCGCGCAAAAAAGCGCGTCACTGCCATCGGTATCGCTTTCGCGGCGCAGGAGATTCCACAAATTCCTGCGACGGAACGCGACGAGCGGCTCGATCTCGTGCTAACGGAAAAAGAGATCATCGATTTGCGCGGAAAGTAATTGAATGCGAATTCTCTTCGTCGGTGACGTGGTCGGCCGCTCAGGGCGTCTTGCCGTCGCCGACCTGCTGCCCAAACTGATCGCCGACTGGAAGCTCGATCTCGTCGTCGTCAACGGCGAGAACGCCGCCGGCGGCTTCGGCATCACCGAGCAAATCTACAACGAGCTGATCGATGCCGGCGCCGACGCCGTCACCCTGGGCAACCACTCCTGGGACCAGCGCGAGGCTTTGGTGTTCATCGAGCGCGCACCGCGCCTCGTCCGTCCCCTCAATTACCCCAAGGGCACGCCGGGTCGCGGCGCGGCGCTCATCGATACCAAGAACGGTCAACGCGCGCTCATCATCAACGCCATGGGTCGCATATTCATGGACCCGCTCGATGACCCTTTCGCCGCGGTCGAGCGCGAGCTCGACGCCTGCGCGCTCGGCGCCGCCGCCGATGCCATCGTCATCGACATGCATGCCGAGGCGACCAGCGAGAAGCAGGCTATGAGCTATTTCGCCGACGGCCGCGCGAGCCTCGTCGTCGGCACGCACACGCATGCGCCGACCGCCGACCACCGCATCCTGCCGGGCGGCACTGCTTTCGTCTCCGATGTCGGCATGACCGGCGATTTCGAATCCGTCATCGGCATGAACAAGGACGAACCGCTGACGCGCTTCCTGCGCAAAGTGCCCGGCGGCCGCTTTGAGCCGGCAGATGGGGCAGCAACGTTTTGTGGCCTCGCTGTCGAAACGGGTGACCGCGGTCTCGCCACCAAGGTCGCAGCGGTACGATTGGGCGGCGTGCTTGAAGAAGCCCGGCCCGCGTTCTGGCGTTAACCTCTTTCTCGTTGACCGCGACTCGCGGCGATGATTCGGTAAGCCTTAGATGATTCGCCGGCATGTGCTGGGTACGGCATTCCGAGACCACAGCACTGGCGGGCATGGGAATTCACGTCAATCGCAACCTGGCGCTGGAACTGCCGCCGGCTGTTGCGCCACCGATTGAACGGGAAACCGAGCGCGACATCCGCGCCGAGATCGCCGCGCAATTCATCCCCGATGGCGCCCGCGTCCTGCAGTTGGGCGGCGACCGCGGGTTGCAGACCCTGTTGCCGAACGGCTGCAGCTACAGCATCTGCGAGCTCTCCGGCGAATTCCCCACGCGCGCTGCGGCGGAAGCGGACGTCATCATCATGCTCGGCGCGCTGGAAACGGTCGCCGACGTCGAAACCTTGTTCACGCATCTGCGCTTCTGCAAGCGCGACGTGATCGTGAGCTATCACCCCCTCGATTTCAGCGGAAAAAAGAATGAAGCGCGCGAGCGCTCGGCGCGCGGCTTCGCCAATCATTTCGGCTTCTGCGACTTGACGCTGTTGTTCGACCGCTATGGCTTCCGCATCGAATGCACGGCGCCGATCGACGCCCAGCAGATGCTGATGCGGCTCACCCCGGCCGAGCGCCTGAGGCCCATCGCCTCATGCAGCGTTGCCGTCATCTCCGACAGCGATGCCGGCAATCTCGGCGACCGCCTCGGGTATCACATGATCAACGCCGCGTTGCCGGGCGCGGCCGACGTGCATCATCTTACATTCCGCGCGCTGGCGCAGGCGCGCGGCGCATACGACCTCGTCGTGCTCGGCACCGGCAACAGCCTGTTCCGGCCGCTGCTTTCCGACGAAGTGCTCGATGTCGTCTCGCGCGCCAAGGCGGCGATCGGCATCTTTGGTACGCAATACCGCGAGCTGGTCCCGCGCGCCGCGCTCGAGCGCCTTCTCGACCGGCTCGATACCTGGTTCGCGCGTCACGAGGACGACGTGCTGCGTTACGGCCGCGGACGCAAGAACGTCGTGCATCTCGGCGACTGGCTGATCGACCAGTTCCCGATGAACCGGCCGAGCCTCGACGAGCCGCTGCAAATCGACGATGAGGCGGCGGACGAGCTTGCGCTCGACCGCAGCATCCAGACGATCCAGCAGCACCGGCAGGTCTATTCCTCGCGGCTTGCGCCGCTGATCTGCGCGCTCACTTCCGCTGAGCTTGCCGCTTATGCCGACGAGCGCTCGGCGGACATGCCGGGCGTTGCCTCCGGCAAGTTCCGCAGCCTGCTGATCGATATTTTCGGTCGTTCTTTCCCGGAGAAGAAGTTCTTCATGGTCGACCGCGACGCGGTCGTCCGCTACAAGGCGCGCGTCCACCGCAACGTCGGGCAGGTGCGCGAGCGCATCGACACGGTGCTGCGTAACGTCGCCATGGCCGCGGTCTGATATTTCCTTTTCCCTGCCGCGCGCCTATATAGCCGCCTGAATTTCCTGACCGCAGTAATTCGTCATGGCCGGCCACTCACAATTCAAGAACATCATGCACAAGAAAGGGCGCGCGGATAAAGCGCGTTCTAAGCTGTTCTCCAAGCTGGCGCGCGAAATCACCGTATCGGCCAAGCTCGGCCTGCCCGACCCCGCCTTCAATCCGCGTCTGCGCGCGGCGATCCTCGCCGCCAAGGCCGAGAACATGCCCAAGGACAATATCGAGCGCGCCATCAAGAAGAGCCAGGGCGGCGACACCGAGAGTTACGACCAGATTCGTTATGAGGGTTACGGGCCGGGCGGCGTCGCCGTCATCGTCGAAGCGCTGACCGACAACCGCAACCGTACCGCCGGCGAGGTGCGCGCGATCTTTACCAAGAACGGCGGCAACCTCGCGGAAACCGGCGCGGTCTCCTTCATGTTCAGCCATGTCGGTGCGGTCGAATACGACGCCAAGGCGGCGAGCGCCGACGCCATGCTCGAGGCGGCGATCGACGCCGGCGCGGAAGACGTCGTCTCCGGTGAGGACGGCCACCAGATTTTCACGACGCCGGACACGCTCAACGAGGTCGCCAAGGCGCTGGAGGGGAAGTTCGGCGAGCCGCGCAAGGCCGAGCTGTTGTGGAAGCCGCAGAACACGGTGGCGCTCGACGACGAGGCCGGCGAGAAGATGCTCAAGCTCATCGAGTCGCTCGACGATAGCGACGACGTGCAGAACGTCTACGCCAACTTCGAAGTGTCGGACGCGCTGGTGCAGAAGATGAGCGCGTAGGGCCTCGGCCCGTCTCTCGTTGACGTCGTTTTTTCTTGACGGCCGAAGCTGACGGGTTCACGGCAAGCCGTCGCTCGTTTGCGCTCAAGCGATCCGGTGCGCCATGGAAGCTAAGCCCGCCACCCCGTCCCCTCCGCCGATGCTCGCGGCCGACCTGCTGCAGCATCACGTTGCCGACAACGTCGAGTTCCTCAACACACTGCCGGACGAGGAGGCCGCCGCCCTCATCGCCCGGCTGCCTATCGAGCGCGCGGTCGAGATCCTCGACCAGCCGGAATTCTACCGCGCGCCCGAGATCATCGAGCTTTTGCCGCCGGAACGCGCCGCGGCGCTTTTGACCGGCATGGCGGACGACCGCGCCGCCGACGTCATCCATTTGCTCGAGAACCCGGCCGCCCTGCTCGCCCGCCTCGCTCCCGAAACCAAGGCCTCGATCGAGCGGCTCCTGGTCTACCCCCCGGACACCGCCGGCAGCCTGATGACCACCGAGTTCGTCAGCGTGCCGTCGAGTTGGACCGTCGAGCAGACGCTGCAGCACGTGCGTCAGGTCGAGCGCACGCGCGAAACCATCTACGCCATCTATGTCCTCGACCCGCAGACCAAGCGGCTTGTGCATTCGGTGCCGCTGCGGCGCCTCATTTCCGCGGCCCCCGACGCCCCGATCCTGTCGGCGGCGCGGCCCTATGCGCCGATCACCACCTCGCCGCTGACCGACCGCGAAGAAGTCGCCCGGCTGTTCCGCAAATACGATCTCCTCGCAGTGCCGGTCGTCGATAATGCCGGCCGCGTGCTCGGCATCGTCACCGTCGATGATGCGATCGACGCCATGCTCGCGGAAAGCACCGAGGACGTGCAGAAGTTCGGTGGCGTCGGCGCCATCGCGACGCCGTACCTGCAGATCGACTTCGGGCAGATGATCGGCAAGCGCGCCGGCTGGCTGTGCGTGCTGTTCCTGAGCGAGATGCTCACCGCGAGCGCCATGCAGCATTTCGAATCGGAGCTTGAGCAGGCTTTGGTGCTGACGTTGTTTATTCCGCTGATCATGAGCTCCGGCGGCAATTCAGGCTCGCAGGCGACCTCGCTGTTGATACGCGCGCTCGCGCTCGGCGAGCTGCACCTCGGCGATTGGTGGCGCGTCGCGCTGCGCGAGTTGCCGATGGGCATCGCGCTTGGCGCCATCCTCGGCGTCATCGGCGTCGTCCGCATCGCGATGTGGCAAAAGCTCGGTCTCTACGACTACGGCGAGCACTGGGTGCTGGTCGCCCTGACGGTGGGGGCGACGCTCATCGGCATCGTCACTTTCGGCTCGCTCAGCGGCTCGATGCTGCCCTTCGTGCTGCAGCGCTTCGGCCTCGACCCGGCCAGCGCCTCGGCGCCGTTCGTCGCCACGCTGGTCGACGTGACCGGGCTCGTCATTTATTTCACCGTCGCCCTCATCATCCTGCACGGCACGCTGCTTTAGTGCGCCGTCATCGATAGGCGTCGAGGAAATTCGGCACCGCGATCCAGTCCATCATGGCGCCGTCGTCCTGCAGCAATTCGTGCATGCGGCGGTCTTCCTCGGTCTTGAGGTTGACGCCCATGTGGGTGCCGAGCTTGCGGCTGTGCATCACTATGGTGTTGCCGATCGGCTGGCGGTCTGCATTGTACGCCTTGAGCGCGGTATCGATGTCGTCGTGGTCGCGCAGTGCTTTGGCCAGCGCCTGCGCGTCGCCCCCGGCCTTGGAAACGCCGAAACCCATGTGCGGGCGCGCATTGGCGGCAGCATCGCCGACCATGGCGACGCGGCCGAAGACGATCTGCGGCGCGGTGAAATCGTAGATCGGCGTCACGAACGGCTGTTTGATCGCCATTACCGCGTCGAGCATCACCTCGGGCATGATCTCGCGCGCGTCTTTGTGCATTTGCGCGATCAGGTCCTTGCGGATCAGCGGCGGCGGCACCGTGAATTCGTGCTGCCGCCCGTTCTCGTCGACGTTCATCTCGCGCAGGCGTGCGGCATCGGCCACGCGATACCAGATGAAATTGAATCGGCGCTTGCCGGGGGTGAGATCGTCGTTGAAGCCGGCGATCGGGTAGGTGATCACCTCCTGCCGTGGCGGCAGGTAAAATGTGAAATACGGGAAGATTTCCTTGCGCACCTTCTTCGACAGCTCGGCTTCCGATGGCGCGCCGCGCCAGATGTAATAGCCGGCGTAAATCGGCTGCAGCTCGAGAGCGACTTGCGCGCGCACGCCGGAGCGTATGCCGTCGCCGCCGACGAGAATATCGGCGTCGACGACGCGGCCGCCGTTGAAATGCACGCGCACGCCGCTGCCGGTCTGCTCGAGGCGCTCGAAGGCCCAGCCGAGGTGATAACGGGACTCGTCGATCGTGTTGCGTAACAGCCCTTGCAGCCGGTCCCAGGAGGTCAGCACTTGCGGCAGATAGCGCTCGTCCTTGATGCGGCCTTGCCGGTCGAGGGCGATGCGGCGCGATACCTCAATGCCGAGATTGTCGGTTCCTGCGCCGCTTGCCGTCAGCGCCTCGAGGAGTTCGGGGTGAGTGGTGATGCCGGCGCCGCGGCCAACCAGTTCCACTGTCGAGCGCTCGTAGACGTCTGCCTCCCAGCCGATTCGGCGCAGAAACGCGGCGGTAAACAGCCCCGACATCGAGCCGCCGATTATGGCAGCGCGCTTTTTTCGACTGGCAGAACCCGGCATTTCAGAAGTAACAAAAGCATTGCCGAAATGCCGCGTAAATGCGGTTTTTCGGTTGGGCAAAGGCGCCTCTAGCGACCTATGCGCGCCCGATGGGCAGGGCTATCAACGGGTCCATGGCTGCCCAAGCGATTCGCATTCTCGGCATCGACCCGGGCCTCCGCCGCACGGGCTGGGGGCTGATCGAGAGCGACGGCAATCGGCTGATTTATGTCGCCTGCGGCTCGGTGGAAACGCGCGAAGCCGACGATCTCGGGGCACGGCTGGTGGTGTTGCATGACGGGCTGTCGCGCGTGATCGCGGAATTTGCCCCCGCGGAAGCCGCGGTTGAGGCGACTTTCGTCAACGCCAATGCCACGGCGACCCTCAAGCTTGGCCAGGCCCGCGGCATCGCCATGCTGGTGCCGGCCAAAGCCGGCCTCGCCGTCGCCGAATACGCGCCCAACGTGGTGAAAAAGACGGTGGTCGGCGCCGGACATGGCGAGAAGGCGCAGATCCGCATGATGGTCGGCGTGCTGCTGCCTAGGGCGCATCCGCAGAGCGAGGACGCCGCCGATGCGCTGGCCATCGCCATCTGCCACGCGCATCATCGAAGCCCGATTGCGCTGAAGGTCGCGGCACAATGATCGGCAAGCTCAAGGGCATCGTCGATAGCTACGGCGCCGACTACGTCATCCTCGACGTCAACGGCGTCGGCTATCAGGTGCACGGCTCGGCGCGCACCTTGTCGGCGCTGCCGCGGCCGGGCGAGCCCACGACGTTGTCCATCGAGACGCATGTGCGCGAGGACCAGATCAAGCTCTACGGTTTTCAGACCGACATCGAGCGCGAATGGTTCCGGCTGCTGCAGACGGTGCAAGGGGTCGGCGCCAAAGTCGCGCTCTCCGTGCTCGGCACGCTGGAAGCTTCCGAGCTTGCGACAGCGATCGCCATGCGCGACAAGGCTGCGGTCGCCCGATCGCCCGGCGTCGGGCCGAAGGTCGCCGAGCGCATCGTCACCGAATTGAAAGACAAGGCGCCGGAGTTCGCGGCCATCGACCCGGCCGTCGCGCAACTGACCGGCGCGCTCGAGGAAATGCGCGCGCCGCGTCCGGTCAGCGAGGCCGTTTCCGCGCTGGTCAATCTCGGCTATGGCCAGCCGCAGGCCACCGCCGCTATTGCCGCCGCCGCGCGTAACGCCGGGGAGGGCGCCGACACGGCGACGCTGATTCGGCAGGGGCTTAAAGAGCTTGCGAAATAGCGCGAGTATCCGATGGCGCTGAGCAAAAAGGACAAGGACTTGATTGCCGCTGCAACCAAAGCCATCGCGTCGCGCTATCGCAACGACTGGCAGGAGGTCGGCGCCGCCTTGCGCACGCGCGACGGCCGTGTCGTTACCGGCGTCAATCTCGACGCCTATGTCGGGCGTGGCGCGGTCTGCGCCGAAGCGGTCGCCATCGGCCGCGCGCTCACCGAGAACGGCGACAAGGGCATCGAGGCAATCGTCGCCGTGCGCCATCCCAAGCCCGGAGAGAAGGGCGACATCGCCGTGGTCAGCCCCTGCGGCGCCTGCCGCGAGCTGATCCACGATTACGACGCCAAGGCAAAGGTGATCGTGCCCGGCGGCAAGGCGCCGAAAGTGGCGACGATCGGGGAACTGCTGCCGAACAAATACCGGCGGGGCGTGTCATGACCACCAACCCGCGTCTCATGGCTGCCGACGGCCGCGACGATGACATGGACGCGAGTTTGCGCCCGCGGCGGCTTGCCGACTTCATCGGCCAGGAGCAGGCGCGCGCCAACCTCAAGGTCTTCATCGACGCCGCGCGCGCGCGTAAGGAAGCGCTCGACCACGTGCTGTTTGTCGGTCCGCCAGGCTTGGGCAAGACCACGCTGGCGCAGATCGTCGCCCGCGAGCTCGGCGTCAACTTCCGCGCCACCTCCGGCCCGGTGATCGCCAAGGCCGGCGACCTCGCCGCGCTGCTCACGAACTTGGAGCCGCGCGACGTGCTGTTTATCGACGAGATCCACCGCCTCAACCCGGCGGTTGAGGAAATCCTCTATCCGGCGATGGAGGACTTCCAGCTCGATCTCATCATCGGCGAAGGCCCGGCGGCGCGCTCGGTGAAGATCGATCTTGCGCCTTTTACGCTGATCGGCGCGACGACGCGCGCCGGCCTGCTCACCAACCCGCTGCGCGACCGCTTCGGCATTCCGGTGCGGCTCGACTTTTATTCGGAACGTGAGCTCGAGGAGATCGTCAACCGCGGCGCCCGCGTGCTGGGCCTAAGCATCACGCCGGATGGCGCCAACGAGATTGCCCGCCGCGCCCGCGGCACGCCGCGCATCGCCGGGCGGCTGCTGCGCCGCGTGCGCGATTTTGCCCATGTCGACGGCGGCAAGACCATCGACCGCAAGGTTGCCGACAGCGCCCTGCGCGAACTCGAGGTCGATACCACCGGCCTCGATGCCATGGACCGGCGTTACCTCGCCACGATCGCCAACAGCTACGGTGGCGGCCCAGTCGGCGTCGATACGCTCGCCGCGGCGCTCTCCGAACCGCGCGACGCCATCGAGGACATCATCGAGCCGTTCCTGATCCAGAAGGGCTTCATCCAGCGCACCCCGCGTGGCCGTCTGCTCACGTCGCATGCCTTCAAGCATCTCGGCCTGCCGGAACCGAAACGCGACGCATCGCAATTCGGATTATTCGCCGACGAGGAGTAGCGTTCGTGACCGCGCATCTCGACGGCGTCATCACCGGCGGCAAGCACCATCAGCAGGTGCGGGTATATTACGAGGACACGGATTTCTCCGGCATCGTCTATCACGCCAGCTATCTGCGCTTCATGGAGCGGGGGCGCACAAATTACCTGCGGCTAATCGGCGCCGATCACCGCGCGCTGTTCGAGGCGGCGGAAAAAGAGGCGCCCGGCTTCTCCTTCGTCGTGCGACACATGGATATCCACTTCAACAAGCCGGCGCATATGGACGACGTGCTCGACATCGTCACCACGCCCAAGGACGTCAAGGGCGCCTCCGTCGTGCTCAATCAACAGGTCATGCGCGGGCAGGACGTGATCGTCGAGGCCGACGTGCAGGTTGCCTTTGTCTCCGGCGGCAAGGCCAAGCCGATTCCGAAGCCGCTGCGCATCGCCATGAAGGCCGATCAGGAAGCGGGTGGGCCGGCCTGAGGCGTTGCCCTATATTGTGGGCATGGCGGAACAGAGCTTCGCACTCTTCGACACGGCACTCGCCGTTTGCGGCATCGTCTGGACTGCGCGCGGCATCGCCGGCGTGCAGCTGCCGGAAGCAAACGAGCACGCTGCGCGCGTGCGCATGGAAAAACGCCATCCGCACGCGCGCGAGGCACGGCCGCCGATAAAGGTGCAACAGACAATCGACCGCATCATTGCCCTGCTGCGCGGCGAGGCTGCCGAGTTCGACGACGTCGCCGTCGACGACGACGGCGTTCCCGAATTCGATCGCAAGGTCCACGCCATCGCCCGCAGCATCCCGCACGGCAAGACCATGACTTATGGAGCGATCGCTGAGCGGCTCGGCGACAAGGCGCTGGCGCGCGATGTCGGCCAGGCGCTCGGCCATAACCGCACCCCGCTGATCGTGCCCTGCCATCGCGTGCTCGCGGCCGACGGCAAGCCCGGCGGCTTTTCCGGCACCGGCGGCGTCGCCACCAAACTGCGGCTGCTGTCGATCGAAGGCGCCCAGCCGGGCGGGCCGACTTTGTTCGATCGCCTGCCGCTCGCGCTGCGCCATTAGCATCGAGTTCGCGCTGCCATCGACGCCGCCGCCGGACTCATGTTAATGGCCTTCACATGAGTTGGGGCAGACGCCATCACCCGCGCGGCTATCATCACGGCAATCTGAAAGAGGCCCTGGTGCGCGCCGCGCTCGAGCTGATCGCCGAGAAGGGCCCGGCCGGCTTTACCTTTGCCGATGCTGCGCGCTGGGCCGGCGTGTCGCCCGCGGCACCCTACCGGCATTTCCGCGACCGCGACGCGTTGCTTGCCGATGTCGCGCGGCGCGGCTTCGAGGAGTTCACGACCGCGCTGAACAAAGCCTGGGATGACGGGCGCCCTGACACGATGACCGCCTTCGATCGGCTCGGCCGCGCTTATCTCGCCTTCGCCAAGGCGGAGCCCGCCTACTACTCGGCGATGTTCGAGGCTGGCGTGGCGCTCGACGCCGATCCGCAACTGCGCGAGGTGAGTGAGCGCGCTTTCGCGGTGCTGCGCGCCGCGGCGGAAAGACTGGTGGCGCAGATTCCGGCCGGCAGCCGGCCGCCTCCGCTGATGGTGGCGCTGCATGTGTGGTCGATGACCCACGGCGTCGCTTCGCTGTTTGGCCGCGGCGATGCCGCCCGCCGCACCTTGCCGATGCCACCGGAGGAGCTCTTGGAAGCCGCCATGCTGATCTACCTCCGCGGCCTCGGCCTGTCGGCAACGACGGCCCGCTGAACCAAAAACCGCGGCCGATCGCCTTGCGTTGTCGCTGTCAATCCCAATGTGAAGGGTCGTGACATTCAACCCAGCCGCTCTTATCCATGTAAATGTTATTTACATTCACACGCGAGGCCCACAATGCCAATCACCGCAAGGCTTGATGAGTTCGGCAAACCCGCTTGGATCGCGCTGGTCATCCTCGGGTTCATGGCCTGGTGGCCGCTTGGTCTGGCAATCCTCGCCTTCACCATCGGGAGCGGAAGAATGGGATGCGGATGGCATGGCCACTACGGCCGCTGGGAAAACCGGCAGGATCATTGGCAGCACAAGATGGAGCGCATGCAGCGCAAGATGGAGTGGATGCGCTCGCGCATGAGCGGCACGCCGTGGCGCGGCCCCTCGAGCGGCAATGCCGCCTTCGACGAATATCGCAACGAAACCTTGAAGCGCCTCGAAGAGGAGCAGCGTGAATTCCGCGCCTTCCTCGAGCGCTTACGCTTCGCCAAGGACAAGACCGAGTTCGACCAGTTCATGGCCGAACGCCGCGACGGCCCTACGGCCGAACCTCCCCCGCAGCAGAACTGAAGCGGTCTGCCCGCGGATAAAGCCGCCCGCTCTCCCCGAAGCGGGCGGTTTTTCCTTGCCTCTGGCGGCTAACGCTTCCTTAACGATAATCGGCGCTGTTAGGCGGGCCTAATGCCGGGCAACGGCCCTAGTTTGGCCAAGTTTGACGGGGATTTCGTGAAACGGGCGGTGGCGGGACGTTCGCTTTTTGTGGAACAAGACGCATTCGGCTGAGCGCGGGAGCGGTGTCGCCCGGCCGCGGGACCGGCTAGCGAAAAGGACGCGCCCATGAATCCTACCGACGTGGCACAGTCGGTGCTCCCGGTCACCTCTGAGATATCGCTGTTCACGCTGTTCTGGCACGCCGCCTGGATCGTCAAGGCGGTGATGATCGGGCTTCTTATTTGCTCGGTCTGGGTCTGGGCCATCGCCATCGACAAGACGGTACTGTACGCGCGCACCCGCCGCGCCATGGACCGTTTCGAGCAGGCGTTCTGGTCGGGCCAGTCGCTGGAGGAGCTTTACCGCTCGCTCTCCTCGAAGCCGAGCGACTCCATGGCGGCGCTGTTTGTGGCGGCGATGCGCGAATGGAAGCGCAGTTTCGAGGGCGGGGCGCGCTCCTTCGCCGGCCTGCAGATGCGCATCGACAAGGTCATGGAAGTGACAATCGCCCGCGAGGTCGAGCGGCTGGAAAAACGGCTCCTGGTGCTGGCGACCGTCGGCTCGGCCGGCCCCTTCGTCGGCCTGTTCGGCACGGTTTGGGGAATTATGACGAGTTTTCAGTCGATTGCCGCCTCGAAGAACACGTCGTTAGCGGTTGTGGCGCCGGGCATCGCAGAGGCGCTATTTGCAACGGCGATCGGCCTTGTCGCCGCCATACCGGCGACCATTTTCTACAATAAGTTCGCGGCCGAGGTGAACAAGCAGGCCCAGCGGCTGGAGGGCTTTGCCGATGAATTTTCCGCGATCCTGTCGCGGCAGATCGACGAGCGTGGGTAGCGCATGATCGTGCGCAACGGGTAAGGAAACGTCGAGATGGCGGCTAACGCCGGCACACCGGTCCTCGGGCGCAGGAAGCATCACCGCCGCAAGGTGATGAGCGAGATCAACGTCACGCCGATGGTCGACGTGATGCTGGTGTTGTTGATCATCTTCATGGTGTCGGCGCCGCTCTTGACCGTGGGCGTGCCCATCGACCTGCCGACAAGCCAGGCCAAAAGCCTCGAGCAGGACAGCAAGCCGCTGACCATCTCGGTCAACGAGGCAGGCGAGATCTACCTTCAGGAATCCGAAGTCGCGATCGATGACCTTCTGCCAAAGCTGCAGGCGGTCGCCGAGGCGCAGGGTGGCACCGAGGCGCGCATCTACGTGCGCGGCGACAAGAAGGTCGATTACGGGACGATGATGAAGGTGATGGGGCGTCTGTCGGCTGCTGGCTTCCATAAGGTCGCCTTGGTGACCGAGTTCGAGCAGGGCTCGAAATGATGCAGTTCCGCTCGGCCACCGTGATTTCAGGATGCGCCCACGCGGCGGTGCTGCTGTGGGCGCTGGTCTCGTTCTCCTCGCGGGCGATCGAAGCACCGCCGGTTGACTCGCTTCCCGTCGACCTCATCAGCGACAAGGATTTTTCCGAGATTACCAAGGGCGTCAAGGAAGCGCCGAAGCTGGAAAAACCGAAACCGCTGGTGCAAAAGATCGACGCGCCAAAGCCGGTCGACGAACCGGCGCCGAAGCTGACCGAGAAGCAGGAAATCAAGCCGACGCAGCAAAAGTCGCAGCCGCCGCAGCCCAAGCCCGACCCGATCGCCGACAAGCTGAAGAAACTCGACGACAAGCCGCAGGAGGTCGCCAAAAACGAACCGATGCCGCCGAGGCGTCCGCCGCCGAAGCCGCAGCCTAAATTCAATGCCGAGAAGATCGCCGCCCTGCTCGACAAGCGCGACCCGCAGAGCCGGGCGGCGGCCGGCGCCGAACTCAACGACAAGCCGGGGCTCGGCACCGGCATGGGCACGGCGGCGCAGCTTTCGCAGTCGGAGATCGACGCGCTGCGGCAGCGGCTGATGGCTTTGTGGAATCCGCCGGTCGGCAGCCAGGACGCCGCGCAGGGCCAAGTCACCATCCGCATCCGCCTCAGGCGCGACGGCACGCTCGCGGTAGGCCCGCAGGTCTTGACCAGCGGAAACGGCGCGCAATTTGACGCGATGCGCGACAGCGCGGTGCGCGCGGTCTTCGTCGGCCAGCCCTACACCATGCTGCGCCCTGAGCATTACGACATCTGGAAGGAAATCGACTTCACCTTCGATACGCGCCAGATGTTCCAGGATCTCCCGGCAAGGTAGCGCCATTCCGTGAATGCGAATTCCAATCTCACGCTGAGTCGTCGCCGCCTGCTGCTTGGAGCCGGCGCGGGCGCCGTAGCCGCGCTCTCCTCGCGACCCGCTGCGGCGGTGGTCAGCGTCGACATCAATCAGGGCAACGTGCGGCCGATGCCGATCGCGCTGCCCGATTTCGTGGCCGGCACGGCAACGGAGCTCGACGTCGCCCATAACGTCACCGGCATCATCAGCAACAACCTGCAGCGCAGCGGCCTGTTCGCGCCGATCAATCCGCAGGCCTTCGTCGAGAAGATATCCAACAGCGACGCCGTGCCGCGGTTTCAGGACTGGCGCGTGATCAACGCGCAGGCGCTGGTCACCGGCCGCATTAGCCGGCAGAGCGACGGGCGGCTGCGCGCGGAATTCCGCCTTTGGGACGTGTTCGCCGGACAACAGCTCGCCGGCCAGCAATATTTCACCGCGCCCGACAACTGGCGGCGCATCGGCCACATCATATCCGACGCGATCTACGAGCGGCTCACCGGCGAGAAGGGCTACTTCGACAGCCGCGTGGTCTTCGTCGACGAAACCGGACCGAAACAGCAGCGCGTCAAGCGGCTCGCCCTCATGGATCAAGACGGCGCCAACGTGCGCTACTTGACGCGCGGCGACGAACTGGTGCTGACGCCGCGGTTTAATCCATCGACGCAGGAAATCACCTACATGGCCTACGGCCAGGGCGAACCGCGCGTGTATCTGCTCAACATCGAAACCGGCCAGCGCGAGATCGTCGGCAACTTTCCCGGCATGACGTTTGCGCCAAGGTTTTCGCCGGACGGCCAGCGCGTGATCATGAGCTTGCAGCAGGGCGGCAATTCCAACCTGTTCGTGATGGATCTGCGCTCGAAACAGACCACGCGCCTGACCGACGCGCCAGCGATCGACACCTCGCCATGCTATTCGCCGGACGGCAGCCAGATCTGCTTCGAGAGCGACCGCGGAGGCTCGCAGCAGATCTATGTCATGTCGGCGAGCGGCGGGCCGGCCAAGCGCATCAGCTTCGGCGAGGGACTGCATTCGACGCCGGTATGGTCGCCGCGCGGCGACTACATCGCCTTCACCGGACAGCTCCACGGCGACTTTTCCATCGGCGTGCTCAAACCGGACGGTTCCGGCGAGCGCATCCTCACCGAAGGCTTCCATAACGAAGGCCCGACCTTCGCGCCGAACGGTCGCGTCATCATGTTCTTCCGCGACATCGGTCCGGGGCCGAGCCTGTTCACCATCGACATCACCGGCCGCAACGAACTCAAAGTGGTGACGCCGAGCTATGCCTCGGACCCGGCGTGGTCGCCGCTACTGTCCTAAGCGGCGCATCAGGCGATTGGTTCGGCGAGTGAATGCCTCTGGCACGAGCGGTGCGGCGACGCGAAGCTCGCCTTACTTTTACCGGCTTTTAACCATCACAAACGGTTTCTGCGGTTCCGCGAAGTTTAGCGGAGCCGTGCAAGGCCTCGTCAAGGTTGACGGAACGTTCGTTTAACGAACCGGCTGCTAGATCATAGTCGCGCGCATGATTTCCGGATCGGGCGCCTCGCAACCATTCACTGCGTGAGAGTAAGAGTGGAGGCTCTGCAATGACGAACGCCAAGAAGCTCATCCGTGCGGCTGGAATGGCGGCTCTCCTCGTCGCCGCGCTCGGCATGTCGGCCTGCGCCAACAAGGCCAATGAAGCGCAAGCCAACGCCGGCGCGCAGGCAGCCCCCGGCAGCCAGCAGGATTTCGTCGTCAATGTCGGCGACCGCGTCTGGTTCGAGACCGACTCCTCGGAGCTCACGGCCAAGTCGCGGGCAACGCTCGACAAGCAGGCGCAGTGGCTTAACAACTACAGCCAGTACGGCCAGTTCACCATCGAGGGCCACGCTGACGAGCGCGGTACGCGCGAGTACAACCTCGCCCTCGGCGCTCGCCGCGCCCAAGCGGTGCGCGACTATCTCGTCTCCCGCGGCGTTGCCGCCAACCGCATGCACACGATTTCCTACGGCAAGGAACGTCCGGTCGCGGTCTGCGACGACATCTCCTGCTGGGCGCAGAACCGCCGCGCCGTCACGGTGCTCAACGCAAGTTCGTAACCTTGTGAGATCCCTCGGACGCTGTCATGGCCGGGCTTGTCCCGGCCATGACGTTTTAGGATTCCACTCAGGCGAGCGCCCAAACGCGAGCAAAATCGCAGTCACAATTTCGACTTAGCTGCAGCTATGCTAGCAATATTGGGGACTTAACCGCCGCTTTATTCGCCGGCAGACGATCAGCAGCCGCAACATGACGCGCTCACGCACTCGCACCGTTCCGCTCGCCGCGCTCGCCCTTATGCTCATGGCCGGTGCTGCCGTTGCGCAGGAGCGCTCCGGCAACTTCTTCGGCAACATCTTCAACCGCGACCAGCAGTCGTCCTCGCAACAGGCGCCGGCACCGGAGACGACGCAAGCGGCCCCGGCGGGACCCGTCGACAGCAACGATGTCGGCGTGCGCATCGACCGCATCGAGCACGCGCTGCGCGAGCTCACCGGCACCGTCGAGCAGTTACAGTATCAGAACCAGCAATTGCAGATGCAGCTCAAGCGCATGCAGGACGATACCGAATATCGCTTCCAGCAGCTTGGCTCCAAGGGTCCGCCGCCGGCTGCCGGCGCGGCACCGCGCGCGATGGCCCCGCAGATGCCGGCGCAGCCGATGAACGCGCCGGCGCAGCCCGCCGACACCGGCCGCCGTTCCGATGCCTTCGATCCGGCGCTGCATCCGAACGCGCCGGGCCAAGCGCATGTGCTCGGCACCCAGACGGTGATGGCCCCTGCCGCAGGCGATGCCGTTACGGCGCCGCCGGTCGGCGCGCCCGGCGGCCGCGAAGCCGGCGCGCCGCTCGACCTCACCACCTTGTCTGGAAATCCCAATCCGCCGCCGAGCGCGGTGGTTGCGGGGCCGCCAAGCGCGGCAGTCGCCGGACAGCCACCGGGCGGCGAGCAACTGCCGCCGCCGCGCAATGGGCCCGCCGGCACCGTCGGCAACGTGCAGCTCGCCACCTTGCCGCCGAGCGCGTCGCCCAAGGATGAATACGAGCTTGCCTACGGCTACGTGCTGCACAAGGACTATGGGCTCGCCGAGCAAGCCTTCCGCGATTTCGTGCGCAAATATCCGAGCGAGAAGCTCGTTGGCGATGCGCAATACTGGATGGGCGAAGCCGAGTTCCAGCAGCAGCATTACCGCGACGCCGCCGAATCCTTCCTTGCCGTTTCCACCAAGTATGAAAGCTCGGGCAAGGCTCCTGACGCGCTGTTGCGGCTCGGCCAATCGCTTGCCGCGCTGAAGCAAAAGGAGGCAGCCTGCGCCACCTTGGCCGAAGTCGGTCGCAAATATCCGCATGCCTCGGTCGGCGTGAAGCGCGGCGTCGCCCAGGAACAGAAGCGTACGCACTGCTGATACTGATGTGCCGGACATCGCAGCCAGTGTTCGGAACCATTTGATGTCGACGCCAAAAGCCAATCCTGTCTCCGCCGCCGAAGCCAAAGAGCTTTTCGCCAAGCTTGAGCATCTGCCGGTGCTGGTGCTGGCGGTGTCCGGTGGCCCCGATTCGACGGCGTTGTTGTGGCTTGCCGCGCGTTGGCGCAAATCGCTGAAGAAAAAGCCTGAGCTCATTGCCGTCACCGTCGACCACGGCTTGCGGCCCGAAGCGGCGCGCGAGGCGGCAGCAGCGAAGAAGCTCGCTAAATCGCTCGGCGTTGAGCACCGCACCGTGGTGTGGAAAGGCATGAAGCCGAAGACCGGCCTGCAGCAGGCGGCGCGGGCTGCGCGTTATTCGCTCTTGGCGCAGGCGGCGGAAAAGGCGGGCGCCGCTTACATCCTCACCGCGCATACGCTCGACGATCAGGCCGAGACCGTGCTGATCCGCATGAGCCGCGGCAGCGGCCTCACTGGGCTTGCGGCGATGGCACAGGTCTCGCGACTTCCCAACGGGGCAGGGCATATCTCACTGGTGCGGCCGCTGCTCGATGTCCCCAAGGCGCGTCTGATTGCCACCTTGCGCGCGGCAAAGATCGGCTGCGCCGACGATCCCTCCAATCGCGACCCCCGCTTCACCCGCGCGCGATTGCGCACGCTGATGCCGGAGCTGGCGCGCGAGGGCCTCGACGCCCGGCGCCTGTCGCTGCTTGCGCGCCGACTTAAACGGGCGGACGCGGCGATCGAAGCCTTTACCGACCGCGCCATGGCGGCGTTCGCTGATACCGCGCCGCAAAGCGGCCCGGTCGCTTTCCCAACCGCGAAATTTGCCCGCCTGCCGGCCGAGATCGCGCTAAGGCTCATCGGCCGCGCTCTGTCGCGCCTGGGCAGCGAAGGTCCCGTCGAGTTGGGCAAGCTCGAGGCCCTTTACGCCGAGCTCAAGGCGGCGCAAAGCGGCCGGCAGCGCTTTCGCCGTACCCTCGCCGGGGCGATTGTGACGCTCGGCAAGGCGCAAATTTCCGTCGAAACGGCCCCGCCGCGACAGCAAAAAGCCTTAACCACGCGCCAAGCTGATGGAGAAAAAGCGCCGCAAAACCGTTAGAATAAACGAGAATCGACACCTTTCCATGCGCATTTGCGCTGCCTACATTGGGTCAACTGAGATAGTGTTGCTTTGAATTTGCCTGTGCACCATCACGCCGCGGCGCAACGCCCGGCAGCTAGGGACGACTGATGAACGCCAATCTGCGCAATTTCGCCCTCTGGGTGATCATCGTCCTGCTGCTGCTGGCACTGTTCACGCTGTTCCAAAATCCCGGTCAGCACACGAATTCGCAGGAGATTTCCTTCTCGCAGTTGTTGAATGAGGTCGATCAGGGCCGCGTGCGCGATGTCGTCATCCAGGGGCCGGAAATTCACGGCACCTTCTCGGATGGCCGCAGCTTCCAGACTTATGCGCCGAGCGATCCCACCTTGGTGCAGAAGCTCTACGCCAAGGGGGTGTCGATCACCGCGCGGCCGCCATCGGACAACGTGCCGTGGTTCGTCTCGCTGCTCGTTTCCTGGCTGCCCTTCATTGCGCTCATCGGCGTGTGGATCTTTCTGTCGCGGCAGATGCAGGGCGCCGGCGGCAAGGCGCTCGGCTTCGGCAAGTCGCGCGCCAAGTTGCTCGCCGAGGCGCACGGCCGCGTGACCTTCGAGGACGTGGCCGGCGTCGATGAGGCCAAGCAGGACTTGCAGGAGATCGTCGAATTCCTGCGCGACCCCGGCAAATTCCAGCGCCTGGGCGGACGCATTCCCCGCGGCGTGCTGCTGGTCGGCCCTCCGGGCACCGGCAAAACGTTGATCGCGCGCGCCGTCGCCGGCGAAGCCAACGTGCCGTTCTTCACCATTTCCGGCTCCGACTTCGTCGAGATGTTCGTCGGCGTCGGCGCCTCACGCGTGCGCGACATGTTCGAACAGGCGAAGAAAAACGCGCCGTGCATCATCTTCATCGACGAAATCGACGCGGTCGGCCGTCATCGCGGTGCCGGCCTCGGCGGCGGCAATGACGAGCGCGAGCAGACGCTCAACCAGTTGCTGGTCGAGATGGACGGCTTCGAGGCCAACGAAGGCATCATCCTCATCGCCGCCACCAACCGGCCCGACGTGCTCGACCCGGCGCTCTTGCGCCCCGGCCGCTTCGACCGCCAGGTTGTGGTGCCCAACCCGGACGTCGTCGGCCGCGAGAACATTCTGAAGGTGCACGTGCGCAAGGTGCCGCTGGCGCCTGACGTGAACCTCAAGACCATTGCCCGCGGCACGCCCGGCTTTTCCGGCGCCGATCTGATGAACCTCGTCAACGAGGCCGCCTTGATGGCCGCGCGGCGCAACAAGCGCATGGTCACGCAGGCCGAGTTCGAGGACGCCAAGGACAAGGTGATGATGGGCGCCGAGCGCAAGTCGCTCGTGATGACCGAGGAAGAGAAACTCCTCACCGCCTATCACGAGGGCGGCCACGCCATCATCGCGCTCAACGTCAAGGCGACCGACCCGGTGCACAAGGCCACCATCATCCCGCGCGGTCGCGCGCTCGGCATGGTCATGCAGCTGCCGGAGCGCGACAAGCTGTCGATGAGCCGCGAGCAGATGACCTCGCGCCTCGCCATCATGATGGGCGGGCGCGTCGCCGAAGAAATGGTGTTTGGCAAGGAGAAGGTAACGTCCGGCGCGGCAAGCGACATCGAGCAGGCGACCAAGCTCGCCCGCATGATGGTGACGCGCTGGGGCCTGTCCGACGAGCTCGGCACGGTCGCCTATGGCGAGAACCAGGACGAGGTCTTCCTCGGCTACCAGGTGTCGCGCCAGCAGAACATCTCGGAAGAGACCTCGCGCAAAATCGACAGCGAAATCCGCCGCCTGGTCGAAGCGGGCTATGCCGAAGCGACGCAGATCCTGACCGACAAGCGCGCCGATCTGGAGACGCTGGCGCGCGGGCTCCTGGAATTCGAGACGCTCACCGGCGACGAGATCACCGATCTCCTGGCCGGCAAGCGCCCGGTGCGCGAGAGTGTGATCGAGCCGAGCGGGCCGCGTGCTTCGGCGGTCCCGCCCTCCGGCAAGCAGCGGCCGCGGCCCGAGCCGCCGTCCGGCGAAGTCGCTCCGCAGCCGCAGGGCTGACATAACCATCCGTTCTTCGTCATGGCCGGGCTTGTCCCGGCCATCTCGATTCTTGGGGCAGAGCCGTGCCAGCCTCAGCGGAATGCTCGGCACAAGGCCGGGCACGACAGATTGAACTTGCATGCCGCTGCAAAACCGAGTCGATCCTTTCGGCGAGTTGCGCGCCCTAGCGGCACGCGGCTTGCTGATGGGCAATCGCGGCGGCCGATTTCACACCGACGAGAAGACGCTGACTAGACGCCGCTGGGCCTCGCGCCAATGGATTTGCTGCGTGCTCGACTTCAAGGGCCGCCAGCGCGACGTCTGGGGCCGCTATTACACCGAGCTGTTCTTCCTCGATGAAGTGACCGCCTTCGCCGCCGGCCACCGGCCCTGTTTCGAGTGCCGGCGCAAGGACGCCGAGCAGTTCGCGCGATTATTTCCGCGCGCGCATTGCGCCCCGGCGATGGACGAAATCCTGCACATCGAGCGTCTCGCCGGCAGGGACAAGCGACTGCACCGGCGCAAGATCGATTCATTGCCGGACGGCGCCATGATCGCGCTGGATGGCGAAGCCTTCGCCGTGCGCGGCAAACATCTGTTGCCGTGGACGTCGCGCGGTTACGGCCGCCTGCGGCCACGCCCGCGCAACGCAACGGTCGACGTGCTCACGCCGCCCTCGATTCTCGCCGTTCTCAAGGCCGGGTTTCAGCCGCGCTGGCATCCGAGCGCTGCGCCGATCAGCGCGGCTCGATGAGCGCCGCCTCCGGCGCGCTCGGCGGCCGCTGCGTCCACGCAAAAAATACGATCGCCGCCAGGATCGCCAGCATGGCGATCACCAGCGCAACGCAAGCGGGCCAGGAGCTGAATGTCCAGGCGGCGCCGCCGAGGGCGGCGCCGCAGCTGCCGCCGGCGTAGAAGCCAGTCACGTAGAGCCCGACGGCCGAGGAGCGTCCGGCTTTCGCGGTCGTCGTCACATAGCCGGTCGAGACCGCCTGGCAGATCAGCCCGCAAGCGGCGCTGACGGCAAGGCCGGCGATGATAAGCGCAAGCGCAGGCGCGAGCGTCAGCGCAATCCCGGCCATCCACACGCCTATCACCGACACGGTAAGCTGCCTGCGGCCGAAGCGGGAGACCGCCCAGCCGGTCCACGGCGTCAGCGACGCCCCGGTGAGGTAGACGACGAAGATCGCGCCAAGCCAGGTGGCCGACAGATTGTAGGGCGGGGCGGCGAGATGGAAGCTGACGTAAGTAAAGGTGCAGATGAAATTGAATAACACGCCGAAGCCGACCGCGTAGGTTGCGACTAGCTGGCTGTTGCGGAAATGCCTCAGCATCTGCCGGCTGGAGGCGATGAAACCTTCGGAGCGCACGAAGCGCCGCTCGCGCGGCAACAGCCAAGCCACGCCCAGCGCGCCGGCGCAGGCAATCGCGGCGAGCGCGAAAAATCCCGCGCGCCAGCCCACGAGATCGGCGAAAATACCGCTGATCATGCGGCCGGAAAAGCCGCCGAGGCTCGACGCCGAGGAGTAGATGCCGGCGGCGGTCGTTGCCTCCCGCGCCGACCATTCGTCGCCGATATAGGCGATGGTGACGGCGAAGATCGGCGGCAGCACAAAGCCTTGCACGGCGCGCCAGAAAATCATTGTCGGCAGCGTGCTCGACAGGCCCACCATCACTGTCGGCACCACCAGCACGAACATCGCCGCCACGATCACGCGCTTGCGGCCGAGCACGTCGGCGACCGTGCCGGTGAACGGCGCGGTGATCGCTACCGCCAGCGTGCTCACCGTGATGATGGTGGAGACTTCCGCCGCGCTGGCGTGAAACTCGCCGGACAGGAGCGGCAGGATCGACTGCGGCGAATAGAGGTTGATGAAAGCGCAATAGCCGGCGAGCGCGACCGCCACGTGACGCGCGGAAAATCTTGAACTCGACAAGGCATTCATTGTGCGGGCGGCTCAGGCTGAGCGATCGGCGCGCCAAGCTATGCCTGAGATCGGAGAGGCGCGCTACCGGGGAAAGCGCGGGGGCAGCGCATCTTCCCGTGCATGGCTTTCAGGAACCGAGCGCCTGCTTTGCCCGCTCCAGCGTCTCATGCGCGGTGCCGGAGGCATCGACCCGTGTCCAGTCCATTGCCCCGAGGTCGTATTGCTCCTGCTGGCGGGCGACCGCAGCATCTGCATCTGAGGCGTCGCCCCTGCGGCCACCGACGCGGGCGAGCCGCGTCGCAAGATCGGCGGTGAGAAACAGCGCGCGGAAGCCGGCGCCGCCGGCAGCGCGCGCGATCGCGGCCCGTTCACCGGCTTGCGCGAACACCGCATCGACAATGGCGGAATGGCCGGCGGCGATCACCCGCCGCGCCTTGCCGGCGAGCGCCGCATAGACGCGCACCGTGACCTCCGGCGCATAGGCACGCTCCGGCAGCGGCTCGGTTTCGGCAACGGCGAACAACGCCTTGCGCTCGCTATCGCTGCGCAGCCAGACCGCACCCGGCGCCGGCGCGATCTCGGGCGCAAGCTGCCGCGCCAGCAGCGACTTACCGGTGCCGGAGAGACCGCCGATGGCGATGAGCTGCGGCGGCGGCGGCACGATCAGCCTGGCGGCGAGCGCGAAATAGTCGCGCGCGCTCTGCGCGAGCGGCTCGCCGCCGCTTTCGCGCTCGCGCTTTTCCGCCGTCACCTTGGCGCGGATGGCGGCGCGCAACGACAGATAAAGCGGCAGCGCCGCGAGCGCGTCGAGGTCATCGTCGCGTCGCGTCTCCACCAGGTAGCGGTTGAGCACGATGTTGGCGGCGGCTTGCAAACCGCGCTCGACGAGATCCATGAGCAGGAAAGCAAGATCGTAGAGCACGTCGCCGCTGGCGATTCTGGCGTCGAATTCGATGGCGTCGAACAGCACCGGCTTGCCATCGATGCGCACGATATTGCCGAGATGCAGATCGCCGTGGCAGCGGCGCACCAAGCCCGCACGGGTCCGCGCCGCGATCAGCGGACGGGCGCGCGCCAGCGCTGACCGCGTCGCCTGCGTCAGCGCGGCAATGGCATCCGCCGCGAAAAGGTCCGGCGCCCCGCGCAGCTCGGCGTCGTTTTGCGCGATGATTTCGTCAAGCTCTTCGGCAAAGTCGAAGTCGAGCGTCACCGGCGCGGCGGCGTGCGCCCGCGCCACGGCGCGTCCGAGCGCGTCGGCAAGCGTTTCGGTAATTTGCCCGCGCGCGGCGAGATGATCGAGCGTCTGCGTCTCGTCGAAGCGGGCCATTTCCAGCGCCCACTCGACGGTTTCGCCGTCGCCGCCGATCGAGAACTTGCCGTCGGCGCCGCGCCTGATCGGCAGCACCTGGCGATAGATCTGCGGCGCGAAGGCGCGATTGACCTCGATCTCGGCTTCGCAGGCAGCCTTCCGCTTGACCAGGCTCGAATAGTCGAGGAACGGAAACTTGACCGCGCGCTTGACCTTCAAAGCGCGCTTCCCGGCGAGAAACACCGAGGCAGCATGCGTATCGATGCGCGTAACCGGCGCGCCGCCGTGACTTGCCGGCGCGGCGAGGAAATCCATCACCGCCTGCTGCGAAATGTCCGATGGAGTCATGCGATCCTCGAATACCTCGATACCCATATGGCTTCGACAAGATGTGAACCAGCGGCATGTCGAAAGCGTTGAATTGTTGAGAAAAATGGGCGAGTAAGAGATTCCGGGGGTGGCAACGCGAGAGCGTCCACGCATGCGCGCACTGACCGTCGAGCCCGGTACCGCCAATTCCCTCCGTCTGGAAGACGTGCCGCCGCCGCCGCAAAGCGACGGCGCCGTCCTGGTGCGGGCGCTGGCACTCGGCATCTGCGGCACCGATCGCGAGATCAACGAAGGCAAGTACGGCACCGCGCCATCCGGCGCGACGCGGCTGATCCTCGGTCATGAATCGCTGGGCGAGGTGATCGAGGCGCCGTCGGGCACCGCCTTCAAGCACGGCGATCTCGTCGTCGGCATCGTGCGCCGCCCCGACCCGGTGCCTTGCGCCGCCTGCGCCGCCGGTGAATGGGACATGTGCCGCAACGGCCAATACACCGAGCGCGGCATCAAGGCGCGCAACGGCTACGGCAGCCAGCAATTCCGCGTCGAGCCGGATTTCCTCATCAAGCTCGATCCGGCTCTCGGCAAGCTCGGCGTGCTGCTCGAACCGACGACCATCGTCGCCAAGGCCTGGGAGCAGATCGGTCGCATCGGGGCCCGTGCGCCGTTCTGGCAACCGCGGGTCGCGCTGGTGACCGGTGCCGGACCGGTCGGTCTGCTGGCGGCGCTGATCGGCGTGCAGCGCGGCTTCGAGGTGCATGTGCTCGATCACACCGGCGCGGGCATCAAGCCCAAGCTGGTGCACGACCTCGGCGCCACCTATCACAACGTCGAGCTTGGCGCGCTCGAGCCCGACATCGTCATCGAATGCACCGGCGCCGATCCGGTCGTGGTCGACGCCATTCAGCGCGTCGCGCCGGACGGCGTCGTCTGTCTCGCCGGCGTGTCGTCCATCGGCCGCAAGATCGACGTGGATGTCGGGGCGCTCAATCGCGGCCTTGTCTTGAAGAACGACACCGTGTTCGGCACCGTCAACGCCAATCGCCGTCACTATCGCGATGCGGCCGATGCGCTGGCCAGGGCCGACAAGGATTGGCTCGCCCGCGTGATCAGCCGCCGCGTGCCGCTTGAGAATTGGCGCGAGGCGCTCGAACACAAGGCGGGCGACGTCAAGGTCGTGCTCGATTTCGCGGCATAACATGGCTCAGCGCATCGAAGACTACGCGATGATCGGCGATCTTGGCACCGCCGCGCTCGTCGGCCGTGACGGCTCGATCGACTGGCTGTGCTGGCCGCGCTTCGATTCGGATGCATGTTTTGCCGCGCTGCTCGGCGGCGCCGAGCATGGCCGCTGGCAGATCTCGCCCAAGGAAGGTGTGCGCGATGTGACGCGCCGCTATCGCCGCAACACGCTCATTATCGAGACGCGGTTTAAGACCACGAACGGTGAGGTCACGCTGATCGATTTCATGCCGCCGCGCGAAAACGATTCCTGCATCGTTCGCCTGGTGAAGGGCGAGCGCGGAAGCGTCGCCATGTGCACGGAGCTCGTGCTGCGTTTCGGTTATGGCGCCAACATTCCCTGGGTCACGCGCGTCGACGAAAAAACACTGCGTGCCATCTCCGGACCCGACATGGTGGTGTTGCACGCGCCGGTCAAGCTGCGCGGCGAAAACCTCAAGACCTTGGGAGAATTCACGGTTAAAGAAGGCCAGACCGTTCCCTTTGTGCTCTCTTACAGCCTGTCGCACCGGCCATTGCCGGGGCCGATCGATACCGGTGAATGTCTGCGCAAAACCGAAGAGTTCTGGACCGATTGGGCCGGCAAAAACGAGATCGACGGCCCATGGAACGACGCCGTCACTCGCTCGCTCATTACCCTGAAGGCGCTGACCTACGCGCCGAGCGGCGGCATGGTGGCGGCGCCCACGACATCGTTGCCGGAGTTCATCGGCGGCAACCGCAACTGGGACTACCGCTTCTGTTGGCTGCGCGATGCGACCCTGACATTGCTCGCGCTGATGAACGCCGGCTATTTCGACGAGGCGCGGATGTGGCGCGAATGGCTGTTGCGCGCCGCCGCCGGCTCGCCGAAGCAGATCCAGATCATGTACGGCATCCGCGGCGAGCGGCGCTTGACCGAATGGGAGGTGCCGTGGCTGCCGGGCTACGAGAAGTCGCAGCCGGTGCGCATCGGCAACGCCGCGCACAACCAGCTTCAGCTCGATATTTTCGGCGAAGTCATGGACGCCGTGCATCAGGCGCGCCAGGAAGGTCTGGTCGCCGAAGAATCCGGCTGGGACCTGCAGCTCGAATTCCTCAAGCATCTGGAAAAAATCTGGCCCGAGCGCGACGAGGGCATCTGGGAGGTGCGCAGCGCGCGCGAGCATTTCACCCATTCCAAGGCGATGGCCTGGGTCGCCTTCGACCGTTCGATCAAGAGCGCGGAGAAATTCAAGCTGAAGGGTCCGCTCGATCATTGGCGCAAGCTGCGCGACGAGATACACAAAGACGTCTGCGAGCGCGGCTTCGACAAGGAGCTCAACAGTTTTGTCCGCTCCTATGGTTCGAAGGAGCTCGACGCCAGCCTGCTCATGCTGCCGGCGATCGGCTTCCTGCCGCCGGAAGACCCGCGAATTCTCGGCACCATCAAGGCAATCGAGCGCGACCTGATCGTCGAAGGCTTCGTGCTGCGTTACGATAGCGAGAAATCGGAGGACGGTCTGCCCGCCGGCGAGGGCGCATTTCTCGCCTGCAGCTTCTGGCTGGTCGACGCCTATCTGATGACCGGCCGGCACGACGAGGCGGTTAAGCTGTTCGAGCGGCTCATCAGCCTGTGCAACGATGTCGGTCTGCTCAGCGAGCAATACGATCCGCGCGATCGACGGCTGATTGGCAATTTCCCGCAGGCGCTGTCGCATCTTGCGCTGGTTAACAGTGCCAGCAATCTTGCCCACCATCGCAAGCCCGCCGAGCAGCGCTCGGAGGCGCGTGTCGAAGAACCGCAGAAGGTCGCCGCGAAGTAGGCTTGACCGCGGCGCCTGGCTGGAAAAGAGTCCGCGCTCCATCCCCGCTTTTCAAAGGAGGCGCTTCCGTGCTGCTCGACGTTCGCACCTACCGCACGCTGCCCGGCCGTGTTCCGGCGCAGCTCGAGATCTACAAGAAATTCGGCTATCCGGTGCAGCTGCGCTACATGGGCGAGCCGCTGATGTATGCGGTGGCGGAAACGGCTTCGCCGCTCAACGTTTTCCATCATGTCTGGGTCTACGAGAGCGCAGCGGATCGCGAGCAAAAGCGTTCGCGCATGGCGCAGGATCCGGACTGGAAGGTCTATCTCGCGGAGAACGTCAAGGGCGGCCACATCGTCGAGCAGAACAACATGCTGATGACGCCGGTCGCCTGGGGCCCGCAGATGGCGATGACGAAGATCGTCAAGTAGCGCGACCCATTCTCGTCATGGCCGGGCTCGTCCCGGCCATCTACGCCTTCAATCTTGTGCGTCTCCGAGCCCTCGATGCCCGCGACCTACCGCGCCGTCTCGGTCAAGCCGCTCGGCGCCCCGTCGATCGCGGTCCAGCCGCCGTCGACCATCAGCGCCGAGCCGGTGATGTAGCTTGCGGCATCGGACGCGAGGAACGCGACCGCGGCCGCCACCTCGCTCGGCTCGCTCCAGCGGTTGAACACGGTGTGCGTGGCGAGCTTGTTGAAGATGTCGGGGTGCGCTTTGAGCGGCGCCACCAGCGCGGTGTCGACGATCGATGGCACCACGGCATTGACCCGCACTTTGTGCGGTCCGAGCTCGGAGGCCAGTCCGCGCACCAGCTGGATGATGCCGGCCTTGGTGGCGGCGTAGATTGCAAGTCCCGGCTCAAGCGTCATCGCCCGCATGGAGGAGGTCGCGATCAGGCTGCCGGAACCCTGGTCGCGCATGACGCGGCCGAAGGCGCGCAGGAACAGGAAGACGCCGCGCAGGTTAAGGTCGGCAATGCGGTCATATTCCTCGTCGCTGTAATCGAGGAAGGCCTTGCGGATGTGCGCCGCCGGCGTGGTCACGGCGATGTCGACATGGGCTGCGAATTTTTTCGCAGCGTCGGTGAGCTTGGCGATGTCGTCGGCGCTTCCGGCGTCGATGACAAGCGCCTGCGATTTCACCGCCCTGCCGATCCCGGCGGCGGTCTTTTCCGCCCCCTCACGGTCCTTGTCTGCGCAGATGACGTTGGCGCCGAGCGCGGCGAGCGCTTCGGCGCTGGCCTTGCCGATGCCGGAGGCGGCGCCGAGCACAACGGCGGTCTTGCCCGAAAGGTCGAACGCGGCGCGATAGGCGGCGAGCCGCTCATCGATTGGCTTTTCGCTCATGCGATGACCCTCGCGCGAAAAGCGGCGATCGTCTATAGCTTTGCGCCGATAGCGAATTAACGCGGGACGAAACAATGCGCAGCAATGACGGCACGCGGACCGGCGGCGAGATCCTGATCGATCAGCTCGTCGTCCACGGCGTGCGCCACGCCTTCTGCGTGCCGGGCGAGAGTTACCTTGCCGCGCTCGATGCCTTCTACGACCGCGACATCAAGCTGACCGTCTGCCGTCACGAGAGCGGCGCCGCCATCATGGCCGAGGCGATCGGCAAGGCCACCGGCCGCCCCGGCGTCTGCTTCGTCACCCGCGGGCCCGGCGCGACCAATGCTTCCGCCGGTATCCATATCGCCAGGCAGGATTCGACGCCGATGATCGTCTTCGTCGGCCAGGTGGCGCGCGCCGCGCGCGGCCGCGATGCCTTCCAGGAACTCGACTACCGCGCCGTGTTCGGCACCATGGCGAAATGGGCAACCGAGATCGACGACCCGGCGCAGATTCCTGAAGTTGTCGCCCACGCCTTTTCGATCGCTTGCGGCGGCCGCCCAGGCCCGGTGGTGGTCGCGCTGCCCGAGGACATGCTCACCGAGCGCGCGATGGTGTCGGATGCAAAAGCCTTCGAGCCGGTCGAGATCTGGCCGGGCCTGACCGACATGAGCCGGCTGCAGAAGCTCCTCTGGGCGGCGAAAAAGCCCGTCGTGCTCGTTGGCGGCAGCCGCTGGTCGGAGGCGGCCTACGCGGCGCTTGCCCGCTTTGCCGAGCGCTTCGCGCTGCCGGTCGCCACCACATTCCGTCGCGGCCATTTGTTCGACGCGCTGCACCCCTGCTACGCCGGCGACCTCGGCATCGGTGTCAATCCGAAGCTGCTCGCGCGCATCAAAGGCGCCGATCTCGTGCTGCTGATCGGCGGTCGCATGGGCGAGATGCCTTCGCAAGGCTACACTTTGTTCGACATTCCCGATCCGCAAATGAAGTTCGTGCATGTACATCCCGGTGCCGAGGAGCTTGGCCGCGTCTATCATCCGACGCTCGGGATCAACGCCTCGCCGACGGCCTTCTGCTCGGCGCTCGAGGGGCTGCAGCCGCCGAACGACATTGCCTGGAAAGGCGAGAGCGACACCGCGCACTCCGACTATCTCGCCTGGACCGAGAAGGCGACGCCGCAGCCCGGCGGCGTCAATCTCGGCGAGATCATGGTGTGGCTGCGCGACAATCTGCCGGAAGACGCCATCCTCACCAACGGCGCCGGCAACTTCAACGGCTGGCTGCATCGCTTCTACCGCGTGCGCAAATACGGCACGCAATTCGGCCCGACCTCCGGCTCCATGGGCTACGGCTTTCCCGCCGCGGTGGCGCTGAAAACGCTTTATCCGCAGCGCACGGTGGTGTGCCTCTCCGGCGACGGCGACTTCCTGATGACCGGGCAGGACTTTGCCACCGCCGTGCAATACAAGCTGCCGATCGTCGTGATCGTCGCCGACAATAGCCTCTACGGCACCATCCGCATGCATCAGGAGCGCGATTATCCCGGACGCGTCGTCGCCACCGACTTGAAAAACCCGGATTTCGCCGCCTATGCGACCGCCTTCGGCGGCTACGGCGCGCTGGTGGAGAAGACCGCCGAATTTCCCGCCGCCTTTGCCCAGGCACTGGCCACCGGCAAGCCGTCGATCCTCCACCTCAGGATCGACCCCGAGGCGATCACGCCGACGGCGACGCTCAGCGGCCTCCGCGAAAAAGCACTCGCCGGCTCCGCGGCCAAGAGCGGTACGCATCGAAGTTAGTGTCATGGCCGGCCTTGTGCCGGGCCACGCCTTTCGGAGCGCAGAAAGAAAGATGGCCGGGACAAGCCCGGCGATGACGATCTTTTGCTTGTCAATTTGCGGTGAATCACCACTCATTCCTTGCCCAATGGCCTATCGGCGCACCGAGAACGTTGTCCGCCGGCTTGCCGCGCGCGAGCACGCCATTCTCGATGCCGCGACCGCCATGGCCGGTGAGGCGGGGATGGGCGGCGTGCATATCGCCGCCGTCGCCGAGCGCGCCGGCATCGCCGCCGGCACCGTTTACCGCTATTTCCCCTCGAAGACCGACCTGGTGACGGAGCTCGTCGCCGCGGTCGCCGAACGCGAACTCGGCGCCATGCGCGCCGCCGCCAATGCCGCGCCGGGGCCGCTATCGGCGCTCGCCGCATGCATCTCGACATTCGCGGCGCGCGCCTTGACCGAACGGCAGCTTGCCTGGGCGGTGATCGCCGAACCAGTCGACGCCGGCGTCGACCGGGTGCGGCTCGATTTCCGCCGCGCGCTCGCCGCCGAGCTTGTTCTGCGCATCCGCGCCGCCATGGCCGGGCGCCACCTGCCGGAGCAGGACGTCACCGTCGCTGCGGCTGCGATGATCGGCGCCGTGCTGGAAGGGCTGCTGGGGCCGCTGGCGCCCAAACTCGAGGAAAAGGCGGCGCGCCGCGCCGCGGTGCAGGCGGTGACGTTGATGGCCTTGCGCGCGCTCGGCGTCATCGACGCCCACGCCCGCGGGCTCGTTGCGCAATGCCCGCTGCCCTAGATCGCGCCGGCGGGAATTTCATCGAGCGGCAAGGTCACGCGCTTGACGTCGCGTTCGCTTAAATCGTCGGTGACGTGAAAGCCGAGCTCGCTGCACATCCGCAGCATGGTGTGATTTTCCGCCAGCACCTGGCCGTGGATGTTTTTGAGCCCTTTCGCCTTCGCCGCGGCGATCATGTGCTTCATCATCAGCCAGCCGAGCCCGTGACCCTTGAGGTGCGAGCGCACGAGAATGGCGAATTCGGCGCTGTCCTTGGCATCTTCGTGGAGGCGCACGACGCCGAGCATGCGCCCACTTTGCTCCTCGATGGCGATGAAGGCCATGGCGCGTTTGGGATCGTAGTGCACGAGCCTGTCGATGAGCTCCGGCCCCACCTCGCGCATGGCGGCGAAGAAGCGCAGGCGCAGGTCCTCGTACGTCACATCCCTGAGAAAATCTGGGTAAAGCGCGGCATCCTCGGCCTTGAGTGGCCGCAGCGTAACCTTGCTTCCGTCGAGCAGCGTGACGTGGCTTTCAGGCATCGCCAATATGAGCTGCCATAGGCGCGGCGCGCTCCCTCCCCTTGAAAAGGGGAGGGCTGGGGAGGGGATCATCCAGCGCCTACGGCTTGATCCCCACCCGGCGTCCCCGGCTCACCGCCGGGACCGCCGACCTCCCCTTTTCAAGGGGAGGTAAGAAGCCTCAGTGCGACATCAGCACCGGAACCGTCATCGATTCGAGGATCGCCTTGGTGACGCCGCCGAGCACGAATTCGCGCAGCCGCGAATGCCCATAGCCGCCCATCACCAGCATGTCGGCGTTGGAATCGGCGACGTATGAGAGGATGGTCGAGGCGACGTCGATGTCCGGCGAGGTGATGCGCTTGAGTATGACGTCGAGATCGTGACGGGCCAGATGTTCGGCGAGATCGGCGCCGGGCGCTTCGTCCGCTTTCGCCGCCTTGCTCGCCACGATGACGATTTCGACCTTCTTGGCCTTTTGCATAAACGGCATGGCATCGGCGATCGCCCGGCTCGCCGCACGGCTGCCGTCCCAGCACACCATGACGCGATCGAGCGTGAGCCCCGCCTTTTGGATGAACGGCACGACGATGACCGGCCGGCCGGATTCGAACAGCACGCCTTCGTCGACCACCTCGGCCGGCCCGACACGGTCGCGGTTTGCCTGTCCGACGACCACAATATCGAATCGCCGCGCGATCCGGCTCAGCTCGTCGGCGGCGCCCGCTAAGCTCGCATTAAGTCTGCGCGTTTCAAAGGAAATGCCCTCGCGCTTGGCCGCCGCCTCGAAGCGAGCGATGGCCGCCTTGGCCGCTTTTTCGGATTCCGAGCGCTGGCTCTCGATGAATTCCGGCGGGACGCCGCCCATGACGGCACCCGGAACGACCGGATCGTAGGCGAAGGCGACGCCCGCCAGATGTGCCTCGAAGGTTTCGGCCACGGAGATCGCGAATTTCGCGGTTCGGTCTTCGGCTCCGATATCGAGATTGACGACAATATCTTTGATCATGACATTTCCTCCTCGTCTCTCTATGCCGGGCGGCGCCGATTGCAGCCTTGACCAAGGTCAAATATCGGCAGGGCTCACTTTTTCTTGCCGTCAGGTCCGAATTGCTTGAGGTAGGCCCATAAATCGTCGCGTTCCTTGGCGTTGCTGATGCCGGAAAAAATCATCTTGGTGCCGGGGATCTTGGCGCGCGGGTCGGTGATGTATTCCTTGAAACTCTGGTCGTTCCAGACGATGCCGGAATTCTTGTTGGCCGCGGAATAGCTGTAGCCGGGGGCGTTGCCCGAATGGCGGCCGTCAAGGCCGTTGAGTTCGGGCCCGACCTTGTTCTTCGCGCCCTCGCCGACGGAATGGCAGGGCAGGCATTTTTTGAAGGCTTGCTCGCCCGCCGTTGCGTCCTGCGCCCGCGCCTGCGCGGTTGCCGCCAAGACCAGCGCGGCGCAAAGCAGCGTCGTTTTCATGGGTCTCGTCCTCCCGACAAAACTCGCCGCCCCGCTTGGCGCCTAAAAACAGGTCCGCTGTCGTAAAGCGCTTTGCCAGCCCTATGTAAAGGCCGTCAAATGGCGCTATCGTCGTCATGGAAACGAGCCGGGACTTGACCGAATGACACTGCATATGCCGGAACCGGATCGCGAGGTGCTGGCGCGCCGCGCCCGCATCGTCGCTGCCCTGCGCACCATCGTCCCCGGCGAGGGGGTCATCGCCTCGGCACCGGAAATGCGCGCCTTCGAAAACGACGGGCTGACCGCCTACCGGCAGAGCCCGATGGTCGTGGTGCTGCCGGAGACGACGCAGCAAGTCGCCGAAGTGCTGCGCTATTGCTACGGCGAAGGCATCAAGGTGGTGCCGCGCGGGGCCGGCACTTCGCTCTCCGGTGGCGCCTTGCCGCTCGTCGACGGCGTGCTGCTCGGCATGGCCAAGTTCAACCGCATCCGCGAGATCGACTTCGACAACCGCGTCGCCGTGGTCGAGCCCGGCGTCACCAACCTGGCGGTCACCCAGGCCGTCGAGCGCGCCGGCTTCTATTACGCACCCGACCCGTCCTCGCAGATCGCCTGCACCATCGGCGGCAATGTCGCGGAAAATTCCGGCGGCGTGCATTGCTTGAAATACGGGATGACCGCCAACAACGTGCTCGGCTGCGAGCTCGTGCTGATGGACGGCGAAGTCGTCCGTCTCGGCGGCAAGCATCTCGATGCGCAAGGCTACGACCTGCTCGGCCTCATCATCGGCTCGGAAGGCCTGCTCGGCGTCGTCACCGAGGTCACTGTGCGCATCCTGAAAAAGCCGGAGACCGCGCGTGCGGTGCTGGTCGGCTTCCCGACATCCGAGGACGCCGGCGCCTGCGTCTCCGCCATCATCGGCGCCGGCATCATTCCCGGCGGCATGGAGATGATGGACGGCCCCGCCATCCGCGCGGCGGAAGATTTCGTGCACGCCGGCTATCCGCTCGACGTTGAGGCGCTGCTCATCGTCGAGGTCGACGGCCCCAAGGCCGAGGTCGATCATCTGATCGAGCGCGTCGAGGCGATTGCCAGGAATTGCCATGCGGTATCTTGCCGCACCTCGCAATCCGAGCAGGAGCGGCTGCTGTTCTGGGCCGGCCGCAAGGCGGCGTTTCCCGCGGTCGGCCGTATCTCGCCGGATTATTTCTGCACCGACGGCACCATCCCGCGCGGCAAGTTGCCGGCGGTGCTGGCCGCGATGAAGAAAATGTCTGAGCACTATGGCCTGCGCGTCGCCAACGTCTTCCATGCCGGCGATGGCAATTTGCATCCGCTCATCCTCTACGATTCCAACAAGCCGGAGGAATTGGAAAAGACCGAACGGTTCGGCGCCGAAATCTTGAAGCTCTGCGTCGAGGTCGGCGGCGTCTTGACCGGCGAGCACGGCGTCGGCGTGGAGAAGCGCGACCTGATGCCGGTGATGTTCTCCGAGACCGATCTCGACCAGCAGCAGCGCGTCAAATGCGCCTTCGACCCGAAGGGCCTGCTCAATCCCGGCAAGGTGTTCCCCAAGCTGCACCGCTGCGCCGAACTGGGCCGCATGCATGTGTCCGGCGGCAAGCTGCCGTTCCCGGATATTCCGAGATTTTGAGGCCCCGTCTCGTTAACGCACAGTTGCGACTTTCGAAGTGAAGCGGACATAAGCCGCGCATCCAAAATAATCCGCGCGCAGCAATCTCCGATATACGCGTTCTATTCGCCCACGCCGACCTCAAGCGTCGCAAAACCCTCCTTCTGCGCCGCCGTCGCTAATCGCTCATCGAGCACAACGAACTCCAGCGAAGACGGACGCCCGCTCGCTGCCACGAAAGCGGCGGCAAGCTGCAAGGCATCGGCGGTGCGCAGCGGGTGAACACGGAGAACACGACCCGCGGTTTCCCGCACCTCGTCGGTTGGATCGACTTCCTCCCAGCTTGCCGCGAATTCCTTCAGTCGAATAAATGCATCGTTCAGTGGCGGTGTCCGCGAACCCTCCCGCTCCAGCCGTGCTAAGGCCGAAGCGCACTCGACCCTCGTCGTCCACCACACGAGCATCAGCGAATCGTTTGCAAGGATAGACTGGAGCGATCGGCTGTGACGTTGTGCGACCAGCAATGGCACGATCGCCGATGCATCCCAGAATTTCATCGACCTTCGCGTCGCTCCTCGATGAGAATGTCGACGATGGATTCGCCTCCTTTGACCCGCGGCGGCGGCTCGGTAATCAGATGCTTCGGCACTCCCGCGTTGCGGCTCGGCCTCACGACGCCCTCGCGGACCAAACGCGCCAAACGACCGCTGTCGTCGGTCTCGGCGCCGCCGGTGACGGGCTCAAGCCGTGCGACCGGCCGCCCGCGATCCATGATCAACACCGGCGTTCCGGCTTTGACGCCGTCGATCAGTTTGCTCAGGTTGTTCTTGGCTTCGGTAATACTCGCTTTTTTCATCTAGCTATAATAGCCTTTTTATAATGGCTATTCAAGCCCTCTGCGTTTGGCTCGCAGCGGCCCGCACTCGGCGTTAGGATTACGCATGCAATTCGGTCTGTTCTGTTCGCCCAAGGCGGATGCGCCAGGCTTCGCCCCGGAGACCGGGCAGGGCTTTCGCGATTTCATCGACTTCAACGTCGAGGCCGAGGCGCTTGGCTTTCATTCGAGCTTCTCGGTCGAGCACCACTTCACCGGCTGGAACCAGTGCTCGGCCACCTTGATGCTGCTGGCCGCGCTCGCCATGCGCACCGAGCGCCTGCGTCTCGGTACCGCGGTACTGGTGCTGCCCTGGCACAATCCGGTGCTGCTCGCCGAGCAGGCGGCGACGCTCGATCTCGTTTCCGGCGGCCGTTTCGACTTCGGCATCGGCAAGGGTTACCGGCACTCCGAGTTCAAGGGCTTCGCCATCGCACAGGAGGAGGCCGAGGCGCGTTTCGAGGAGGCGCTCGAACTGATGCTGCGCGCCTGGGCGACGCGTACGCGCTTTTCGCACCATGGCCGCTTCTGGCAGTTCGAGGACATCGTGGTCGAGCCGCCGCCGGCGCAAAGTCCGCATCCGCCGTTGTGGGTCGCCGCCGGTTCGCCGCACTCGATCCGCCGCGCGGCGCAGCGCGGCTTCAACCTGATCCTCGATCAGTATGCCTCGCCTGCAGCGCTCGGCGAGCGCATCGCGGTCTATAAGACCGAGCGGCAGGCGCATGGCCTCGCTTTCGATCCGATGCAGGTGACGGTCGCGCGGCAGCTCTACATCGCGCGCGACCGCGCCGACCGCGACGAGGCGCTCGTGCGCCAGCGCGCCTACACCCAGCGCACCGTCAACGTCTCGCTCAGGCCCGGCGAGACGAGCGGTTCGCACGTGCTCGCCTACGCCGGCAAGGCCGGCGCTACCGAAGAACACGCGATGTTCGGCACGCCCGACGAGATCGCGCGCATGCTTGAAGACCTGCACAACGCCGGCGTCGAATACATTCTGTTCACGGTCGCCGGCGGCCGCGAGCAGTTGCGTCGCTTCGCGCGCGAGATCATGCCGGCCTTTACCCGCGCTCCGGCCCACGCCGCGGAATAAGAATGACCGACGTCTTGAAGCCGCGTGATGCCCAGGAGGTCGAGGAGGCCGTGCGCTGGGCGCTCGACCACGACAAGACGCTGGATCTTGCGGGGCAGGGCTCCAAGCGCTCGATCGGCCGCCCGAGCCAGACCGATCTGACGCTCGACCTTTCCAGCCTCGCCGGCATCGTTCTCTACGAGCCGGAAGAACTGATCCTCTCCGCGAAAGCCGGCACTTCGCTTGCCGAGATCGAGGCGCAGCTCGATGCGCACAACCAGCAGCTTGCCTTCGAGCCGATGGATTACGGCCCCGTGCTCGGCGTTGAGGCGGGGCAGGGTACCCTCGGCGGCGCCATCGCCGTCAATCTCTCCGGCCCGCGCCGCATCAAGGCCGGCGCCGCGCGCGACCATTTTCTCGGCGTCAAGGCGGTGACCGGCCGCGGCGAGGCCATCAAATCCGGCGGACGCGTGGTGAAGAACGTTACCGGCTACGACCTCTGCAAATTGTTCGCCGGCTCTTGGGGCACGCTCGCCGCCATGACCGAGGTCACCGTCAAGGTGCTGCCCAAGGGCGAAACCGAGGCGACGGTCATCCTCTCCGGCCTCGACGATGCACGCGCGGCGCAAGCGATGGCGGCCGCCATGGGCTCTGCCAACGACGTCTCCGCGGCGGCGCATCTCCCCGATCACGTCGTCTCCTGGTTTTCCGGCTTGCCCGAAGCTGACGCTGCGACCGTGCTGCGCCTCGAGGGCTTTGCGCCGTCGGTCGCGCATCGCAAAGACACGCTGGCGGCGCTGCTGCGGCCGTTCGGCGCCGTGTCCGTCATCGATGCGGAGGCCTCGCGCGCGCTCTGGCGCGATGTGCGCGACGTGAAACCCTTCGCCAGCGACGCCGCGCGCGAGCGCCCGCTGTGGCGCATCTCAACCGCGCCGGGGCGCGGCCACGAGATCGCCGACCTGATCACGCCGGCGGCGCAAATGTTTTACGACTGGGCCGGCGGCCTCGTCTGGGTGGCGATGCCGATCCCCGACGAGCCCGACGCCGCCTCGATCCGCACGGCGGTCGCGCAAGTCGGCGGCCACGCGACGCTCATCCGCGCGCCTGCCGCGGTGCGCGCCGCGCTCGATGTGTTCGAGCCGGAGGCGCCGGGCGTTGCTGCGCTGAGCAAGCGGGTGAAGGAGAGCTTCGACCCCAAGGGCGTGCTCAATCCCGGCCGCATCTGGGCGGGGGTTTAGCATGGCGGGCACGATGACCATCGCCCAAGTCTATGCGGCCTTGGAAGATCTGCGCGCGCGCCGCCCGCTGGTGCAGAACATCACCAACTATGTGGCGATGACGGTCTCCGCCAACGTGCTGCTGGCGATCGGGGCTTCGCCGGCGATGGTACATGCCGTCGAAGAGGTGGAAGATTTCGTCGCCATCTGCGACGCGTTGGCGGTGAATATCGGCACCCTGTCGCCACCGTGGGTCGACGCGATGCGGCTTGCCATCGAACGCGCCCGCGCGCTCGGCAAGCCTTGGGTGCTCGATCCGGTCGGCTGCGGCGCGACCGGCTACCGCACGCAGGTCGCCGCCGAACTCGCGGCGCTCAAGCCCAGCGTCATTCGCGGCAATGCCAGCGAAATCATGAGTCTCGCCGGCCAGGTGGGTGGCGGCAAGGGCGTCGATTCGACCGCGGCCGCCGAAGCCGGAACTGCCGCGGCCGCGTCACTCGCGCGCCGCGCCGGTTGCGTCGTGGCGATCACCGGCGAGACCGATTATGTCAGCGACGGGACGACGCTGCTTGCCGTGCACGCCGGGCACGCGCTGATGCCGCTATCGACGGCGCTCGGCTGTTCGCTCAGCGCCGTCACCGCCGCCTTTACCGCCGTGCGGCCGCCGCGCGAAGCCGCGGTTGCCGCGCTCGCCGTATTCGGCGCGGCAGGCAGCGTAGCGGCCGAGCGCTGCCGCGGCCCCGGTCATTTACCGGCGGAGATCTGCGACGCGCTGCACCGCATGGATGCTGCGACGCTCGCAGCGCACGCGCGGTTGTCGGAGTAAGCTCGCGCATGCAAACCAGCTTCTCCCTCGCCCAGTTGCTCGATCCGCAGACCGCCGCCTCGGAAAAGATCCTGCGCGCCTGCGTGCATTGCGGCTTCTGCACTGCGACCTGCCCGACCTATGTGCTGCTCGGCGACGAGCTCGATTCGCCGCGCGGCCGCATCTACCTGATCAAGGACATGCTCGAGCAGGGCAAGCCGCCGAGCCGCGAGGTGGTCAAGCACATCGACCGCTGCCTCTCCTGCCTCGCCTGCATGACCACCTGCCCCTCCGGCGTCAACTACATGCATCTCGTCGACCACGGCCGCGAGCGCATCGAGAAGACCTACAAGCGGCCGCTTGCCGACCGCGCGATCCGCGCGCTGCTTGCCCGCGTGCTCAGCGATCCGGCAAAATTCCGCCTGGCGGTGACGGCGGGGCTGATCGCGCGGCCTTTGGCGCCGGCGTTCCACGCCATCGGCCTCAAGCGCCTCGCCGCGATGCTTAAGCTCACGCCGCACCGCAAGCCGGCGCCGCCGGTCGAGCGCAGCGGCAAGGTCTATCGCCCGCAAGGCGAGCGCCGCGGCCGCGTGGCGCTGCTCTCCGGCTGCATCAATCCGGTGCTGGCGCCCTCGACCGACGAAGCCGCCATCCGCCTGCTCAACCGTCACGACATCGAGGTCGTCATCGCCGCCGGTGAAGCCTGCTGCGGCTCGCTGGTGCACCACATGGGCCGCGAGGACGAGGCGCTTCGCTTCGCCCGCAACAACATCGACGCCTGGACGCGCGAGATCGAAGGCGAGGGGCTCGACGCCATCCTGATGACGGTGTCCGGCTGCGGCGTCACCATCAAGGACTATGGCTTCATGTTGCGCACCGACGACGCCTATGCCGAAAAGGCGGCGCGCGTCTCAAGTCTCGCCAAAGACGTGAGCGAATATCTCGCCGGCTTGGCGCTCGCGCCGGTCAAGGGCATTCCCCGCCTCACGCTTGCCTATCATGCGGCCTGCTCGCTGCAGCACGGGCAGAAAATCTTGCGCGAGCCGAAAGAGCTGCTCGCGCGCATGGGCTTTGCCGTTCGTGACGTGCCGGAAGCTCACCTGTGCTGCGGCTCGGCCGGCACCTACAACATCCTGCAGCCGGACATCGCGAATGCCTTGCGCACGCGCAAGGTTGCCAACATCGAGACGCTGGCGCCCGACGTCATCGCCGCCGGCAATATCGGCTGCATCACGCAGATTTCCGCCGGCACCGCGATTCCCGTCGTGCACACCGTGGAACTCCTCGACTGGGCGACCGGCGGCCCGCTGCCGCAGGCGCTGACGGCATCGATGGCCGGCAGCGCTGCGGCGATGACCCTCGAGCCGGCCTAGTCCGGCCGTCGTTCAGACGGTCTTGTCGGACTCACGAAGATCCGCGCCGATCTTGCGATCGATGCGATAGAGCTCGACCAGCACGCTGCCGGTCGCACGCTGGCGCTCTTCGAGCGCATGGACCAGCGCGAGGCACTGACGGCGCCCGTCATCGGCAACGGTACGCGGCGCGTTCTCGCCCATGGCGCGGATGACCGCCTTGACGTCGCCGACCTTGAGCCCGGCGGCATGCGCCTTCACGATCAGCGCGATACGCTCGCAATCGGTCCAGCTGAAAGTCAGCCGGTTGCCGGCGCGGCGCCGGCGCACGAGGCCGATAAATTCGTACCAGCGCAAGGCGAGCGGCGAGAGCTTGAACATCTGCGCCACCACGGCAAGCGTGAACAGGTCGCTTTTGTGCGAATCCGACGGAGCGACGGGATCCGTGCAGCCGCCGTCCACCACCCCGGCAGGGGCGGCATTTCCAGAGCAATCCGACATCGAGATTTCTGCCTTATGAGTTTGCGTTGAGGCCATCGGCCTTTGCGACAATCTCTGGCAGGCAAGCGGCCAGGGCAGGAGTAATTTGCTGTTATCCCGCGGCTATCCCGTGAATTGCGGCTTCAGCGCTGCGCTCATCTGGACGCCGCGGGCTTGAGCCCGGCTGCCGCAAGGTCGCGGGCGAGCCGCTCGGCGAGCGTGCTGACGGGAAAAAATTTGTCGAGCTGGGCGCGCAGGTTCACCGACCAGTCCGCGCCGAGCGCCGTCAGCCGCTTGATTTCGCTCGCCGCGCGCTCGCGGTCGCCGGCCATATTGGCTGCGAGCGCCCGCGCCATCAGGCCCAGCGGATAATCGGCATTGGTGATCTGCGTCGCCTCATAGACCGCGTTGATCAAGTCGCCGCTCAAATAGCTGCCGAGGAACATGTAGAAGTGATGCCAGGACGGCCGCACCGTGCCGAAGTCGTTGGCCCGCCGCAGCATCTGCATGCCGCGCGCGATCTCGCCGGTCATGACCAAACGGCCACCGTAGTCGCCGAGCAGCGTGCTGTCGTAGGGGTTGAGCGCGATCGCCTTGTCGCCGGCGGCGAAGGCCGCCGCGACTTCGTGCCGCGCGAACAGGACGCCGAACAGAATTTGATAAGCCCGCGCGCTTTCCGGCTTGAGCTCGATCGCGCGCCGCGCCAATTCCAGCGCGCGGTCGAGCATTGCCGGGTCGCCCGACTGGCCGGCGTAACCGTACTGATATTCGCGGAAATAGAGGGCGGCCAGATACGAAAAGCCGCTGACGAAATCGGGATGGACGGCGATCAGCCGTTCAAGGCTGCTGCGGGCGCGCAGGTGCTGATCCCGGTCGAAGGATCGGAACGATTCCGAGGCTTCTACGATAGCCCGGTAGCGCGGATCGCCGGAGCTGGTGGCGAGATGTCTGCGGCGGCTATGGGCGCGGATGACGCCGAATGGCTGCACCAGGACGGCGGCAAGCTCGGTGACGATCGCATCCTCGGCCGCGGCACGGTCTTCGCCTGCGCGCAACAGGTCGAACATCCGCGCCCAATGCACGGTACCGTCGCTATTATCGAGCAGCCGGAAGCGCACGCTGGTGGTGCCGTCGCCGCGGCATTCGATCGAGCCCGTAAGCTCATAGTCGTGATCGGCTATGGCGGCTGCGCCGGCTGCGCCCGCGACAATGTTGATGGTGTCGAAGCGCGTGAACGCGTCGCACAGTTTCTCATGCAGTGAGTTGGCCGAGATCCCTTTGCCGTCCGCCACGGTGAGCAGCTCGAACGGTTGCACGAGCAGCGTCGGCATCCCGTTGCCGGGTGGCAAGTCCTGCGTCGAGGGCGCGACCGGACCGCCATGCCGGTACGAGAAGGAGGGCACATAACTGCCGCGGCCAAGCTCGATCGTCACGGCGGCGTCCGCGCCCGGACCCGCATAATAGCGTTCCATTGCGCGGCGCAATCGCGTCGCCTCCACACGCACGATGGGATCGACCTGCGGATCGAAATCCGGGCTGCGCTTGAGCGCTTCGACGCCGATCGTGTAACCCTTGATCGTCTCGCTTTTGCCTTGCAGCACCGCCTCGACGACGAAACGCAAAAACACGCCAAGTTGGGGGGACGGCCGGAAAATGTCGCTGGCGACGATATCGTCGAGCGCGCCGCGAATATCCTCCGGCGTCGGCACTTCCGTGATCGCGTCAGGCTTCGCCATGCTCATGCGACGTTGCCGCGGATATCTCCGGACAAGCTGTCAGAGCAGTTTAGCCAAAGAGACGTTCCGCTAATAGGAGGAAGCTGTCTGGCCCTCTAAGCTTTCCGCGGCAGCCCGTCGCGGAACGCAATCGATTCAAGCTCGACCCGCACGGCGTCGGCGATCGGGATGACCGGCCGCGCCTCGAACACGAAGGCCGGCAGCATCGAGCAGAATTTGTGCACCGCCGTCGGGTCGTCGCAGTCGAGCAGCATGTAGCCGCCCCAGTCGCCGACACGGATGACGAACATCTCGATCTTGAAATTGCCGGGCTGCTTCCACTGCGTGAACACTTCGAGGATGCGCTTCTGCGCGTTTTCGTATTCGATCGGCGAGCCCTGCGGCCGCTCGGTCCAGGTCAGCATGTATTTCATTGGCGTGCCCCCATTGATCCCGGCAGCGAGCCTTGCCCGGACGTCCGTCATTGGCAAGGTCGGCCGCTGTGAAATTGGCCTTGACTTCTCGTCGTAATAGGATTAAATTCCACGGCATCCTGCTCAAATCCGAGGGCGTCATCATGAGGCGTCTTGATGATGGAGCAGCGGGATGATGAAGGGGCCGGAGATGCAGCCCCCGACCA
>Ga0335083_10000495_pt1 | contig 60298 bp, 58 predicted proteins | sample Lox_Sample_42_FD_206716 | JGI IMG/M metagenome (GOLD analysis project Ga0335083, IMG submission 206716) | Soil microbial communities from Loxahatchee National Wildlife Refuge, Florida, United States - Lox_Sample_4.2 | ecosystem: Environmental > Terrestrial > Soil > Wetlands | place: USA...
TGTAAGGAGGGGGAAACAATGCTCACGCTGAAGATCGACGGCAGGTGGGAGCCGCAGGACTTCATTGCGACGCTTCGATCAATTGAATCATTCTATTACAAGCTAGCACTGCATCGATCGCGCTGGTTTCCGGAGCCGCCCTATTGGTTTGAGGATCACTATTACCTGTTCCGAACTGAAAACGTTCCGTTCGAGATAGTCCTCGATCAGGTCAATCAGCGGCTGTTGGATAGGGCGCGATATGAAACGCCGGCGGAACAGAGACTTGGCGTTCGCAGGATACGATATGCGTCGCCAGGAGGCATTGACCTGCTTGGGATCGGAAAGGTGGTTGAAGTCATCTCCAACTCTATAGGGCGCATGAAGGTCTACTATGACGACAAGAAGCTCAGGCGTGAGCGCGATTCGCAAGCAGCTCTTGATACGGAGCTGAAACGCCTTCAAGTCGAGAGGGAACGGGAGAGTATTCAATCTATAAAGATTAAGAACGCAAAGGACGCGCTTGAGCTGCTCGATTCTCGTCCAAAAGCACATGAGGCGCTTGTCCCGCTTTTGGTCCGCGATCAGGACGCGTTAGCTGACCTAATTGGACAGCGGAAGCTGATCTCCGCAAAGGTTACAACCGGTGACCGGGAGTGAGCCTGAGTGGAATTCCGGATTGCCGATACCTTTGCCGATAGTCTCTCCCGCTTGACGGCGCAGGAGCAAAAGGCAGTGAAGACCACTGCTTTTGATCTGCAACTCAATCCGTCAGCGCCTGGCTTTTCGTTCCACAAGCTGGATCGCGCCAAAGACCCGAATTTCTGGTCGGTGCGCGTCAACGCTGACATTCGGCTTATTGTGCATCGCACGGCGGCGAGCCTGTTGCTCGCCTATGTCGATCATCACGACGGCGCCTACAAATGGGCCGAGCGCCGGAAAATTGAACGGCATCCCACGACCGGCGCGATGCAGTTGGTCGAGGTTCGAGAGCGCATCGAGGAAATCGAAATCGTAAAGGCGAAGGCGATCGCGCCGGAAGCGACGCCGACACCCGTCCCTAAGCCAAAGCTATTCGACAATTTGCGCAAGTTCGAGTTGATGGCGTTTGGCGTTCCAGAAGAGTGGGTCGATGACGTGCGCGCGGCGACGGAGGACACACTTTTCGATCTCCTCGCCCACTTGCCACAAGAGGCGCAGGAAGCCCTGCTAAAGCTTGCGGTCGGCGAGAAGCCGGAACTTGCCGTGCAGGCGCCGGTGGAAGCCGATCCGTTCGCGCACCCCGATGCACAGCGCCGATTCCGTATCCTCAGCAATGTCGAAGAACTGCAACGCGCGCTGGACTATCCATGGGACAAATGGGCGGTTTTTCTCCACCCGTCGCAAGTGGCGCTGGTCGAACGGAGCTATTCTGGGCCGACTCGGATTTCAGGTTCGGCGGGGACAGGAAAGACGATTGTCGCGTTGCACCGGGCGGTCCACCTCGCGCGGACAAATCCCGACGCGCGCGTGCTTCTGACCACCTTCTCGAAGGCCCTTGCAAACGCTTTGCGAGCGAAACTAGCAATCCTCGTCGGAAATGAACCGACAATCGCCTCCCGGATAACGGCGAAGGCGATAACGGAGGTGGGATACGATCTCTACACGGAGCGATTCGGTCAACCGAACATCGCGACGCCCGCTGTCATCAGGAACCTGTTGGACAAAGCCGCATCAGAAGTGTCCGGCCACAAATTCTCGACGCATTTCCTGTTCGGCGAGTGGAGCGACATTGCCGACGCCTGGCAACTCAAGTCTTGGGAGGCTTATCGGGACGTATCCCGACTTGGCCGCAAAACGAGAATTGGTGGAAAGCAGCGTGAAGTCATCTGGTCGATATTCGAGCGGGTCCGCGCAGGGCTGCGGGAGAGAAAGGTCGTAACCTGGGCCGACGTGTTCGGCCGCCTGACTGAGAGACTTGGTTCCGGCGGCAAGTCGGCCTTTGATTTTGCGGTCGTAGACGAAGCCCAGGACCTTGGAGTTGCGGAGGCACGGTTCTTGGGTGCGCTGGCTGGAGGGAAGGCTGATGGCCTCTTCTTCGCAGGCGACCTCGGTCAGCGCATTTTCCAGCAGCCGTTCTCGTGGAAAACGCTAGGACTCGATGTGCGCGGACGATCCTTTACGCTCCGTATCAACTACCGGACCTCACATCAAATACGGCTGCATGCCGATCGACTATTGCCCGCCAGCGTGTCGGACGTGGATGGAAATGCGGAGAGTCGTCGTGGCACCGTATCTATGTTCGACGGCCCACTCCCGACTGTCGAAGTATTCGCCAGCCCTGAGGAGGAGCAGAAGGCTGTCGGCGCGTGGATTGCTCAAAGATTGGGGGAGGGTTGCCGGCCGCACGAGATCGGAGTGTTCGTTCGGTCCGATGTACAACTGAATCGAGCTCGGGGCGCATTAAAGGTGGCCGGTGTCAAGAGCGTCGAATTAAACGAGAAGGTCGAGGTTACGAACGGTAGCGTTGCCCTCAGCACTATGCATTTCGCCAAAGGCCTGGAGTTCAAATCGGTAGCTGTGATGGCCTGTGATGACGAAATCATCCCGCTTCAGAAGCGGATCGAAAGCGTCGCCGATGACGCCGATCTCGAAGAGGTCTACGACACAGAACGACACCTTCTCTATGTCGCTTGCACTCGGGCGCGTGATAATCTTTTGGTGACCGGCGTCGATCCTGTCTCCGAGTTCCTGGACGATTTCTTGAAGGTGCCGCAAGGCAGAAAGGAGCATGTCGGCGTCTAGTTGTACCGGGCGCGGGCCGCCTCCATCATGGTGCCTTCCAGGAGCTGGAACGATTCCAAATCATCTCGGCCATACTGCCGACCATGGTGCCATCTTCGCAATAATGCCCGACGCCAGGCCGGCGACGCCGGCGAGCCCCACAATCACCCACCGTGCGCCCTTGGCCTGAAGTAAGATCGCGTGCATCTCCTCGACCTTCCGGTGCGTGTCGTTTAGCTTGACGGTGAGATGACTGATCTGCACCTCAAGCTTGGCAACACGCTCACGCAAGATTTCTTCGTGGGTCATTGTCGCCTCGTGAAGATTCGCGCGACCTTCTCGATCGAACGCCCGCCGACGTAGGCAGTGATGATCAGGCCAGCCCAATCGGCGACCATCCCAGTAATCGGATCGGTTGTGCCGAGCGCGAGCACCTTGTCCCAGACGATCACCTTCCAGAAATAGATGATCACGGGTGCTGCGAGGAGCGGCCGGATGATCGCCGTGTACCAGCGGCCCTGTTCGGCAATAATGATCGCGGAGGCCTGTTTGCGCGCCTCGATCTCGGCGTCGATCTCCTTTGCGGCGAGGTCAGCCGCAATGCGGTCCTGCGTATTGGCGGCATCGAGCTTCGCCTTGTAAGCATTGATCAAGCCGGAAACGACAGGCCCGCCGATGAGGCTGGCAAGCCAAGTCCACATGGCGTCACGTCTCCTGCGGCGCCGGCGACCCGTCGCCGAGCTCGATTGCATGTCGCCTGTCGGCAAGGTCGCGGAAATATTTCATGACCGCCGTCACGGTGATCAGGATCAGCGGCCAGGCCCAGGACGGCACCTGAGCCGAAATCGAGCTCACATCTACGCCGCTCACGATCGGCGCAAAGAAATCGTAGCCGGTCACGATCGCGCTGGCAGCGATGACGATTGCGGACGAAAGCTTCTGTTTGACGCCCGCGAACTTCTCACGCACCGCGGCGAAAAAGGTTTCTTCCTGCCGGTAAAGCGTGCGGAATGCCGGCCGTGACTTCAGGATCGGACGAATCCAGAACCAGTAGACCGCAACGAGCGTCGCGGCGATCGAGATGTGCAGCAGCATAGGTGTTCTCCGGTGTTTCAGGCGGTGGCGAGCACAGGGACGACAGGCGTTTCGGGGATGGCAGCTACCTGCCGGCGCTGGTACCAGCGATTGAGCGCGTAGACCGAGCCGCCGACGATCAGCGCGACGCCGCAGCCGATCGTGGCGGCCTCCCACGGGTGAGCGATGATCCAGTCCGAGAAGCTGCCACCGGCAGCCACTGGCGCAGCAGTGCCGCCACCCACGATCGATTTTTTTGCCGCTGCCGGCGCGGGTACGACACCTTTTCCTGGAACAGGCGAGGCGTCGGGGACGATCGAAGGCGACGGCGTCTGTTGCGCAGCCATGCAAAGGCTGACGGATTTGACGGCAGCAACACGCGCGCCCCAGCCCTTGCCGAACACCGGCCAGGTCTTCAGTCGCATGAGGAAAGCCAGGCGCTCATCATTGATTGCGACGACAAGCGCCTTTGGATCGCGCTTGGCGACGGCGCGCAGGACCTCGTCGGTGACGGCATGGGTGGTATCGGGCAGACCGACGACCCGGCGCAGCACCTTGCCACTGCGCCCAGTCCCGCTGTTCACCCCATAGTCGAATACGCTGTAGTCAACGCCGGCAGGCAGCTCATCACAGCGCTGTGCGTCCCAGTATTTGGCACGATAGATCGCCTTCGCCTCGCCGATCTTCATCGCACGCACGTCGTCGGCCGTCGCATTCGGCTTCACGTACTTGCGGTAGTCGTAAATCGTGATGCCGAAGTTGGTCGGGCCACCGGGATCTGAAGGATGATTGGTGTAGCCGCCTTCGTGCGCGAGCAGGCGCCGGAGCGCCTCGTCATAGGTCCAGGCTGCCATTCGATTTGCTCCGGAAATGAAAAAGCCGCCTCGCGGCGGCCGTGGGTAGGATGATTGGTCGTGCTATTGCGCTAGCTGTTGGCGCCGATCGTGAAGGTCAGATCGCCGGTTAGGAACTTGACGGGCGTGCCGGTCGCGACCGCGAACGGCCCGTCGGGCAGGGCCTTGCTGAACAGCAAATGGCCGCCCGATGCCGCGTCGAAGATGCCGACGTACTCGAGGTTGGCGACATCGCCGGCCGCCTCGCCGAAATCGACAGTTGCCGAATTCGTGATCTGGTTGTCGGTACCATCGTCGGCGATGGCGTCGAAGGTGATCGCGACGCGGCCGGCGGTGCGAATAGTCGCGGTGACCTCGGTGCCCGAGGTTTTCGGATTGCCGTTGAACAGGCCGACATAGCAGGCGGCGGGGGCGCCCGGCATCGCATTGCCTGCGAGCCAGCGGCACATCTTGTTGCCGAGATAGACGCTCATATCAGATGCCATAGTTGTCTCCGTTGGTTACCAGCTCAGCACCACGACCACCTGGATCGGAGGAGGGTGGGGCCCAAACCCGATTGTCGCCGGCGCTGCAAGCTCGGCGCCGTCGGCAAATGCAGCCGCGAGCGCGAGCGCGGCGAGCAGAGTCGCCCGCGCGGTCAACGCCGCCTCGTCGGCAAAATTGGCCTTAAGCCGTAAAGCTTCGGCACCGACGGTCAGATAGAGTGTAAGCGCTGCGTGGTCGGCGAAATGCGCGGCGAGGTGGAGCGGCGGTCCGATGCTGATCGTCGGCGCCAGCGTCGCGTCGTCGGTGAACGCGGCGGTCAATTCCAGTGGCAGCGAGATGATTGTAATCGCCGCGTCGAAGACCGCGTCCTCGGCGAGCGCCGCCGTCAATTCGAGCGGCGACAGACCGGGCGGCGCATTCGTTACCGCGATGCGATGCCAGCTGAAGCTCGACGGCGGTGTCCCGGCCGTCCAGGCGACGCCATTCGGCGAAGTGTAAAGCGTATTGGCTCCGACGACGAGCCACTTGCCCGCGTCAGACCAGCAGGCGTGGTCGAACCGCGTGCCGCCGAGGCCGCTATTTAGTTGCGTGTAATTGACGCCATCGGTTGAACGGGCAATGACGCCGGTATTGCCGCCGACCACCATCAGCATGTCGAGGCTGGGCGAATAGGCGATCGACTGCCAATCGTAGGCCGAGCCGGTTAGCGATTTTTGCGACCACGCCGCCGAGATCGGATCGCTGCAAGAGGCGTAGTCATTGCTGCCGCCGGCATTGCCGGCAATCATGCAGAATTTCTGGATCGCCCCGCCGGCCCAGACGATGCTGCGCCAGTTCTTACTGTTGGCCGGCCCCGTGCGTTGGGTCCAATTGATGCCGTCGGGCGAGGTGTAGACTGCGTTGTTGTCGCCAACTGCGACCAAAAGTCCGAGATCGGACGACCAGCAGACCGAATTGAGCGCGACGCCGGTCGCGGGCAAGGTGCGCGCGGTCCAACTGATGCCGTCGGGCGATGTCAGGACGCGCGTGCTGGTTGTTGGCCCGGCCGAGGTGACGATGACGAACAGGCCGAGCATGCCGGCCCAGCAGACGCCGTTCATCGTCCAGGTATTTTGATTTGGAACGGCAGTCCCGGTCCAGCTCTGGCCGTTGTCGGTCGACCGCGCGACGTTGTTATTATTATTGTCGCCGCCGTTGGCGATGGCGACGAACATATTGAGCGTGGGCGAGTAGGCAAGCCCCGACCAGCTCGAGCCGCTCCCGTTAGCGTAGGTCGGAAGATTGACCGTGGTCCAGCTGGCCGCGTCGTCTCCCGACCAGGCGCCGCGCGGATTATCAGCGCCGCCCCAGGCGACCGCTACTAGCGGTGTCGCCATTTCACAGCGTCCCCTTCACCGCCGCAAAAAGGATGCTCAGATCGAGCGCGGTATCATCGAGCGCGGCGGCGCGCATGACGCGCAGCGTGTTGCCGGCGTTGAACTGGATAGCCGCATCGAATGCAAAAGTGCCGGCCGTGCTGCCCGGCGCGAAATCGAGCGTGCCGATCTCGGTTGCGTCCCGATAAATGGGGAACGACAGGGCAGCGGTCGGCGCAACGGCTAGCCCGGCGGACGAGGAGGTTAAGTCGGCCGGCAGATAGAACGGCGTGCGGGCCGAGGCGCGGAAAGCGAACATGGCCGCGCCGTTGGCAATGCCCAAGCCAGGCGAACCCGGGAAGAAGAACGCGATGTCGTAGTTACTCGGGAACGGCATGACGAACTGGTAGAATGGGCCTTGTACGTCCGCGCCGAACACAAAGGCGTCGCCCGAGGTGAAATCGTGCAGCACCAGATAGAGGCCGTCATTGGCGACCAGGAAATCGTAAAGCCGATAATTGTGATTGGGCTGAAAAGTGCCGGTGAAGCGGAAGGCGGCTTGCGGCAACACGTAAGGACCGAACACCGCATGATCGGCCATGGTGATCGTCATCCGGTTGCCGTCGACTGAAATCGACTCAATTTCGTTGGGCAGCACCGGGTTTTGCTCGACCACTTCAAGCCGCTTTTCCACGTCGTAGAAATTCTGATCGATTTCCTGTGGTTGCAGATCGCGGCCGAGGCCGGCGCCCCATTGGGCATTGTCGTCGGTGCGATATTTCAGGGCGACCATTCACATCCTCTATGACAGGCGTTCGAGGCGTTGCCGCCGAGACAGGCGATTGAAAGCGCGAGCACCGGGGATGATCCACGGCCTAGCTCAGCCGACTCCGATAAGTGTTTGTGTGGATGAGGGCACCTTGGCGGATTAACCGCCATTGCTCTTGTTCTTGTAGGTGAAGGTGGCCTCTTGACCGTTCACGCCGGATACTTTGAGCCGGTCGATCAGTTCGACATCGACATATTGTGTCTCGTCGTCCGGATTGGTGATCCGCTTGACGTGTGTTTCGCGCGAGAGTTCGCGGTGTTTGTTTTCGACGTAGGACGTGATCGTGCTGCTGAAGCTCGAATTGAACGTCTTGGTTGATCCGGTCTGCCCGCACCGGAGCAGTACATTGTCGGCTGGCGGCTCGCTCGGGTTCAAAATGCGCTGCGGCGGCGTCACGTCCCTCGACTGGAACGGCCGCACGATGCGCTCAAGGCTGGTCACGACGATGCCGCCTCAAGATCGATCATCTTCGGCACTTTCAGCTCCGACACGGCGATGTCATAGGCCGTTTCGAACGACATGCCGGCGACGGGCTTCAATTCGAGGTCGTACCAAACCGAATTGTTTTTCAGAATTTCAGTCGTAGTTTGCGATTGCAGCGCCGCGATGCGATTCTGCTCGTTCACGTTCTGCGGCTGCGCGTTGTTGACCTCCACATCGATCGGAAACGACGCGCGGATGGCGTCGGCCTGCACCTCCGCCGAGCCGTGAACCTGCTCGCGAACTACCGCTTGCCTTTTCGACAGTGGAAAGGTGAGCCCGTCGTCATTCGGCGCGTCGATAGGCGGCGCGTAGCTGACATCGCTCGCCGGCAAGGCGATTTCGCGGTTGGCATAGGCCTGGTACCCGGCGGCCATGTAGCCTTCCGCCGCGTAGGTCGGCTCGCCAGGCTGCTCTTGCACCGCGCCGCCATAGCCGATGGCGCAGCCAATCGTGATCGAGCCGATGGCGAGGCCATTGCCGCCGTCAACGCCGAATTTGTAGGCGATGATCTTGCCAAGCGCCTGTCCGCCCGGCAGGCGTTCGTCGAACAGGCGCGCGTTCTTGCGGCAGGTGAGCGCAACGGCGCGCTCGAAGGTACAGGCGAAGGTGACCTCGACGCAGCGCGAGCGGATCAGCAAATGCGCGCGCGCCAGCGCAATCAGATATTCGAGGCTCCTTAAGCCCCGATCGGTCGGGAGATACGAGCGCCGGCCAAGGGAACCAATGGGCGGCGGGCCGCCGGCGACCTCGGCGCCGACATCCTGCGAATCGAGCGTGATTGCCAAGGTATCGGCATCCTCGGGGAGCGTGACGATGTCCTGCACGTCGGTTGAAAGCGTAAAGCGCGCATGCTCCTTGCGTAGCCGGTTGGCGGCGTATTGAAGCGTCATGTTGGCCTTGACCTGCCAGAGCGGCACGTAAAGACCGGTGCTTTCCTGCGTCGCCGGAATATTGACCGGGTCGCTGTCCGGCCCGCCCTCGTCGATGACGCCGGTTTGGAACTTGCGCATCAGGTCCGCGTAGAGGTAGGGGCCGCGCATAATCGGCACCGAGCTCGACATGCTCACCGACATGGTGTCGCCGGTTGCATGCTTTTTCTCCTTGTTTTGCCAATTGACGCTGCAATTGACCGTCTCGACGTTCTCGACATCGTTGAGGTCGCGCGCCGAGGCGGCCAGAACCGTCCAGCCCCCGCCAAGGCTTGCGCCGGGCTTCGGCCACTCCGAGATCAGCGATTGCCCGGTGTAGGTTGCAACGTTCAAGCCGAAGACAAACGTGCCCGAGGCGCTTTGCGTCCAGTTGATGGTGACGTCGACCGAGACGCTCCTCAGCGGCGGCTCGCCGAGATTGATCGCAACCGAGTCGTAAGGCACTTCGGCGGGCGCAAAATCCTCGATACCGTCCTCGCCGACTAGGCAGTCGGAAATATCGACCGCATGCGTGACGCGGTCGATCGACCACAGCGCCGAACGCGCCTCGAGCACGGTATCGGGGTCATCGAGCGCGTCGGGATTGATCCAGATCGGGTCGTAATAGGGTCGCACCTTCAATGTGTCGGCCTTCGCCGCTTTCAGCGCGATGAAATCGGCCGGACGGGCGGTGAATACCAGCGTCACCAGTTCCTGGTTGATGTCGGTCGGCACGCCCACCAGCCGGCCATAGAACAGGGGCGCGAGATCGGCGTCATTCTGCCAGGACAGCCAAGCCCAGACCCGGCGTGACGGCGCCAACAGGCCGATGCGCGGGTTGCGCACGATGAGGGTGAGCGTCGCAAAATCGCCCTCGCTTTGCTCGACATCGAACTTGAAAATGTCCTCGTCGATACGCTGGTGGACCGCCGGATCGAAGGCCTCGTTTTTGTCCGCCCAGGCAAAATAGAACGGCCCGATGCTCTCGAAGCGAAGCCGCGCCTGCAGCCTCGCCCGATCGGTGAAATCGACGTTCATTTCTCTTCAAGGCTCATCGACCAGGCGACCTGCGCGCCATATTCATCGCGCGACAGCTGGAAACCGGTCACCACCATGGTCAGCCGCGGCCGGTAATAGGTGAAACCATCTTCGGAGAACGATGAGCCCTCGACCACGAGGCGCTGCGGCGCACCGCCGTCCGGATAGGCAAGCTCGGCGATGCAATCGACAACGACTTCGCGGCCGGGCCAAAGCCCGTCGGACGACGGCGGGCGCTGGTCGGTGCCGCTAATGGTCGACTTGTATTTGCGGAATTCTGGCCGCGACAGATCGATCAGCTCGCCATTGATGGTGCGCGCCAGGCTTGCCGCCTGGTCGAGCGGCTCCAGGGTTTGGCTGAGGCCGCGCGCGGAATAGGGCGGCACGCCGAGCCCCAGAAGGGACAGCACGCTCTCGTCCGCCATTGGCTCTTCCTCTTAGCGATGCCAGCCGGGCTTGCGGCCTGACGAGCGCAATTGCGCTCGCACGGCAAAGCGGGTGAGCCGCTCCATGGTGTCCTCATCGGCAGCCAAGCCGGAAAACGTCTCGTTGCCGATGGTCAGGTTGAGAATGCGCGAAGGCGAAGCGGCAACCGGGGCGAGTTGCGGCATCGCGAGCGCGGGCATCAGCGGCATGCTCAGGGCGTTCGACAGGCCGTCGACGAGGCCGCCGGCCGCAAAGCGCGGGATCGCCAGGCGCAAGGTACCTAACGTGGCCTGATCGAACCGCATGCGGTTGAGCGCATTAAACAGCGACAAGCCATATTTGCGCACGGCCGCGGCGCGCACTACGAACTCGCCGTTCGAGAGGAAAGCCGGGACCGAATCGCTCGTTGCCGTGCCCGGACCGAATACCGGTCCGCCGCGCGCGAAGCCGCCGGCGCCGGCTGCCGCCTGTTGCTCTGCGCCAAACGCCGCGCGCGCGGCAGCAGCAATGGCGTTCCAGACGCCGAGCGCAAAGTCTTGCAGCCGCACGAGATACGAGATCAGCCGCTCGATGCCCGCATTCCAAAGCGAGGTGATTGAGTCCCAGGTGCCGGTCACGCCGGCGAGGATCGCCGCCCACGCACCTTGCGCGCCCGCGACGATGGTTTCCCATAAGGCGCCGATCGCATCGATTCCTGCCTGCCAGAGCGCCTGGAGCTGCTCCCAGAGCGCGCTGGCGGCGGCAATAATCCGGTCGAGCACGGTCTGGGCGGCCATCGTCAAGTGATCCCAAACGGCGCCGATTGCTGCGACGCCGTCTTGCCAGCGCGATTGCAGAGCGCTCCAGAGCGCAGCCGCTCCAACCGCGACCGCGGCAAACGCTGTCCTCGCCACCGCCGCGATTTGATCCCAGAGCGCCGCGACCGCTTGCACGAGCGTCTGCAACTGGTTTCGGATGCCCTGCGCGACGCTCAACACGACCGCGACGATTGTCTCGAAGGCGGCCCGCGCGCGCTGGGCAAAGGCCGACCAATCGACCGCGCGGATCAGCTGAACTCCGAGGAAGCCGATAGCAAATCCGATCGCCGCAATAGCAACCGGAACGGCACCGAACGCAGCGATCAAGCTGGCGATGCCAACACGCACGATGCCGAGCACGCCGCCCAGCGCCCGCAGGGCCACAAGCAGGACATTGCCCGCAGCTGTTGCGGTGACGAACGCGCCGCGCAGGATGCCAAAAACGCCGCCGACCAGGCGCAGCACGCTCGCGAGCAGCGTGAAGGCGCCGGTCATTTTGGCGAGCACGAGGATGACACCCACATCGGCTGCGGTCAGCTGCGTGCCGAAAATGCCATTGATCGTCTCGGCAACCGTTTGCAGCAGGGCAAGAAACGCCTGGAACGCCGGGACGATGACGCTCTGCGTGACATTGGCGACCGCGACGCCGAGATCGATGATCATTTGCCGAGCGCTCTTGATCCAGCCGGTCTCGATCGCTTCCGTATCCCCGGTCAAAGCGCGCACGAGATCGAGCAGCACCGGGCGCACCTTGCCGGCGATGTCGCTTGCCCAGAGGATCAGGTCAGTGCGGTTCCGGCCGATGGCCTCGGTGAATAGGTTAGCGGCATCAGCGATCGCCGGCGCAAACAGCAGGCCGATCGAGTTCTTGGTCGCGGCGATGCTGCGGCGCAGGAGCGCCAACGCATCGTTCATGTCCTTGGCGACCCTGAACTCTGCATTGCTCATGATCAGCCCAAGGCTTTCGGCGCGCTTGCCGATGTCCTCGATCGCCTGGCGCCCGCCACTTAAGAGTTCGACCAGCTGCGGGCCGAGCCGTCGGCCGAAGATCTCGATGACGCGCGAGGCTCGCTCGGCCGGTGTCGGCAACGCGCCGATCTCGTCGGCGAAACCCTTCAGCCGTTCGATGGCGTCACGATTGCTGCCGCCGAGATTCTTGATCGCCTTTTCCACATCAATGATGGCCTGGCCGCCACGATTGGCGCTCGGCCCGAACAGGTCCATCTCGCTTTGGAGCTTGCGAAAATCTTCCGCGGCCTGCCGGCCTGCAAGACCGCCCTTGAGCATGGTCTCCCGCAGGTCGGCCAAGCGCTGCTGATTGCCAAAGAAATTCTGCGACTGTTCCTGCACCCTCTCATTGATCACCGAGAGTGCCGCGACCAGCTTCTCTTCGCTGCCGCCAAGCTGCTCCGCTGCAATCGCGAGCTTCTGGTACTCCTGCGGCGAGGTGCCGGCGGCGATCGAGGCTTCCTTGATCTGGGCCGCCGCATTGGCCGCCGAGCTGGCGATGCCGAGGAATGCAGCGGGCACCGCGGCAAGAACCGCGGTCGATTTGAGCACGGTTGCGCCCATCGACTGCAACGCGCCGGCGACACCCGTTCCGAACTCATGAACCTTGCCAAAGGCACCGGAAAAGGCTGCGCCCACGCCCTGGATTGCTAGCCCGACCCGGGCGCCGGCATTGACCGCGGCAACGAGCTTCTGCTGCGTCGCCTGAACGGCGGTGCCAAAGGCAGTAACACCGGCGCTGCTCTGCGATGCGGCACCGCCGGCACCGGTGAGCCGCTGCCGCAGTTCATCGACGGTAGCGCCGGCGCGCTTGCTTGCCTGCTCGATGGCGGCGGCGGGCGCGCTGAGATTGACGTTCTCGCCGGCCTTCTGCAGCTGGGCGAAGGCGTCTTCACCGGCTTTGCCGAGCTCGGCGAGCGCGCGCTTGATCTGATCGCCGCCTTCAAGGGCGATACGCTGCGAGATGGTCGGACGGGCCATGTCATTCCTTGAAGTATTTCAGATAGAGGCTAGGCAGCCGCGCCGCGGCGCGATTGATGGCGTCCAGAATGGCGAAGCGCTTGGGAATGCTCGCGACCTCGATGCCGACATAGAGCGGCACGAGCCGCACCGTCCCTTTGCCGCCCGGATTGCGACCGCGGCGCAGGAGCGCGAGCGAGATCGCCTTGCCGGCGCGCGCGTCGGTCATCCGCACGTGGGCGCCAAGCATCGGCGGCTTGCCGGGGCGGCGGATCGTATAGAGCGGGGAGCCGACCTGCTGCTGAAATTTGGAAGCGGGAATGCGCCGGCCGCCGGCGCCGAACGGAGCGTTCGGCAGCGGCAACCACAGCAGCGGCTTGCCGCGGATGACGGCGCCCTGCTCGAACACCTCGGCGTAGGGCACCTTGTGATAGATCAGCGCCGCCGCCCGCATACTTTCGCGGTTTGGTGGGTAGATTTTAGCGCGCAGCGCGTTTTGCCATTTGCGACTGAAGCCTGCGCCGGCGATGCTGGCCCGTCCTCCTGCCTTGGCAAGCTCGGCGGCCTCCCGCATTGCGGCAGTCGCGGCCCTCGCGATCGGCTTCTCGCCCTCAATAAGGGCTTTGAAGAAGCCACCGGCGACTGCTGATAGCGTAAGGTGTAAAGGCATCGATCGAGCTCATTATTCAGCCACAAAATCTGCGACTGATTGCTGCGTTTTGAAATCGCAAAGAAAAGGACGCCATGGCGGGCGGCGAAAACATCAAGGCGATCAGGGTTGTGGCTCGGCCCGACTCAATCTACCCATGGCCCCGATTCTGGGTCCCGCAAGACGGCATCATCGACCTGTCCGACGGCGGTTTTCTGCGCGACCCCACGGACTGGTTGGCCGGAACGCGAGGGCCAATGCCGCTCGCGGCGCTTCAGCACTGGCCGGCACTCGCCCTGTTGGGCGAGCCCGGCATCGGCAAATCGACCACGCTGAAGGAAGAAGCCGATCGTGTGGCATCCCTACCGGTGCTCGCCAACCTTGTCTCCGTCTATGTCGATTTGCGCACCTATTCGAGCGAGCATCTTCTCTACCAACGCGTCTTCGAAAGCGAGAAGGTCACCGCCTGGAAAGATGGCAGCTCGCACCTGTTCCTCCATCTCGACAGCCTCGACGAAGCGCTTCTTCGCATCGACTCCATTGCGAACTTGCTTGCCGCCGAGCTGCCCGCCCTGCCGACGGACCGGCTATCGATCCGCATTGCCTGCCGCACCGCCGTGTGGCCGGCCGCGACGCTGGGAATCGCATTGACCGGCATTTGGGGCGAGGGCGCGCGGACGTTCGAACTCGCCCCGCTTCGCCGCCAAGATGTTTTCGCGGCCCTCGACGCCCACTGCATTTCCGCCGAAGGCTTTATGCGCGCGCTGCTTGCCGCCCAAGCGATTCCCTTCGCCATCAAGCCGCTCACGCTCAAGATGCTCCTCGCGATCTATCAGCAGCGGGGCGACCTCCCCAACAGCAACATCGAACTGTACAAGCAAGGCTGTCTCGCCCTTTGCGAGGAGCAAAACAAAAGCCGGCGCGATTCGGGCCGCCGCGGCGATCTCAACCCAGGCCAGCGCATGCGCCTCGCTGGCCGCATCGCCGCCGCCACGATCCTCGGCAACCGCTTCGCCGTCTGGACCGGACCCGAGGTCGAATGCCCCCTCGAAGACATTCCGCTGTCTGCGCTTGCGGGCCATCGTGAAGACGGTGCCTTCGCCGCCTTTGCCGCGACCGACGACAATGTCCGCGAGGTGCTCGATACCGGCTTGTTCAGCTCGCGGGGCGATCATCGCATGGGATGGGCGCACCAGGGCTACGGCGAGTTTCTCACGGCGCTCTATCTTTTTGAGCAAGGCGTTCCGGCCGAAACGATGCTGAAGGCCTTGCTTCATCCCGCCGGCGGCTTGATACCGCAGCTTTCCGGCGTCGCCGCATGGGCGGCATCGTTAAGCGGCGCCTTGCGTGCAACTCTCATCGCCGATGAACCCATCGCGCTCCTGAGAGGCGATCTCTCCGGTTGGAGCGACAGCGATCGAACCTCGCTCGTCAAATCGCTGCTTGGCGCCGTCGAAAACAAAAAGGTCACCGACTCGCCCTACAGCAACGCCGAGGCGTATGCCAAGCTCAATCACTCGGGCCTCGCAGCCGAATTGCAGCCCTTCATCACCGACCGCCAACTCGGTCTCAGCACACGCCGCCTCGCGCTTCTGATCGCCGAAAAATGTAGGCTCAAAGAATTGCAACCCGAGCTTCTGCAGGTGGCGCTCGACGAGGGCGATAACCCGCAAGTGCGCGCCGGAGCCGTTTCGGCGCTCAAGCATTGCGGCGACGCGAGCGTGCCAGCGCTCATTCGCCCTTTGGCGGCCGGCCAGCGCGGACCCGATCCTAACGACGACATCAAGGGCAATGCCCTCGACTTGCTCTGGCCCAGCCATATGACGGCGGCCGAGCTGTTTCCTTTGCTGACTCCGACGACCGACAATTACTTCGGTGCTTACGCGCTCTTCCAGATGGCCCTGCCCGACACGCTGAAGACCGGGGACCTGCTCCCGGCGCTCGCATGGGCCACGCAATTGATCGCCGAAAGCGGCCACATGGGCGGCTTCCGTGGCAAGAGTCTTGCCGACGCCATCATGTTCAAGGCGTGGCCCGAGTTCGACAAGCCGGAGCTGACCCGTCCCTTTCTCGATCATATTGCCGTCCGGCTGCGTCACCACGGCGATCTATGCCGGGGAACCGACCATGACGCGCAAAAAGCCTTCCTCAACGCGCTGAGCGACGACGCCGAACGGCGCCACACGTTTCTGCTGGCCCTTGGCGCCGGCGCTCTGAGCCGTATCGATGTCTATGCCTACCGGCGTGTAGGCCTGCTTCTTGATCGTGATTTGGAGTGGCTTCTCTCTATCGCGCCGGGCGGATCAAACCCGGCGCCGGGTCTTAACACCGAGACCTTGTGCAACTTCATCGAATGCGCCTTCGTGATCGAGAACACCTCTCATTTCGAGGCTCTCTACACCGCCGCCGAACGCTGGCCGGAGCTGCGCGCGCGCTACGCCGTCTGGTTCGACGGCGTGCGCCTAGATTCGCCGGGCGCCGCGCAGGCGCGGGAGCAGCAAGAGCAATTGCGCGTGCTGGAGAACGACCGTCCTCCCCCGATCGCGCCCGACCCGGCCGGCCAAATTCTCGCGCGGCTCGCGGAAGCCGAAGCCGGCCGCTGGCAGGCGTGGTGGCAACTTACTTATTATTTGATGCTGACCCCGGATAGCCGGGCTTTTGGGGACGAACTCGACTATTTCATCACCGCAATGCCCGGATGGAGCGAGGCCGACGACTCGCTTCGGCGCCGCATCGCCGCCTTCGCCGAACGATACTTGGTCGAGGCGGAAACCAGCATCAATGATTGGCTGGGCCGCGAGCCCATGCCCGTCTACCGCAACACCATCGCCGGACTGCGGGCCTTCATCCTCCTCAAGCAGGTGTCGCCGGAGAGCTACGCTCGCATCGCGGACGACACTTGGCGCAAATGGGCGCCGGTGATCGTCGGACTTCCGCGGCGCACCGTGATCGACAAATCCCCCGAAATCGCCGGGATTTTGGCGGACGCCCTGAGGCGCGCTCCGGCCGAGTTCGTCGCCTCCGTTCGCACGATCATCCGCCTTGAACGCCAAAGAAGGCGCGCGCCTGGCTTCACGCCGCAGCCGGGACCGCCCTTCTTCATCCTCCGCGATCTCGACGGCTGCTGGCACGAAACCTCGCTCAAAGCCGCTATCCTTGACGAGTTGCAGAACCCCACCAATACGCCGGCCGAATACGCCGCGTTCCTTGAAGCTTTACTGGAGGCCGGAGTCGAGCCGGCCCTTGATCAGGCTCTCGGCCTGCTGGCCGACTCGGGGCCGGCCACGCGCGCCCGCAGCCTTGCCATCGCCGACGTGCTGCTTCGCCACGCGGCTGTTCGCTCATGGCCTGCGCTGCGCACGGCGATGGCGTCCGACGATGCGTTTGCCCGCGAAGCGCTGCTGCGCGTCGCGGCGCACTTTAGCTTCGAGCGGCCGTTCTACCGCGGCCTTGGCGAACGCGACATTGCTGCTCTCTATCTGCTGATGGCGCGGCTCTTTCCCCGCAACGACGAGGCGGAACCCGCGACGGGCTTTATCGGAGCATGGGACTCGATCGGCTATCTCCGCGACGGTATTCCGCGCTACCTGGCAAGCTTAGGCACCGAAGCCGCCGTGACGGCGCTGAGCGAACTGATCGCCGGACACCCGGAGTTCGGCCATTTGGCCTACGATCTGAGCATGGCCGAGCGCGCGATGCGCATTGCCACCTGGTTGCCGCTCAGCCCCAAGGAAGTGCTGGCGCTGGCCGACCGTCCGAATCTGAAGCTGGTGATATCGTCCGCGGATCTCTGCGAGGTCCTGGTCGCAGCGCTGCAAAAATTCAATGCGTCACTTCACGGCGCGCAGACTCCAGTGCGCGACTTGTGGGACCGGCAGCAAAACAAGGATATTTACCGGCCGATCGACGAGAATGCTTTATCCGACGTGATAACGCGCTTCCTGCGCACCGAACTCGGCGGCGCCGGCATCTTCGCCAATCGCGAGGTCGAGGTCTCCCGCGTGCCGGGAGCGCCCGTCGGCCAACGCACCGACATTCTTGTCAACGCGGTTCGCCGCCGCTCGGACGGCGAGCTGTTCGATCCTCTCGCTGCCGTCGTCGAAACCAAGGGCTGCTGGAACGGCGAATTATTTACGGCCCTCGAAGGGCAATTGTTCCGATGTTACATGATCCCCTTGCGCGCGCAGGCCGGCATTTATTTGGTGGGCTGGTTCGACACCGATCGGTGGGACCCGGACGACAGCCGGCGTGCCCGCGTGCCCAAAATAGGTATCGAAGCGGCTCGGTCAGAGCTTGACCGGCAGGCCGCAGCGCTGCCTGACGGCTTCGTCGTGCGCCCGGTGATCCTTGAGTGCCACGCTCCCTGAGAGCACAGCAACATTTAATTTTCTTTGTCACGTTGCAAATCGTCGATCTGCTTCTTCAGCATGCGCGGTTCGCCGCGGGCTGCCAGCGCGCTAAGCGCAAGGTGTTCAGCGGCCTCGCGCCTGTGACGCCGTTCCGCGAAATACAGCGATGCCGCGATCTCCCGCGGCGTCATCGCCCAGACCTCGGCGCGCGGATAATTGGCGGCAATCAAGGCATCGATGGCTTCGGCGATCTCGAAGCCGGCGCCGTAGCGGACGGAGCGGCGTCGAGGATGCCGCCGAGTGCTGTCAACTTCTCGACGAAAGGGCCGAGGCCCGCCGGCAACGTAAGACGCACGATGGCAGCCAGCAGGTCGGCTTGGGCGTCGATCGCAAGCTTTCCGGCGACCGCTTCGGCCTTCTCATCCCCCGGATAGCCGCAGCCGGCGGCGATGATGGCCGCGACGGCATCGCCGCCCATCGCCATCAGCTGGCCGGTTTCGACCTCTTGACCGCTCATGAGCTTGCGCAGCTCGGGAAAGCGGCCGAGCAGGTGCGCCACGCCCTTTGCGGAGATGCCGTGCACGGCGACGGGTGTGCCCTGCACGTCGATGGTTTCTGCGCGCGGCGCGATGTCGATCAAGCCGACCATGTGAGTCCTTTTCGGTTGTCGTGGGCTAGGGAGAAATGTCGATCGAATTTGGAGTAATATCGCAGCAGCGATGGTCGATTCGCGAAGGAATAGATTTATGAGACGAACCGTTAGTTTGGCTGTGATGAGCGCGCTAGTCGCGCCTTGCGTAACGCCTCACGGCCTCGCGCTGGACAAATTGCCCAAGCCTTGGGTCATCCAGGTGGTAACCGCCTCTTCGACCGCCGCGGTCGTAAAAACACACGACTTGATCACAGGTCGTCCGTTGGCGCCTGTCGAACGTGATTATCGCCAGTCAACCACGTTGCCGTCATCGACATAATCAAGGTCCAACGGCCTCCTCGCGCACTGTCCAGGTGCCAAACTTGCCGAGCTCGTTGGCAAGCACCTCGCCCTCGATTTCGATGTTGCCCCATTCGTCCGAGATCGGGTTCAAGCTCTTGCCCGGCTTGAACACGACCCTGAACAGAGTGATGTCCATCTGCGGGCCGATTTCGTTCGTGCCCTCGTATTTGAGCTCGCCCTCGAAACTGTTGCGCGAGAAGATGTCGATGACCTTGTTGCCATCGGCGTCGGTTTCGACATCGCCGAGCAGCGCCATGGCGAGGTTGTCGGCGGTCCATTCGTCCATCACCATGGTCACCGTCATCTTCTTTTCGGTGACCACCTCCTTGTCCTTCTTCTTTACGCCCTCGCGCGAGGAGAAGTGTTCCAGCGTCGTGAGATTGGGCGTGGTTTCGAGCGAGCTGACATTGCCGAGGTCGCGGAACGCCATCTCGTCGACCGCCTTGAAGCTGATCTTGCCTTTGCCAACGTAGTAATTGTCGGTCGAGGGAGAGACCGTCATCGCTTGCCTCCATCAGGATTTGTGATCAGAGCTGCTCGGGACGCAGCACGTACGCGAATGTGAAATGCACTCCCATGGACCCTTCCATGGAGCGGCCGTGACCGAGATGCGTGCTGCAGCCGGCATAACGCACCCGGCCGTTGGCGCCGGCGAGTGCGTTCAGCTGGGCATCGGTAAGCACCGCCTTGACCAGCTTGACCCGAAGCTCATTAAGCGCGGGGCCGACGCGCTCGGGCTTGGCGCCAAGCAGGATCAGCACCTCGGGCGTCATCTCGACGATGTTGGGAGCGCGCCCGGGGTATCGCTGTTGCTCGGCGCGCTCGTCCGCGGTCTCGTCAGCATCGAACACGGCAATGGCAGGACGCGCGTGCTCGGAGATTTCGTCCTGGTTGCGGGCAGCCGTGGCAATGCCGGGAAGGCCGGCAGCGATCTCGACCAAGCGCTGCAGGATAGCCTCGCGCTTGTCCATTAGTCGTCCTGCATCACAACCAGGCGGAACTCGAGGCCGTTCTCAATCACGGTCTTGATGCACCAGGCGGTGCTGTCGAATACGATCCGGCCTCCGACGAGATCGGCGACAGCAATGCCATGGGCGGTGAGCGCGCTACGCCGCACGTCCACGGCCGGGCGGATGGTCTGCATTCCGATCGAACCGTCCTCGACTGCGATCCCCGTCGTGTGATCGATCACGACGAGGTCGTAGCTCTTTGACCCCAGGGTGAGGACGGCGCGCTCGCCGAAGGCTTCGTAGACCGGCGCGAGCGCCAAGCCGTCGAAATCGATCATCCGTTGCGAGTGACTTAGTTGCTGGTGTGAATCTTGACCGCAAGCCGCGGCCGCTTGTTCACCGGCAGCGGCGAGGCCTCGGTCTTCACGTCGATGGCGCTGCCGTCCTGCCGCGCGATCTGGCGGGCATAGATCGATAGGCCCATGGTGTTGACGGTCTCGATCAGGTTGGCCGGGGCGCCATAGGTCACGAAGGTGTCCATGGTGCCGAGCGGGAAGGCGATGCCTTCGTTCGCCGGGATCAGCGTCTCGGTGGCGCCGGTCGAGAGCGTGACGGTGGCGTTGTACTCCTCGAACACGATGCCGGCGAAGGGGAAGCGCCGGCGGGTGTCCTCCCGCAGCGGCTGGGCCCCCGTCGAGGAAAAGTATTTGTAGGCCTCCTCGACCTTGGAGTGGCCGATCAGCTTGTCGAAGAAGCCGGGGCTCACCAGCGCGAGCACGCCGCTCATGGTCTCGCCCTTGAGCTCGGTTTCGACGTCGCGCAGCACCTGGCGGCACTTGGCTTGCACGTTCGTCCCGGCGGTGCCGAGCACGAAATCCACCGATTGCTGCTCAAGGCCAAATTCGTCGAAGTAGTCGTAGAGTTCGACGCCGGCGCCATCCTTGACGATGCCGCGCAGCGCGTTGATTTCCATGTATTCGCGCGTCTGCGCGTGCTTGGCGCGCATCCGGGTGAGCTTGCGCTCCATGACGGTTGCGAGCGGGTCGGCAGCATCCGCCACCCCGAAACCGCGCACGCCCTGGATATCCTGCGGCGTAATTACGTCGTCGTGCGGAATCCACGGCACCGTGAACGAGCGCATGGAGCGCATGTCGCGATTGGCAACGGTCGCCGGTCCGCCGAGCGGCACGGTCGGCAGAAGGTTCAGAACGCCCTCGGCCTGTTCAATGATGACGCTCCTCTGGGTGATACCCTCGAAGCGAAAGAGGCCCATCTCGCCGAGCCGGGTGTAGATGTTGGGCAGGATGTTGATCGCTTGGGTCATCTCGGCGAGCGTGTAGCCGCCTGCGTCGAAGGGATTGATCATCGGGGCCATTGAAGTCTCCTCAAAAATGCTTCGGGCCCCGACACGGTCGAGGCCCGGTGATGGTGTTGGGTTGTTGGGATCGGGTGATCAGGCGGGGTCGCGGGGGACGAGGCCTGCAGCGGAAAGCTCGGCGTGTTTGGCTGCGATCTTGCTCGGGTCATCGACCGAGGCATCGAACACCAGCGCCGCTTTGGACAGGATGACGGGACCGCGCTTGACGATGAGGCCGGTTTTGTCAGCGGCGGTTGCATCGACCGGTTCGAGCAAGACCGCCGTTGCGGTTTCCGCGCCTTCGTCGCCTTCAACTTCGGCATTGGGCGAGAAGCGGTAATTGCCCGAGGCCGCGATCCTGCCGAGCACCGCGCCCAGCGGGTAGTTCGTGCCGGCTTTCAGCGTCACGGTCTCGCGGCTGTAGTTGCCATTGAGCTCGTACTTGAGCAGGTCGCCGAGCGTCGGCGCCATCGTCAGCGTGGGCATGTCTGGTGCTCCTTGAATGTTCGATGATTAGGCGCGCGGCGCCGCGGCGCGTTCCTTGGCGCGCCGCACGATTGCGCTGTCGCCTGCGGTGGGTTGCGACGGGGCTGCGGCGATGACGCTTGTGGCCTCGGCGCGCGCCGCAAGCGCTTCGAGGACGGAACGGCGCAGCGCATCGGCGGAGACGCCCTTGGCGATCGCCTCGGCGGCATCAAGCGAGATTCCGAGGCGGGCAGCCTGCGCGGCAATCGTCGCGATCTCGGCGAATTCGGCCCGCAGCCTGTCGGTAGCGCCGGGCTCGGCCGTTGGTGCTGTCGCAGGCTCCTGTGCCGGCGATTGAGCCTCCGCGGAGGCTCGCTCGGGGATCGGGGCTGGTGCGGCGGGTGCCGTCTCATTCGAGGTTTCTTGCGCGGGCAACGGTAGTTGCGGCTCCGTCACCGCGTCGCCTGCGACAGGTTCGCTATTGCTCTTCGCCATGGAAGGGCTCCTTTTGGTGATCGTTCGTTGAGGTGTGGCTAGCGGGTCGACCTCGGCCACCATGTCGGCGACCGCGCTTTCGACAGTACCGATACGATCGGCCAGGCCCGCGCGCAGACCGCGTTGCCCGCGATAAATAGCGGCCTCGGTGCTGCGGATGGCTTCGAGCGCGAGGCCGCGATTGTTGGCAACAAGCGAGGCAAATTGCGCGTAGAGCTGGTCGATATCCGCCTGGATTGCGGTGCGCGCAGCACCGGAGAGCGGCTGATGGGCGTTGCCATCAATCTTGCGCTCGCCTGCAAACATGAACGTCCAGGCAACGCCCGTCTTTGCGTCGGCGCCGCTTTCGTCGACGTGCGCCGCAACGACGCCGACCGATCCCACCTCGCCGGTCTGCGTGACATAAATCTGATCAGCGGTGCTCGCGATCGCGTAGGCCGCGGAAAGGGCAGCCTCGCTCGCTACCGCGAAGAGTGGTTTACCCGTGGCAGCCTTGAGAGCGCCGATGCGTTCGACCAAGTCGAACAGGCCGCCGACTTCGCCGCCCGGGGAATCGATCTCCAGCACGATCCCACGTACCGCCGAGTCTTCGAACGCGGCGCCGATCGCGTCACCAAGCTCGCCGTAGGAGGCAAGCCCGCTCGCAGCGTCCACATAGCTTGAGCGGCTCACCAGCGTGCCGATGATCGGCACGACGGCAATGCCTTCGGCGGTGACCAAAGGTTCCCGGCCGCCAGAGGGATCGATCGCGACCGGGTGCACCAGATTCCCGGCCAAGCGTGGTCCGATCACGCCGAGGATCACCTCGAGCTTGGCACGCGCGATCATCAGCGGCGTCCCGAACAGGCGGGACGCCAGGTGCGGTAAATCCAGCATTTTCGGTTATCGTCCGCGGGTGCGTTCAGTTGATCATGTCAGTGCGAGACGGGTCGCCCGAGTCGGCCGGCGCCGACATCGAGTTCGAAGATGGAGCTGGCGCGAAGCTCAACCCCATCTCCTTCTCGCGCGTTCGGTCCGCGGCGATCTCGGTATCAACCTGCTCGGCGTCATAGCCGCGCTCGGCGAGCGCCTGCGTGCGACTCTTGAGGCCAGCGTTGATTTGCTCGATTTCGGCGCGCGCGTCCTTGAGCGGATCAACCCAATCCCATTTCGGCGGCAGCCAGGCACACTTGAGATACTCGCCGCGGCGATCGGCGTAATCCGCAAGATCAAGCGCGCCCGCAAGCTGCGCGGTATCCATCCAGCGTGCCCACACCCGCCGGCAGAATTGCCAGGCGATGACAGCATGCTGATAGGCGTCGATGCGCCGGCGAAATTCGAGCAGCGCCAGCCGCGAATTCGAGTAATTTGCCTTGAGCATGTCGTTCGAGAGATACGCGTAGGGCACGCCGAGCGCCGCTGATACCTGCAAGAGCGTGCGGTACTGAAACGGCTCATAGGTTTGGCCCGAGTCGGCTGGGGCCGAGGTCTGCACCTCCTCGCCGGGCTCAAGCATGGTGATCTGGCCGGGCTGCAGATCGATGGTGCGCTCGTCGTTCTCGTCGCGGCCTTCTGCGGCATCGAGCGGCTCGGCCGGCGCGGGCGTGGTGATGAAGAGCGCGTGCATGGCCGCGACCTTCTTCCGATCGAGTTCGGCGTCGTCGTACTGGTCAAGCAGGAAGAGCTTGACCATGCCGGCGGCAAAGCGCGAAACGCCACGCAGCTGCCCGGCATCAACCGGATCAATCACATGCACGATTTCCGAGGCCGGCACACGCACGACCTCGCCGGCGAGGCCCGGATCGGTGATATCGCCCGGATGCCGGCGCAGAAAATGGTAGGCGACGCGACGGCCGATAGTGTCGAACTCAATCCCCTGCCGGATAATGTTGCCGCCTGGCGCAACCTCGTTACGGTTGAGCGGTAGCATCTCCGAAGGGATCATCTGCAGTTGCAGTGGCACCAGCAGTCCATCCTGCGGCCGGCGCGGCCGGAACCGAAAGAACACCTCGCCGGCGATGAACACTTCGCGCGCTGCGCGCCGCTGCAAGCCGTAAAAATCGGTAAAGCCCTCGGCATCGGCCTCGTCGGTCCAATCCAGCCAGAGCTGTTGAACCTGAGCCTTGAGGTCGGGATCGACGATCCCCGACGACGGCTTGATGCCGGCGCCGGCCACGTTGCCGGCCCAGCTTTCGATCGCGTTAGCGGCATAGCCGTTGTTACGAACGAGCCAGCGGGCGCGCGCCGTAATGTTGGGTCCGGCTGCGGCTATCAGCGTGTTCAGATGTGCCCGGCTTGGCTGGAAACCCTTCAGTCGCCGGTTCGCGAGCCCGGCCTCGAAGCCGCCGATGAACGCTCCGACGCGGCGCCGGAAAGCTGTCAGCGAAGCGAGCAATCAAAGTCCCTTCGATGCGGAGGTGAGTATTCGGCGACGACGGCCGTCGTTGCCGGCAAGCGCGATGCGGCGCTCCAGATCTCGGATTGCTGCGGCCATCTCGGCGTCGGTGGCGTAGGTCACACGCCGGCCCTCGATTTCGACAGTGCGCACGCCGCGATAACGCGCGGCAAGCAGCGCCTCGCGCTGCGCGGTCAGCTCTTCGAGGGTCATGGGCTTGGGAGTCGTTCAGACGAGTAAACAGCAATCAAGCGTGCAGGAATTCGAGCAGCTCGTCCCGGCGGGCGACGGCGTCCCGGTAGCCAAGTCCGATCAGCTCGCGGATGTAGGCCGGCTCGAAGAGCAGATAGCTCGCCAGACGCCACTCATTGTCCCATGCGCCGATTCCGCGCAACAGCATGCGGATCGTCCGCGGCATTTCATGCGCGTGGCGTCCGGCGATTTCGCGGAGGTCCTGCGACGGCTCGATCATCTTGACCTCGATGTTGCGCAGTTGCGCTTGCGCGCGTTTCTGCGGCTCGACCAGCGACAGGGTTCTGTTGATGCGCTGCAGGCGTTCGATATCGGCTTCGAGGTTGTCCATGAAAATGAGATCGAGCATGTAGCCCGCAAGATTGCCAAGCGTCGGATAGGCAACCGGCGCGGCCGGAAGCCTGTCGCGCTTGCGATCGCGGATGCCGACGACCAGAATCCGATCGGCGCCCAGCCGGATGGCCGGGCTGAGCGGAGCCGTGAGCCGCAGCGAACCGTCGCCGAAATATTCCGAGCCGATGCGGTGCGCCGGCATCACGAACGGCAGCGCCACCGACGCCAGAATATGATCGACGCCAATACGGCAGCGCACGCCATACCGGCGCGCCCGCTGCCATTCCGAGATGTCGTCGCGGCCTTCGACAAATGTGACCACGATGCCGCGATTGTAGCTCGAGGCGCTGATTCCGATCGCCCGCAGGTCGTTTCTGGCGATCGCGCTGGCGATGCGCGTCAGATCGAGATCGCGCTTGAGCAGCCGCACCAGAGGTTCGTTGTCGAGGAACGACACCGGATTGCCGATAAAGCGCCCGCCCGATGCGAATGAGAGTACCCAGCGCAAGGCCGATTTCGTGACCGATGCAAGATCGGTTCGATAGATGTCGCCGGTGTGGAGGCGCGTCCATAGCTCCGCGAGTGTCTGGACGCCGGCTTTGAAGTCACCGGCTCGCGAGGCGATCATCGCGGCATTGATGGCGCCGACCGATGCCCCGACGACAACCGGAAACGGATTCTGGTCGGCAGGTAGAAGCTCGGCGATCGCTTTCAGCACGCCGACCTGATAGGCGCCGCGCGCGCCACCACCAGGCACTACCAGAGCCGTGCATGATGCCGGCCGAGCCGCAATGTCTTGATCGGATGCCATTGTGATATCCGTGCCTGCCGGCACGCCGCCAATAATCCGCGCCGATACGATGACCGCAGTCGGCGGCGCGCGCTAGTGGTGAGAAATCAAAATTGATACTAAGCAAAATCAAAAACGCCGCCACTAACGATTGATCAAGCCGGATCGGGAAATGCGGATGGATTACGCAAAACCGGGAAAAGAACGGGCGACGTGTCCCATTTCGCCGGATCAAGTTGTCCGACGCCGATTGGTTTGGCGAATGCTGGATGGAAAATCCACAACCGATAACCATAATCCCCGCCGTTGACGATTGTATGGCCACCGAACCATCCGCTCGCCGGTAAGCCGCCGCAAAAATCAAATAGATTTGTCGGATACGATGGAACGCCCAGCGTTGTCGCGTCAGTAGTCGGCCCGTCAACTACAGGCACGCCAAATCGCCACACTTCCGGTTCCGATTGATATTGAGCGTTAATCGGCACGGAGAACGGTCGCCCGTCATCGTCAAAATAATTGACCGATTGAATCGGCCCCACTGAACCGTCCATCGCAATTTCATTGGCGTTGTAAGCATCGGAAGTTGCGTTCCATTGCTGTTCAAAAAGCTGCGCAATCTCCCTTGCCAGTGCGGCCGACGGCCGATCGTAAATTCGGACGCCAGTATTCGAAAAATGGAAAGGTTGTTCGCTCGCGCGCCCGACGATTTGCCAAACATTCGGAGTCCATCCCCCGGCAGAAGGGTTCCGGACGGTTGGAGGCGCGGTGAAATCAATTTTGTTAAGCGAAAAAGGGTCGGCATGACCGTAATAGACCGCCATCGCGTGTTCGTCCAATGACGAAAAGCCGACGGCAGGCAAGCCGTCGCCAAGCGGGCCACCATCATGCACGACGGTCACGCCGACGCGCGGCAACCGCAACCAATGCGACGGAAATTCAGGCGGATAATAGTTTGTCCAAAACAATTCGCCTTCAAAGGGGAAGCCGCGTTCCTCCCAATGTGGCTCGCCCAAATGGCCGTCGTGCCATTGCGAGGTCCATTGATACGGCTGATAGCGGGGTTGCCATTGGTACCACGGGCCGCCATGTCTCCACGCGACGTTGACAATGCGCCGAGACGGGTCAAGACGAACCGCGCCAGCCATTGTTGAAATTCCATTTGAAGCGCTGTTTGGCGATTGATCAGCAGCTCATGTGAGATAACTCGACCGGAACACGCGGCGGCCACGGCGGGGCGGCGCGCGGCGAACGACTCCAGCAACGGTCTCGGGCGGAGCATCAGCCGCGGGCTCCTGGTCGTCGCCTGCCTGCGCCCCGATTTGTTGTTCGAGATCGCGCCACATCGCCTCCGTCCAGCGATCGGCACCCGCAATCCATGCCGCGGCGCGGGCATAGACCCGGCAGTCGAGCGCCTCGTTACGCTCGCGCAGCTTCTGCCATTCAAGCCGCTGAAATCCGCGCTTGGTCTTGACCGTAACCAGCTGTTCGGCGACGAGCTGCTTGAGCCATTCCGCATCGACGCCGTGCGGAAAGTGGATGTAACCGGCGGGCCACTTGCCGCCGGCCGTGATTTCCTCGTCGGTTGGCCTGACGAGCCGCAGAAAACGGTAGGTCTCGCTCTTGAAGGTAGCGACCGCGACCGTCCATAGCCGCGCGCCGCGCCGCAGCTTCTTGCCGCCTTCGGTCACGTCAACGTGGGTGGGGCCTACGACCGGCGCCGGGCGATTGAATCCCTCGAGGCCCTTGATCGGCGCGACCTGCCCCTGACCTGCCTTGCGTGCCCAGGCATAGACGGCCGGTGCCTCGTAGCCGGTGTCGATCGCGAGCTTGGCTATCCCAAGTCGCGTGCCGTTGGCGTGCGGCCAGGTTCGATCGAGCATGCCCACAAGTTGATCCCAGGTGTCGGCATGCTCGGGCCCGCCCTCGATAACGACGTGATCGACGAGCCAGCTCTCAAAGCCGCGTCCCCAGGCCCAGACATCGATCTCGATACGGTCCCTTTGCACGTCCGCGCCGGCGGTGAGAAACAGCCCGCCGGCCGGCACCGTGCCGATCCGCCAATCTTCGCGGCGCTCGTACAGCCGTTGCCAACCCGGCGCTTCGCCGCGTTCCTGCCACGTCTCGCCGAGCAACGTGTTCTTCGCGGCCTTCAGGGCCGCGTCGTTGCCCTGCGCGGCTTCCCAGTCGCGCGCAATCGTCGCCCACGACAGCCAGCCGACCGGGGAGTAAAGCCCCGAGATGTGATAGCCGATGACATGCGGGTTCGAGCAGTCGGCCGTGGCGCGCCACTCACCCTCCGATAGCATCGCGGTTTTGTGGTGCTCGGCAATGCCGCGCTCGCAACCCTCACAAAGATATTCAGCGGTTTCCGGCCGACCCTTCTCCCAACGCAGACGCTCGAACTTAAGCCACTGCATATGGCCACAATGCGGGCAGGGCACAAAATAACGCCCTTGGTCGCTCGCCTCGTATTCACGCTCGATGCGTGAGAGTCCTTTAATGGTCGGAGTCGAGACAAGGAAAATCTTGGCACGATGCCCGAACGTCCTTGTTCGCGCTTCGGCGAGCGCAATCGGGTCGCCTTCGCCCTCGACATCGCCGTCATAGGCATCGGCTTCGTCGAGGAAAAGCCACCGCGCCGGCATCGAGCGCAGGCCCACCGCGCTGTTTGCGCCGGTGAGCACGAGCTGGCCGCCGGCGAAGCGCTTTGCCAGCACCGTGTTGCCGGAGTCGCGCGAGCGAGCCGGCAGGATCAGTTCACGCAGCTCCGGACATTCCTCGATCAGCGGTTCAATGCGCTGCTGCGACAGTCGCTTGGCAAGATCTGTCGTCGGTTGAACGGCAAGGAACGGGCCCGGCGCCTGGTGGATGCAGTAGCCAATCCAATTGTTGCCGGCTTCGGTAGCGCCGACCTGCGCCGCCTTCATAAAGATGACCCGCCGCGCCGGATGCGACGGCGAGAGCGCGTCCATGATCGCGCGCATGTAGGGCGTACGGCTCGTGCGATAGCGGCCGGCTTCCGACGCCGCGCGCGACGACAGGATGCGATAGCGGTCGGACCATTCCGAGACAGTCAGCGTCGGGTCGGGCGATAAGCCACGCGACCATGCGCGTACGATATCGGATTCGCCGTCATAGCGTTCAGCGGAGCTCGACGCGGATATCCGAGAGCTCTGCGAGGTGCTGTCGAACATGCTTGTCGAGCACGGTTTCCATGAGATGCGCGTCGACACCGAGCTCAGCCGCAATCAACGCGGCGACACGTGCCGGCCACTGCACCCAGGCGTCGCGTTCCCGCCGCGCCAGCATGAACACGGTGGTCGTTGCTTTAGCGCGGTCGACCAGCTCGCCCTTGAGCTTGCCGAGGCGGAGCCGCCGCTCCTGCGCCTTGATGACTTCGTTTGCGGTGCGCGCGGTGACGTAGTTCATGCCACCGGCGCTCGGCGGCTCGCCGGCTTCGCGCAAGGTGTCGCGCACCGCCTCAACGGCCGCGGCTGGAACGGGCTTGATCGCTTCTGCCGATCGCACAGGTGCGGGCGATTGAGCCCGTCGGTCGAGCCTCTCGGATGCGCTGCCCGCTCGAGTGCGCTGCTGCGCGGGGTCGGTCTGCTTGGCCCAGGCGAGGTCGGCCTTCACCGGATCGATGCTGCCGTCGGGCTCAAGCTCTATCCGGCCAGACGCTATCGCCTTCCGCACCGCGTTCTCGGCAATCCCGCGATGGCGGGCATAGGCCCTGCGCGAAAGTCCCATGCTGCTCTCGTTCTCCCGACATGCTCAGAGAGCAGAGCGCCTGCAGTTGCTCGCGCCGCGCCGTCGAGCCTGACTGCGGCTCGCCCGATCAACCGGCGGAGCCGTCAATGGCCAGAGCCAGCAAGCCGCATCCAGCCGACGTCGCGAACGCGAACATCGTCGCTGCGGCCGTGCGTTTCGACATCGCGCTCTTCCTCGGCGTCGGCCGCTATGCAACCGACACCGCGGCGACGGTAGAAGAAGCCCGCGCCAAGGCGGATCGCCTGGTTGCCACGCATCCGAACGGTAGGCGCCCGCTTATTTACGGCGTCACGGCCGACGGTCGATCGGGTCTCGTTACCAACGCAATCCCGTCCAACATGGAGGACCCGATGAAGACCAAGGCCAAGAAGAAGCCGAACGCGAAGCGCGTCAGCAAGCCGGCGAGCAAGAAAACGCCAAAGCCTGCTGCAAAACAGGAGCCGTCGCCACCGCGCTCGCTTGGCAAGCGCGCCGTGATCGAGGTAGCGGCGCGCGAAGGCAAGCTGCCCGAGCCGCCGGATTTCAGCGCGGAGACGCACAAGCGATTTCGCAACAAACTCGCGAGCGTGGTTGAACTTGCCAAGGCCGGAGACCTGAAAGGGCTCAAGGCGTTCGACATCAACCCCGTGAGCTCCAGCCCCAAGGCTATCGCGCGCTACCGCGATCTCTGCGTCGTCGCGTTGGAGGCTCAGGCGGCGCGTTAGGCTGCGTCGGCCAAGCAACGTTGCGGGACAACACGCGGCCCGGATTGTTTCGGGCCGCGTGTCGTTTCAAGGCCAAAGTCCATTTTGCAAGCGCCGCTATTGGGGAATTTCGGACGTTTCCCTAACCCGCCCTATCAAAATGACGCAGCCCGACATAAGATGAATTGAAATCCCGCAGCGAAGGTAAGCCTACCAGAGCAGGAAGGTGAGCATGGCGCTGAAAGTGTCGTGTCCAGCTGGAAAGAAGGTCTGCCCCTATTGTGGTCATCTGAACGCGGATCGAGAAGGTCCAATCCGCTGTGCCGAGTGCGGCATGCTCGATGCGGCGTCTACAAGTAGCGACCGCAAAAGAAACGTTACGCAAAAACCAAAAGTTTTTAAGCCGCGGTCACCAAAGCATAGAGCTTTGAAGACCCCCTTGCTGAAGCCTAGAGCTTCGAGGCGCCGATTGCCGCACGGCGAGGTGCAAGGTGCTCGCTACCTGCAGAATTGGTCGAAGACCCGCGGCGGCCAGGGACACCAACGATTGAAAGGCGCCGGCCACGTGCCGGAGGAGTTTACGCATTATCTCGACGAGGCCGCGCGGCGCAAGCGCGGCCGCCGCCGCAAGCGCGGTCCGCCGTCGATCCAACGGTAAGGCTGCAGATCAGTCGTGGTTGCCGAACTCGGCTACGCGGGGACGCGCAAGGCCGCAATGATCGAACTGGCGGTACCTTTGCTGTACCGTATATGGCAGGAAGTGGCCCTCCGCGCCGCTGGGTTTATTGTCGCTTGTGGACCGAACCGGACTTCGGAGTGAAGGCGACGTTTTACGGCTGCGCCGGTCCGGCGACATTCCAGAACAGCACGCGGCCAGGACCTCTCAGGGCCGCGCATTGCTCCCAGGCCTTCGCGTCGTAGTGCGGGTCGCTCGGAAACGGCGGCTTCACGCGCGTCTCGCGTCCGAACGGCGCTGGATAGACGTGAATGCTTGCACCCGCCACATCAGCCGGCGATAGCGTGCGACCGACTTGCACGACATGCCGGCGTGCATTGGGCCAAGCCGCCGCAAGCCCTCGGGCAAGCACGCCCGAGCCCGATGCACACCAGACCTCGTCCGGTTCAACCCCGGTTGCACGCGCGGCCGAGGCAATCGCCTCGATTGCTTCCGGCATATCGACGCCGAATGGCGCGAGCCGGATGCCAGGTTGGCGGCAGTAGTCGCGGGCGCGCGCCTGAACGGTGCTGAGATAGCCCGGCGTCACCTGCATGATCTTTGCGCCCAAACGTTTCGCCATCAGCGCGCGCGGATGCGGTTGCGCGCGCTTGGCGACGAAAATCGTGGCGCGCTTGCCAAGCTGTGCCGCAACGGTCGCGAGCGCTGTCTGCGCTCCGCCTTCCGCCGCGCTCGCGTACACGACCTCGTTGACGCCATCAAAGAGCAGCGGAAGGAAGCGCGCTTTCGTGCCGCCGGGGAAGCGATCGTCGCGAACAACGAATACGCCTTCGTGCTGAATTACTTCGGGAGGCGTCATAGTGGTTCTACGCCGGCCAAATCCGGCACCTGCTCATCGAAGATTTCGCCGAACTCGACCTCGCCGACCGCTTCGGTGGCCTTCCGCGGGTCGCCTTTGCAGAAGACGTAGACCTGTTGATGGGTCTTGCCGAGCTTGCGAGTGGCAGCAAACTGCTTGCCGGCACGAATAGGCAAGGAGCCAACCGCGGTCACGAGAATCGCCTCGTTGTAAAGGCGAAGACCCGCAGCTTCGAATGCCTCTATCGTGTGACCGGGGAAATTCCGGTAAAAGCCTTTGCGATCACGAACGTCGCCCACCACGAAGCAGGCAAAGCGATCATCTTTGAGCAACGCACATGCGCCGACGATGATTTTGGCAAAGGCCGCGCGGAATTCATCGTAATCGAGAGTCGAGAGGTCGCGCGGATCGTCGCTGTAGACTTCGAGATCGGCGTAAGGCGGACACGAAAAGATGAAATCGAACTGCCGCGCGATGCCATTCTGCGCGAGTGCTGACATGACTTCGCGGCTGTCACCGCAAACCCACCTCGGCTTGGGCTCGCCGCAGATCTCGGCCGCTTGCGCGCGGTTCGCGTCCAATTGCTCGGGGCGAAGGTCAACCCCGGTGTAAGCGCGGCCGAGCTTCGATGCCACGATGCCGCGCACCGATCCGCCGGCGAACGGGTCAAGCACCGCTCCGCCCTGCGGGCAGAACCAGCGATAAGCGATTTCGCAGAGGACGGGATCGAAGATCGACGTGCCGGTTGACGCCACTTCGAGAATGGCCGCACTCACCGGATCAAGGCCCTCCTGGTCGCGACTGCCTTTGACGAACGTGAGGTTTGTCATTCGGCTTCATTGACCTGGTATCGGCCGGCCGCGGCCGTCGCCCCGCGCTTTCGATTTCGAGTAGTCAGCCGCAGGTAGTGCTGATCCGCCTGGCGTTGCGGTTGATTTGGCACGATCCATGGGCATCGGCGCGCCACCGATCGGCGCCCCGCGGCCGAGCTCGGAGCGGATGCCGAGGTCGATCCAGGCGCGCTTGCGGTTCTGCCACCAGCCCTCGCGCGCATTGAGCACCGAGAATGGCGGGATGCCGAAACGCTTGGCAAGCGTCAGCGGCGGCGAGCTCGCTTCGTCTGGCTGTGAACCCGTTTGCTCTCCCGTTTCGCCAGTTTCGACGTTTACCGCGTCGAGCAGTTTGCCAAGCTCGGCCTCGGCAAAGCCGAGCAGGTCAAGATCGAAGTCTTCCTTGCGCAGCGCGGCGAGTTCGGCCTGTAGCGTCTGCTCGTCCCAGCCGGCGTTCTCAGCGATTCGGTTGTCGGCGATGACAAGCGCGCGGCGTTGCGCCTCGCTCAAGTGATCGAGCACGATGACCGGCACCTCCGCCATGCCGAGACGTCGTGCGCCAAGCAGGCGGCCGTGGCCGGCAATGACCATGTCGTCGGCGCCGATTAGCACCGGGTTAACGAAGCCAAACTCGGCGATCGAGGCGGCGATCTGGGCGACTTGCTCGTCGGAATGTGTGCGCGCGTTCCCGGCGAACGGAATGAGCCGATTGACCGGCCTAGTCTCGATTTTGAGGTCCATATGATTTTTCGAATTGTGCGCACGGCGCACACCTGCGCACCTCAAAGTGCGCACCCGGATTTCGTTGCTGTCGCTGGCGGTTTCCCGGACCTTTGCCCCCCGCATACGGTTTTCGGCCGGGAAGAACCTATCGATCGCGGTCGGATGCGGTTTGGATCACGTTGGTTGCGGCCGAGTGCGGCAATGAAGCTGCGGGAAGTTCTCGTACGATCGCGAAGCGATCATCATCGAACGCGCGTCTCGCGATCATGCCGGAAATATCGTCGAAATCTGTCCGATCTCAAAGCCCGAAGTTCAACGTGTTTTGCAGCTTTGGCGCGGTCTAAAGCAGGCCTTCGCGTCGTGCTTCGTCGATTGTTGCGGTGACGCCTTTCTTGCGGCCCTTGCTAACTCCATGGATGAACTTGCAATTGAGCCGATTTGCAATTGTGATCAGCGCTGCAACCCAGCGGGCCCACGCGGCTTGGCGCGTTAGCCCGACCCGGTAGCAAATCGGCTTCCAGCGCACACCCTCGGCGCGCAGCCACACAATTCGAGCGTCGTCGGGTTCAAGCCACGCAAGCCAGGTGATCGTCTCCTCCATGTGGCCAATGGCCTGCGGCGAGGGGGCAATCCGCGGCATGCGCGCGCGCTCATAGCCGAATGCTTCGAACGCGCTGCGCACGGTCTGCGGCCATGTGTTGAAATACCCTGGCACGCGGCTGTCGGGCAGCCGGCGCAGCGTGCGGGCCGCCTCCTCGAAACGCTCCTCGAGCATCGAGACCGTCCAAAGGGGTTCAGCCATTTCGCGCCTCCTCGCGCTTGCCGTAGAGCTTCTCGCCGATCTGCCGGACGAGTTCGCGCTCCGGCCAAGTGAGACGGCGGTCGTCCGCGCTCACCACCAGGATTTTCTGGTCGTGCCAGCCGCTTCGTTTGACGTGTTCGGGCGCGGTGCGTTTGCCGCCATAGCCCTTGGGCATCCACCTCACGGCTGCGTCTCCGCAGTCTGGCAGCGAGCCAAACGCGTTGCCGCCGCAAGGTCCACCACCGCGCCAATAACGGAAGCCGCTTGCGCGTTTCCGAGCCGCCCCATGCTGGTTGCGACCGCTTTCGCATCGATCCCGTGCTGCATGAGCAGCGAAACGAGAACGCAGGCGTCGGCCAGCAGCGCGTCGAGCGTTGAGCCGGTCTTGGTGCCGTGCACGAACACTTCGCCGGGCTTGCCGTCCGGGTAGAAGCCGATCGTCACGGTGAAGCGCATCCCGAGGTGCTCAAGCTCAATGTTTTCGGCGGCGCGACGGTTGGGAAGGCGCAGGCGCGTCATCGCACGCCTCCATGGGTATCGATCGCCCATAGTAAGATAGCGATGGCATCGGCCTCGTTGTCGTCGGCGGGCTTGAAGCCGCGGGCGCGGATGGCTTCGATCACGGCGCTCTTGTCGGCGTTGCCCTTGCCGGCGACGTGACGCTTGATGGTGCCAACCGGCACGCCTTGGTACGGAATCTTGTTCTGCTCGCACCAGGCGGTGAGTGTCGCGAGGAAGCCGCCGTAGAGATGCGCCGCGTCGGTGCCGATGTGCCGGCGCACCTCCTCGAAATACACAGCCGCAATTGCGGCCGCGTCTCTGGCGACGCAATCGAGCCAACCGCGGAAGCGCAGGTAGCGCATGCCACCGCCGTCGTAGCGGCTCGGTCGAAACGACATGTTGCCGCTCTCGATCGTGCCGCCTGCAAGCTGGATAGCCCAGCCGGTGGTGGTGCCTAGATCGAGGGAGAGGATTGCGGGCGACGCCAAGCCGACGGCTGGCGGAACAGTCTTGCCACGCGCAACAGACGGACTTGTCGGGATCAAGTGCACCTCCTTGGCTCAGAACGGAATGTCATCGCCACGCGCCCAGTCGACCGGCGCCTTGCGGCGGATGCCGGTGACGGCTGCGCCGGGGAATTTCTGTTTGACGGTGAGGACACCGTCGCCGAGCGCCTCGATCAGGACCGCGATCTCGGCGGCGGTGAACACGCGGCCTTCGCGCGCGACGTGATCGGCTTCCTCTTCGCTGCGCACGAGCGAGATGATCTCGCCGGTCGTGGGCAGGATGCATTCCCAGACTTGCGGCGCGAGCGGCGAGGCGCCGGCCTCGTGCGCGGCGCGATCGAGCGCAGCCCATGCGCGTCGCATGCCTTCGACCTGCGGTGAGACAAAACGCTCTTCGCCGGACTGCAGCGCGGCGTCGAGGCGGTCCTTCTGCTCGTCGAACTTGGCGCGCAGAAAATCTGAGACGAGCAGCCGCAGCCGGCCGACGCCCCACTTGCGCTCCATGGCGAGGGCCACTTGATCGAGGCCATCGACCATCGATCGAATACGATAGGCCGAGGGCGCCATCGCCTCGGTCTCGGGGCTAAGCCGTCGTGCCGATCGAGTCATCGCGCGGCGTCCCGGCGCTGACCCAGACCGTATGCGCGGCGCGAGGCGTAACCTCGCGCCAGCGCATAGGGGGTATGGGGGTTCTCTGCTTCGCCGACCTTCGCCAACCTTCGCCAAGTAAGATCAAGCACTTGGCCTCTGCATTTTCGCTTCTTCGCCAACTCCTTCGCCAACCTTCGCCTCAACAATATCAATGACTTAGCCATGGCTGTTTCGCCCGCTTGGTGGTGGATGATCAGAGCGATTGCAGGACCTTGAGGCCCATGAGGTTCTTCTTTCGATTGCAGACTTCGATGCCGACGATGCCGTTGTTCAGCCAATCCGCGATCAAGTCGGCGGCTGCCCTCTTGGTCATTCGGTATTGCCGCATCAGGTGGTGACCGAGGTATCGAGGGCCGGCCTGCGATGCGTGGCTGAATGGCGACTTGCCTTCGTCGAAGCGGCGATCGATCTCTTTTAGGACTTCGCGCGCCTGCGCCTTGGTGAACGCAGGCTCGTTAGCCGCGGTATCGGGTTCGGCCTCGATCTGAACCAGGAGCCCGCTGTTCTCGCGCACGTAGGTGTGGGCGTTGTGATCGGCTTCGTCGTTGGCTTTCACCACCGCGCCGCGCACGAAGCGTCCGCGCTCGAATGAAAGCCCAAGCTTCTGGCAAATCGGTCGCGCGGCTTCTTCATCAAGCTTCCAGAGCGCGTAGGCGAGCCTTGCGCCGTCGACGAGGGCGGTGGTGCCGCGGATGGCCTCGCGCGCATCGTCGCCGTCGGCGATGCGCAGCATGCCGTCCTTGCGCATGTGATGGGTCAGAAGGACAGTAGCCCCGGTCGCCGCCGCGAGCTCGGAGACGGCGGACCAGAGGAATTGCGCCGCCGCCGGGTCGGCATTGACGTCGGCGAGGACGAAGGCCTGCAACGGATCGATGACGACGAGCCGCAAATCGGGGATCTGCAAGAGCTGCGATTTGAAGTCGTTGAAGAATGCAGTCCTTGCCAGCGCCCTGCCGTCGCTTGCGATCAGTGGCCGGGCGCCGCCGGCGTCGGGCAACGGCAGTACAACCAGCCGCTTTGGATGGCGAAGCCGGCGCGACGATGGGTCAATCCGATTGAGCCGGCGGTGCACGGCATCAAAACTGTCTTCGGCCGTAACCACGGCCGCGGTGCCCTCGACCGCGATCCGCCCACCGAGAATTTTGCGCGGCTGTTCGAGCCCGGCAACGCCGGCGGCGACCTGGAGAGCGAGATCTAGCCCGATATAGCTTTTGCCGAGGCCGCCCATGGCGGCGATCAGTACGGGAACGCCCAGCGGAATCGTGCCGTGGCATAGCCACGTGATCGGCCGTGCCTCGCCGGCATAGCGGTCCGCCGTCCACGCCATGAGATCGATCGACGGCGTGGCGTGGCGATCATCGATGGCATGCACGGGATTGGTGATGCCCCATTTGCGCCGGCCGCCCGCAATCATGGCCGCGACCTCGCGCCGGGTTTGGTCAGCCGTGTAGCCCGGCAGCGTTAGCGCCTCGGCGGCGGCGAGGATTTCCGCGTCTGACCAGCCGCGCGCGACCCAATGGCCGGTGAGGCGGACAAGATGGTCGTGCCAGTGATCGCCAGCGCGAATGCGCGTGAGGCAACCTTCGACCGAAATGTTGGATGAGCCGATTTGTAGCACCGCGCCGGCGGTTGGAGCGCTTTCGATGGTTGCAGGCGCGGGGTCTAGGGACAGCTGCGCCGGTGGAAATGCCGTGGCGATCTGTTCGGGCAGATAGGTTCTTGGCCGGCCGTCCTCGAAGGTCAGGAACTCGGTGCGTTCAATCACCCGCCCTTGCTTCACCGGCCATGCGATCGAGCCACCAAGGCGCATGACGCGGCTTGGATTGACCACGCTGGTGTCGCCGCCGAGCGCTTCGGCCAGCGCGAGGTTTTGCTTGCGGCAGCCGAGGGGATCGCGCACGGGCGCCTGCAGCCGCCAAAGCATCTGGGCCCGCACGTGCGGCTCGCGCCCGGTCACGACGACTGCCGTGGGCGGACAACCGCGGTTGCGGTAGTTGATCGAGGCGGTCGCGGTTACGTCGTCGTCGATATCGGCATAGAACGCGGTGAGCGCGAAAAAATCTTCGTCCTTGCAGCGGCCGGACGGCGGGATGCCGGGCTTGCGCAGCGCCTGGCCGACGTACACGTTCTGCCCGGGCTTTCGGTTTTCAGCGATGGCACGCGCCACGAGCTGATCGAGCTCCTCGGTGCCGAAGATTGCCGCGTGGCGCAGGCGGCCGTCGCCGCCGTCGGTCCAGGCGAGCTCGATGCGGCCTTCCTGGCAGCCATCAAAAAAGCCCTCGAACAGATGCGACAGGTGACGGCGCATCTGCTCGGCATCCGGCTCGACCATGGGCTGGACGTTCGACGTTGCCATCGCGGCGATCGCGGGGAAGGGAACCGGCGAGCCGCGGCTCGCCGGCGTTCAATCAGAACAACGGTTCGGAGAGCGGATCGGCGGCAGGCTTCGGCGCCGGCGGCGCCACGTGCTGCGCGGGCGCGGGCTTGGCGCCGGCCGGCGCGGGCCCCTTCCACACGTCTGCCTCATCGACCGGGCTTTCGTCGGCGAGATCTGCGGGGCGGTCGACCCATTTCAACATTTCGAGCGTCGGGCGGTAGTTGGTCCCGTACTTGTCTTTCATCGGTTCGGAGCCGGTGCAGGAAACGAGCGGAAGCTTGCCGCGATTCTCAGACTTGGCACCGTTCTCCTCGAATGCGGCGTAGAGCTCGCGGATCGCATTCGAGAGGTGGATCGAGGCGGACGAGAATTCGACGGCGCCACCAAAGAACTTGGGGCTGTAGGCGGTGACGACAAAACCACGCTTGAAGTCCTCGCCCGGGCTTGGCGCCGCGCGGTCGAGCGAAGGATCGATCACGCGCTCGGGTGCCTGGCCTTCGCGGAAGCGCAACCAGCCGGTGCGGATGTTTTTCAGATCAAGCAGGAAGGTCGGGCGCGCGATCTCCTGGTCGCCGCCTTCCGGCGCGCGAACGAACCACTTGTCCGCCTTGGCATTGTACTTGACGTAAGGCTTGATGACGCCGGAACCACCGATGTTGAGACCCATTACGTTTCTCCTTTCGCGTTGAGAGTTGTTTCAAAAGCCAAAGACCTCCCGTCCCGCTGCGCGCGCGGAGGGGTCGGACCACCAGAACGAATCGAAATCGGGGACGATCAGGCCCGCGAGCTCACGCGCGTCGTTCGACACAGCGAGGAAGCGACCGAGCGAGAGCGCGATAGCGCGCAGCGCCGAGAGATGGCGGCGGATGTCGTCGCCGGACATCTCGTAGACGGTGACCTGGCGCTTGTCGGTCTTACCGGGCGCGGGCTTTGCATAGGCAAAGCGCATGCCGTAGTTGCCATGCGCAGAAGCGTAGACAGCGCCTTGCCGGCCATGCGCGTCGCCGATCTGCGACGGAAAGCGCTCGGTCGTCTTGAGATCAACGATCAATCCGTGATTGGAGAAGCGCCAGTCGATGTAGCCGATGAGCGGGACAGCGACATCGTCGAGGCGGATCTCGATTTTTTCCTGATAGCCGTCCGGGACACCGTACTTACGGAGCTCGGCCAGGGCGCCGCGCACCCAGCCGGCGAGCTTCTTGCACTCCTCCTCGCGCCGCGGGTCAGCGCTCAGCATGGTCTGACGCGTGAATTCCCGCTCCGCGCCTTCGATGCATTGCTCGATCGCGAGGCTTGGGTTGCTGAGGCCGAGGTTAACGCCGTGTTCGACAGCCTTGCCACGCGCGGCGCTGATACCTGATGGCGTGCGACGGCCGAGGAGCCGCTCCATGATCCATAGCGCGGGCTGGGCGGCCCAGAGATTGAGCGAGGAGGCAGACAGGTGCCCAATATTGTGGACTGCAAAGGCATCCGCGCTCATCGGCGGGGCCCCATCAGCACCGCGGCGCCGCGCTCGATCAGGTCATAAGGGTGTTCGAGAAATTCGATATCCGCGTCGCGAAAGGCGACGCCGAGCTTGAGTTCGATATCGCCGACAAGTTCGAGCCGTTCGAACGGATCGAGTTGCCACAAGCGATCGTCGGGGCTCGGAAACGTCCCGAAGCGCTCGAAGAAGGCGAGGCGCACCGCGTTGGCAGCGAGCATGCGAGCCTCAAGCCGATCGTTGAGTCGGAGCCATGCGCTCATCGCGCGCCCCCGGCTCGTGACGCCTTGCTGGTGGTTGGCCCGCGCTCTCGCGAGATCAGCCAATCGCGGAAGCCCTCGGCGCGGTAGAACACCTTTCGTCCGATGCGCACGCATGGCGGGCCGATCCGTCGTGTTTCCCAGCGTTGAAGCGTGTCGACCGAGACGCCGACTTCGATGGCCACTTGGCTGCGTGTCAGCCAGCCGTCGAGTAGGGCGGGATTGCCGGCTGGATTCGTTTGATTGGTTGGCTCATCCATGATCGTTCCGTGCGGAGCGCTCGATGCGCTGCGCCGATACGAGCACTGGAACGGTCGGATTGGTGAGGCGGAAACCGGCGGAAACCGGCAAGATTCAGAAAAGCTGCTGTTTCAGCTGTTTAATGACGTGACCGGCAGATGACCGACAAAAATAAATGCGGACCGGCGGAAACAGGCAGAAACAATATCATCGCGGCGGACGACGAAGCAGCAGGGCACGCCAAGAAGAGGCCGCAGTCAAAAATCAATGCCGCAACAAGCGAGCGTACAGTTTTGGGCGCAAGATGAGACTTAGAGCCATCGCCACGCAAACAAAGCTGATGAGACTTTGCATGGAGACCGGATTATCAATCGTGAGCGTGAACGTTGGCTCGTAGAGAACAACGCCGCCGATCGCAGCCGACAGCGAAGTGTTTGCGATCGCAAGGATGCTACCGAACTTGAGGCTAATCACGATGGTTGTAGCAAGATAGAAGAACACCGCGTAGGGCGAGAACTGCTCGCCACCGAGCAACGACAGAACGCTGGTGACGAGCACAATGCTGGCGGTCATCATGATTCCCGGCCCAACGAATGGATGCGACAAGGCGCGCCGGAAGGGCGATGCGGCTCGTGCTTGCGCCGCCTCGCGTCCGAACCTCGGCCGCGGGTCCTGACTCACGAAGCTTCGCACATGACCGACGATATCGACCGCAAGGCCGTCATTCACGTCGTGTTTGCAGTCTTCGGAAAGCCGGATTGGCTTCTCCTGCTGCCAGCGCGGATCGTTTGATTCGTAATGCAGTTCCCATGCGCCGTTGATGAAGTGCAGCCGCGCAACGAGGCTTTTGATTTCTCCGCCTCGGCGCTTTTCAACGACGACGAGATCCCCTTCGACCGGACCAGCCGGGCGAGAAAGATTGTAGTCCACGTAGATCGCAAAACTTCCGGGCGGAATGGTCTGATCGCAGACGTGGCCACGAACCTCTGCCGCGAATTGCTCCAGTCCTTGCAGATCTTCTCGGGACACGACCTGCAGCGTCGCCCCGCCGCTGTCGCCGGCGGCCATTACCTCACGCATCGAAAAGCCCTCCCGCCATACCTCACCTTCCACTATTCCAACGAGACGCGCGCGATTCGTGTCAAGCGGCGCACCGATCTCCTGCAGGTTTCTAGCGAGCGAACGGAAGGGCTCGCCGCGCCCGTAACGCAACCAATCGACGTTGACCTCGAGAATTTCCGAGATTCGATCGAGATGAGAGTCGGGCGATGTCGCTCGGCCACCGGTCCGCCACCACTGCGACGGCAATCCCGGCGACACGCCGAGTTGGCGGGCGAGTTCCCGCACCCCCATGCCGCGCTGTTCAAGCGCCCATTGGATTCGTTTGGCTGGGGTGTCCATTCCCCTCCGTTTGTTTAGCAATTCTGTGCAGATGCACGATGATCTTTGTGACTTAAGGCACGCTGTCGGTTTTCAAGAGCGGCATCAATGAGCGCGATGATTCGAGGCCAGAATTGCCAAAATAACGTGCATCGTCAATCATTAACGGCACATTCGTCCACCGCTTTGAACTTGCGGCGGATCACTCCAAGCCGGTGGCATTGGGGCTCATCGTCATTGATATCCTCAGACTCGCTTGACATGGTGATTAGCAAAACTAATCATCGTGCACGATTCGGAGGAGGTTTCAAATTGAGCGATCAATCAGCGCAGTCAAAGTCCGCGGTCGATTATGCAAGCCCGCCAAAGGTCTGCGCCGTTAGCGCTATGGTCGCTGAACCAAGAATGACGTGATCGCCCCCGTTTTTTCTCGCCGCGGATCGTCATCTGCCACCGCAATGTCGCTACCGCCGCGTCCCTTCCATTCGCTGAGCGACATCGCGATCCGCTGGGGCGTGATGCCGATCGACATTGTTGGCTGGGCAGCTGACGGCCTCCTTGCACTTTCGATCGCCGTTCTGCCGACTAAGACGGCGTCATCTCGAATTCTCTGCGACCTCGTCGAAATAGCAGCGATCGACGTGCTCCCGCTATTTAGACCCAATGGAGCGAGATCGGAAAATGTCGCAATCCGGCGTGCGCGTGCAAAAGGCGAAGCTGAATGGGAATGGATCAGCGAACCCGCTGGTCAGATCGTAATCACGGCTCCTGACGTTTTGATTACGCGCGCTGAAATCGAACGTTTCGAGCAAGCGCATGGGCTTCACACGAGCGGCGAAACGCAACAAATTCAAGCTCGACGCCAACGGCCGCCTGGTCCAGGCGCGCCGCCCCGTTACGATTGGGATCGTTTCTATGCCGCAATCACGCGCAGAATCTACGATCAAGGAATGCCGTCGAACCAGAGCGAATTGGTACGCGAAATGCTCGACTGGTTTCAGGCAGAGAGCAGAGACCAGACGCCAGATGAGAGCACCGTCAGGCGAAAAGTTGCCACGATCTGGCGTGAGTTAAACAGACCCGCATAGTGCTTGGCGTCACATGCCGGCATAAGCTTCTGTCCGGTACAGCGAGTTGAATCGCCGCATCTGCACAATGTTCAACAAACGTTTCAAGCAAGCACGAGGTTTGCGAGATTGCGGCTTGAGACGATTGCGGCTGAACCGACACGGTTAAAGGTCAAAATCCTCGATGTCTGCGGCCTCCGGGACGCGGCGCGCAATAAATAGCCCGACGATCCGGGCGGTTGGGAACGATTGCTGGAGAACCGTCGAGGCCGCACGAAAATGAGCGCCGGTCGTGAGCACGTCGTCGAACAGCCCGATGACCTGCGGCACGGGATCGCGGACCGCATGATCAATCGCGTAGTTCGCCTGGATTTGCTCGGGTGTTGGACGATTCTCTTGATCATGCACCGCCACGGTACTCGCGCGCTGAAGGATTAGTTCCCGCACATCTAGCGCGGGCTGAGGGCGAATGCTGCGCACCATGCGCACGAGGCGGTCATCATAGAGCGCATCGTTCTTGGATTTTGACGGTGGGATCGGCACTAGCGTCGCACCGTCGAGCCACTCGCCATTAAGCGAAGCACGAAACGCCGCCGCGGCTTCCTCGATCGCTTTCTCTTTGTAACGCCATTGCGCGCTGTTACGCTTATCCATCGCTTTCTTGAAATTGAGAATGAGCTGGTTGGTCGCGCTGAAGGCATAGCCCTTGCGCGCTGTGTACTCGCCGAGAAAGTAGCATTCGTCAGTCGGCGTCAGATAAAAATGATCCGGCCGCGCGAGGTCGTCGATCTTAGTGAGTCGTTGGGGAAAGGTGCCGCCGGATGTCATCGTAATCGACCACGCGGACGGCTCCCTTATCCGCGAATTTCTGGGGCCAGCTCAGCCCCTTTCGGAAGCAGTTGTCGAGAATGAACAGCTTGCGGCGCTGATGCAAAGCGGCGCGCGCCTGGATCAACGTGCCTGAGGTCTCGCCGGCCTCGACGATGATCGTCGCCTCGGTGAGTGCCGACATCGTGATGTTGCGCTCGGGGAAGAACAGCCGGTTCTTGCGGTAATCCTGGCGCTCGTAGCGCTTCACCGGCACCTGGCTTATGAGGAGGAATTCGCGCGCGATCCTGCGCTGGAGCGCCGCGTTCTCGCGCGGATAGACTTCGGACAGCGGCGTGCCGATCACGGCGATGGTGCGCCCCTTTTCGGCGATCGCGGTTTCGTGCGCCACGGTATCGATGCCTGCGGCAAGCCCAGATACGATGGTGAAATCGTCCTTCACCAGCGCCTTCACGAGTTTCTTCGTGCGCGCGATCCCATCCGGCGTCGGGCTGCGCGTGCCCACGACCGCGACCGAGCGCGAGTCGGCGAGGTCCCACCAGCCCTGATAATAGAGAAGCTCGATGGGATGCGCGGCGTCGCGCAGCTTCTGCGGATACTCGCCGGCGCCATGCACGCGCACGCCGTACCGCGTCACTTCGGCTTCCTCGAAACGGCGGCGCACGAAGTCGGCATATTCGCGCGCCTTGGCCGCGGGCACGAAGTCCGACGGCAGCGCATCGGGCCGCGCAGCGAATTTTTCCGAGAGTGTTTTGAAGGTGGCGTCGGGCTTATCCCAGAGCGCCTCATAGGCCCCAAGCTCGCGCAGCGGCGAGATCGCGCGCGCGGCAAAATCTTTCGCTTCCAAGGCCAGTTCCGGCGCCACCGCTTCGCCTCCCGGTCCGATCATGGTCCCGACTTCAAGTCCGCCCTCTAGCATCCTAGAGAGATTCGGGGTCGCAATTCAAGAGTCGATTCATGTTATCCTATTGAATCTTCGCATGTTTCGGCGACAATCCGTCTACGGCACGGTCATGCCACGGCAAGACGCCGACTTTGGCGCGGTAATTTGTTCCTTTTTTGTTCACGGGCTATACTTTCCGGAGGCGATGCGCGCGGCGCGCCCATCTTCTGCATCAGCCTGAGCCGCTCCCGGATTTTCCGGCCTACGTTCGCTTTAACCCAAGGCGAGCCGAAGCGAGAGGTGGACGATCGATGGACCACACGGCAGGCGAGGATGCTCCGCCCTCAACCGATCTTGCAGGATGGCGGCGGGCCGTTGGCAACGGGCGCATTAGCGCTTTCAGTATGGAATCCATTGTTGCCGCGATCCAGGACCTTGGACCGACGACCGACAAGGCCGTCATGAATCCGCTGGTCTTTCATGTCTCCGACACGATCACCCGCATGCTGCGCGGCATGATCGGTCGCAATCACCGCAACGAAGGCGAGGACATGATCACGCGGGCGCAGGCCAAGCTGGTCGCCGCGATGTTCAGCCCCAACAGCGCCGACGGTAAGGGGTTGCGCATCGCTTTCAAGTTTCGGGTCGCGAAGCGCGCGGCGGACGCGATCCGCGCCGAAAGCAAGATCGAAAAGCGGGAATCGGAGGTTGACGCGCAAGACGATGCCAAGGACGAGCCGGCTGCGACCGCCATCGACCCGTGGCAGGAGGTTAACGAACAGATGGACGTGGAGCGCGTCCTGGCCCTCGTCACCGACGATCAGAAGCGCCTCGCGTTTCGTTTGCAGATGGAAGACGTGCCGATGGAGTCGACGCAGAAAGCCTCGATCGTCAAGGCGCTCGGCGTGAGCCGCAAGACCGCCGAGAAATGGATCGAGGAGGTTCGCGCGCTCCTGGCTGCCAAATTGGGAGAAAAGACATGATCGATCACAACCAAGTCGATGAGCTGGACGAGGTCCTGTTCGCCTTCCATCGGGCCTGCGCCAATCCGAGCGCCGACGACATTATCGCCTGGACCAGCCGCTACCCGCAGTTTGCGGTGGACATCCGCGCGCACGCGGCGATCCTGAAGGACTGGGCCGCCCGTCGAAATCTTCCCGCCGACGAGCCCAGCGAATTGATGCTCACGCGCGCCCGCAGCCGCACCTTGGACGCGCTCTACAACGCCGAGGTCGCGCGGCGCTCGGAGGCGTCTTCGTCCGAGCGATCGTTCGGGCAGATTATGCAGGCGCGCGGCACCGACGTGCCGCAGCTCGCGCGCGACCTCAACATCGCCCGCAACGTGCTCGCCGATCTGGTCAGCGGCGGCATGCGCGCGCCGGTCGGCCGGCGTCTCATTGACGCGCTCACCCAGGTACTCACCATAACCGAGGACGCCTTCCAAGCCGCCCTGCAACTGGCGCTTCGCGCGCCGCGCCTCAGCCATGCCAAGGCGCAGGAAACGCCATCAATCGTCGCGCGAAGTTACGAGGAGATCATCGCGGATAGTGCGATGCCGCCCGAGCGACAACGCTATTGGCTGGGCAAGGACTAACGGCGTGGACGCCTGGATCGACATCCGGCGCAAGGCGCGCACGTGCCATCAGGAGGCGCTCAAGACCGCGAAGGGCGAGCGCCGCGCCGACAAGCTCGTCGCGGCCGCCTTGTTCAACGACGATCTTGAGGTGCGTTTTTACGAACCAGGCAGCATCGTCAGCGCCGGCACGCTTGGCTTTCTCAATCGCGCGGCGCGGCTCGTCAATGTCGCCAAGCATCAAGACCCGGCCGAGGAGCTGGTCATCATCGCGCACGAAATCGGCCATTACCGGCTTCACCGCGATCCCCACAACGAGGTCACGGTGCGTTCGCACGGCCTCGGTGGCGATCCCATCGACAGCGGCGCCGGCCGCGTCGAGGGCTATTCGCCGCGCGAAAGGAAGGAGGTCCAGGCCGATATTTTCGCGGGCGAGTTTCTCTGCCCCGCCGACTGGCTTCGCGACGAATACATCAGCCGCAACCGGCGTCCACACGAGATCGCGAAGGAGCTTGGTCTACCGCTGCATCTGGTCATGAACCAGATGATCCGCGCGTTGCTGCTTCCGCCGATTGGCCCGCCGGAACCGCCCGCCGCTGCCGCGCCCCATGTCCTTGACGCAAGCCAGGAGGTGGCGGCGACGTGGCGTGGCGGCCCGCTTCTGGTCGATGCCGGCCCCGGCACCGGCAAGACCCGCACCCTCGTCCGCCGGATCAAATATCTGCTCGAAAACGGCGCCTTGTCAGGCTCGATCCTCGCGCTGACGTTTTCGATCAAAGCGTCTGAGGAAATGCGCGAGCGCCTTTCCGCCATGGACCCCGACGCCGCCATCGAAATGTGGGTCGGGACCTTTCATGCGTTTGGCCTGGAACTAGTCACCAAATGGCCGACCCGCGTCGGCCGGAGCGCGAAGGTCCGCATCCTCGACCAGACCGGATCGCTCGGCATCCTCGAAGACAATCTTGCCAAGCTCCCGCTGCGTTACTTTCAGAACCTCTATGAGCCCGCTTACGAGCTGGTTCATGTTCTCCGTGCGATTTCGCGCTGCAAGGACGAGCTCATCTCGCCGGCGGTCTATCGCGCCGAGGCCGAAGTCGCGCTCGCGGCAGCAAGGACCGAAGACGAACGCGTAGACGCCGAGAAGGCACTTGAAGTCGCGGCGATCTATGACATCTACGAACGGGAATTGCAGGCAGCCGACGCCGTCGATTTCGGCGACCTCATCGTGCTGGCGACCCGCCTGCTCGAAGACCACGCCGATGTGCGCGCGGACGTCCAAGCCCGCTTCAATCACATCTTGGTTGATGAGTATCAGGACGTGAACCTGGCAAGTGCGCGGTTGCTGCGTGCCATCTGCGGCACCGGCACCGACGTTTGGGTGGTCGCCGACCAGCGGCAGTCGATTTATCGATTCCGCGGCGCCGAGCCTTCCAACGTCGCGCGTTTCGAGCGCGAATTCGGCGGCACCCGCCGCGCCCTCGACACCAATTACCGCTCCGTCGCCCCGGTCGTGCGCGCCTTCGCGACGTTTTCCGCCGCCATGAGCGGTGGCACCATAGCGGGACAATGGACCGCCGATCGCACCGACGCCGGCGACGTATCGCTGGTGGTGGCGCCGAATCTCGCGGCCGAAGCCGAAGCGATCAGCGACCGGATCAAAGGGCTTCAAGCGCGGGGCGTGCCTTACCGCGAGCAGGTCATCCTCGGGCGCTCGCACCTCACGCTCGCGCGCGTCACCGGAATCCTCGAACAGCTCGGGATACCGCTGCTCTACCTCGGCGACCTGTTCGAACGCCTCGAAATCCGCGACCTGCTGTCGCTGGTCGCGCTCGACGCTGAATACGGGGGCGTCGGTCTTGTTCGCGTCGCGGCGCTCAAGCCCTATCAGGTGGCGCGCGACGACGCGCTCGCGGTGATCCGCTGGGCGCAGGCACAGCGCGTCACCATCTTCGAGGCGCTGAAGCGCGCCGCCGAGATCAAGAGCGTATCGGAAGCGGGCCGCGCTGGCGTGGCCCGCTTAAGTGCGGAACTCGATGGTCTAGGCCCCGGCACCTCGCCTTGGATGCTTCTGACCGAATGGCTTTTCGAGCGCAGCGACTATCTGCGGCCCTTGCTCCTCGCCAACGATATTCCCTCCAAACAGAAGCTTGTTGCCATCTACCAAGTGCTCAAGGTCTGCGGCGAGCAGCTCGCGCTCGGTGAAAACAGCCGCCGCCGGTTTCTCGACCGCGTGCGCCGGATCGAGGCACTCAACGAGGACACCGTTTACCGCGCGGTCGCATCGGAGGCCGCCGACATGGACGCCGTGCGCGTGATGACCATTCACGGCAGCAAGGGCCTCGAATTCCGCGCCGTGCATGTCCCGGCGCTCGCCGCGCGCTATATGCCGACCAATCGCCAGGGCATACGCTGCCCGCCGCCGCCGCGGCTCGCGCACCTCGCCATCCAGCCGCAAAATCACGAGGCCGAGGAAGAGTGTCTGTTTTTCGTCGCGCTGTCGCGGGCGCGCGATCATCTATGCCTGAGCCGCGCCGAGCGCTACACCACCGTCAACGCCAGCGCCTCCAAGTTTCTCAGCCCTCTTGCCGGCATTGTGCGCAGCTCGCGCTACGAAGGCAGCGGCCAGATCATCACCGAGCCGCCCGACGTGCTGCCGACTGCGCCGCGCGAGCGTTATGAGGAGCGCGAGCTGACGCTCTACCGGCTATGTCCGGCGCGCTATCGCTACGAGTTCATCGAGGGGCTGCACGGCATCCGCGACGATTCCGCCTACATCCGCTTTCACCGCTGCGTCTATGCCACGATCGGATGGCTCGAAGGACAGCGCCAGCAGGGCAACTTCTTCGACCTCGCCGCCGTGCAGCAGCGCCTTGCCGGGGAATGGGCCGCGCGCGGCCCGGTCGGGCACGCTTTCGAACCCTATTACCGGAGCACGGCCGAGGGGATGGTCGCGGCTATGGTGACCGCCATTGCCGCCGAAACCGGCACCTACGACCGCGGGGAATGGGAGATACCGGTCAACGGTAAGCTCGTCGTGATCCGTCCCGACCGCGTCGTGATCGGCGCGACAGGCGCGATCCGCATCCAGAGAGTCCGCACGGGCCGCAAGACCAAGTCGGAGGCTGACAACCCCATCTATGCCTTGCTCCGGCGCGGCGCCGCCGGGCGCTATCCCGGCAGGCCCGTCAGCATCGAGGCTTTCTATCTCGCGACCAGCGAAACCATGCCTATCGCCCCGCGCAACGATGAGAAGGCCATCGAACAGTACGCCGAGGCTATCGACGGCATCGAACGCGGCGATTTTCACCCGCTCCCCGACCCGAGGCGCTGCCCGAATTGCCAATGCTACTTCATGTGCGGAGCCTGAACCGGGGACTACCGGATTTTTCGCGTTCGCTTCGCTTTCTACCGAGACGGGCCTTTCGAGCCCAACGGAGAAAACGATGTCCAAGACCCTTATCTTCATTCAGACCCATGGGCGGCCCGGCATTCTTGAAGCCGAGCTGTCCGAGGCCGCCCGGCTCGGCGAGCTACACGACGCCCTCACGGCGGCCGGAGTCGCGGTCGATGCGGAGACCTTCATCTTCATCGACGAGGCCGAGGAGCAGCTCCAGGGTCAGAGGCACGATCCGCTCCCAGGCCTCAAGCACGGCGCGCGTGTCCATGTGACCCGCTGCCGGCGCATCAAGACGACGGCGCACTTCCTCGACAAGAGCGCGGAGCATGCGTTCGCGCCGGGCGCGCGGGTGCGCGCCGTGAAGGAATGGGCCGCCCACGCCTTCAAGCTCAGCCCGAAGGACGCGGCGGAGCACGTCTTGCAGCTCTGCCATTCGACCGAGCGCCCATCGAGCGACACGCCGTTGCACCAACTCGTGCAGAGCCATGCTTGCGACCTGTGCTTCGATCTCGTTCCGGAAAAGCGCGTCGAGGGCTGACATGAACATTCCCGTGCCCCCGGGCCTGACCATGCTCGAAGCGGATCTCGCCATGCCGGAATTCCGGCGCGGCGAGATCGAGGGCCGCTGGCGCCATGTAGCAACGTCCTGGCCTTATTCGATTATCGTGGTCGCGGCGCCGTCGCGACCGCGATCGCCCGACGAATATGCGTTCCGCTTCGAATGCTCGGGCTACCGGCAAAACGCGGTCATCGGCCAACCCTGGGACATCGCCCCAAACGCGCCGCTTCCAGGCAACCGCTGGCCGACCGGCAACGCGATCGTCCCTTCGGTCTTTCGACCGGAATGGAAGAACGGCCAGTGCCTCTACCTGCCGTGCGACCGCATGTCGATCGACGGGCACGATCAGTGGCGCAGCCAGCATCCGAGCCGCCTGTGGCAGCCGTCGCGCGGACTCATTTGCTACGTGGAGCAGATATATGAGCTTCTCAATCAAAGCGATTATACGGGCGCTCGTGGCGCCTAAGCACCGCATCACCTGCAACGCGGGACTCTGGCGGCAGATTGTCGGCGAGCTTGAGCGCCGCGGACGCTTCCGCCACGAGTCCGGCGCCTTCCTGCTCGGACAAGTGGGCAACGGCAGGCGCGAGGTCACCGACGCGATCTACTACGACGACCTCGACGCTAACGCCTACGCGAGCGGTGTCTGCATTCTGCACGGCGACGCCTTCGCCAAGCTGTGGGCGGAATGCCGCAAACGCAAGCTCACCGTCGTCGCTGACATCCATACCCACGGTGGCGCCGCTTACCAGAGCAGCTCCGACAAGACCAATCCTATGGTCGCGCGCGCCGGCCATGTCGCGATCATCGTGCCGGATTTTGCCGCCTGGCCGATCCCCGACGGCCGCCTCGGCATCTACGAATATCGCGGCCAGCACGAATGGACCGACCGCACGCATCCCAAGACGCGCTGCTTCCTCTACACCGGGTTTTGGAGCTGACCATGGGCCGCATCGTCGATCACACAACTCTGCACCGCGCCGCCAAATACTTCATGGATAGCGGCAAAGCGGGGACGCACGAAGCGGCCATGGATTTGCTTGAGCGCTTCGGCCTCACCATTCATGCCGGCCCCGAGCTTCAACACTCCGCCGATCACCAGACGGCGCTTCTCACCCTCGTCAACGTCGCGCGGCGCACCCTGCTGGCCGGTATCGAGGTGACCGGCCTCGCAGATGAAGCGCGCTGCATCAGCGCGCTTGCGCCCGGACGCCTGTTGTCCGTTGCGGTACGCGCCTTGGGCGGGCGCGTCGTTTCGGAGACGCGTCCGGCCTGGCCGTCGGCCATCATCGGCAGCGCCGACATCACGACGATCGCCGCACCTTGCTGGCGCGTGACCTGGGCGGGCTGGCGCGGCGGCGTGATCCCGGCGCGCCACCGCGGCCCTCTCCCCGAAACCGCCACAATGACGCTGGCTCCGGCGCTCGCCGCCGCCGTTTGCGCCGCCGAGGCCTTTGCCTTTCACGCCAGCGACCACCCCATGGCCGGGCATCGTGCCGCCGGACTTTCGCTTTGGCGTCCAGGCGCCGATTGGCTTGCCGCCGATTCGACCGAACCCCCGCTCACCTATGTGCCCTCGAAGCTCTGGCTGATTGGCCTCGGCAATCTCGGACAGGCTTTCGCATGGCTGCTCGCGTGCCTTCCCTATGCGGACCGAGCGCAAGTTCAGCTGCTGCTTCACGACTTCGACCGCCTCGCGCCGTCAAACGACAGCACGTCGCTGTTGTCCTTTCTCCCCGATGTTGGGCGACGCAAGACAAGAGTCGTCGGCGATTGGCTGGAGGAACGAGGCTTCGAGACCTTTCTTGACGAACGGCGCTTCGGTGCCTGGATCACCCGCGCGCCCGACGAGCCCAACGTCGCTTTCTGCGGAGTCGACAACGCCCTAGCGCGGGCCGCACTTGAAAAGCCGGGCTTCGATCTTGTCGTCGAGGCGGGGCTTGGCGCCGGCCCGCAGGCCTTCCGAAGTTTTTCGATGCACGCCTTTCCGGCGTCGCGCTCGGCGGAAGAACTGTGGTCGCGGCAGGTCGCGGCGACGGACGAAAACTTCGAGGACAGGCCCGCCTATCAAGCCCTATGGCGGTTGGGCATGGACCGGTGCGGCTTGGCGCGACTGGCATCGCGTACTGTCGGCGTGCCTTTTGTCGGTCTTATCGCGGCTTCTGTCGCCATATCGGAACTGCTCCGCCGGCTTCATGGCGGCGCGGCGCTCGAACTCGTTTCGGGCTCGGTCGCCGCCTTGCAGGATGTCGAGCCGGTCACCGCAGCGGCCTCGCCCTATCCGGGCGCTTACCTGGAGATGGCCAGTGTCGCCGATCAATCTCCACCGCACTCCACCCGCGACCCGTAGAAGGAGTGCCGAATAGCGTCAATCAATAGCATCAACCGCTGGTACGCAGGCCAACGCGGTGGCAACGTCAAACGAGAGGGAATCGTCATGCGAATCATTCATTCCGCTGATTGGCAAATCGGCAAGGTCTTTAAGCAGTTCGGCGCCAAGGAAGAGTCGCTGCGCCAGGCGCGACTGACCGCGATCGAGCGGCTTGGCGCCCACGCCAAGAACAACGGGATTTCTCACATCCTCGTCGCCGGCGACGTTTATGACAGCGAGGCCCCCAATCCGCACACGCTGCGCGCGCCAATCGAGCGCATGAAGCCGTTCACTGACGTGCACTGGCACCTGCTGCCTGGCAACCACGATCCACATCGTCCCGAAGGCGTCTGGGATCGCGTCGCGCAGCTTGGCTTGCCCCCTAACATTCACCTCCATCTCACTCCAACTCCGGTTGCGCTCGACGATCATGCCTTCCTCCTGCCGGCGCCGCTCCTCCGCAAAAGCGAGCTCGACGATATTTCGGCGTGGATGGACAGCGCGGCGACGCCGTTGGGTGCGCTCCGCATCGGCCTCGCGCATGGCTCCGTCGTCAATTTCGGCAGCGAGGGCGAAGCCACCAATCCGATCGATCCCGCGCGCGCCGCCAAAGCGCGCCTCGACTATCTGGCGCTCGGTGACTGGCATCGCACGCTCCAGGTCGGTCCCGCGATTTGGTACGCGGGAACGCCCGAACCCGACCGCGCCGGAGGGCAAGAACAAGGCACGGCGCTGCTCGTCGACCTACCCGGCCCGGGCGCGGCTCCTTCGGTGTCGCCGCTCGTGACCGGTACCTACCGCTGGGTCACGCGCGCCGAGCGGCTCGACGACGAGAACGCGCTTGCCGATCTCGACCAGCGTTTGCGCGGCGAGCCTGATCTTTCGCGCCTAATCCTGCGTCTCAGGATCGAAGGCCGGTTGCCGCTCGCCGCGCACGCCGCGTTTCAACGACGCATGGCAGATCTCGACGCCGCTGTGTTTCACCTCGATCTCGATCAAGCCGCCCTAACGGCGCGGCCGACCGAAGCCGACCTCGAAGCTATCGATTTTGACGGCGTCTTACGCCGTTCGGCCGACCGTCTCAGGAGCATCATCGAGGATTCCGCAGCCGCGCCCCAGTTGCGGCGGCGCGCCGAAGAGGCGCTCGTCGAATTGTACGTTCGCGTCGTTGATTTCGCGCGTGAGGAGGCTGCTTGATGTTGATCACCTCACTCAACGTCGAAGGCATCGGCCGTTTCGCCAACGCCGCGCGTGTCGACGGCTTCGGCGCGGGCGTCAATGTGCTGGCGGCCGGCAACGAGGTCGGCAAGTCCACCCTCTTCAAGGCCATCCGCACCTGCCTGTTTTACCGCCACGATAGCAAGACCCAGGACATCAGGGATTTAGGGTCGGATGACAGCCAGCTTCCGGCGACCGTCCAGCTTGCCTTCGAGCACGGCGGCAAACGCTATGTGATCAAGAAGTGCTTTCTGCGCTCGCCGTCGGCGGTCCTGAGCGAAGACGGCCGCGAGATTGCGCGTTTTGCCGAAGCGGACAAGGCCGTCTGGGACATTCTCGGGATCAGCCCCGGCAGCGGCCGTAGCATTGATGAAGGCGCCTTCGGGCTTCTTTGGGTCGGGCAGGGCTCGTCCTTTACGGCGCCGGTCCCAGGCATCGGCGCCTCGTCGTTGCTCAACGCCGCCATCGAATCGGAAGTCGGCGCGCTGGTCGGCGGGGAGCGCGCCCGGCGGACCATCGATGAGATCAACGCCGAACTCAGGCGCAACCTCACGGACAGTGAACGCGGTCCGCGCAGCGACGGTCCGCTTGCCCGCGCCCAGGACAATCTGGAGCATTGGCGCGAGGCGGAAGGCGACAGCTTCGCCAAGCTCAGCGCGCTGGAGCAGCAGTTTGCGGAATTGACCCAGCGCCGGCGGCGTCATCGGCAGATCACCGATCCGGCGGCCGTGGCCCAGATGACGCAGGAGCTGGCGCACGCCCGCAACGGCCTGCGCGAAGCTCAGGCCGCGGACCAGGAAATCCGCCGTCTCGAAGCGGAAGCCCTTGCCGACAAACGCGCGCTCGAAGGCGCTGCGCAGCGGCTTCGCCAGCATCGCGAGGTGGCTGCCCGCATCGACACCAATCGCCGCCTTGAGGGCGATCTGGCCAAGAGCTTTCCCGAACACATGAGCCAGGAACAAGAGTCGCGCGCGACGCTCGCGCGCACGGAAGAACAGCGCGCCACCACCGAGAACGAAGCCAAGGCGCTCGCAATCAAGGAGCAGCATCTCGAACGGCTTTCCGGTGCTTTGGTGCGGGCCTCGCGGAAGGACGAGTTGGTGCGCCGCCGGAAGTCGCTGGAAGAGGCCGCAAGGAATCTCACCGAAATCGACGCCCAACTGTCGCAAGTTCGAATCAAGCCAAAGACTGTCGAAGATCTCGACGAGCTCGACCGACAAATTGCGGCGCTCGACGCGCAACTCTCGGCGGCGGCGGCAACGCTGGCGGTCGAGGTGAAACCGGCCGGCGCCGGGCAGGTGCGCATTGGTACGCTGCGAGCTAAGAGCAGCCACGCGGCGCCGGTTTTGGCGCCGACGAAAGTCACCGTCGGTGACCTTGCCGTCGTCACCGTGACGCCGGCCGTGCATCCGCGGCATGAAAAGCGTCAGACGCTCGATGCCGAGCGGGCCACCCTCTTGAAAGCCGCGGGCGTGCCCAACGCTGCCGAGGCGCACGCGCTTCTGGCCCGCCGTCGCGATCTCGAAAACAGCCGGCGCGGCATTCTCGCCGAGCTCAAAAGCCTCAAAGCAGGCGACGATCCGGCCGCTGCCTGCGCCGAGGTCAAGTCGGTACTCGCCGAGACCGAGGCGGCCATCGCCGCGGCACTTGCCGCGACCGGCCGGACCGCTTTGCCGAGCGAGGCCGCGATCGACGCCGAACGGCTCGAACACGAGCAGAAACGCAGCGCGCTCGACGGCCGGCGCGCCAGTCTCGACGCGGCGCGCGAGGAGCAGCAGGAGGCGGTCGAAGCCGCCATCGCGCTACGTACCGGCGCCGAGACCAAGCTGGAAATGCTCCGCAAGAGCATCGCAGAAGATCTCGCACTCTGCCCCGACGCCGATCGCGCGGCGCTTGATACCGCCCTGGTCGCCGAGGTCGCGACTTGCGAAGCAGCGCAGCAGACCAAGGCCACGACGCTCGCTGCCATCCGCGAGACGGCCCCTGATGCCGCCGAAATCGAGCGGCGCGAGCTGCGCTGCCAGCGCCTCGAACAAGCGCTCGAAAATCAAAACGCCGAGCTGATGCAGCTTGAACGCGACATCGGACGGCTCACGGGCCAAATTCAGGCGGCCGGCGGCGATGGCGTCGGCGAAGCCCACGCGGCGGCCGAAGAACAACGCGTTCTCGCCGAGCGCGAATGCGCCCGCATCCAGGAACGCGTCGCCACGCTCCAGTTGCTGCGTGACACGGTTGGCGGCTGCTTCGCCGAAGGCCGCGAGCGCTACTACGAACCCGTGCGGCGGCACCTGCGTCCGTACCTCAACGATCTTTTTCCCGGAGCGGAGCTTGAGCTTGGCGACGGCTTCACGATCACCGGCATGAAGCGCTCGCGTTCGGAAAGTTTCAAGCGGCTCTCCGGCGGCACGCAAGAACAGATCGCTGTGCTGGTGCGTCTCGCCATGGGGACGCTGCTGGCGGAGCGCGGCGGCAATGTGCCGATCATTCTCGACGATGCGCTTGTCTATTGCGACGATGACCGTATCAACCTGATGTTCGACGCGCTCAGCCGTGCTGGGAAGCACCAGCAAATCATCGTGCTCACCTGCCGCCTACGTTCGTTTGCGCCGCTCGGCGGCCATACGCTGCGGGTGCAGATGGATGGCGAAGCCTGTTAGAAGAGGCTGATCTGAAGGCGTTATGCTGATCGACCGTTTCCAACGAGCTGCAGCTTCGGTCGCAACAACTCGTCAACTTGTTGAAGCCCTACCCGCAGCGGGTCATCGAACAGGTGCGCATAGCGCTGCGTGGTTTGCACCTGCGTGTGACCCAATAGCCTTCCGATCATCGGTAGCGACATCCCGCCCGAAACGAGCAGCGAGGCGAAGGTGTGCCGCAGATCGTGGATGCGGACATCAGCGATCCCAGCCTCCTTTCGAATACGGTCCCAGAAACGCTTGATCTCGTGCACCGGCTTACCTTCGGCATAGCCCGGAAAGACCCAGGGGCAGCCCTGGGGCGTGCTTGCCTTCATGGTTCGCAAAAGCTGGACGGCGGCGCCGGAGATTGGCGCTCGGTGAAGCCGGCGTTGTTTGGTTGTCGCCGCCGGCTTGGTCCAAACTGCACGATCGAGATCGAACTGCTCCCACCGCGCGTTCAACACCTCGCCGCGGCGGGCGCCCGTCAGCATCAACAGCCGAATGATATTCGCCATCAGCTGGTTGGGATCGTTGGCGAGCAATTCTGACACCTTGGTGATCTCATCGATGTTAAGGAAACGCTCGCGAGGGTTTTCGGGATTGCGAATGAACCCAGCCGCGGGATTATCGGTGCGCATTTCCCATCGGATCGCAAGGTTGAACATCTTTCGGATCGTATCGCCGACGCGATTCGCCCGACCCGGCGTAGGCCGTGGCGGCTGTAGGGGCTTCCACCGCTTCTTTTTCGTCTTGCTCTTGTGCGGTCTTGGCCGCCCCTTAGCGACCTCAACCAACAGCTGGTCAACGTCGGAGCGGCGGATATCGATAACCTTGCGATTGCCCCAAGCGGGCAGAACGAAAGCGTTCATCATGCTGCGACAGTCCGACGCGGTATCGGGGGCGAGGCGCGGAAGGTGCTCTTCGTAATATCGCTCGACCAGGTGCTTCACCGTCGGTGCGGTGCGGCGCTCGTCGCGGGCGGCAAGAGGATCGATTCCCTGGTCAACCTGCCGTTTGATTTCCTTGGCATGGTCGCGCGCAGCGACCGTGGACCAGTCCGGGAAGTCGCCAATGAACAAGCGCCGGCGGCGGCCGTCGAGCGTATAATCGAGCGTAAAGCTCTTCCGGCCCGTTTCTCGAACCTGAATGCCGAACCCGATCACTTCGTCGTCCATGAAGATCGGAGATTTGCGGCCATCCGCGCTTGCGGATTTCACGAACCGATCAGTAAGCCTCGTGCGCATGTTTCCTTGCCCTCTTGCGCCTGTCAGTCAGGCAACAGCGCGTAGCGACCGCAAGATGCTGTAAATGATGCACGATTCAAGGCGGAAACCGGCGGAAACCGGCGAAAATACTGCGTTCGAGACGCGCAGGATGGGCCGGGGCTAGCTGGAGCGACGCGGTCACCGAGTCGATCACCAACGAGGTTCCGGCTCGTAGGCAATCTTCTCCAAGGCCTTGCTTGCTTCGCGCCGCCCCTGATAGGTACCCAACAAGCCCCCTTCATCCTCGACATTCGCGATGCGGAAGAGATCCCATCGCTTATCTTTCCCACGAACGACCCGGTACGCCCGACCGTTGCGACGGCAATAAAATTCTTCGGGCTTTCCGATTTGAATCCAGCCGCAGTCCGCGCCTGCCATGAACCTTTGTTGGAGGCGGGCTTTCTCCTCTTGCTGATGGCGACGGTATGCCTCCTCACGCTCGCGGCTCAGTCGGTCTTCCTCAAGTTCAATGAACTCCTGAAGCGCCCCAATGATTGCCGGCATTTCGGTTTCTTGCGCCTTCTCGGCTTCGTACAGGGCCAAGCAACCGTCTTTTAGGTCTTCATTCGGGTAGTGCTCGTAGGGCTCCTCATAGAATGCCCGCAACCGCTGAGCCACGTCGGAGCGCGTTAGGGCTGGGCCGGGCAAGCGGTTCAAGAAAGCCAAGAGGTCGTCGATAGGAATCCAGCAGGGTGCCGCAGCTCTTGCGATTTGCTCCCTGGGCCCATCCCACTTCGCCCAGACGGAGCTGGCACGATCGATCGCCTTCACAATCTCTTTGGCAACCTTCTGAAGGCTGTGCGGGTCGCGGATGTGCCGGAGCGAAGGGCTCCTCACGTACTCTGCCAGCGTGGAAACCACCGCGTAATACCGTTCGTTGTCCATGGTGCGCCATCCACCGGTTGAACATGCCAGTACCGCCAAGGGCATGGCCCGCAAACGATGGGACACGGAGGCGGGCCAGCACGCGCACATATATGCCGCAAATGGTCGCGGATATGTCGCACGGCTTTCCGTTGTCGTCGCGCGCTCTGTACAGTGGCGTGCGGTTGAATGCCGGCGATTGCGGCCCAGTCAACGCGACAGATCAACGGCTTGTGGGCTAAGTTGCTGATCAGTATGCTATTTCAAAAACGCGCTTGGTCCCGCTACGAATCTGGGGGTCAGGAGTTCGAATCTCTTCGGGCGCGCCATAAGCCTTTGTTTAACAGGCATTTCTTGAATTGACTCGTCGGCACGTCGTTGTTTGCAAGGTCGGTCTGGGGCTCTTTCGGCGGCGAAGCAGACATGGCCAGTGGCAACGGTCGGTCTTCCGGCACTCCGAGATGGTTTCGGTGAAGCTGACGTTCTGTCAGATCGGTGAGAGCGCTGGCCTGGTCGAGCCGCATCGGTTGCGCAGGGGGCTGCGCGCAAGACGCCGACCACAGACAAGACAGGAACCCGAAAAAATGAGCAGCAAATTGATATCGATCTGAAGCGGGCTTTGCTGTGGTGCGACGGGCGGCTGCAAGCCTACGCGTCATTCGGGAGTCTGGCCATGAACGCACTCGCGAAACCGACCTTGCCCGACGCAGGTCTGCTCATGCGCGAGATGACGCACCGCATCAGCAACGAGTTCGCCTCGGCAATTTCCATGGTGTCCCTGGCTGCGTCGCGGAGTAGCGACCAACGCGTGCAAATCGTGCTCGGCGACGTGCAGCAGCACCTCGAGCATTATGCCCGTGTCCATCATGCGCTGCAGATGCCGGATCTCGGCAGCACGGTTGACGTCGCCGACTACCTTTGCCGCCTTTGTCATGCGCTCAGTCGCTCCAAGCTGGACAGTCACAACATCAAGATTGTGGTCGGTGCCCAGCCTATTGTTCTGGCGTCGGAACGTTGCTGGATGCTGGGGATGATCGTCAACGAGCTCATCACCAATGCCGCGCGTCATGCCTTCAACGGCCGGCGTGGAACGATTCGCGTCGGTCTGGTCGAGAGCCGCGGCCTGGCTTTGTGCATCGTGTCCGACAACGGCCGGAATTCGGGCGAAGCGCGTCCGCAAGGCGGGTTGAAGATTATCCGATCGCTGGCCGAGAGCCTGGGCGGGCATTTCTCCCAGCAATTCGGCTCTCACGGCTCGGCGGCAATCGTTACGCTGCCTGTCTACATCGATAATTGACCGGCACCGCCGCGTCCCATCTTGCGGCGCCGCTGCCGAGGTCCCGCCGGGAAAGGTCTCGGTCAGACCAGATTTCGGAAGCGGGCCGGGGTGATGCCGACTTCGCGGCGGAAGTGCGTTGTCAGATGGCTCTGATTGCCGAAGCTGGATAGCTGGTGAGCACGGCAAAAATCCCCATGGGTCGGCGATACCGCGCGCCGTTCAGGCGACGCTGGGAACATACGGGAACGTCGCCGGCGGCTTTGACGTGACCGACGCCTTGCCGATGCGTCTATGGCCTCTTGCGTACCGCGGATGCGGCGTCGCCCGTCGCTGCTGAGGCCATCGCCTCGTCGCTTGTGGCCTTCCTGATCGTCTACTTGTCGCTGTTTGCCGGCTTCCTCTATTTCGCCGCGCGTCAGGTGCTCAAGGGTCCGCCGGCTGACGCGGCCGCGCCGAGGCGAAGCCTGGCTCCGCCGGATATCGCGCCGGTTCCGGTTCCCGCGGAGTGACGATCATGGACGTGGCTTTGCTCTTTGCCTGCGTCGCCGTATTCGGTGTCATCGTCTACGTGCTCGCCGACGGCCTCGATCTCGGCGTCGGCATTAT